>Ga0207648_10001269_pt1 | contig 28173 bp, 28 predicted proteins | sample KBSMisM32_FD_184310 | JGI IMG/M metagenome (GOLD analysis project Ga0207648, IMG submission 184310) | Miscanthus rhizosphere microbial communities from Kellogg Biological Station, Michigan, USA - KBS Miscanthus M3-2 (SPAdes) (version 2) | ecosystem: Host-associated > Plants > Roots >... | reverse complement strand
CGTGGTCCGAGCTCTCGAGCGCGGCGCGCGCGTTCTGCTCCACCAGCAGGATCGCGACACCGTCGTCGCGCAGGCGGCGCACGATCGCGAAGATCTCCTGCACCACCAGCGGCGCCAGCCCGAGGCTCGGCTCGTCGAGCATCAGCAGGCGCGGCGAGCACATCAGTGCGCGGCCGATCGCCAGCATCTGGCGCTCACCGCCCGACAGCGTGTCGGCGCGCTGCGCGACCCGCTCGGCCAGACGCGGAAAGCGCGCGTACACCGCATCGAGCCGGCCGCGCAACGGCGTGCCGCGGCGGCGCTGCGTGTAGGCGCCGAGCGTCAGGTTGTCGAGCACCGTCAGCTCACCGAACAGCTCGCGCTTTTCGGGCACCAGGCACAGGCCTCGCTCGACGCGTGCCTCGACGTCGAGCGCGCGCAGGTCGATGCCGTCGAAGCGCAGGCGGCCTTGCGAGGGCAACAGCCCCATCGCGGCACCGAGCAAGGTGGTCTTGCCGGCCCCGTTGGGGCCGATCACCGAGACGATCTGCCCGGGCAGCAGCGCCAGCGAGACGCCGCGCACCGCGTCGACCTGCCCGTACGACACGTGCAGGTCGCCGATCTCGAGCAGCGCGGCCGGCATCAGCGAGCCTCGCTCACCGCGGGTGCGGCCACCGGCACGCCCGCCGCGACGCTGCCGAGGTAGGCTGCCTGCACCGCCGGATCGGCCCGCACCGCCGCAGGCTCGCCCTCGATCAGCTTGGAGCCGAAGTTCATCACCACCAGGCGATCGACCAGCTTCATCACGAAGTCCATGTCGTGCTCGACGATCAGGATCGTGACGCCTTCGCCGCGCAGCTTGCGCAGCAGCTCGGCCAGCGCCTGCTTCTCCTGGCGGCGCAGGCCGGCCGCGGGCTCGTCGAGCACCAGCAGCACCGGGTCGGACGCCAGCGCGCGCGCGATCTCGAGCAGCCGCTGCAGGCCCAGCGGCAGGCTGCCCGCCAGTTCGTGCGCGCGCTCGGCCAGGCCGATGCGTGCCAGCTGGCGTTGCGCCTCGTGCCGGATCTGCGCCTCCTCGCGCCGGTCGAGCCGCAGGCCCGCGGCCAGCAAGCCGGTGTGCGTGCGCCCGTGCGCGCCGAGCGCCACGTTGTCGAGCAGGCTCATCTGCGGGCGCAGCTTCACGTGCTGGAAGGTGCGTGCCATGCCGCGCAGCGCGACGCGGCGCTGCGCCACGCCGCTGATGTCGTGGCCGAGGAACTCGACGCGCCCGCTGCTCATCGGCGCGGTGCCGGTGATGAGGTCGAACATCGTCGACTTGCCGGCGCCGTTGGGCCCGATCAGGCCGACGATCTCGCCGCTGCGCATCTCGAAGCTGACGTCGTTGACGGCCACCAGCCCGCCGAAGCGCTTGACGGCGCGCTGCACCGCGAGCAGCGGCTGGCCGCGCGGCAGCGCGTCGCGACGCGCCAGCGGCGCCGGCGCACCGGCCGGCCACAGCGCGGCGCGCTCCGGCACGCGCTGGCGCATCCAGCGCGCGACGAGGCCCATCACGCCGCCGCGCGCCCGGTGCAGCAGCACGATGAACAGCAGCGCGAACGCGACCGCCTCGAACTGGCCGCCGCGCGTGGTGACCAGCGGCAGCACGTCCTGCACCACGTTCTTCATCACCAGCACGACCGCCGCGCCGACCAGCGCGCCGCCGAGATGCGCGATGCCGCCGGCCACCGCCATCAGCAGGTATTCGATGCTGGCGCGCACGTCGAATGGCGACGGGCTGACGAAGCGATTGGCGTGCGCATACAGCCAGCCCGCGAGGCCGGCCAGCAGCGCGGCCAGCACGAACAGCGACAGCCGCACGCGGTAGGCGTCGGCGCCCACGCTGGACAGCAGGATGGCGCCGCCGCGCAGGCTGCGGATCGCACGGCCCGGCCGCGACGCCAGCACGTTGTGGCAGAACAGCGCCGCCACGCCCACCAGCGCCCAGATCAGGTAGTACACCGCGCGCGGATCGGCCAGCGTGGCACCGAACAGCGGGATCGGCGGGACGTTGGAGATGCCGGTGTGGCTGCCGAGCGCCTCGATGTTGCCGAACACGAGCGCGATCGACAGTCCCCACGCGATGGTCGACAGCGGCAGGAAGTGGCCGCCCAGCCGCAGCGTCAGCGCGCCGATGATCAGCGCCGCGGTCGCTGTGAGTGCGAGCGCGAGCACCAAGCCGAGCCACGGCGACCATCCGTGCGCCGTGCTGAGCCACGCGCTGGTGTACGCGGCGATGCCGACGAACGCCGCCTGCCCGAACGAGGTGGCACCGCCGACGCCGGTGAGCATCACCAGCCCCAGCACCACCAGCGCGCTGATGCCGACGTCGTTGAGCAGCGAGACGCCGAACTTGCCCAGCAGCGCCGGCGCGATCGCCAGCGCCGCGGCCACCGCCAGCACGCCCCAGCGCTGCACGCTCCAGCGGCTAGGCATCGCTCTCCTCCTGCTCCTCTTCGGCGTGGCGTGTCAACGCCGAGCGCACGAGCAGCACCGGGATCAGCAGGCTGAACACGATCACGTCCTTCAGCGCGCCGCTCCAGAACGAGCCGAAACTCTCGACCACCCCCACGGCGAGCGCGCCCAGCGCGGTGAGCGGATAGCTGACGAGCCCGCCGATGATCGCGGCGACGAACGCCTTCAGGCCGATCAGGAAGCCCGAGTCGTAGTACATCGTCGTCACCGGCGCCACCAGCACGCCGATCAAGCCGGCCAGCAGCGAGGCACAGGTGTAGGCCAGCAGCGCGGTGCGCGCCGGTCGGATGCCGACCAGCCGCGCACCGACGCGGTTGACCGCAGTGGCGCGCAACGCCTTGCCCGCCACCGTGCGCTCGAAGGCGAGAAAGAACAGGCCGCTCAGCACCACCGCCGCGGCCAGCATCAGCGTCACCTGGCCGCTGAGCGGAAAGCCGCCCGGCAGCATGAGCGAGCCCCCCGCCAGCGGCGCGGTGCGAAACCCCTCGGGCCCGAAGAACAGCAAACCGAGCCCCGACAGCAGGAAGTGCAGCGCCAGCGAAACGATCAGCAGCACCAGCACCGAGGCATCGGCGATCGGCTGCAGCGCCACGCGCGCCACCAGCGGGGTGATCGGCACCACCAGCAGGACTGCGAGCGCGACGAACAGCGCATGCGGCAAGGCCTGGCCCGACGCGGCCCACGCCAGCGCACACGGCAGCAACGGCAGCGCGCCCCAGCCGAGCAGCGCACGCGCGACGCGGGTGCGCTCGCCGCGCCGCAGCAGCGCCGTCACCTCGGTGAGGGTGGCCAGCAGCGCCAGCATCACCACCAGACCGACGGTCGGTGGCAGCCGCTTGCCCTCGAACGCGGCCAGGCTGAGCGCCGCGAACGCAGCGACATCGCCGAACGGCACGAAGACGACGCGCGTGACCGAGAAGATCAGCACCAGCCCGAGGCCCGCCAGCAGGTACACCGCGCCGTTGGCCAGCCCGTCGACGCCCAGGATCAGGGCGACGTCCCAGGTCATCCGTGCTCCATCTCAGTCTTCTTGCGCGGCCAGGCGCGCCGCTCGAGGCATCAAACCGCCTCAACCAAGCGGCCACCGCGGATCCGGCTTTGCCGGTCCGCTGGTGTGCCTTGCAGGCCGCGCCGAATCTCTCGATTCGGCCGCTCGCCAGGCACGAAAGGTCCACTGGACCTTCCATGTCCGGGCTCGCCCCCCTCGAGCGGGAGGCGCCGCAGGCGCTTCGGGGGTGGGCGAGTTCATGGTGCGAGCTTCCACTGGCCGCCGTCGAGCTTGACGATCACGCGCGCACGCTCGTCGACGCCGTACAGGTCGCCGGGCTTGAAGTTGTAGACGCCGTGCGTGCCGACCACCTCCTTGCTGCTGAAGATCGCGTCGCGCAGCGCCTGGCGGAACGCCGGCGTGCCGGGCTCGCCCTTGGCGCGTGCCGCGGCATCGGCGAACACCATGTAGCCGTCGAACGAGTAGGCCGAGAAGGCGTCGGTGGTGGGCGCGCCGTTGACCTTCTGGAACGTGTTGCGGAACTCGAGCGCGATCTTCTTGGTGGGATAGTCGTTGGGCAGCTGCTCGGCGACGATCACCGGCCCGGTGGGCATCAGGCTGCCGTTGGCCGATGCCCCGGCGACGCGCACGAAGTCGGGGTTGATCAGCCCGTGCTGGCCGTACACGTTGCCCTTGAAGCCGCGCTCGGCCAGCGCCAGGTAAGGCAGCGCCCCGGGCGTGCCCGAGCCGCCGGTCATCACCGCGTCGGGATGGGCCGCGACGATCTTCAGCACCTGGCCGGTCACCGACTGGTCGGCGCGCGCGTAGCGCTCGTTGGTCACCACCTTGATGCCGGCCGGCTCGGTGGCCTTCATCAGCGAGTTGTAGACCAGGTCGCCCCACGCGTCGGTGAAGCCGATGTAGCCCACCGTCTTGATGCCGTCGCGCTTCATGCGCTGCACCACCGCGTCGATCATCAGCTGCGGCGGCTGCGCGACCGTGACGGTCCAGTCGCTTTCGGCGGGCGCCAGCGAGATCGGCGACAGCCCGATCATCGGCGTCTTGCTCTCGCGCCCGACCTGCGAGATGGCGATCGTCGCCGGCACGCCCGAAGAGCCCATCAGCACGTCGACCTTCTCCTCCTCGACCAGCTTGCGTGCATTGCGCCCGGCGTTGGTGGGGTCGGAGCCGTCGTCGAGCACGATCAGCTGCACCTTGCGGCCGTTGATCTCGGGCCGATAGGCCACCGCGGCCTGCATGCCCTTGGCGTACGGAATGCCGAGCGACGAGTTGGGGCCCGACAGCGACACGCTCAGCCCCACCTTCAGGTCGGCGGCCGATGCACCCGCAGTGAGGGCCAGTGCGACGGCAGCACCCGACACACGGCGAACGAGACGATTCATGGTGAAGGCTCCTGGGTGGGTGGATGCGTCAGGGAAAGAGCTGGATCGCCGGCCATGCGGCATCGGCCTCCAGCAGATCGACCCGCTTGAGCCGGATGCGCCACGCGCTGCCGGCTTTCACGAGGCGGTGAAGACAGCTGCCGGCCAGCAGCAGCTGGCGCTCGCCGCGCGATTCGACGTAGACGAACGGCGTGCGCAGCTCGCAGCGCGTGCCGTCGTCGAGCGTGATGGTGGAGGCCTGCAGCACGTGCTGGCAGCGGCTCGGCGGATGCTGCGAGTGCGCGCGCGGGCTCTTCAGCCGCTCGACGCGCAGCTTCAGCAGCAGCAGGTCTTCGTCGGCCAGCGCGTTGTGCGGCGCGCCTTCGGCTTGCGCGGCGCCTTGCAGCGGCACCCAGTAGCGACCGTCGTCGGCGAACAGCGCCAGCCACTCGTCGTGGCGCCGCTCGTCGAGCAGGCGCGCCTCGTGGACGACGAAGTCGGCCGGCGTCATCACGCCGGCAGGTCCGAGATCATGAACGCGGCCCAGGCGCGGAACTGGTTGCGCATCAGCAGCTCGTTGGTGCCGTTGACGTCGCGCACGCCGCCATCGAGCTCGCTGGCGTCGTAGTCGCGATGCAGGCTCACCCACTCGTTGGTGCCGCCGCGCAAGCCCTGCTGGATGCTCTCGAACAGCGCCAGGTCGTCGTGCGCCACGACCGACATCGGCGAGAAGATCAGGCGGTTGTAGGTCATCGAGCGCTCGAACAGCAGATCGGGCGCACCCTCGGCGCGCAGCGACCAGGCCTCGACCACGGTGCGGTCGGCCGCCAACGGCCGGATCACGCGGATCGCCTGCGGCGAGCCCTTCACCGACAGGCTCGGGTAGCACACCGAGTTCTGCGGCGCGCGCTGCAGGATCTCGTCGGCACGCGCCGCGCCGTGCGCCGCGCGCAGCGCCGCTTCGTACTCGGGCAGCTGCGCATAGCCCGAGTGGATGCTGAAGTGGGTGCCGAGCATGCTGTGCCCGTGGGGGTACACGCGCCCGCCCATGCGGTCGAAGAAATCGTGGCCGGCGGCGAACGGCAGGATCTGCTCCATCGCCATCGGCTTCGGCACGTCGGCCCCCTGGTCTTGCCACAGCGAGCGCGCCGCGTGCGTGGCCGACTCGTGCGTCGAGATCGGGTGCACCGTGTCGTTGATGTTCTCGAGGTAGATCTTCCAGTTGCAGTGGATCGTCGTGCGCAGCACGCCGCCCTCGATGCGCAGCCGCCCCAGCGGCGAGCGGTCGACCAGATTGTCGAGCGCCGCCAGCACGTCGCCGAAGTAGGCGTGGAAGTCGGGCCCGCCGTCGTTGAGCTTGGCGAACACGAAGTCGCGGTACACCGCCACCTGGCGCAGCGCGCCCATGCCCTGCCCGGACTCGCTGTCCTTCAGCGCGGTGCGCTCGTAGGCTTCGCGCAGCGGCACGCCGAGCGGCGAGCCGTCGAGCCGGTAGGTCCACGCGTGGTAAGGGCAGCGAAAGATGCGGCCCGCGTTGCCGCTGCCGTCGCTGACCAGCTGCGTGCCCTTGTGCGCGCAGCGGTTGTTGAGCACGCGCAGGCTGCCGTCGGCCTGCCGCACCAGCACCAGCGGGCGCCCGGCGATGGTCACCGTCAGGTAGTCGCCCGGGTTCGGCACCTGGCTCGCGTGGCCGACGTAGTTCCAGGTGTTGGCGAAGAAATGGCGCTGCTCGAGGCGGAACAGGTCTTCGCTCAGGTAGAGGTCGCGGTGCACGCGATCGGGCTGCACCAGGCGCGCGATGTCGGCACGGCACAGGCGCTCCGTGGATCGCGGCGCGGACGTCATCGCGGTGCTCACAGCGCGATGCTGCCCAGGCTCGCGCCACCGCACACGTAGAGCACCTGGCCGGTGACGAAGCTGTTGGCCGGATCGACGAAGAACGACACCGCACGCGCCACGTCGTCGGGCTCGCCGATGCGCTGCACCGGGATCGACGCGGCGAGCCGGCGCTCGCGTTCGCTGCCCGCGGGGATGACGTCGTAGAACATGTCGGTGTGGACCGGGCCGGGTGCCACCACGTTGACCGTGATGCCGTCGCCCGCCAGCTCGAGCGCCCAGGTGCGTGCCATGCCGATCATGCCGGCCTTGGTGGCCGAGTAGGCGGTGCGTGTCTGCGCGCCGAGCGCGGCACGCGAGCCCATCAGCACCACGCGGCCGAAGCGCGCCGCGCGCATCGCCGGCAGCGTGGCCTGCAGCAGCTGGATCGCGCTGCCGAGGTGCAGTGCCATCAAGGCGTCGAGGTCGTCGAGCTGCACCTCGGGCAGCAGCGCCGGCCGGATCACGCCGGCGTTGTGCACCAGCGTGGTCACCGCGCGGCGCTGCAGCTCCTGCGCGGCCTGCGCGGTCGCCTGCCGGTCGGTGAGATCGACTTCCAGCTGGTGCAGCCGGGGATGCTCGAGCGGCCCGCGCCGGCGCGCCAGCGACACCACGTCGTAGCCGGTGGCCAGCAGCGCTTCGCAGATGACGCGGCCGATGCCCGCGCTGCCGCCGGTGACCGCAGCGACCTGGCTCACGGCACCCATGCGGCGGCCCCTTCCAACATCAGCATCACGGCCGACCATATGGAAAGTCAGGGCGCTCCGGCCTAGTGATTCCACTGATCGCGGCGCGCGCGACCCGCCGCGGTGCGCCGCGCCCGCTACGCGGGTGCCGAGGGGGTCAGCACGGCACGCCCGCGGTGTCCGCGGGTCGCGATCCACGCCAGCGCCTGCGCGGCCTCGTGCAGCGCGAACGGCTGCACCGCCAACGTCAGGCTGCCGCGGGCCAGGCGCTCGAGCAAGCCCGGCGCCGCCGCGCGGCCCGCCGCCTCGCGACGCAGCATGTTGAGCGGCAGCAAAGCCACATCGCGCTGCAGCAGCTGCGGCAGGTCGAGCTCGACCGTGGTGCCGCCGGTGTAGCCCACCAGCACCGCGCGGCCGCCGGGCGCGACGCCATGCAGCGCGGCGGCCAGCGTGGCGCCGCCGACGGTGTCGATCAGCACGTCGGCCTGCGGCGTCAGCTGTTCGATCGACAGCGCCGGCACGCCAGCGGGCAGGCGCGCCGCCTGCGCCGCGTCGCTCACCAGCGCGGCCGCCGGCGCGCCGAGCTCGCGTGCCAGTTGCACCGCGAGCGAGCCCACGGCGCCGGTGGCGCCGCTGACGATCACCCGCTCGCCCGCGCGCAGCTGCGCCACCTCGCGCAGCGCCACCCAGGCCGACGTGCAGGGCGAGAAGAAGGCCGCGCCGAGCGTCGCGGGCACCGCGTCGGGCAACGGGCCGAGCGCCTCGTCGGGCGCATCGATCAGCTCGCACCAGGTGCCGTCGCGCGCGATGCCGAGGCCGGCACCGCGCAGCCAGACGCGCTGGCCGGGAGCGAAGCGCGCGCTCGACACGACCATGCCGGCGCCTTCGACGCCCGGCACGTACGGCAGCGGCGGATGGCGCAGGAACGCGCCGCGCCACACGGTGCGATCGATGTGGCCGACGCTGGCGGCCTGCATGCGCACGATCGCGTGGCCGGCGCGCGGCTGCGGATCGGGCAGCTCGTCCAAACGCGGCGCCTCGCGCCATGCGTGGACGCGCACGGCCTTCATCGCTGTGCGGCCAGGAAGCGCAGCAGCGCGTCGGCAAACGCCTGCGGCAGCTGATCGGGCAACGGCACCATGCCGTGCGCGATGTCGACCACGCTCGCCTGCGGCAGGTGCGCGAGCCACTGATCGGCGTGCGGTGCGGCGAACGGGTCGTCGGGCGCGCGGATCAGCAGCGTCGGCTGGCCGATCGACGCGATGCACTCTTCGATGCGGTACGCGCCGACCGCACGGTGTCCGCTCTCGAGGTCGCCGCGCACCTTGAGCGCGTCGAGCACGAAGGCGTGCAACAGCTCGGGCCGATGCGCCGGATAGAACGCTTGGCGCTGGCGCCACAGCGCGGCCAGGTGCGCACCGTCGGGCTGCAGCTCGACCGCATCGATGGCCGGGCGCTGCGCACGCGCCTGCCGAAACGCGACGTCGGTGAACGGCGTCGACGACAGCACCAGCGAGCGCACGCGCGCGCCGTGGCGTGCCGCCAGATCGGCCGCGATCACGCCGCCGGTGTGGTGGCCGACCACGTGCGCGCTGGCGATGGCCAGCGCATCGAGCAACTGCACCGCCACCTGCGCCCAGGCCTCGATCGACGGCGCACCCGGCAGCGCGTCGGACTCGCCGAAGCCCGCGGTATCCATCGCGATCGCGCGATGGTGGGCCCCCAGCAGCGGCAGCACGTCGCGATACTCGGCCCAGCTGCGCGGTGTCTGGTGCAGCAGCAGCACCGGCGGCGCATCGGCAGCGCCGCACTCGGCGTAGTGCACCTGGCCATGCGGCAGGTCGGCGTAGGCGCGCCGGATCGTCACGGCAACGTGGTGTCGGCGGCCGGCCGCCACAGCCCGGCATGGCGCAGCATGCCGAGCGTGCGCGCCAGCACGTCGCGCCGATAGGCGGGCACGTCGCGGCTGGCGTAGTCGTAGAAGCCGCTGCCGGACTTCAGCCCGAGCCTGCCCTCGCGCATCATGCGCTCGACGATCGCCGGCGCGCTGTAGCGGGCGGCATCGATCGAGCCCGACATCTCGCGGCTCGCATGGTGCAGGATGTCGCAGCCACCGAAGTCGATGAACTCGACCACGCCGATCGCCGCGAAGCGCAGCCCCATGCCGTAGCGCGTGGCGAGGTCGATCTCCTCCGCCGTGGCCACGCCCTCCTCGACCATGCGTGCGGCCTCGTTCATCACCAGCGCCTGCAGCCGCGGCACGATGTAGCCGGGTGCGACGCCGCACACCACCGGCAACTTGCCGATCGAGCGCATGAACTCGCGCGTGCGCGCCAGCGTGTCGGCGCTGGTGCCGGGGTGCGTGCTCAGCTCGACCACCGGGATCACGTAGGCCGGATTGAGCCAGTGCATGTTCAGGAATCGCTCGGGCCGGCGCACCAGGGCCGCCAACTGCGTGACGAGGATGCTGCTGGTGGTCGACGTGAGGATCGCGTCGTCGCGGCACAGCGCACTGAGCTGCTCGAAGGCGTCGCGCTTGGCCGCCAGCGTCTCGGGCACACCTTCGAACACCAACTCGGCGTCGCGCAGCGCGGCTGGCGCGCCCGCCGCATCGATCAGCTCGACGCGCCCAGCGATCGGCTCGACCTGTGGCAGCTCGATCGCGCCGAGCGCGGCCAGGCCCTGCAGGCTCGCCAAGATCTCGGCGCGCGCCTCGTCACGCAGCGTGCTCCAGGCGTCGCGGGCGCGCGGCTTCAGATCGACCAACGCGATGCGATGCCCCGCATAGGCGAACGCGATCGCGATGCCGCGTCCCATGCGGCCTGCGCCCACCGCGGCAAAGCGCGCCATCGTCATTCTCCTTCGTGCAGCAGCTGCTGCAGGGCCTGGCGCGTCAGCGACGCCAGGCCGAGCGCCTCGAGCGTGCGCGGGCCGCGCCGCAGGTCGCGCCCGAGAAAACCGCCGGCCACCGCGAGCAGGCCGTCGGTGATCGGCGCCTCGCTGCCGGCCCAGCGCGCCACCGACGCGAGGAACGCGAGGCCGAGCTCGATGTCTTCGGTGACGTAGCGGTGCGTGTGCAGGTCGATGGGCTCGCGCCAGTCGCCCGACTTGACGAGCTGCTGGTGCGCGTCGCCGTACATCCAGCGGTCGCTGGTGTAGTGGTCGGCCAGCGGATAGTGCGGCGCGCCGTAGCCGAGCGCTTCGCGCAGCACGATGCGCTCGCGGTCGAGCCGGTCGGTCACCGCGCGCACCGCCGGCTGCGTGCCTTCGCTGTGGATGTCGTAGCGCTCGGAGGCCTGCAGCGGCGCGGCGTTCATCACCACCAGCGGCGGATGGATGATCGGACCGGCGTTCATCAGCGCAGCCGACAGCGCGTCGCCGCACGCGTGCACGCTCGGATACGCAGCGCCGATCACGGCCAGCGCGCGCCCGGCGTGGCGCGCCGGGTAGACGCCGGTGGGCAGGCGCACCGCACGCACCGTGATGCGGATCTCGCGCGCGCCGTGCTTGCGCGCCAGGTACGGCAGCGTGCCGGTCTCGGCCCATGCCAGGTCCGCCCGGTTGCCCGCCTGTCGCACGATGCGCGCCATCGCGAAACTGCCGAACGTGCCGGGCGGCAGGAACACCACCTGGCCGTCGACCAGGTGCGGCGCCATCGCCAGCGCGATGTCGGCCTGCGCGAGCGCCGGCGTCGGCAGCACGATCAGCTGCGCGCCGGCCAGGGCCTCGCCGATGTCGGCACTGGCGAGCGCGAGCGCGACCTCGCGCGCGCCGTCGGCGTCTTTCAGCACGATCGAGCCGGCCTGCTGCACCGGGCCCAGCGCTGCGGCGTCGCGCCGCCACAGGCTGACGCGATGCCCCTGAGCCGCGAGATCCGCGGCCGCCGCGTACGCTCCGTTGCCGCCGCCGAGGATCGCGATGTTCATGCCGCGCGCGCTCGCGCGGCGCGGCACGGTCGCTGCGTCGGATCGAGCCCCATGCGACGTACATTGCGTGGCGCGCGTTGCACTGTCAAGCAGGCGTTCCCGCACGCTGACGTGGGGCAGCTCACGTCAAGGCACTCACGTCGAAGTGCGCGGGCTGCGACCCAGCCAGCAGGCCAGCGCGCAGACGATGACGAGCGTGGCCAGCGAGCTGGTGGCCATCGCTTGGGGTGATGGCGGCGCGGGCGCCACCGTCATGCCGGCGATCGTGAAGGCCAGCAGCAACACGGTCAGCAGCGCGAGCGCCATCGAGCGCCCGCGCGGCAAGACGCTGCCGCGCAGGAACAACCACAGGCCGACCGCGACGATCGCGGCCTCGAGCGCCAGCGCGACCGGCAGGTGCTGCCACAGAGAGAGCCCGAGCACGGGCGAAGCCGCACCGGCCACCGGCATCTCGGGTCGATGCACGATCGCGTCGAGCAGCCAGTGCGACAGCACGGCGGCCGCGATCAGCGCCGCGATGCGCCAGCGATCGGCCCCGCTGCGCGGCGCGACCAAGCAAGCCAGTGCGCCTGCGAGCAACGCCCACGCGACGCTGGCGACCAGGCCGTGCGAATAGGGAAAGACGTAGTGCGCCTGATGCGATGCGCTGAAGTCTGCCGCCATCGTGACCGACTCCCAGCCCAACAGCACGAAGGCCCAGAGCACGAGGTCGAGCCACAGGGCGGCCACGGTGAACAGCCCCACGTTGACGCGCCGCCCGGCGCGGGCAATCGCCAGCGCGGCGCCGATGTGGCCAGCGAACATGCCCTCCTCCGCGTCAGCGATCGCGCAGCGGTGCGCGCGACACCGTGCGTCGCGCCTAGCAGCGCTGTGCAGGCGCGACCGAACGACCGGCGGATTATGGTGCAGCGTCAGCGCACGCGTGCGCGATCGGCGGCGAGTTTGCCGATCCAGCCGGCGAGGTCGGCGTACCAGACGGTGTTGTCCGCGTCCACCGCGATGCTGAACGGCCGCGCGTCGCTGCGCGGCAGCGCGAACTCGGTGATCACACCCTGGTGCACGCGGCCGAGCCGATGCGCGCGCAGCGCGGTGAACCACGCCGCACCGTCGGGTGCAACCGCGAGGGCGGTCAACCCGGCGTTGGGCATCGGCGCGGGGAACACCTCGAAGCGGCCGCCGGCATAGCGGCCGATCTGATTGGCACCGGCGGCCAAGAACCACACCGTGCCATCGGGCGCGACCGCAATGTCGGACAAGCCGGCCTGCCGCAGCGGCACCTCGATCGTCGTGGCCTGGCCATCGGGCATGATCCTGAACAGCGCATCGGCGTTCTGCAGCGTGGCCCATACCGTGCCGTCGGGTGCGACCGCGATGCCGAACGGCACCGCGTCGGCGCTCGCGCTGTTGACCGTGTGACGAATCAGCTGATCGTCCTTCAGCTGCGTGACGCTGGCACGCGACGGCTCGGCGAACCACACCGAGTGGTCGCGGCCGATCGCCAGGCGGGCCAGCCGCGACACCGGAGTGCCGAGGGCAAACGATCGGCTCGACCCATCGAGGCCGACGCGCACGATGGCCTGTCTCGACGCTTCGGTGACCCAGGCCGCTCCGTCGGCGTCGATCGCCAGACCGAGTGGCTCGAGGCTCTCGAACCCTTTGCGCACGAACGTGAACTGGCCGTTGCGCAGCACGCCGAGGCGCTGCGACGACTCCAGCGTGAACCACACCGCCGAGCGGTCCGGCGACGCCGCGAGGGTGACCGGGAAGGTCATGCGCTCGGGCAGCCGGTACTCCTCGAAGCCGCGCAGGCCCGACGCGTCGAGCGGCCACGGCAGCCGCAGCGCGAGCCAGACCAGCGCCGCGACCAGGGCAACGGCGGGCAGCGCCCACGGCCACCACGGGGCAGGCCGGCGGGCCGCGACGGCGTGGCTCATCGCGAGGGGCCCCGCACCGGCAGCGGGTGTGCCGTCGTGGGCGCGCGGCTGTCGCGCGTCATGCGACGCGCGATCGCGCCCATCAGCAGCAGCAGCACGCCAAACCCGGCGTAGACCCCCACCAGCAGCGCGACATCGGGTTCGGTCATCGCGAGCGCCGGCGCGGCCACGTCAGGCGCCAGCTGCTCGCGGCCGAAGCGGCTGAAGCCGGTGTACACCGTCGCGGCGTCGTGCGGGTCGTGCACCAGCAGCGTCGCTTCGGCATGGTTGGGTAGCTCGGCACTCAGGGGCGTCCAGCTCGCGCCACCATCGCGGCTGCGAAACACGCCGCGCTCGGTGGTGACGAGCATCGCACCGCCCAGCACATCGATGCCGCGCGCATGCGCCTGCGCGTCGGGCAACACAGCGCCGGAGGCGGCCCAGCGCGTGCTGCCGGGTCCCCGATGCCACGCGCGGCCTGCCGAGACGACCCACACGCGGCCCGGTTCGGTTCGATCGAGCGCGAGTGCCTCGATGGCCGGTGGTGCGCCGTCGTCGACGCGCCAGCTGCGCGCACCGTCGCCGCTCGCCCACAGTCGGCCTGCGGCGAGCGCATGCAGCTCGTCGGAACGCGCGGCCGAGACGACGAGCGCGCTCACCGCCACGGCGTCGAACGCGCGGCCAGCGCGCGACCAGCTGCGCCCCGCGTCGTCGGTGCGATGCAAGCCGGTGGTCCCGGCGAGGTAGGCACGCCCCGGCACGCCGCCGGCCACCAGCAGGCGCGCCGGCGCCACGCCCGCCGGTGTGCGCGCCTCGCGCCAGCGCGTGCCGTCGCGCCGCACCAAGGCACGCGTGCCGGCGGCCAGCGCGTCCTGTCCGTTGGCGTCGAAGGCCACTGCGAACACCGGGCCGACGAGCACGTCGCTGGCCACGGGTTCCCAATCGCGGCCGCCGTTGCGCGACGCGAGCAACCCGCTGTCGGTGGCCAGCAGCAACTGGTGCGGATCGCTCGGGTGCACCGCCAGCGCGAGCGCACCGCGCGCAAAGCTCTCCGGGTTCAGCGGCAGCCAGGTGTCGCCCGCATCGCGGCTGCGGAACACGCCGTTCGACACGCTCGAGTCGTGCGCCCGCACGGCACCGGGCCACCCCACCGCCGTGGCGCAGACCAGCGCGGCCAACCCGGCGACGCGCGCCCGCCAGTGAGACAGCGCCAGCAGCGTGCGCTGGCGGGGCTCGCGCGGTCCGCGCGAGCCCCGGCGAGCATCCGACGACGCCATCACTTCATGATCGGGTGCGGGGGAATCGTCGAGACACACTGGTCGGGTGGAACGCGGTTCGGGTTGGCCGGCACGTGCGTCGACTCGCCCGGCGCCAGCACCAGCTCGGCCGCGCGCGAGCAATTGCCGTTCGGGATGTTCCACCAGTTGGACGTGATCGGATACGCGGCGGTGTACGACGTCGGCTCGTGGGCGGCGATGCAGTTGTTGAAGCTGCGTCCTCCCGAGGTCGATGTCAGCACGTAGCACTTCTCGTACGCGAGGAACTGCTGGATCGTGTCGGTCTGCTGGATGTTGGCCACCAGCCAGTCGCGGATGCCTGTCCACGACGAGTACGTGTCGCTGCCGAACACCAGCTGGCCGCGCGCGGTGTTCACCTGCAACAGCTGCGAGCCGTAGGTGTGTCCGCGGAACGCCGGGTGGATCACCATGCCCGGTGCCAGGTGGTGACGCCCATCGATGATCCGGGCCTTGTGCGACAGCACCTTGCCCAGGATCTCGTGCACCGTCTGCGGTGGGTACCCGCATACCGGGCTGCGCGCGCACGCCTGTTGCGGCGGGCCGACTTGATTGCCGGTGAGCGGGTCCACGGTATTGACCGCGCGGATGTGGCCGCCGTTGAACTCGGTCGGATAGTCGAGGAAGAAGTCGATCTGCTTGAGCTCCTCCTTCTGGATGTACATCACGGCGTTCGGAAACTCGCTCAGCTGGCCGGCATGATCCCAGTGCCCGTGTCCGAGGACGATCGAGCTGACGTGATGGGGATTCAAACCGATGGCCGTCATCTGGTCGCGCAGCCCCTTCCAGCAGCACGAGGTGTTCCAGTCGAAGATGTAGGCGAGCTGCTTCCAACCGGTGTCGTACAGCGTGATCTGCCCGTCGGGTGACTTGATGATGCCGACGTTGACCGGCAGGTCGACCGTGGCCGGGTCGCCCACGTCGGGCTGGAACGAGCGGTGTGGCACGTTGACGAAGCGGCTGCTCTCGACCAGCCAGGCGGAGTGCAGCGGCCCCTGTTCGGCACGATCGACGTCGCGCAGCAGCCGATCGGTGCTCTCGAAGCCCTGCCGCAGCGTCTGCGGCGGTCGGCCGTGGTCGTCACGATCGTCGTCGTGATCGCGGTCCCCGTCGTTGGCCCGCAGCAACTGCGGCAAGCCGAGCGTGGCGAGCGCGATCAACACCCCCGCGATGACGGCGGGACGCAGGTATTTGCGGTCCATGGTGGTGTCTCCTTGTTGGTGGGTGGTGGGTACGAGGGCTTGGCGTGCCCGTCCGTGTGCGTCCCTCCAAGCGCCGCTGCGTGTGTTTTTCTTGGTGTGCGTGCTCCCGCTCCTAGTGCGGCGCAAACTCGTTCGGCCAGAACTTGCCGCCGATCTCCCGGATCTTGTCGGCGCCGGCCTGCCCCGATGGATGAGCCGCCAGCAGATGCTCTTCGCGACCATCGCTGAACATCTTCATCACCTCGTGGGCCGACTGCTCGAACTGACGCACTGCAGCGAGATAGTCGTCGTGCTCGCTCTTCAGCGAAGCCGGCGGTTGCAGTGCCTGCAGGCGCGCTTGCGCGCTGCGGTAGGTGCTCAGTGCCTGCTCGACGCGCGCCTTCAGTTCGGGCGCGCCGACATCCTTGGTGGTGTAGAAGATCTGACCGAGGCTCATGCGCATCGAGCTGCGCTCGACGTCGCCGTGGATCGGCCACAGCGCGCGGATGTAGCGCTCTTCGTCGGCGCCGAGCGGGGGCCGCACCGGCTGGGCGGGTGCCGCGACGGCGGCGCTGCCGCGCAGCGCGCTCGGCGCCCCGGTCTTGAACAGCACGATGGCGGCGATCGCCAGCAGCGCCAGTGCGACCATCACCGGCACGAACGACCCGGCGACCGCAGCCTTGCCAAGACGAACCGCCGGGTGAGCCGACGGCAGGTGCGAGCGTGGTGCGTGCATGGCGACTCCCCGCTATTTTTTTTGGGGTGCGAATGATCGCGCCGCGTCTCGCGTTGTCAACGCATCGTCATTTCGCATCGTCGCCGACGCGGTTTCTGCCGATCAGGCACGTGCATTGCCCACGCAGCCAGAGCCGAAGTGCGGGTCGCACAGACGCGCCCCGAGCCCGGAAGCTATCGCCGTGTTCGAGCGGACAGTCCTGCGACCACCCGCGCGGTCGGCGCACTGCGATCCGGGAGCGGCCGGGCGGCCGCCGGCGCGGACTCGGCGCACAGCGGACACGGCCGGGACCCGGCACCCGACCCGGGGGCACGAAGGATTGCCAAGCACGCACGCCGCGGTACATTGGGGACCGGCAACACAACGGGAGGTTGTGATGCGCAAGGACGTTCTTCGCACCGCGATGCTCAGAGTGGTCGACGAGCAGGGTCACCGGCTCGTCGTCGACGAGTACGCCGAGGTACTCGACGAAGGCACGATCTCGTTCCCGGGCGCCGAGCTGGTCGGCATGCGCGAGTACCGGCTGGGCGACGATGCGTGCAACCTCCAGAAGGATGGTTCCTTCGTGGTGGTGCGCACGGGGCAGCGGCTGCGCCGCCTGTAACGGGGCAGCGGCTGCGCCGCCTGTAACGGGGCAGCGGCTGCGCCGCGTGACGGGCTCAATCGCCCTTGAAGCCCGAGGCGCGGATCGGCGGACCCCAGCGCTCGGTGTCGTCCTTCAGGATCGCGGCCAGCCGCGCCGGGCCGTAGCCGGTGGGCTCCAGCCCCATGTCGACGAGCCGCTGGCGCAGCGACGGGTCGGTCAGCGCGGCGATCGCGGCCTGCGACAAGCGCTCCAGCGTGGCCGCTGGCGTACCGGCGGGCGCGAACATCGCGTACCACGGCTTGGCGACCAGGTCGTAGCCGAGCTCGCGAAACGTCGGCACGTCGGGAAAGCTCTCGTCGCGCTGCTCGCCCGCCACCGCGAGCAGCCGCGCCTTGCCACCGCTGACCAACGCGCGGATGTCGGCCGCGACGGTGGAGATCGCGCTCACCTCGCCGCCCGCCACCGCGGTCATCGCCGCGGCGGTGCCCTTGTAAGGCACGTGCGTGAGCGACAGCCCGGCCGACTTCGCAAACATCACGCCGAAGAAATGCGGAATGCTGCCCGGTGCCGCCGACGCGTAGAAGCCGTTCTTCGCCGGGTCGGCCTTGACCCATGCCACGTAGTCGGCCAGCGTGCTCACCGGCGCCGTGGCCGCGGTGCCCCAGCCGATCTGGAAGCTCGACAGGTGCGCGACCGGCGCGAAGTCCTTGATCGGGTCGTAGCGCAGCTGGCCCGCGTACGAGTGCGGAAAGATCGCCATCGTCGCCACCGGCGTCATCAGCAGCGTGCCGCCATCGGCGGGCGAGGCCTTCACCAGTTCGTTGGCGATGCGGCCGCCCGCGCCGACCTTGTTCTCGACGATCACCGGCTGCTTCAGCGTGCGCTGCATGTGCTCGGCCACCAGGCGCGCCAACGCATCGGAGGTGGCACCGGCCGGAAAGCCGACGACGATGCGCACGGTGCCGCTTTGCGCATGCACGCGCGGCACCAGGGCGGCGCATGCGGTCGCACCGGCCAAGGCGGCGGCGATGCTGAAGCGACGACGCGTGGCCGGCATGGTGGCGGCGATTATCCGCGGCACGCAGCGGCACGAGCCAGCCGGTGCGATGGTGTCGTGACGAGCGCGCCGCCGCGCGTTCGAGAATGAACACCCTGCCCGGTCGATGCGGTGGCCGCTCGAACGGCGCTGAACCGCCGCGCACCGAACTGCAACGCAGCGACGGCCCTGTGGCCGTGACGAGCGAGGCAGCACATGCGCGTGGGAGCCCCACCCTGGAACGCCGCGGCGCAGTGGCCGCACGACGACGCGCTGCGCGACGCCGCGCCCGCCGACGCTCACGCCACGGCGGGCGCGCTCGCGTTCGAGCGCGCCCGCGTCGACCTCTCGGCCGTGGCGTCGCACTACATGGGCGAGACCGAGAAGCACCTGGCGCGCCTGTTCGGCGACGCGAGCGCATCGGATCCCGCATTGGGGTTCGACGAAGCCGACGCACTGTTCGGCCGGCGCACCGAGGTGCGCGACGCACACGATCGCGACGCGACGCGCGCAGCCGACGATCCGCTCTAGCGCGCCACGCCCGGCGTCGAGCCGCGCGGCCCGACGTTCAGCGCACGCGCCGCACGTCGGCCGCCGAGACGGCCGGCGCCGCATGGCCCCACGCGCTGCGCACGTACGACGCGATGGCGGCGATCTCGTCGTCGTCGAGCGCCAGCGACGGCATGCCGTAAGGCCGCGGGTTGCCTGCGGTGGTGGGCGGAAAGCCGCCGCTCACGATCACGCGCACGAGGTTGGTGTGCGGCCCCATCGTGACCGTGCGGTGGCCGGCCAGCGCCGGGTACGGGCCGCTGCCCTGCCCGCGTTCGCCGTGGCAGCGCGCGCACTGCTGCGCATACAGTCGTTGCCCCAGCTCGAGCTGCTCGGGTGTGGCTTGCTTCGACGCCGGCGACGTCGGTGCACGATGCGGCAGCGAGCGCAGATAGACCGCCATCGCGCGCAAGTCGTCGTCCGACAGGTGCTGCGTGCTGCGATACACCACTTCGGCCATCGGCCCCATCACCGTGCCGCGGCGCGACGTGCCGCTGCGCAGCAGCTGCACCACGTCGTCGATCGGCCAGTCGGCGACGCCGGCTTCGCCGCCATCGGCGAGCGACGGCGCGTACCAGTTCTGCATCGCGATCAGGCCGCCGCTCAGCTCCAGCGCCGAGCGGGTGGCCCCGAAGATGTTGCGCGGGGCGTGGCAGGCGTCGCAGTGGCCGAGCCCGCGCACCAGGTAGGCGCCGCGGTTCCAGGGCGCGGGCTGCTGCGGCTGCGGGTCGAAGCGCTGCGGCGAGAAGAACAGCGCGCGCCACAGCGCGAGCGCCGCCTGCGTGTCATACGGAAAACGCAGCGCGTGCGGCCGGTTGGGCTGCTGCACCGGCGGCTGGCTGCGCAGAAACGCATACAGCGCATCGGAGTCTTCACGCGTGATCAGCGTGAAGCTCGGATAGGGAAACGCCGGGTACAGCAGGCGGCCGTCCTTCGAGCGGCCGTTGTGCATCGCGCGCCAGAAATGGGCCGCGCTCCAACTGCCGATGCCGGTCTTCCGGTCCGGCGTGAGGTTGCTCGCGTACACCGTGCCGAACGGCGTCGGAATGCCCTTGCCGCCGGCGTACGGCGAGCCACCGCGATCGGTGTGGCACGCACTGCAGTTGCCCGCACGCGCCAGATACGCGCCGCGGCTGCGCTGCTCGGGCGTCGCCGCGGGTTCGTCGAGCGCCACGGCGATCGGGTCTTCATCGCGCAGATTGAGCCAGCCCACCGCGGCGAGCGCGACGAGCAGCGCCGCGAGCGCCACCAGCGCGCCGCGCCGGTGCCCGCGCATCCGCGCGCTCACGGCGGGTCGCTGCCGCACGGCAGCGGCAGCGGGCGCGCGGGCTGCGCCAACGGCGCCGCGTCGGGCGGCACCGGCTGCGACGCCAGCCACGCGGCGACGTCGTTCAGGTCCTGCGGCGCCAGCCGCATCACGATCTGACTCATGCAGTCGGGCGCCAGCGCGCGCCGCACGCCGACGCGCCACGAGCCGAACTGCAGCTGCAGGTACTCGCGCGGCAGGCCGATCACGCCGGGAATCGCCGGCAACGCGCCGGTCAGCGCCGCGCCGTGGCACTGCACGCAGGCCGGCACCCCGAGCGCGCGGTCGCCGTGGCGCGCCAGTGCCTCGCCGCGCGCGAGCTGTGCCGGCGTGGCGCTGGCGCCGCGCGGCGGCGCATACGGCACGTCGAGGCTCGAGAAATAGCGCGCGATCTCGCGCAGGTAGTCGTCGCTCATCAGGTCGACGAAGTACGCCATCGTCGGATTGCTGCGCCGACCGTCGCGAAACGCGACCAGCTGGTTGTACAGGTACAGCGCCGGCTTGCCCGCGATGCGCGGGAAGTAGCCCTGCGCGGTGGCGCGGCCCTGCGGGCCATGGCAGGCCATGCACGGCTGCATGCGCTGCCCGATCGTGTCGGGTGGCTCGGCCGCGCGCGCGAACGCGCCGGCCAGCGCCACGATCGCAGCGACACTCGTCAAGACCACGCGGCGATCGATGAAGCGGCGACGCATGGATCGGTTGGGTTGCGTGGCGGGCCCGCGCTGCGCCAGTGTCGCGGGGCCGCGCTGCGCGGCAGCACGCCGCACGCCGTGCCCCTGCGCGTGTCAGCGGCGTGCGTCGCCGAGCGCCGTCTTCGGCAGCATGACGTGGATGCCCTTGTGCTCGTTGACCAGTTGGGTCACGTGCACGTCGGCGGCCAGGCTCATCAGCATGAAGGCCTGCGCTCGCGTCAGCGGCGTGACGGCGCTCACCCAATCGATCATGCGGCGCAGCGCCTGCGTGGCGGCATCGTCGAGGTCGGGGTCCATGCCCATCGTGATCAGGTGCGTCGGCGTCTCGGCGCGCGGATGCGCGAGGTCGAGGTCCCGGCGCACGATGACCTCGATCGTGCCAGCGAGCGCGGTCTCGATCGCGGTCACGCAGACCTCGCCGTCGCCCTGCACCCCGTGGCCGTCGCCCAGCGACAGCCCGGCGCCTTCGTTGAACACCGGCAGGTACAGCGTCGAGCCCGCGATCAGCTGCTTGTTGTCGAGGTTGCCGCCGTGCGCGCGCGGCTGGATCGACGAGATCGCGCCCCAGGCCGCAGGCGGCGCGACCCCCATCACGCCGAAGAACGGGCGCAGCGGCAGCTCGGTGCCCCACGGCAGCCGCCCGACGCCGCGCGCGCGATCGAGCGCGACGATCATCTGCTCGAACTCGGCGAAGTCGTTGGGCAGCGCGCCGGCCAGCGGCCGGATGAACGTGTAGCCCCAGTCCTGGCGCAGCTGCACGTCGACGATGCGGATCTCCAGTGCATCGCCGGGCTGCGCGCCGCGCACGTGAATCGGGCCGGTGAGGATGTGGCCGGGCAGGCGCCGCTCGCTGCGCTGGTGGATCTGCAGCAGCTCGGGCGGCACGTGATAGCCCGGCCCCGGCAGATTGGCCGGCCCGCCCGACACGGTCTGCACCGTGACGCGGTCGCCGCTGTCGATCGTGAGCACCGGCTTGAGCGTCGATTGAAACCAGCCCCAGTGCACGGTCTCGACGCTGGCCGCCAACTGATGATGCGCCATCGACCGATGATAGGGCCTCCATGAACCCGCCCCGCGGCGCGTCATCCGCTCTCGACGGCAGCGCCGCTGCGCACACGGCCGCGCCCGCGCCATCGCGCGAGCAGGTTCTGGCGCTGTTCAGCGCGGTGATGCTGCCGATGTTCCTGGCGGCGATCGACCAGACCTTGCTGGCCACCGCCTCGCCGCGCATCGGAGCCGAGTTCGGCGACCTCGGCGACACCTCGTGGATCGCAATCGGCTACCTGCTGGCGGCCACCGTGATGGCGCCGGTGTACGGGCGCTTGGGCGATCGGCTGGGACGCCGCAACACGTTGCTCGGCGCGGTCGGCGTGTTTGCGCTCGGCTCGCTGGCGTGCGGCCTCGCGCACTCGATGGGCGTGCTGATCGCGGCCCGCGTGCTGCAGGGCCTGGGCGGCGGCGGCTTGATGGTGCTGTCGCAGGCGCAGATCGGCGAGATCGTGCCGCCGCTGCACCGGCCGCGCTACCAGGCCTACTTCGCCATCGTGTTCACGGCGGCCAGCGTCGGCGGCCCCGTGATCGGCGGGCTGGTGGTGCACCACTTCGACTGGCGCTGGTTGTTTCTCGCCAACCTGCCGTTGTGTGCACTGGCCGCCTGGCGCGTTTTGAAACTGCCGCCCAGCACGCACCTCGCGCTGCGCGGCGCACCCACCGACCCGTGGGGTCTGGCGCTGTTCGTCATCAGCGCGGTCAGCGCGCTGCTGTGGTTGAGCCTGGCGGGGCACCGCTTCCATTGGCTGTCGCTGCCCAGTGCGCTGCTGCTGGCGATCGCCGCCAGCGGCGGCGTGCTGCTGGCACGCCAGCAGCGCCGCCACCCGTCGCCCTTGCTGCCGCTGGCGCTGCTGCGCCTGCCCGCAGTGCGCTGGATCTGCGGCACCGTGGTGTGCTTCGCGGCCAGCCTGTTCGCGCTGATCTTCCTGCTGCCGATCCAGCTGCAGCTGGCGCACGGCGAGAGCGCCTCGGGCGCCGGCTGGCAGATGCTGCCGCTGACGCTCGGTCTGGTGGTCGGCTCGACGGTGAACAGCCGCATCGTGCGCCGCACCGGCTTGCCGACGCGCACACCGCCGTTCGGGCTCGCCCTCTCGGCGATCGGCCTGGCGGTGCTCGCGCTGGCGCCGCCGCTGACCGCGCTGGTCGTGGCGGCGGCAGCGCTGGTGGGGCTGGGCTTCGGCACCGTGATGCCGGGTGCGCAGCTGGCGACGCAGACGCTGGCGGGGCGCAGCCGGCTTGGCGCCGCCGCGGCGCTGCTGTCGCTGACGCGCTCGCTCGGCGCATCGCTGGGCACCGCCGCCTTCGGGGGCCTCGCGTTCGCGCTGCTGCACATGGCGCCGGTGGGCGGCGAGGCGCTGCCGGCCACCACGGTGCAAGGCCTCGAGCCGCAGGCGCTGCTGCAGGCGTTCCACACCGTCTACGGCGTGCTCGCCGCGTTCGTCGCATTCGGCGCGTGGATCGCCTGGCGCGTGCCGCCGGTGCCGCTCGACGACTCGGGCGGCGCGCTGGCCGGCGCCGCCGAATGAACGCCACGGCGCGCCACTGCAACCCACGGCGCAGTGTCGGAGTGCGCCATGAACTCGAGCCCCTCTCGGACCCATCTGGGAACCGTCATCACGTTGGCCTACCTGCTCGAATGCCTCGAAGCGGGCACCGCGCAGGCCAGCGCGCACGGCTATCGCCAGCTGGTGCTGCGTCTGCAAGACGCGTTGGCCGACGACATCGCGGCCGACGCGCTGCAAGCGATCATCAACGCGTACCCGGCCACCGGCGAGGTGTTCGAGAACCTGCACTACGCGCGCGCCGGACTGTGCCGCTCCACGCTCGCGCTGTCGGTGTCGTCCGAGCTGGCCGCCAGGCAGGTGATCGCGCGCGCCGCGGCGCGCAGCGCACGCCGCGTCTGACGCCCGTCTGAGCTGCTGCGCCTGCGCGAGGGCGCGGCGCGCGATCGGCCGGGCACCATCGACTCACGCACGTGACGCGCCCGTGGCCGCGGTCGATCGACGGCAGGGTGCCATCATGCTGCGCACAGCAACCGAGAACCCCGTGTGTCGTTGATCGTCTTCTCTCACGCCAACAGCTTTCCCGCGTCGACCTATGGTGTGCTGTTCAAGAGCCTGCGCGCCCGCGGCTTCGCGGTGCGCGCGCTCGAGCGCTACGGGCACGACGCGCGCTACCCGGTCACCGACAACTGGCCGCATCTGGTGCAGCAGTTGCACGACTATGCGCAACGCGAGGTCGACAAGGCCGGCGCGCCGGCGTGGCTGGTGGGCCATTCGCTCGGAGGGTTCCTGAGCCTGATGTGCGCCGCCCGGCATCCGGTGCTGGCACGCGGCGTGCTGCTGATCGACTCGCCGCTGCTCGGCGGCTGGAAGGCGCAGGCGCTGGGCGCCATCAAGGCGACGCAGCTCGTCGGGTCGATCTCGCCGGGTGCGGTGAGCCGCAAGCGCAAGCACCGCTGGCCGTCGCAGGGCGACGCACTCGAGCACTTTCGCCACAAGAAGGCCTTCAGCCGCTGGGACCCGCAGGTGCTGCACGACTACGTGGCCCACGGCACGCACGACGAGGACGGGCAGCGCGTGCTCAGCTTCGAGCGCGACATCGAAACGCGCATCTACAACACGCTGCCCGACAACCTCGACCGCGTGCTGCGCAGGCATCCGCTGAAGCGCCCGGTGGCGTTCATCGGCGGCCTGCAGTCCGCCGAGCTGCGGCAGGTCGGCCTGGCGATGACGCAGCGGGTTGCCAACGGGCGCATCGCGATGCTCGATGGCAGCCACTTGTTCCCGATGGAAAAGCCCGTGGCGACGGCCGCTGCGATCGAAGCGAGTCTGCGTTCGCTCGAGGCAGCGTAGCGCCTCTCGGCGCGAACGCTCGAGCCCAGGACCGTCGCCATGGCCGCGCCGCCAGGGACCCGTTCCTCCTCGCCGGCCGCCGCCGGCCTGGCCTGGGGCCTGCTCGCGGCCGTGATCTGGACCGTGTACTCGGTGCTGGCACGCCTGGGCATCAAGTCGGGCCTGAGCCCGTTCGACATGACGCTGCTGCGCTTCACGCCCGGCGCGCTGGTGATGCTGCCGTTCGTGTGGCACTGGGGCGTGCGCGACCTCGCCGGCATCGGCTGGGCCCGTGGCGCGGTGCTGGCCGCGCTGTCGGGACCGATGTTCAGCCTGCTCATGATGACCGGCTTCGCGCATGCGCCGCTGGCGCACGGCGCGGTGATCGCGCCGGCCTGCCAGATGCTGGCCGGCATCGGCTTCTCTGCCTGGCTGGCGCGCACGCCGGTCACGCGCGAGACCTTCGGCGGTGCCGCCTTCGTGCTGCTGGGTCTGGCCTTCATGGGGGGCGACGCGCTGCTGCACACGGGCGGCAGTGCCGTGCTGTTGGGCGACGCGCTGTTCGCCGCAGCGGGCGGCAGCTTCGGACTGTTCGGCGCGCTGTCGCGCCGCTGGCAGGTCGATCCGGTGCGCATCACCGGCGTCGCGGTGGTGCTGTCGTTCGCGATGTTCGCGCCGCTGTACGCTGCGCTGGGCGATCCGCGCGCACTGCTCGCCGCGGCGCCCGGCTTCGTCGCCATGCAGGCCGTGGCCCACGGACTCGGCGCCGGCCTGGTCGCCGTGCTGGCCTACAGCCGTGCCGCGATGCTCCTCGGTCCGGGGCGTGCCGCCTTCTTCGGGGCCATGGTGCCGGGCGCAGCGCCGCTGCTCGCGATCCCGGTGCTGGGCGAGATCCCCACCGTGCTGCAGGTGGCCGGGCTGCTGGCCGTGGTGGCCGGGCTGCTGCTCGCCTTCGGCGCGGTGCGCTTCCTGTTGGAGCGCCGACGCAGCGCCGCGGCGTGAGCCCGCGGGTGCACCGATTGTCGCGTCAGGCTCGGTTCGCGCGACCGGGCGCGCGGCCTCAGCGCGGCGCGCGCAGCTGCGCCAGCAGCTCGTCGAGCACCTCGTCGCGGTGGCGCACCACCAGCGACAGATGGCCGTGGCCGGCGACCAGGCGGGCCTGCGCGCCCGGCACGTGGCGCACCAGCCAGCGGCCATGCGCGAACGGCACCATGCGATCGAGGTCGCCTTGCCACACGGCCACCGGCACCCGCACCTCGTCGAGGTCGAAGCCCCAGTCGCGCACGAACGCCAGGTCGTCGTCGATCCAGCCGTCGAAGCCGGGCGCGAGCGCGCGCCGGAACACCGCGGCCAACGCATCGGCGTAGCCGCCCACCAGCACGGCCTTGTCCGCCGGCGCCACGAGGTCGCCGAACGCGTCGGCCAGTTCGGGCCCGGTGATGCGACGCAGCGACTCGGCGTTGTCGATCAACCAGCGCCGCAGTTCGCCTTCGCCGGCGCGCGCGGCGCCGAACTCGGCGATGTTCTCCGCCCCCATGCCGGCCAGGAAGTCAAGGTCGCTGGCGAGCGAAGGCCCCACGCCGGCCAGCGTCGCCGCGCCGCGGCAGCGGCCGGGCAGGCGCGCCGCGCAGGCGAGCGCATGCGGTCCGCCGCCGGACCAGCCGGCAGTGACGAAGCGGTCGTGACCCAGCGCATCGAGCACGGCGGACACGTCGTCGCTCCCCTGCGCCACCGTGCGTCCGGGCCGGCGCGTCGAGCCCGCATAGCCGGGCCGGCTGATGCAGATCAGGCGCAGCCCGCGCGCCCGACACGGGGCGTGCCAATCGGCAAAGGTGGTGGCGTCGCTCGGCGTGCCGTGGTGCATCACCAGCGCCTGCCCGGTCGGGTCGCCCCCGAGCCATACCTCTGCACTGCGCCGGTCGGGCAGCGCGACGGCGCGCAGACTCGTCATGGCCGGCATCTCCGAGGTGGACGCGGCGCTGGTGGCCGGCTGGGCACACCCCCACAGCGTTGTCGGCGCCGCGAAGGTGGCGAGAATCAGGCGGCGGCGAATCGCAAGGTCGTGCATCGGCGGTCTCGTGCGGTCACCGGTCTGCGCCGTGACCGGCGGCGATTGTGCTGCCGGCCGGGCCGCTCGGGGACGCAGACCACCGGGCCGACCGTTTGCCCACGCCCAGGTGCATCCTCCGAATTGTCGTGCCGACTCCGTTCTCGACCCTCCTGTATCGCTACTTCTTCTACGGCTGGCTGTTCTGCGACGCCGGTCGCGGCAGCGTGTGGGAGCGCGCGGCCGCCTGGCGCCACAACCGCGCGCAGGCGCGCTGGCTGCCCACCTACATCCGGCGCTGGCTGGTGATCGGCGCCGGCTTGTTCGCCGCCGCCTGGTTCGTCGAGCGCATGCTGCTGTGCCCCGCGCTGTCGACTTTCTTCTACGTGCCGAGCGCGCTGTCGGTGCCGTTCAACGCGTTCACCGCGCTGTGCTGGACCTGCCTGGTGCACGACCGGTCGTTGTGAGGCCATGGCGCGGCGCGGCCGCAGCTGCCGGTGACATGCGCTGCGTTGCAGCCATGTTCACAAGCGAAGCTCCATGAACACCAGCCAGTCGCGCATCTCGGGCGACAGCTCGTGGTACGGCGCGATCACCTTGAAGCCGAGCCCCTCGTACAGGTTCTGCGCCTCGGCCTGGCGGATGCTGGTGTCCAATCGCATCGCGCGATAGCCGCCGGCGCGCGCGGCCTCGATGAGGCGTTGCGCCAGCGCGAGGCCGATGCCGCGACCGTGCCAGTGCGGGTAAACGAACATGCGTTTCATCTCGCAGCACTCGGCGTCGATCGCGCGCAGCGCCACGCAACCCGCCACCGCACCGTCGAACTCCGCCAGCAACAGGCAGCCCGTGGGCGGCGCATAGACACCGGGCAGCGTCGCCAGTTCGTGCTCGAACGCGTCGGCGTCGAAGTAAGCGTCGATCAGATGCAGGTCCTTCACATGGCGCTGGCGATGCCAGGCGATGAACGCGCGCATCAGGTCGCGCACCGCATCCAGCTGCGCCTTCGAAGTCGGTTCGGTGATGTTCAGCACGGGCGTTTCTCCTGGGCAACGACAAGCCATGCCCAGCCGTTGCGGACACGCCTTGGTACCACGACCGCGGCCCCGGATCGCGGACATCGCCGACACGAATCGGACCGATGTAGGACACTGCTCCGTCTTCCACCGCATGACGTCCTGGCCATGATCCTTCGAATGCTTCGGCCATGCCGGGCCGCCGCCGCGCTGCTGCTGGTGACACTCGCGACGCTCGGCCCGGCCGCCCATGCACAGCCCGCGCTCGATTGGGGTCAGGTGAGCGCGCGGGCCAAGGGCCAGAGCGTCTACTTCAATGCCTGGGCCGGTGACGAGAAGACCAACGCGTTCATCGCCTGGGCCGCCGCCGAGATGAAGGCGCGCTACGACGTCAACGTGCAGCACGTTCGGCTGAAGGACACGTCGGAGGCGGTGACGCGCGTGGTGGCCGAGAAGGCGGCGGGCCGCCACGCCGACGGCACGGTGGACCTGATCTGGATCAACGGGCCGAACTTCCTGGCGCTGAAGCAGCAGGGCCTGCTGTACGGCCCGGTCACGCAGGCGCTGCCGAACTACCGCTACGTCGAC
>Ga0207648_10001268_pt1 | contig 28177 bp, 18 predicted proteins | sample KBSMisM32_FD_184310 | JGI IMG/M metagenome (GOLD analysis project Ga0207648, IMG submission 184310) | Miscanthus rhizosphere microbial communities from Kellogg Biological Station, Michigan, USA - KBS Miscanthus M3-2 (SPAdes) (version 2) | ecosystem: Host-associated > Plants > Roots >... | reverse complement strand
AAGCCGGGAAATGATTCCGGACATGGGTACACCTCTTTTTCGTGTTGAAATGAACAGCGGAGCGTTGCGAGGTGTGAAACCGAGCGAGCGCCGGTTAGCCCTTCGTCCTACCCTCCAGTGAGCTGTAGGCTTAGCTCCTGGTTAGGTGACGTGCACGTCTAGTGTGCGACCCTATCGCGGCGCGCTCAGCACTTGCCGAACTACCGTGTAGACCGTGGCTTACGATCTACTGTAACTATACTAACTCGATCGATACACTTTCTGTTACTAGTTTGTTTTACTTGTCTTTCAGAGTTTTTTGCCCGTTTCGTCAGGTGATACGAAGTGATACCACAAAGTGTGATATTAGGACATCCTGTCGAAACTTTAAGCAACGGTAGTTACAATAGAAAAACACGTAGAAGCCTTATCAGTAGCGGGTTAAAGCCGATCTGCTTATCGCACAGCCTCTTACCGTTTACAGGCATGTTAGAATCCCACTCTCTCCGCCATACTTTCAATTACTTAGCGCCTGTCGCAATCAGTTTGCAATCACTTTACGGCTGAGCGCCATTTCGGCAACCTTCGAACCTGCCTCTGCCATTTCATTCGTCACGACATCGCCATACACGTTCATCGTGGTGCGAATGTCCGAGTGCCTCATTAGCTTTTGCTGCACAGCGACCGTTGTGCCCACAGCGTCCAACCACGAGCGGTAGGTGTGACGCATCGTGTGCGTCCAGCTTCCCGATGCCTGCGCACAAAGCCGCATCCGGGAATTTGCGCCAGACGTGTGGATAGGACCAAGGCAATCTGCCGAGTTGCGCCGGACTGGCAATGACCCAATCGCCGTCCCCGGCAAACTGTGAGCGCTGCTTCCACGACTTGAGCACCTCCAGCAGTTCGCTGTCGATGTTCATTTGCCGGTCAGAATAGATAGTCTTTACATCATCAACGTGTTGCCGGACGATGCCACGTTCGATCTGCATCTTCCCATTCAGCGAGTCAATGTCGGACCACTTCAGGCCAAGACATTCAGAGATACGCAGCCCGAAACAGACGCTGACCGTTGCCATCGTATGGAATGGTTCATCTAAATGTCCGATGAACGCCCGAAACTCTTCCACGGTCAGACCGCGGAGTTTCCGAATCCGTTTGGTCGCCCCTTTAATTGTGACGAGCTGCATTGGATTGCTCGCCATAGGTATTTCGCCGCGCCACATTGCATAGTCCCACAACAGGCTGATTATTCCGCGAATGTGGACACGACTCTTTGGAGCAATGCCCAGCGAACCCAACCAGAGCTCGATGGGCCTTGCTTGTAAAGTCGTAATAGGGAAGTCACCCCAGCGCGGAACATGTACCACGTCAAAACTGTAAAGAACGCGGTAGGTCCACCTTGGCGTTATCTTGAATACGACGCCGGCATTGTTGACTCCCCCGCTGCACAGTGTGCCGTAAACATTTCCGTCTCGACCCTGTACGGGACGGTTATACCCGCAATCGGCGGCTCCATCACTAGTCCCGTTCAGGTCATGGAGAACCGTGTAGACCTGTCCGCTCAGCAATTGGGGAGAGGGGGCCATCGCTAAGCCAAGCACAAGTATTCTGCATGTCAGTCTTCTATGGAGACTATTCATTTGTCCTCCTCCTGTCCTTTTGCAGACAAGGCATCGAGATTTAGTCGGAGAATTCTTTCTCCACACGCTAGGCGGTAATGCTTGAATCAAGACCGGTTCCCAAAAACTTCGTTTCAGTGAAGAACGTGGCATGGGATTCACTCGGGAGAAGTCAGTTTGCAGCTAACGCCATGTGGACCGATCAGCGTCAGAGAAGAGGAGAAGGATTAGGAGCTGGGCGCTCTGCAACGTTGATGCGGCGACGTATGTCCCCAGCCTATCGGCAGGTCAAGGGAATGGTTCGAGTCGGACCATTCAGCTCGTGCTGCCAGAGTTCGCGAGACTGCTCGTTGAGACCGACACACCACGCGGCGTAGTCCACCAGGATTCATTGCACTCGTTTATTTCGCCGCAGGAACACTCACTTACTTGCTCTAAAACCCGCCATTGATTGCTAGGCTGCTCCCTGACTGGCCGTCGCTCCGTTTACTATGGCGTCTGGCACTTTTTCGTATTTTGTATCTCAAATTCTGCGCGGAAAGGACTGGCTTTCTCCCCATCGCAGGATATGTGAAGGAAGAAGAATGAATGAACACAAGTACAGCTCAATCCCCCGCGAACGGCAACACGAGATGAGGATCTGCGTCTTTTGCGGTTCGAGCCTAGGGAGCGATCAAGTCTATGCGGATGCTGCACGCGCGGCGGGTAGAACGCTCGCCCGGCGCAGGATTGCTTTGGTCTATGGCGGCGGGCGAGTGGGGTTGATGGGTGTGCTTGCGGATGCAGCTCTCAACGCAGGTGGCAGGGTCATCGGGGTCATTCCACAATCACTTCTGGAGCGGGAAATCCAACACATGGGCCTGTCCGAACTTCAGGTCGTTTCTACAATGCACGAACGCAAAACCAAGATGGCGGAGTTGGCTAGCGGATTTATCGCCCTGCCTGGAGGGGCCGGAACCTTGGAAGAGATCTTTGAGCAGTGGACCTGGGCTCAGCTAGGCATTCATCACAAGCCGTGCGGATTCTTGAATACCAATGGGTATTTCGATCCGCTGCGGCAAATGATCGACCAGATGACTACCAAGGGATTCTTGCGCAAGGACCACGCGTCGATGCTGGTATTTCATACGGAACTTGGGGCGATTGTTGATGCATTCCGCGACTATTTACCGCCAGTAGCGAAATACCAGGTCTCGACAAATGGAGATGAACCAGCACGCGAGTGCATACGGATTGTTGCCGCTTTGGTACAAGACGAAGCGGGAAACGTTTTGCTCGTTCGCAAGAAAGGGACACGGGCATTTATGCAGCCGGGCGGAAAGCTGGAAGATTCAGAATCGCACCTCGACGCGCTCGAACGCGAACTTAGGGAAGAGTTGTGTTGTTCTGTTCAGCACGGCAGCTCAGCTTTTTTGGGCACCTTTAGTGCTCCAGCTGCGAACGAGCCGGGTGCCCTGGTCGAGGCTGCGCTCTATCGCGTGACGCTCGAAGGGACCATCAACGCCGCTTCGGAAATTGGAGAGATCATCTGGCTCGATCCTGAGAGTCATAACGAGGTTGAGCTTGCTCCATTTACAAGTCGGCATGTCTTGCCGATCGCCAGAGAAGTTCGTGTGCTTCGGAAATTAACCCGTGCTGGTCATACACGATTGTTAACAGACTGATGACGAAGACAGCAATACGTGCCTGCGCTCGACCTTGGGTGCATTGGCGGACATGCTAAAGCGCAGCTCGATCGAGGGGACACTCGATGAGCACTTGTAACAATTTGAGATCGGAGATTTGGAGTTGCTGGCAGAAGCTGGGTTGTCTATACAGAAACTAGGGCCGACCATCGCCCTAATCGTAGTGTCCCTGCCTATCGGAAGATAATCTCACAATCACCGTTTCGTCTGGGGCGAACAGTCCTGCCCTTGCGCGCATCGAATTCCCAATTACCCACGGTGGGTCGGGAGTGTGGCAATGCGGGAGATAATCACAAAATTTTGGGACTCGACCCGACACATGGCAGACGGGTTCATCGAGCGACTTCCAGCGTTCGCCGTAGGCGCGATGGTCTTCCTTGTCTTCTACGCCTCAAGCGATTTTGTCGCTCGCGCTATTCGCCGCGCTGTCTCTCGCCGCCGCGCAAACCTGGGTCTAGTCCTCGAACGCCTTACAAGCGGGGCGATGATTCTGCTCGGACTTTTAGTCGCCCTCTCGATTGTCGCTCCCTCGTTTCAGGCCGCGGACCTCATCAAGATATTGGGTATAGGCGGTGTCGCGATCGGATTCGCGTTTCAGAACATCCTGCAGAATTTTCTAGCTGGATTGCTTTTGCTTTGGTCCGAGCCGTTTCGGATTGGTGATGACATCAAGCTCGACACCTTCGAAGGGGAAGTCGAAGACATCCAGGCACGTGCCACCATCATCCGTACTCCCGATGAACGCCGAGTGGTCATTCCCAACGCCGATCTCTTTACTCATTCCGTGATTGTGAACCGAGAAGGAAACCAACGTCGCCAATATGAGATCACCGTCAAGCGCGTGCTTCACCTGAACGATCTTAAGCGATTGTTCGTCGAAGCTGTTCGGCGTGTCGATGGCGTAATGCCAGAACCTCCACCCGAAGCCGTCGTCCTCCATGTCAGACCGAACACCGTAACACTCAGAGTGCTGTGGAGCATCGCACGTACCGGCGCCCGCCAGACTTCGGCATTGCAAGACCAAGTGATCTCCTCGATTGCCAACGCGTTGGAACGCTCGGAGGCAACTCCTTCGCGCCAATCCGTCGCTTGAAATGATGCTCAAAACTTGCCGCCAGCAAAACACCGTCCTCTGAGAACGGTGCAACTTCATTTTTGTTTTCCGCCGCGTTCTCCGTTGGTTTTGACGAGTCGTGATTGCTCAAGCGTCCTTCTAACTGTCGGCCACGTCGCTTTACCGATCAACCACGTTGGCAACATAGCGGCTCAGGAAGGAACAGCAGAAGAACACATTGCCATGCTTGAGCATCAAAAAGAGTATGTTTTGCTGGAATTGCTTTGTTTAGAGAGCAAAGGAGAAGGAATGATGGTCGAGCGGCGGCTTACACTTGCAGAAATCATGTTGATTGCGGGAACCCGTGTAGCGCTGGGAATCGGAATCGGTCTCTTGCTTTCCAACAAGTTGGGCCACAGTGAACGCAAAGCAGCAGGACTGGCTCTAACTCTCGCGGGTGCCCTTACAACCGTTCCTCTCGCCTTGAATGTTCTAGGTAAGAAAGACGTTGTCCCCACAAGCGAGATCAGACCGGCGATCTAAGGTGCATTTCTCGAAATAGCACGGAGAAATTTCGCTGCAACTGGAATGGTCGTGAATGAGCAATCGATCAACGACCACGCGCTGGCGATCCAGACAGTCGGTTTTGAGCGGAACATTGCAAGGTTTTGAATTAAGGCAAAAAGGAGTTTTCGCATGGCGATACGCAGACCTTCAACCAAGATATTGATCGATGGCGGTGATCCCGAGGAAACCGCGAGGATACGGAATCTACTCGGATTTCTCGATGGACAAACTACCAATCCGACCCTCGTTGCTAAAAATCCAGAGGTCCAGGAACGGATTGCATCCGGACACAAGCTCTCACGGGAAGAACAAACGCAGGAATACAAGAAGATTGTCCAGAGCATCTCTCCATTGGTCGATTCCGCCGGCGTTTCCATCGAGGTCTTTGCCGACTTCGACACAACGGCCGACCAAATGCTGGCGCAAGGGGAGCAGATGTTTACCTGGATACCGAATGCCTACATTAAGTATCCCTGCATCGCAGAAGGACTGAAGGCCGCGAGGATTTCAATCGAACGAGGGATGCGGGTGAATATGACCCTCTGTTTTTCTCAATCGCAAGCGGCAGCCGTGTACGCGGCAACCCGAGGAAGCAAAGAGCCGGTTTACGTTTCTCCATTCGTCGGGAGATTGGACGACCAGGGAGAAAACGGGATGGACCTTGTAAGAAACATCAAGAAAATGTACGAGGAAGGGGACGGTCATGTGCACGTTCTCGCTGCCAGCTTGCGCCGTCTTGATCACCTGAGCTACGCGTTCACTTTAGGAGTGGAACTTGCAACGGTACCTGGAAAAATTCTGGAAGAATGGGCCAAGGCGGGCTTTCCTCTGCCTGATCAAAATTTCCAGTACAGTGCAGTGGATGCCAAGGGGAACGAACTCAAGCCAATTCCATACCAGAAGCTCGAACTGAATTCCCCGTGGGAGAGTTTCGATCTCAGGCACGAATTGACCGACAAAGGCATCCGGAAATTCGTCGATGATTACAACAGTACGCTGGCAGCCTAGTAAATCACTCGCACCAAAAACGCGTACACGGAAAAGCTCTCACTCCCTGAGGCAACGGCGGAACAGGGCAAGCGACTCAGGCAGCGGATTAGCGCCGTAGGTCCAATCGCTGGTGCGACGGGCCAATACACTAATGGCTTGTCATGAGCGGGGTACCTGTAATCAATCGTGGAAAAGGAGAAATTGGAGAAACGTCAACGCTGCAAAGGGTTCACGCAGCCTTCGTTTTAACAGACGGCATGATCAACGATCCTGATCGGTGATCGGCGTAGGGGAAGGTAGGCATTTGCCTCGGACGATTTTCAATCAAATGCATATAGATAACGAGGAGTTCGCTTAGAATACCCGCGTAGGCTTGGTCTCGGTTCAGTCACTTTCTTCTCAAATGAGAGAAAAGCGGGTTGATCTCTGTAATCGTCGCATGTCATCCTCACGAGTTTTGTTGCGCGATTGGTGGAGGCCGAAGGATCAGTCGCGATCCGACTATCGGTATGTTCTACAATTAGCCTTTGTCTTTGCGCTGTATTTCGGCGCAGGCAAGCTCGGTCTAGCTGTTCCATTCACAAGTTCCAATGTCTCTCCGATTTGGCCGGCGGCGGGGGTAGCCGTCGCCGCAGTGCTGATCTGGGGTATCCAAATTGCTCCGGCTATCGCGTTCGCCGCTTTCCTTGTTAACTTCCTCACCCCAGTTCCCACCTTCGCATCAATTGCGATTGGACTCGGCAATGCGTCCAGCGCGGTAATTGCGGGTTACTTTTTAAAACATGTTGCTGATTTCGAGACCTCTCTTCCTCGACTGAAAGATGTGCTGAGACTTGTGGTTGTAGCGGCGGTCCTGGCCACGGCGGTCGCGGCTTCCGTTGGCGTCACAGCTCTGACCCTTGTAGACGCAAAGGCGTGGGCTGGTTATGGTTCAGCTTGGAGAATCTGGTGGCTGGGTGACGCAATGGGAGTGCTGGTCGTTGCTCCATTATTACTTACTGGTCGGGATTTGCTCCACATCCGCCGAGGATGGCGCGTACTAGAAGCTTGTTTGCTGTCGATCGCGATACTCGTCACGTCGGCTGCCATCTTTAGTCCATGGACAACCGTTCGGGATGATGTTTTGGCGTTCGTTGTGTTCCCGTTCATCATCTGGGCGGCACTTCGATTCCGTGTTGCCGGGGCAGCGGTCGCAGTTCTTCTGTCCGCCAGTTTTGCTGTTTGGGGAACAGCTCATGGATTCGGTCCGTTCGTGAACCATACGCCACTCCACAATGCGATGCTGCTTCAGGTTTTTGTGGCTATGACCGCATTGACTGGGCTAATTCTGGCCGCAGTCATCAATGAGAGAGAACACATTGGTGAAGCATTTGAGAGTGAAAAACAACTTCTCAGCGAAAGCGAATCCGCGAAGGAAAAATTGGAAGAGCTAGTCAAGGAGCGCACTCAGGAGCTTGAGCAGAACACAGCGCAGCTGGCATATCAGGCCAGGCTGCTTGATCTGGCCAATGACGCGATATTTATTCGAAACGCCGCCGATAAAATTTCTTATTGGAATGAGGGTGCCGAACGGCTGTATGGGTGGGCGAGCGAAGAAGTGCTCAACAGGTCAGTGCACGAAATCCTTCGCACGGAGTTTCCCGTACCGTTGTTGGAAATTCTAGAGACAGACCGCTGGGAGGGCGAGCTTCGCCACACAACGAAGTATGGCTATCAAATTACGGTCTCGAGCCGCTGGACGACGTTGCGAGATCGCAACGGCAAATCCGAAGGTTGGCTGGAAATCAACACTGACATAACCGCCCGTAAACGGGCTGAGGAGTCCGCGCGGCGACTAAGCGGTCGAATTCTTTCGTTGCAGGATGATGAGCGTCGAAGAATTGCGAGAGGCCTACACGACAGCCTAGGGCAATATCTAGCGGCATTAAAAATGAATCTTGATGTTTTCCGAACCTCAAAAGATGACAAAGCCAAACTTGCTTCGGATTGCGCCGAGATAGTAGACAAGTGTTTGAACGAAACGCGCACCATCTCTCACTTGTTGCACCCTCCCTTATTGGACGAAGCAGGGTTTGACTCGGCGGCTCGCTGGTATGTGGACGGCTTCTCTCAGCGAAGTGGCATCAAGGTTAATCTGAACCTTCCCCAAAAACTCAGCCGCATGCACAGGGATGTAGAGGTCGCCCTTTTTCGTGCGGTCCAAGAATGTCTCACGAACGTTCATCGGCATTCGGGTAGTTCTGTAGTGGACGTTCGCCTAAGTTTGAGCGCGAAACAAATTCGGTTGGAGATTAAGGACGACGGCAGAGGCATACCGCAGGAACGATTGAGAAGTCTAAATCAAGGTGCTGCCGACGCTGGCGTAGGATTAGCGGGAATGCGGGAACGCATACGTGAGTTAGGTGGATCGCTCGAAATCCGATCTGAACGAGCGGGGGTGACAGTCATAGTTCGAATTCCTATTGAGACAGCCATCCATTGATTCCTAACAAAATAGAGAATCACGCCACTGCGTATTTCTGCCCGCAGGCAGCGTTGATCTGAAAATCAATGGAAATGGCCGCAACGCTCAGCGAGTTGGAATACCACCTTAACAAGCTCATTGCTAATTCTGCAGTCGGTTTCAACGAATACAATCAAGTAACACCTGCCACAAAAGATTTCGGTGTTCTCCTGCCTCAGCACTACGATGGGACACCACTTGGGAACGATTGTGATGCCTGAGCAGCCGGTCAAGATTACCTGGGGCGACAAGAACTTTCGCGCCCTCTTCATCACCGCAACGTCGTCCGTGTATCGTTTACGCACCAAAGTGCGCGGCTTCGTTCCTACCCGTAAACGCGTGCGCGGGCAGGGAATCCTCGAAGCTCCCTGGGGGAGGGAAGTGAGCACGGGGTTGTGCCTGATTCTTATGTGTCTGTCAGGAATGATGCTCGCTGCCGACGAGCGCGCAAAGGCTGCGGCCCATGCGGATCGGGGTTTAGAATTTGCTCGCGCTGGCAATTTGCCAATGGCAGAGAGCGAACTGCGCATAGCAGTTGAAATGCAACCCCGCGACGCCCAATTCCTGTCCAACTTCGGCACGGTCCTGGCGATGGAAGGCAAGCTCGAGGAATCAATCACCGTTCTTACGAAAGCGCTGGGGATCGCACCGAATGACTTAACCACGCACCGATATCTCGCCGCCAACCTATGGCAGTTGCATCGCTACACAGCCGCGAAACAGCACCTCGATCTCATTCTAAGACAAAAACCTGGAGACCCCGCGACGCGATTACTCCGTGGGATGGTGGCCGAGAATACTGGAGACTATTCCACGGCGGCAAGGATGCTCGCATCGGTCCCGAAACAAGTGAGACAGCAGCCAGAATCAATCGTCGCCCTGGCCCGGTCTTACTACCATCTTGGTCAACAGGAGAATGCACGGAGGACTTTAGACGAGCTATCCAATCATCCGTCCGGACCGCAAGCAGTCTTCCTGGGTGCTCAAATCGCGGATGAAATGCACGACTACGACACCGCTGAGAAACTGTTGACGTCCATCCAGCAGACGTTTCCCGATGCTAGCCGTCTGACATACACCAAAGCCCTCATTCAGTATCACAATGAACAGTTTTCGCAATGTGAACAAACTCTGCAACAAGAAATTGACGCGGGACGGGGCAAGGGAGAGATTTGCAATCTGTTGGCCTGGTGTTATCAAAAACAGAATCAGACTACCAACGCTAGGCGTGCGCTGGAAGAAGGCATTCGCATTGAACCTTCGCACGAGACGAACTACACCGACTTAACCAGAATCCTGCTCGCGAACCAGCTTTTACCTTCAGCGCTCGAGTCCGCGAAAAAAACTACGGTGAAGTTTCCTGAATCCTCTAAGGCTTTCGAGCTCAAAGGTGCGGTCGAAGCTGGCATGGGACAGTTCCGCGACGCTGTAGAGTCTTATAGTCACGCAGCTCAACTCGATCCGTCGAACGTCGATTCATTTCTTGGTTTAAGCGACGCTCAGTCGGCCGCAGGACTGACCAAGGAAGCAACCGCGTCCTATGAGCATGGCATCCGACAGTTTCCGAAAGATGCGCGATTCCCAGCTCACTATGCCTCGACGCTGCTGAGAGAGTCAGAGTTGGGAAATGCAAACGCCCGAGTACGAGCGAAACAGTTGCTACAGTCCTCTCTAAAGTTGGATGCATCGCTTTTTGAGTCACACTATGAACTCGGAAATTTAGAACTCAACGACGGCCGCATGGCACAAGCCGTTCAACATCTCGAGCGTGCGGTGAAGCTTGAGCCGAATAGTCCCGCAGCCCATTTTGCGTTGTCGCGTGCCTATCGGCGCCAGAGGCGGCTTTCCGACGCCGCACGCCAACTGGAGACTTATAACCGGCTCAAGGATGAAGCCGCTCACAATTCCGAAGCAGCAATGCCAGATGTCCAACCACACGAGTAGCCTCAGGCACCTGTTGAGCCGAAGGATCATTGTCTTTGTATCGACCATTCTCGCTTGGCTTTTCGTTGCTCGATCAACGTCAACATCTGCCGGTAGCGAAGTCTTCTCCGACGTCACTGAAGCTGCCGGAATAACCTGGCAGCAATTCAGCGGTGAATCTCCAGATCGTTTCCTGATCGAAACCATGGGTGGCGGTGTCGCGTTTCTAGATTTTGATGGAGACGGACTGCTCGACATTTTTCTGGTCAACGGAGGAGAAACGCCTCATCGCAAGAGTGCCACCCCGGTTAAAAACGCTCTTTACCGTAATCTCGGTAACGGACGCTTCGAAGAAGTAGCCGCAAAAGCAGGCGTCGATCAAATCAGTTTTTACGGAATGGGAGTGGCCGTAGCCGATTACGATAACGATGGCTTCCCTGATCTCTACGTTACCGGCTTCCCTGCCTCCGCCCTTTTCCACAACAACCACAACGGGACGTTTACCAACGTGACGGACATGGCTCACGTGAAGAACAATGGGGCTTGGGCAGCCAGTGCCGCCTGGTTCGACTATGACCGCGACGGCAAACTGGACCTGGTTGTAACAAACTATGTGCAATTCTCGTTCGATTCGCCCAAAAAATGTGACGTCAACGGTGTGCGCTCGTATTGCGAACAAGTGGCGTATAAAGGCATGCCACTCACCCTTTATCACAACAATGGAAACAGAACATTCACCGACGTCAGTTCCTCAGCTGGCTTCGACAAATTGGTTGGCCGAGCGCTTGGCGTCGTCGCCATCGACGTCAATCACGATGGATGGATTGATCTGTTCGTCGCGCGCGACGCCTCCCCGAACCTTCTTCTAATTAACCGGAAAAACGGCAAGTTTACTGATACTGCTGTGGACGCCGAAGTAGCCTACGATTCCGCCGGAATGGCCAAGTCTGGGATGGGAGTTGATGCCGCCGATGTCAACGGCGATGGCTTCGCGGATTTTCTCGTAACAAACTTCAACGATCAGTACCATTCATTCTTCGTTGGCAGTTCGGCTTTTCCCTACCGGGACAGAACCGTTGCGTCTCGCCTTGCTGCCTACACGAAACCTTTTGTGGGATGGGGTGCCAAGTTCATCGATTACGACAATGACGGCAATCTCGACATCCTGCTCGTTAACGGCCACATCAACGAGGCAATCGAGGCAACGCGTGATGATGTGAAGTATAAGCAACCGCCACTGCTTTTGCGAAACGATTCGAAAGGTGCCTTTCAGAATGTGCGAGATCAAGGTGGACCCGTTTTTCAATCTGGATACCTTGGACGCGGCTTGGCGGTAGGGGATTTCGACAACGACGGTGACGTAGACGCCGTGATCACGTGCCTCAATTCCCGCCCAATCCTTCTCAGAAATAACACCGGCCAGTTCAACACTTGGATTGGTTTCGATCTGCAAGGACGAAACAGCAACCGCGATGCGATCGGTGCGCAGCTCACAGTTTCGTCTGGGGTCAAAATGCTTGTGCGATTCATCGTCGGTGGATCAAGTTATCTGTCATCGTCCGATAAGCGTGTGTTGTTTGGACTCGGAGCGAGCAACCAGCTCGCGACCTTAGACGTTGACATACGTTGGCCAAACGGAATGATGCAACACGTCTCAGGGCTCAAGTCGAATCAGTATCATAAGATCGTGGAGCCTGATCCGACGCAAAAATACAAGCCTTCAGGCGCGCAGCGCCATTAGAGCGGTTCTTACTTGGAAACAGCGCTCTTCCAGTAATTCTGGTGCCCGAGGTAGTCGTCGTCGGGAAGATTGGCGACGATAAATCGTCGCAACTCGAGCGGATTGATCGATCCCTGATGCTTGTAAACAACCTCGCCGCCTGGCTTGATCAGCATCGTATAGGGCACTGCGGCGTTCCAATTCGGATCGAAAGCCGCCATCAGGTCATAGATATCGGTCGAGCCGAAATGAAGGTTGGTGCTGGTCGCGTGCAACTTCTTGAGCGCTGTCAGCACCCCAGGCTTCTCATCCGGATAGTTGATGCTGACGGTAACCAGGTCGAAGGGACGGTGTCCATACATCCGATACATGTTTTCGAGTTCCGGCAATTCGGCAAAACACGGACCACACCAAGTCGCCCACAAATTGACGAGTATCATCTTCTCGCTCGCGTTTTTGCGAAGTGACTTTAAACCATCGGCATTTACGGATTTCACGTTCACCGTCTGGGCTTCAATTTCCGCTAATTCTTCTTTCCTCCCTTCCTCCTTGTACATCCATTTGGTCGAGCAGCCTACCGAAGGTGTCTTCGCAACCTTCACAGGCTTGCCTCCCAGAAGAGCGTCGATCGCGTTTCTCGCGTCGCGGGCCGTAACCAAGTTCTCCCGAGGGTTGTTATCAACTCTGCCCTCGTAACGCAGTTTGCGCTCGGAGTCGAGGATGAACAGGTGAGGCGTCGCCGTGGGCCCATACGCTTTTGAAACTTTTTGTGTTTCGCCGTCGTAAAGATATGGAAAATTAAATTTCCGAAACTCAGCCCGAGTTTTCATATCCTCGAAGGAGTCGCCTACGTCGGTGTATCCCATCTCATCGAGGCGGACGGCATTTGGATTGTTCGGCTGAATCGCCACCAGGGTCACGCCGCGGTCGCGATAGTCCAGGGCCAGCTGTTTGATTCGACTTTCGTAGAGTTGAGCGGTTGGGCAATGGTTACACGTGAATGCCAACACCAGGACCTTGGCCGAGGCGTATTCCTTCAAGCAGTGATTTTGACCGTCTATTCCCGGCAAGCAGAACTCCGGCGCTGCAGCACCGATCGCGAGAGTAGGCGGGCCGCCTTCATCAGCGACGGCGGGCGACGCAAGAAATCCAAAAAATAATAGGCACCCAAGCTGCAATAACGATTTGCTGACTTGCCGATAACGGTTCACTGCTTCCTCCTAGCGCTCGGATTATTTGCTGATCCCGAAAATTATAGGCGACCAAAGTCACTCGCCTTCTCTTTTGGGAACGGCCTTTCACAGAATGAAACGGCAAAACAATTTTCTTGACTTGCGGCTTAAACTAAACAATAAAACGGTTTAATAAATCGTAACAGGGCGTGCGTTTCTGTTTTCCAACTCGTCAGAGCCTTTTCCGGGCCCCCATCTCTCGGTTGAGGGAGTGGCTCGTGAATCGAGGAGGATTGCCATGCGGAAGTCACTTGCGTCCATAGCCACCGGCCTATCGGGTCGCGTTAAAGCTCTCCCCCAAATCTCCAACCGCCGCCGTTTGACAATCGTGTTTACGACAGGCCTTCTCGCGATTGGCATCCTGGTGTCTCCGCTGAACGCACAGCTTTACACCGGCTCGGTATCCGGTACAGTGAGCGATCCGTCGGGTGCCGTCATTCAGGGCGCGCAAGTGACCTTGGTCGATTCGAACAAGGGTTACGACTTCAAAGAAACGACGGATGACTCCGGGCGCTACCTATTTCGCCAGGTTCCTCCGGGCACGTATGCAGTATCGGTGGAAGCCAAAAATTTTCAGCCGCAGCGCAAGGAAGGCGTTTCCCTGTCAATTAACCAAAACGCGTCCGTCGACTTCGCGCTGAAAGTCGGCGCCGCTGCGCAAACGGTGGATGTAACAGCCGTAGGTTTGGAGCTTCAAACGCAGGATGCAGTCACCGGGCAAGTCGTCGACCGAAATCTCATCAATAATCTTCCACTTATCGGTCGTGGAGTTTTTGATTTGGCTTTTCTGGCGCCGGGCGTCACCATCGCTGACGAGCAATGCGTGGGGTGCACCGCTACCAACTTCATTTCCAACGGTAGCCGCAATTCAACGGCAGATGTTGTAATCGATGGAGTGACAACCTCGAACTTTGAGCAAAATAGCGGCATCATGTCCGCCACCTACACTCCATCTGTCGAGGCTGTCGAAGAGTTCAAAGTTCAACAATCGAACTTTAGCGCTGAATTTGGGTTTACAGGTTCAAGCATTGTCAATGTTGTTACTCGGTCTGGGACAAATTCCTACCACGGAAGCGTCTACGAATTCTTGCGGAACGATAAGCTTGACGCGAACGATTGGTTTGCCAACCACTTTGGCGATGCCCGGTCACCGCTCCGCCAGAATAACTTTGGTGTCACTTTTGGCGGGCCCATTCGAAAGAACAAGACGTTCTTCTTCGTGGACTACGATGGCACGCGCACCAGAAGTTTCGCGTCCGCTAGTTCAGGCGTACCGAGCGCGGCCGAAAGAGTCGGCGATTTCAGCGAATTGTGCACACTGCGAGGAGCCAGCTTCGACCCCAGCGGGCAGTGCACGGATCCGGCTGGTCAGCTCTGGGACCCATTTAAAGGCGCACATTTTGACTCGGATGAAGGCGGTCCGGTCCGGACCGTATTCATCAAGAACAACGATCTGGTGGCAGGCGAATTGAGTGATGGAACAACGGATCTGAACCTGATTGATCCGGTTGCATCGCAGTTGATGCAGTTCTTTCCTGCCCCTACTCAGGAAGTCACGGATGCCGACGGGCGCTTCAACAACTGGTTCCGGTCCGGAACCAACAAGTTCAGCGACAACAAATTTGACGTCAAGATCGACCATCGTTTCTCGGAGCGAAATCTACTAAGTGGCAAGTTCTCTTACGAAACTGGAAACTCTCATAGCTTCAACTGCTATGACAACGAGGCTGACAACTGTACTGGAGGACCGGTCGATTTTCACCGCTACTTGGTCGCTATCAACGACACGTACACGTTCGGCCCCAGCGTGGTCATGAACCTTTCCTATGGCTACACGCGCGGTTTCGACTTTCAGCGCGGTATCATCGGAGACTTTCCTGAGATTGATCCGGTTTCGCAGTTGGGAATGCCGTCTTACATGAACCGATCGGGATTTCCTCAATTCCCAAACGTTGTTCTTGCGGACTACGTAGGTCCAGGAGATGCGAACATCGGCACACAGACGTTCAGCATCCTGAGGCAAGGTCAAGACACGCATCACGTCGTCGGAACTCTTAGCTGGTTGCGAGGCTCCCACGAGTTCAAGTTCGGTGGTGAATTTCGTGCGCACAGAATCAACTTTGCTCAGCCCGGGTGGCCCGCGGGGTCGTTCACTTTTGACTATACCGGTACCTCGGAGAACCCGGACGTGGGTGGAGACCCAATGGCCAGCTTTCTGATGGGCGTCGGTCCGGGTGCTGGCTGCGACTTCTGCCCGTACGAAGTTCCCAACACTGTCAGTACTCAGAACTTCCAGTTTGGTGGTTTCGTCCAGGACAATTGGCGAGTTTCGCCCAAGTTAACCCTCAATCTGGGTGTGAGATACGACGTGTCGCTGCCGCGTACGGAGCGTGAGAATCGTCAGAACTGGATCGATCTCGGCCTGACGAATCCGCTGAATGGCGGAAGTGTCACATACGACGATGTTGTGACCGGAAATCCGGTCACGTTGAACCTTCGCGGCGGTGAAGTGTTCGCCAGTCCCAATGACCGGTACAACTTTGGGATCGACTGGAAGAACATTCAACCCCGCTTCGGCTTCGCCTACCAGGTACATCCGAATGTTGTGGTCAGAGGTGGGTATGGAATCTTCTTTTCAACCACGCGTGCAGGTGCAGCTGGAACGGGCCCAATTAATACTTACAAAGGCTATGATCAGCTAACCCAGTGGTTGAGTGTAGATCCTACGGATGGATTCACGCCCTTTGCTCGCTTTAGCGATCCCTTTCCGAACGGCGGTCCGTTGCTCCCTCCCGGGAATTCATTAGGCGCCTTGAATGACGTCGGCTTTGAGGCGGGGGGAAATGTGAAATCAATCACGGACACCCCCTATGAGCAAAGTTGGAGTTTCGGTTTCGAAACAGAATTACCGAAAGACATCGTCTTGGACCTCAACTACGTAGGAAAGAAGGGCACGCATCTCTACTTCAGCGGGGCCAGCGAACTCAATCATTTACCCATTTCCGTGGAAAGCCTGTCGCCGTCGGAGATCGGCAATCTGCTCATCACCGATCAGAACAACCCATTTTTCGGAATTATCACTGACCCAAACAGCGAACTTTCCGGAGAAACGGTAGCGCGTTTTCAGGTAATGCGTCCCTATCCTCAGTACACTTCGCTCGCAGGCGATACCTTCCCGATTGCGGGCTCCATCTACCACGCCCTCCAGGTACGGGCAGAAAAAGCTTACAAGAATGGTTTGCAGTTTCTCGTCACTTACACGTGGTCTAAGTCTATCGATGACTCATCTTCGACCGATGACAGCGTGACGTGGCTGGGCGGATTCTCGAGTCTGCAGGACCCGAACCGGCGATATCTCGAGCGGTCCGTTTCTACCTTCGATGTGCCTCATGTCTTGCAATTCAGCTATGTGTACGACCTTCCCGTCGGCCGTGGCCGTCCAATCGGCGGAGGCATGAATTCGGTGGCGAATGCGGTGCTTGGGGGTTGGCAACTAAATGGCACGTTCCGCTTCAGCAGCGGGCGCCCGGTATTCCTCACCCTCGACAGTGGTGAGGCAATTCCAACCTATGGAGGGCGACGCCCGAATCTCACCGGCGCATTAACCCGCAATGACAGCCATGACGATTGGGTGAGCGAAGACGGCTCGGTCAGCTACTTTGGCAACGCGAGTCAGGTGATCGCCGAAGCTCCTGACTTCACAATCGGAAACGCGCCGCGCGCACTTTCTAATATTCGCCAGCCAGGGGTGAACAACGCGACGATGTCGCTCTTTAAGCAATTCTCACTTTCTAAGCTTCGTGAAGGCAGCAGATTGGAGTTCCGTGTCGAAGCCTTCAACGCTTTCAACCATCCTCAGTTCTGCGGGCCCGACACGAGCGTACGCTTCGTCGACGACCCAGACACGGGAGAGCGTGTCATCGAAACCGGAAGCTTAGGCAAGGTTACATCGATGTGTAACTCTGCTCGGGAAGTGCAGCTTGGGTTGAAGTTGTACTGGTAGAACATCTGCGGGTGGCATGTGCTGCCACCTGTTTAAACACCAAAACGCCGACGCAGTTGGCATTGCGGAATTCGTTGGAAGGAGTTCATGCACGCGGACGATGTCCTGAGAACTCTCAGCGTCGCGCTTATTCGAACCGCCCTATGCATATTCGCGCTTATGGGCGTCGTGGTTTCACAAACCATCCGTGTCGACGCAACCCCCGGCCATGCCGCTAAGACGTTCAGCCCCACGGAAACTCTTGGCGCAGGCATTGATCGTCTGAACTCTGCGGCGACTGACAAACTCTTTACCGAGCCAGTCATGAAAGCGGTGCTCTCTGCGGGTTGGCAGACGGTCTCGTATCGTCAGAACACGGAACTTCACATCGAAGCGTGGCATTGGAATCCGCAGGGGACGTGGAGCGACCCCAGCGGAAAAGGATACTTCACCGGGAACGCCACACCCGGGGAACCCATCCGTCATTCTTACGGATACTTCCTCCCCCATCGCGGCTTCACGCGCAACGATGGCGCCGAAGCCAATGGATATTCTCAAATGACGGATGGAGCACCCAATACCTATTGGAAAAGCAATCCGTACCTGACGAAGCCTTTCACCGGCGAGGACGACGCAAACTATCCGCAGTGGGTTGTGTTGGATCTCGCCAGTTCTCATGCAGTGAATGCCATTCGCATTGCCTGGTCCGAACCCTTTGCACGCATCTATCGTGTGCAGTACTGGACAGGCGAAGATCCGATTAAGCAGGCTACCAAAGGTACGTGGGTAACTTTCCCAGGCGGTCTGGTTAGCGAAGGAAAAGGTGGAACCGCGACGTTGCAGTTGTCCCCTGCGCCCGTTTCGGTTCGTTTCGTGCGAATTTGGATGACCAAATCTTCCAACACTTGCGACAGTCATGGGTCAGCGGACAAACGCAATTGTGTCGGATACGCGATCAATGAAATTTTTTTGGGCACGATGTCATCTGAAGGCGCATTTCACGATTTGATCCGGCACATTCCCGATCAGGACCAGACCACCATGTATTGCTCGTCGGTCGATCCCTGGCATGATCCTTCAGGGCTTAATGACAAGCGCGATCAGGTCGGCCTTGATCTTTTCTATACCAGCGGTTACACGCGTAAACTCCCAGCCATGATTCCGGTCTCGATGCTCTACGGCACACCGGAAGACTCCGCTGCGCAGATTGCTTACCTTTTGAAACGCGGGTATCCCATCTCTTATATCGAGATGGGCGAGGAGCCAGATGGCCAGTACATGCTGCCCGAAGATTACGGGGCTTTGTATCTGCAATGGGCCACTGCCATCCACAAAGTTGATCCGAAACTTAAACTCGGCGGACCCGCCTTCCAGGGAGTGAATGACGACATCCAGGTCTGGCCCGACGCCCAAGGTAGAACCTCGTGGCTCGGCCGGTTCCTTGACTACATGAAAGCGCACGGGCGGATGGATGATTTCACGTTCCTCTCATTCGAACATTATCCGTACGAGCCGTGCAAAGTGCAGTGGAGCAGCCTTTACGACGAGCCATCTCTGATCAGTCACATCGTAGATGTTTGGAGGGCCGACGGGTTACCTAAGAACTTCCCGCTGTTTATTACCGAACTCAACATTGCGTGGAACACCGGAGAATCGTTCGTCGACATTTTTGGCGCACTGTGGCTCGCCGACTTCGTTGGCTCATATCTCGAAGCCGGAGGGGACGCACTTTACTATTTCCATTATTTGCCGGTCGGGCTCTATCGCGGCTGCAACGGTTCGATGGGAACGTTTGGCCTGTTTACTGTAGATTCTAATTACCAGATCAAGCAGCCCACATCACAGTTCTTCGCGAGCCAACTCATCAATCTTGAATGGGTGCAGCCAGGCACCGGCAAGCATGAACTGTTTCCCTCAAAGAGTGACATCGTGGATCCAGCAGGCCACTCTCTTGTGACTGCATACTCAATTCTTCGTCCAGACGGTCAGTGGGCACTCATGCTGATCAATAAAGATCAGGAGAACCCCCATTCCGTGCACATTGCTTTTGAAGATGAGAAGGCGGGAACGGATAATTTTTTGAGTGGCTCTGTGGATGTCATCACGTTTGGAAGCGAACAATACCAATGGCGACCCGGCGACGCCGGAGGATCCGCCGACCCAGATGGCCCGGCGAGGAAATCGACCCTTACGGCGGATCGCACTACAACATACGTCCTACGAAAGGCATCGCTCACGGTAGTGCGAGGGAGACTGGCCACCGCTATAGCTGCGAAACCACTTCAATAGGTGCTCTCGGCATCACCTTTTCCCATTGCGAAGTCACGCAAAAGATAGGGGCAAACTCTTCCTGATTGGTTCGCCTTCAGAATCTGGCGACTAAACCCGCACGAACAGCGATAGGAAATCCGGGCGAGATGTTGTTGTTATTATCGGCATTCACGTAGTACTTCGTGTCGAGAAGGTTTTCGATATTGACCTGTAACCGAAGCTTTTCGCTGAGGAACACAAAGGCCGCAGCATCCAACCTCGTGTAGCCAGGCAGCACTACAGTGTTATCGATTGCAGCAAACATGTCAGATCGATTCAAAATTCCCAGGCCGACGCCTAACCTCGGGATCAGCTGATAGTTGTTCCATAAGGCAAAACTGTTATGCGGCACCTGCGCTACTTGAGCCCCGGCAGGGGCAGCTGTTGTGGCGTTCCGGATGTAGCCATTCTGATAGGCATATCCGCCCGACACTTTCCATTTACGGGTCACGTTTCCAACCACACCAACTTCGTAGCCCACAGTCCTGGTGGCGCCGGTTTGTACGATCCGAGTTGGGTCGCTCGGGTCTGTCGAGCGTGTGTTGGTTCGATCCAGCAGGTAAGCAGCGGTTGTTACAGACAAGTATCGCGTCGGATCCCACTTAACGCCCACTTCGTAATTCTGAAATTTCTCGGGCTTTACTTGCTCAGTGATGGTAGTCAGCGAAGAGAATTGATCTCCCGAGCTCGGTAAGTACGACACGCTGTAACTGCCGTACGCCGATAGCGACATGAATGGCTTCACGACAATTCCAAGGCGCGGTGAAACCAGGTTGTCGATGCGTTTCAAATCGTCGCCCGTCCGATTGTTGTGATAGTTCAAATCGAAGTAGTCATATCGAATACCCGCAAGAAATTGGATATGCGGCGTGAGCTCGATCTGGTCTTGGAGATATGCGGCAGCAATTTTCGTGTTGAGATGATTGTCAGCATCCGTCGGGCTTTGGCGGAATGTCACCGGGGTATTAATCGTCGGGTTTGCCAACGGAACCAGAATCGACGCGGTCGTGTCGTCGAAGAACCCGGTGTTTCGAAAGTTGTTTGTCAGCTGCAGGCCAAACTCAGACCCACCCAGAAGAACGTGGCGGATGGATCCTGTATTCATCGTGTAGATCAAATCCGTCTGATTGAAAATGTTGCGACGGTTTGTCGCGTTGTTGTAAGCCGTTAGTGTGTCTGACACCTTGTCGGGCGTAACTGCACCCGGAACGAAGTTTTGATATTTGCGGTCATAGTCCGCGAACAGAGAACTATTGCGAATATTCAGCGGTCCGGCTAGATGCTCGAAATTGACCGTGCCAATATTTACATCGGCGCGAACGCGACTATCAGAGGGATTGCCGAAGAAGGTTTCGACCGGAACGTCTACTGGACGCAATTCAAAAGACGGAATACCACGGTCAGCGGTCCGGTGATCACTGAAGTGCTCATATCCAAGAACTATTTTTGTATCTTGGCTGGGCGCAATCGTGAATGAGGGGGCAATTCCGTATCGCTCCAATCCCGCGAAGTTACGAAAACTGTCGCTATTCTCATACATTGCATTCAATCGGCCGGCAAAATGTTCTCCAAACGGTTGATCAAGATCCGTCGTAAACCGCCGATCGTTGAATGATCCGCCCTGCACTGTAAACGCACGCAAGGGAGCGAAACCTGCTTCCTTGACCACGCGGTTGATTACGCCTCCTCCTCCTCCTCGGCCGAATACCATCGCGTTCGGACCCTTCAGCGCCTCGACGCGCTCCAGATTGTAGAGATCACGGTAATACTGAACATCATCCCTTACGCCATTGACGAAGAAATCAGCCGATGTACTGTTGCCTCGGATAATCACCTGGTCGCGGTTGTTCTCTCCCTGATGAGCCGTGATACCCGGCATGTACCTCACAACGTCACCGATACTCAGTAACATTTGATCTTGAATCTGTTCACGTGTGACTGCATTGATTGTTTGCGGAATGTCGCGAACCGGGGTGGGCGTCCTTGTCGCACTGGACATTACTGGGACTGTGTATGGAGAGACATCGTGAACGGTTACAGTTGTTCGCACCGACGTGATTTGCAACACAATATCGTGTTGTTGCACTGTGGAACCGTTGGCTTCGAGCACCTGAGTGACATCAGCAAATCCTTCCTTGGAAACCCTTAGCGAATACTTTCCCGAACCCAAGGAAAGGACGAATGAACCATCTTGATCTGTAATCACGGACGGCCCGGTCGGGCTTCCGTTCGGAATCGCCGTGACTTTCGCGCCGGACACTGGCGCGCGGGACGGATCTAACACCCGTCCAGAAACTGACGATTGAGTGGGCCGCGACTGGGCGTGGCAAATGGACAACAGGACAAGGAGGACAAGCAGGATGGCTGGCAGAGATAGCTTGTGAGACAAGATGGTTCGCTCCAGATGCAACTAGGTTGCAATAAAGTAGAATTAAAAAAACCGAATTGAAATTGAAATTCATTTTCAATTTCATTCAGCGAGATCAATGTACGACAAGTTTGGTCGGGATTGGAAGACGCGAGACTATTTTTTGTTGCATCTTGTTTGCAACGGGTTGCAACAAGTGATCATTCAGGGCACTGGCCCTTTTTGGACATCAGCTTACGCGCGGTTTTCCTCTCTCGCGGTGATCAACATCGCGAATACGTATCGCCAGTTTATTGGTGTGTTGTTCCGCTCACGTCAAAAAGTCTCGTTGTCAGAGTCGATGAGTCCGTTCCAGACCGAAAATTAATCTTCTTTTAAATTCGAATTAACGCCACGTTAATCAGCAGATCGCATCCTGAGGAACCCTATCAGCTTCTCTTCGCTTTCAGGAGGATCCCAAAATGCGCTTGTCAAACCTCTCATCGTCATCCTTGTCATCCCTGGGCCGTCTGGCTACGCGTTTGTGGCGAATCTTATCGATCTCAGCGTTGCTTGTTCTGCCAACGTCAGCCCTGGCGGCACCAAAAGTGATTGTGATTTCGCTTGATGGCGCGACTCCCAGGCTTGTGCAGTATTACCTGACGGTGGGCGTCCTTAATCATCAAGAAGGGCTTGGACTGCTTCAGAACAAGGGTTTGGTTGGTCTAAGAAATACAGTGGCGGCTCCGTCTCTTACCGCGCCCGGACACATCATGATCGCAACCGGTTCATCGGCGGCCAACAATGACATTACTTCCAATACCTTTCATTTAGTGGCAAGCCCGCTTGGCTCGGTGATCAGTGGATTCGGAGCACCCATCGGCGGATACGACCTGATCGGACCGGCAGAAAGCCTTCATCCGACCGCCGAACCGCTGTGGCTCGCCTTGCGCAATGCCGGTAAGAAAGTCGTGACTGCAACGTTTCCCGGAGGCGATGGCGTGGATGTGTTTGTGCCCGGCTCGCCCGGGAGCCCCGTGATCCAATCATCCGCGAAACGCACGGTTGACTACACTGTGCCGTTTGGGGAATTCGGGGGCGTTGGCGCCAGGGGTTACTCGTTGACCCATTCAGATTTTGTAGCTGCGCCCGCATCCACCATCAATCAACTATCGGCGGCTGGAAAGAATTCCTTCAGTCCAGTCTTGCAATCGGCGCTTGAGACATTCGCTGTGTCAGGAATCAGTTTCAATTTACAGGCAGCTGCTCTCGATACCACCGATGACGGAGTAACAAATTACGACACGCTTGTATTCTTCGACACTACGAACGGAATTCAACCAGGCCCATTCGCCCTTCCTTCCACCGGCCCGGCTTACGTGAAATTCAGTGATCATTCTTCCAGTCCCTTCTACCTTGAGAACACGCCGAAAAAAGCCGGGCTTGGATTTTTCGTGAGCGCGCTCACACCTGATCTTTCAACTGTGCGAATCGCTCGCTACTCTGCCAGTGACATTCCGCCGAACGCACCCGTTTTGTCGAATGTGAACGACATCAACAGCAATGTCGGCTTCTGGGGTGCGCAGTCCGACTTTCGGATTCCAGAAAAGCTAAGTCCCGGATTCAACCTCTTCCCGGATGATGAACTCGAAGCTATTTACGAAGACCAGGTATCCCACTTCCTGGACTACCAAACCCGTGTTGCACTGCGAGCCATCGAGCAGGTGCCAGATGCGGATCTGGCGATGATTTACATTGAGCAACCAGATGGATCAGAGCATCAATTTCTTCTGGTTGACCCCCGTCAGCCCACGAATCCGCTGGACCCAACCTCTATCGGAACAGGGCAGGATTTGGCAAAGGTCGCGCGGTATCAGCTGTACGTGCAGGTTGCTTATCAGGCAGCAAACCGCGCTGTGCAGCGCATCATCGAATCGGTGGGAGTAGATTCGCAGGGGCGTCCGAACAGCAACATTATTGTTGTATCCGATCATGGTTTCGCCCCGTTTCATACGGCCGTAAACATGGCCAGCATCTTGGCAGCGAACGGTATCGACCCGGCGAAGGTACGAGCGGTGACGTCTGGTCCGGCCGTCAACTTGTATATCAATCTTGTCGGCCGCGAATTGAATGGAACCGTCGGCGCAAAAGAGTACGTCAGTCTCAAAGCAAAGTTGGAGAAGATACTTAAGGGCTTAAAGGACACAAATCTGAACTACATGCTTGGGGCGTCCAGTATTTCTGTGTTCGACCAGGTTCACGTCCGTCCATCGCCCGGCGGCGTCAATGATCCGAATCTCGGCCGCGACACCACTCGATTCATTGGACAGGATGCCGGTGACATTTTAGCGATGCTGACAGTGGGCTACAACTTTGATGGAACACAATCGCCGGTCGTTCAGCGCTTCGGAGATGCACCTTCAACAGCGCCAATTCTCTCTGTGCCGAACTTTTACGGGGCGCATGGATACGATCCGCAATTGCTCGATATGAGCGCCATCTTCTATGCGGCAGGGCCGGATATTCGTCATGGGGTCTTGAATGCCGTCCGAAATATCGATATCGCTCCCACAGTTGAAAAGCTACTGGGTGTGACACCGGCTTCGACGGTGCAGGGGCGCGCCTTGCCGAAAATCGGTCACTGAGTTTTCTATGAGCCGCGGACTGCACTTTGTGGCCCGCGGCTCGACTCCCTATCCGAACACCCGGATATCTCTTTTGGCTGTTCGGCGAGACCTCGCCCTGGCGTCAAAAATTAACATAGGTTTAACGTTCGAGCGTGTCGGCCCAACGTTAAGATCCCACAATGGCTGACCAACCGCTGAAGATCGAAGACCTGCAGGGAACCAAGAACGGCGTACGAATCCTCAAACTGAACGGCCCGCTCGTTCTAGCTAATCTCTTCGAGTTTCAATCCAGAATCCGTGCCGATCACTCCACTGGATTGATTCTGGATTTTACGAACGTGCCTTTAATGGATTCAGCGGGCGTCGGAGCTTTGGTGGGTGCGTATGTGAACCGCGATAAGGGTCAACGCTCTCTGGGGCTGGTGGGTGTGAACCAGAGAATCAGAAATGTTCTTGAAATTACTCGCGTGCAAGGCTTCTTCAAAATGTTCGCATCCATCGCCGAGGCAGAATCCGCTGTAGCATGAACTCGTCGCGATTGACGCTTACAACTTAGGGATTTGCGCGCGGCTGCGATCCCGATGCTGTACCAACACCGTCACTTCGGGTCGGTTTGACAGGAGCCCTCGGGGGCGCTACAGTTTTGACTCCCCAATAACTCCTCCTACACCTCCCCCCAAAAGAGAGGTGAATCATGCAAAACCTACGCACGCTCTGGACGGATGATCAAGGCCAGGATATTGCCGAATACGCGGTGATGTTGGCTGTCATTCTTGTGATTGTTGTGGGCACCATCCGCCTGATCGGTTCAAACGCAAACAACGTGTTCTCCCAAGTGGGGAGCAGCCTCAACAATTAGCGCCTGGGCAGGGACTCGTGCGATTGGTGACAGCAGCTGATTTGCCCACGCGGGAGGTTCAGATCGTCAGGACCGGTGAACTTCTGGCCGCGCCGGTCCCCCATTAACCTGGCGTGCGCGTCTAGATCCACCGTCGCACCCGAATGCGATACTGATCGTACTGTTCGTGGAAGTCGTCGCGAAGTCTTCCTTCTTCAACTGGAACAACAGTCCAGTTGAGGTAGGCAATCGTTAACGGCAAAACAAGGACGGGCCAGATCTGTTTCAGCAATCCCGCCTCGCCCAGGTAAGCGCAGGTTAGGCCCACATACATCGGATTGCGGGTGAAGCGATACGGCCCCCAAGTCACGAGTTTCGCAGACGATTTTCCGGGAACTGTCGTTGTTCGATTCTTGCGGAAAATCACTAGAGCCCATCCGGCGATCACGGCGCCCGCGGCAAACAGCGCGCCGCCAGCGATCGTACTTATTTCCGCTGCGCTTGGGCTGATAGTGACGGGCCACTTCAATTGAAGCGCTCCGCCAGCGAGGTAGTTCAGAACAAATACCCACGGGACCGGTACGTACATCAGAAACCGCATGGGATTGGGCAACCCGCCCTCCTTGTCTGCTACGCCTCGCGGCATCTCCTCACGAAGCATAGCAACGTCAGAAGGAGTGGCCGACACCTCAACCCTAATGGGGTGGCCTGTCTGGATATTCTCAACGATTCCTATCGAGCAACCTCACGCTGAATTCGTTGGAATACGTTCTTCACCACTCGATCACACCGCTGATCATGAAATGGAAACAGCTCTCTTCGCTTTAACCCGGCTTGCTCGTACAGGCTCTTGCGCAAGAGTGCGCGCGCTCTATGCAAGCGAACTTTAACGTTTTCCTCTGTAATGCCAAGAACGTCGGCCGCCTCTGCGGTACTCATCTCTTCCACGTCGCGCAGTACAAAAATGCCTCGATACGCGTCCGGCAGTTGCTCAACAGCTTCTTCCAACAAGGTGCGCATCTCGTCGTTTGACGCCTGCTGCTCTGGATTTGGCGATCCTGACGCGAATCCATCCATCGGCTCCCCCATTCCTTCTGACACCGGTTCGAGTGCCTGGTATCGATTGCTGCGCTGGCGTCTCGCCAGAGCCTCATGCACTGCGATACGCGTTAGCCACGTGGAAAATTTGGCCCGCCCCGCAAACTGGTGCAGATGCTCATAAGCACGCACATACGCGTCTTGCATCACGTCTTCAGCTTCGTCCTCGTTGCGCAGAATTGCGCGAGCCACACGGTACAGCCGTTGATTGTGCCGGCGCATGACTATTTCAAACAGCGCAGTCTCGCCCTGCAGGACTTTGGTGACCACGTCTTCATCAGTCATCTGCTCTTTGGAAATGGCCACTCGGGTCGGGCTAATCATAGAACCCTCCATAAGTAGGGAGTGGCAACAGTTCAAAACGTTACAGGAAAAGTTTTCATCCATAACAAATTTATGAAATGCCGATTCGGCCTGTAACCGTCTTCATCCTACTAACTCTATTCTGGTGAAAGGAACATACATGCACAAGCAATTTGATTCACGACTCGATCAGTCGTGGTGGCTCCTGCGAATCGGGCTCGGTGTCGGACCTTTCCTGGCGGGACTGGACAAGTACTTCAACTTCTTAGCGAATTGGCCCGCATACATAAGCCCGCTGGCGCTGAAGATGCTCCCGTTCAGCGGACAAACCTTCATGCACATTGTTGGCGTCATCGAGATGATCGTCGGACTTGCAATCCTCACCAGATGGACTCGCTTCGGAGCGTACGTTGCATCCGCTTGGCTCGTCGCTATTGCCGTCAATCTCGTGATGACCGGCGCATACCTCGATGTCGCGGTGAGAGATCTCGAGATGGCACTTGCAGCCTTCGTCCTGGCTCGACTCACCGAGGTTCGGGCGGACGCCTCACTCCTAGAAGTGCCACGAGGCAGTGAAAACACATTTGTAGTAGCTGCCTGATGCCAGGAACACGACGCGCCACACACGCCACCGGACATGAGAAAGAGGACTCGCTATGAGGAAAGGACTGATCACCGGAGTTCTATTGCTGCTCGCGCTGTTCGTGGGTACATACAGAGTCAGAGGTCAAAGAAGCGAAACTGCTGCTGAGCCCTCCTCCGCTTCCGACACCGCGATCGACAGCAATGCGCAACACATGCTCGCCCGCGGAAAGCAAACGTTTCGCTTCGACACATTTGGTGATCAGAGCTTTTGGGGACAGGCTCTCCAACTGCATCAGGCAATTGAGGGCAGCAAACTCGGCGGTGTCGGTCCGGGCGTCAGTCCAAGGACAGCTTTGGCCGTGGGGTTGAAAGTTGACTCTGACGCACTCCCCGCCACTCTCATCCGAGCACTAAGAAGAGGGGAAGTAAATCTCGATGATCCTTCGACCACTCTCGCGTTGCTCAAGTTGAACTCCGTCGTCGGTGTAACCGGTTTCTTCAAGCCCGACGGTAGTCTGCGCTCCGTCGGCATACAGTGCAGCCTGTGCCATTCGACCGTCGATAATTCTCTGGCGCCAGGTATCGGTCGTCGCCTGGATGGTTGGGCCAACAGGGATTTGAATGTCGGCGCGATTATCGCCGTCGCTCCAAACTTGCAGCCGTTCGCAGATCTGCTCGAGGTGGATCAGCCCACCGTGCGAACCGTCCTTCGCAGTTGGGGTCCAGGACGCTTCGACGCAAGCCTGAGCGTCGATGGGAAAGCATTTCGCCCTGACGGCAAATCTGCAGCTGTCTTGATCCCGCCCGCATTTGGC
>Ga0207648_10001267_pt1 | contig 28179 bp, 29 predicted proteins | sample KBSMisM32_FD_184310 | JGI IMG/M metagenome (GOLD analysis project Ga0207648, IMG submission 184310) | Miscanthus rhizosphere microbial communities from Kellogg Biological Station, Michigan, USA - KBS Miscanthus M3-2 (SPAdes) (version 2) | ecosystem: Host-associated > Plants > Roots >... | reverse complement strand
CACCCGTCCGCTGCATTAAGGCTGACTCCTGTCAGCCAGTGTGCCCCGTATGGATCACATCAGTCAAATTGATAGTTGTTCCGAGACGATAACAACGGTTAATCGCACGCGATGCCGGAAACATGTTGGTCCAATCCTTGAACTACCTGGTGCCACAAGGGGTGCAACGATGAGAAGTCACTGGATTACTGCGGCGCTGCTAACCTCGGTGATTGCCGCGGGATGCAACGGCCGCAACGACGAGAACGCCCAGAATACCGGCCAGAACGAAGCGACGGCACCGGCCGCCGCGCCGGTCGGGACGGACCAGACCGTCGCGCCCGTGGCGCCGCCGCCGGCGCAGCAACCGTCCACTTTTACGGACAATTCGCCGCGACCGGCAGCTGCGGCGAGACCGACCACGGGACGCCGCGAAACGGCGCCCACGGCGACGCGACGCACCGAGTCGGTGCCGCAGGCGAACACGAATTACAACAGCAGCCCCGCGCCCACGCGCGACAGCAACCGCGTCGCCGAGGCTCCGGCGCCGCGCGCGCCTGAATATCGCGAAGTGACGATTGCGGCGGGCACCGCATTGCCGCTCGAGATGACGTCGACGCTTTCTTCGGCGTCGGCCGAAGTCGAGGCGCCGGTCAGCGCGAAGCTGCGCAACGCGATCACGGTGGACGGCGAGACCGCCATTCCGGCGGGAACCGTGCTGCGCGGCAACGTGACCGACGTCGAGCGGTCGGGTCGTGTGTCGGGACGCGCGCATCTGTCCTTCGCCTTCAACGAGGCGAACATCAGAGGCGACCGTGAGGACCTGAAGACGAATCCGCTCACCTTCGAAGCGGAAGCGACCAAGGGTGAAGACGCGACCAAGGTGGGCGCGGGCGCCGTCGGCGGCGCGATCCTCGGCGGCATCCTGGGCGGCAAGAAGGGCGCGGCCAAGGGCGCCATCGCTGGTGGAGCGGCAGGCACCGGCGTGGTTCTCGCAACCAAGGGCAAGGAAGTAACGGTGAACGAAGGCACCGACGTCACCGCCACCTTGGCGCAGCCGATGACGCTTCGCGTTCGCGTTCGGTAATTCAAAGTTCAAAATGCAAAATGCAAACGCGCTTGCGTTTGCAGCAGCGGGGTGAAAGACGACACGTCTTCACCCCGCTTTTGCGTACGCATGACGTGTTTGAATCTTGAATATTGCATTTTGAATTTACGTGGCCGGCTTATCCTCCGCCTCCGCTCCCACCGCGGCTTCCGCCGCCTGAAATCCAATCTTCGAATGCGTGCCGTCGCAGAACGGCTTCTTCGTCGATCCACCACACCGGCATAACGCGATCGGCAGCCGATCGAACGTGTACGGCTTCCCCTCCCAGTCCACGACCGTGACCTCCGCGTCGCTCTCGACGCGGTACGGTCCGTTCTTTCGCACGTGAATCGTCGTCGCCATAGCCGTTCCTACACTGAATATGGATTGCGACCGATGCCGATGATGCTGCAGGCCTCAATCACGTTGAGTTTCCGGCGCCGGGCTTCCGCGATGAGCGCCTCGCTTTCCGCGCCCGGGTTGATCCAGATCTCCGCAATCTGTTTGCGCTCGAACCCCTCGAGAAGCGTGATCCCGATTTCCGGCGGCACATAGACCGTCGCCATGTCGATCGTCTCGGGAACCTCCATCACAGACGGATAGGTGGAGACGCCCTCGACTGCTGGCTCATTTGGATTAATCGGAATCACCTTGTAGCCTTCGTCCCGAAACGCACGGAAGGCTCGGTTGCCGAACTTCCGTCGATCACTTGATGCGCCGATGACTGCCACAGTCTTCATCGGATCCGATTATCGCATCCGCCTCACGCCGCAAACGGCCGACGTACAATGCCACCGCGTGCGGCGCTCGGTCCTCGCCCTTCTTGTTCTTTCTCTCGTCACGTTTTTTCTCGGCCTCGGCCGTCAGGCGATCACCGACTCTGACGAAGCCTTCTACGCGGAAGCCGCACGCGAAATGGTCGAGGGGAACGACTGGCTGACGCCGCACTTCAACTACGAAGATCGCTGGCAGAAACCGATCCTGTATTACTGGTTTACCGCAGCCGCCTTTGCGGGGACCGACGTCACCGAATTCATGGCGCGCTTCGGAGCGGCGCTGTCGGGTGTCGGTCTGGTGCTGCTGACGTGGAGCATCACGAGGCGCCTGCTGGCCGACGCGGCAGCCGCCTGGCTCGCCGGCGCGATTGTGGCGACCTGCTATGGGTACTTCGCGATGGCGCGCGCGGCGCTCCCGGACTTGCCTCTTGCCTTGTTCATCACCGCGACGATCTGGGCGACGTTGCGAGCCACGGACCCCGCCGAACGATTGCCCACGCCTTGGGCGGCAATAGCAGGACTCTCTGCCGGACTCGGCTTTCTGACGAAGGGGCCGCTCGGCGTGGTCATTCCGGCGATTGTGCTGATTCCAATCTGGTGGCGCGAACGAACACGTGTCGTGGTTCGTCCGGCGGACACGACAATGGCATTCGTTCTGTTCGCCATTTCCGGCCTGCCGTGGTACGTCGTCATGTGGGCGGTGCATGGCACCCCGTACCTGCAAAGCTTTTTCGTCGCCGATAATCTCGAGCGATTCGCGACCACGCGCTTCAACGACGTCCGTGCGGTCTGGTACTACGTTCCGATCCTGGTCGGAGGTCTCATACCCTGGACGATATTCGGGTTGGTGCTGCCGTGGCGAATCGGAGGTGACCTGATTCAGCGGCGGCGCCGGTTGACGAATGTCGAGTGGCGACTCGTCATCTGGACGCTTGCGCCGCTCCTTCTTTTCACCGCCTCGATCGGCAAGCAGCCTCGGTACATTCTCCCGGTACTTCCACCTCTCGCGATGATGGTCGGATCCGGAATCGCCAATCGGATTGCTGGTGCATTGCATGACCGTGCCGCACGTCAGGAGCTGACGATTGCGACGCTTGGAACGGCTGCAATGTTCGCGGCGATGGCTACGCTCTTTTATCGGGGCCGGATCCTGTTCGTGTCCGCCTATCCAGCTCTGACCTGGACCGGCATCGGCGTCGTCATCGTGGCGGCGCTGGTGCTTGGCGTCACCGGCGTTCGGCGCTGGTGGAACTGGCTGCCAGCGCTGATGCCAGTCTCGGCAGCGCTGCTGCTGTTGACGCTGCAATTCGGCGCGTTCGCCGGCAAGCGTCCCGAAGCGGTCGAGCAGATTGCCGCGCTGATTCATGCAAACCGATTCGGCGGCGAGTCGATTGGCGAGTACGAAACCTTCGTCAGAAACCTTCCGTTCTACACGAGGCTCAAACAGGCGCCCGTGACCGACGACGCCAGCGCAGTGGCGTTTCTCAGTTCGACCGACCGGGTATTTCTCGTCGTCAACCGGCGCGATTACGCTCGATTGAAGACGCTGGTAGCGCAACCGCTCAACGTGATCGGCGAGGTGACGTACTGGAATACGGCTGGAGTCCGTCTGCGGACACTGCTGTTGCCGCTGCCCGAAGAAGACCTCGATACGGTTATGTTGATTTCGAATCGCTAGGCGGGAAGATCTTGCCCGGATTCAAAATGCCATTCGGGTCGAAGGCGGCCTTCACGCGCTTCATCAGCGCAATCTGGTCGGCCGACAGCTCGATCGGCAGATAGGGCGCCTTCGCGAAGCCGATCCCGTGCTCCCCGCTGATTGATCCTTCGAGCGCAACGACGCGGGTAAAAAGAAAGCGCTCTGCCTCTTTCGCCCGAGCCGCTTCGTTCGCGTCCCCTGGCGTGATCAGCAGGTTGACGTGGATATTGCCGTCGCCGGCGTGCCCAAACGAGGCGACTCGCAGCTTGTAGGCCTGCTTCATGTCGGCGATGACGTCGAACAGCTCCGGGACCCTTCCCTTCGGAACGACCACGTCATGATTGATCTTGATCAGGCCGATCGCCTTGAGCGCCGCCGAGGTCTGGCGACGCAGCGACCAGATCCTGTCGCGGTCGGCTTCATCGCACGCGCGGGTGATTTGCTTCGCGCCGACACTGCGACACGCCTCGATGACCCGATCGAGATCCTCCTGAACCCCGCGCTCGGTCCCATCGACTTCGACGATCAGCGCCGCGGCGGTGCCGGCAGCGACCAGCCGCCCACCAAGGTTGGCTTCGATCGCCTGCAGTGCGTCGCCGTCGATGAGCTCCAGTGCAGCCGGAACGACACGGCGACGAATCAACTCGGACACCGCATCAACCGCATTCCGAATCCCCGCGAATGTCGCCAGCAGCGTCGCGTTCGACGGCGGCTTGGGCAACAGGCGCAGCGTGATCTTCGTGATAATCGCCAGCGTACCTTCGGAGCCGACGAGCAGCTGCGTCAGGTCGTAGCCGACCACGTTCTTCACGGCCTTGGAGCCAGTGTGGATGATCTCGCCCGTTGGCAGTACCGCTTCGAGGGCCAGCACGTACCGCTTCGTTGTGCCGTACTTGAACGCACGGGGACCGCCGGCGCACTCGGCCACGTTCCCGCCGATTGACGATTGATTCAGGCTCGCGGGATCCGGAGGATAGAAGAGTCCCAGCTTCTCGACCGCGTTTTGCAGATCCCCGTTGATCACGTTCGGCTCGACGACGGCGAGCAGATTCAGTTCGTCGATGTCGAGAATCCGGTTGAGCCGTTCCATCGACAGCAGCACGCCGCCGCAGGTGGGCACCGCGCCGCCCGTAAACCCGGTGCCGGCGCCGCGGACGACCAGTGGCACGCACTCCGAGTTGCAAAGCCTGGCGATCGACACAATCTGTTCTGTGTTGGCGGGGATGACGACAACATCAGGAGGATGGCCTTTGCCGAGGGCGTCTACGCCGTAGGTTCGCAGCGAATCCGGGTCCGCTCGGACGAACTCAGGCCCGACGATGTCCCGTAGTCTGGAAACGATGCTGGTAGTTGCTTGAAGCGCCATTCACGTCACGAACCACGGAGGCACGGAGACCACGGAGACTTAATGGTACCCGTTTCACTCCGTGTCTTCGTGTCTCCGTGGCCCGTCGTCAGCGAACGGCGCTCGCTTTGGGCTGAATATTCTCCGCCAACCTCAGGATCCGTGTCGCGCCCTCCCGCAACTGCTCCATCGACGTCGCGTAGGAGATGCGGAGATATCCGGGCGCGTCGAAGCCTTCACCGGGCGTCAGCGCGACGTGCTCCTGCTCGATGAGCCGCTGAGCGAACTCTGAGGAAGTCTTCACCTCGCCGCCAAGCAGCTCGGAGATATCCGGGAACAGGTAGAACGCTCCGCGGGGCTTGACGCATTTGATCGCTGGATTGGCCGTCAACCAACCGTGAATCGCGTCGCGCCGTCGTCGATACTCGTCGAGCATCACCTTGACGCCGTCCTGCGGACCGTTCAGCGCCACGACACCTGCCTTCTGCACGATCGACGCAATGTTCGACGTCGTGTGCCCCATGATGACGTTGAACGCCTGCGTCAGCTCCTTCGGCGCGATCGTCCAGCCGGCACGCCATCCGGTCATCGCGTACGTCTTGGACAGCGATCCACAAATCACCGTTCGGTCGCGATGTTTGTCGAACAGCAGCTTCGGCAAGTTGTGCTGCACCTGGTCGTAGATCAGATGCTCGTAGCAGAGATCCACGATCACCCAGATGCCGCGCGCGGCGGCCGCGTCGACTATCGGCGTCATCGCCGCTTCGTCGGTCAGCGACCCAGTCGGATTGCACGGCGAGTTGATGATGATCGCCTTCGTCTTCGGCGTAATCGCCGCGACGATCTTCTCCGGGTGAACCGTGAAGCCGTCATCCGGCTTGGTCGGCACGATGACAGGGGTCGCCTGAGCGATCTTGATCTGCTCGGGAATCGTCGGCCAGTACGGCGCGTGGGTGATCACCTCGTCGCCCGGGTTGAACAGCGCCAGCGCGGTGTTGAACAGCGCCTGCTTGCCCCCATTCGTGATCACCACTTCCGGCACCGACACGTCGATGCCGTAGTCGCGCTTGTACTGCGCGCACACCGCCTCCCGGAACTCCGGGATGCCCATCGCGTTGGTGTACCGCGAAAAGTTCGCGTCGATCGCCGCCTTGGCCGCGTCTTTGACGTGGGTCGGCGTCGGGAAATCCGGTTCTCCCGCGCCGAAGTCCACGACCTGGATGCCGGCACGCTTCAAGCGGTCGGCCTCCGCCGCCACTTTCATCGTTGCCGAACCGGTCACATTGGCCAGACGTTGTGCGAGCGCGATAGACATTGCGAACCTCTCAAACGGGTTGAACCTTGGTTTTCCTGCGCATCCATTGCTCAACGGTCGACGGCACCAGCCCGCGAACCTCGCCGCCGAGGCTGAACACTTCCTTGATCAAACGTGAGCTCAGATACGTGTATTGTTCGGCCGGCATCATGAACACCGTCTCGAGCGTTGGCTCGAGATGACGGTTCATCAACGCCATCTGGAATTCGTATTCGAAATCCGAAACCGCGCGAAGACCGCGAATCAGCGCGCTGGCACGCCGCCGGCGGGCGTACTCGACGAGCAGACCATCGAAGGTGTCCACCTCGATGTTCGGGTACTCGCGGAACACATCGCGGATGATCTCGACACGCTCCTCAGCGGAAAACAGCGGGTGCTTCTCGGCGTTCACCAGCACGGCAACGATGATTCGCTCGAACAGGTGCGCGCTGCGGAGAATGATGTCGACGTGGCCGTTCGTCAGCGGGTCGAACGATCCCGGGAAAATCGCGAGTCGCCCCTGCGGTGGCCCTGGCATCTCTTCTCCGTTTCCTATCGGGATCCTGGATCCGGGATCCGGGATCCGAAAAGCTCAAGGCGCCAAAAACGTCAACGTGCTGTCACCGGATTTCACGTCGCGGATGCGGCGCAGCGCGCCAGATTCCGGAGGCTCCCGCCGCGTGGCGCGTTCCAGCACGATCAACCCGTTCGCCGCCAGGTGACGTGCCGCCAGCTCCAGGATGAATCCAGCGTTGTCGATGTCGTACGGCGGATCCAGCAGAATCAGATCGAAAGGATTGGCGGCCGCGCGCGCATCAAGGGCCGCACCGACCTCCGCGCATTGAATAGTATAGCCTCCCTCAATGCCGCACTCTTTCAGGTTCGAGGCGATGAGCGCAGCGGCGCGACGGTTTTGGTCGATGAACGTCACATGCGCCGCCCCTCGACTGATCGCCTCGATGCCGACCGCACCCGTCCCTGCGTAACCATCGAGCACGCGCGCACCCTCGATGCGCGGTGCCAGGATGTTGAACAGTGTTTCACGCAACTTGTCTGAAGTAGGGCGGAGGCCCTCCCACGTCGGCGCCTTCAGACGTCGCCCCTTGTACCGTCCTGCGATCACCCTCATACGCGTCGTGAGCGTCGTGCCGACCGGTAAATCTTCGTGACCGTCGTGCTATCCGACTTCGATCAACCCGAATTGCTCCTGCCACCGTTGCTGAACAAACTGCAGGAGGTCCCCCGAGAGTCCGCCTTCATCGACGAGCGTTCGTGCTTCCCCATGCGCCGCCTCCATGATGTCGCGATCCCGCACGAGGTCGCCTGTCCGCAGCTTCGGCAGACCTGATTGTCGTGTGCCGAAGAAGTCGCCCGGACCACGCAGCTCGAGGTCGCGCTCCGCGATGACGAACCCATCGCTGGTCGTCGCCATCGCCTTCAATCGCTCCCGCGCATCGTCGGTCCACGGCGCCTGGTAGAGCAGGATGCAGTGCGATTCCCATTCACCGCGGCCGACCCGCCCGCGCAGCTGGTGCAACTGCGAGAGACCAAATCGTTCAGCATGTTCGACAACCATGATGGACGCGTTCGGCACGTCAACGCCGACCTCGACGACGGTCGTGGACACGAGGATGTGGACCTGCCCCGCCGCGAACGCGTGCATCACCCGGTCCTTCACGTCCTGCTTCATCCGTCCGTGGAGTAGCGCCACTCGGTACGCGGGAAAAATTTCAGTCTGGAGGTGATCGGCCATTTCGGTAGCCGACTTCAAGTCGACCTTTTCGGAGCCTTCGATGAGCGGATAGATGATGTACGCCTGCCGCCCCGCATCGAGCTGCTCACGAATGAGCTGATAAATCTCGTCCCGCCGTGACTCGGGCTTCACCCAGGTCCGCACCGGCTTGCGACCCGGGGGCAGGTCGGGAATCTTCGACACGTCGAGCTCGCTGTAATCGGTGAGCGCCAGGGTGCGCGGAATCGGAGTGGCCGTCGTCAGCAGGACGTCCGGCCTGAGCCCTTTGGCGCGCAGTGCGGCGCGTTGCGCCACGCCGAATCGATGCTGCTCGTCGATGACCACGAGTCCGAGCCTGTGGAACTTGATGGATTCCTGGACGAGCGCGTGCGTGCCGACGATGAGGCTCGTCGTCCCGCGCTCGATGTGGGAGTGCAGCGTGTGCTTTTTCAGCCCTGGCGTGCTTCCGGTCAGCAGGTCCACGCGAAACCGCGACTGCGACAGCAGCCTCGCAATGTTCCCAAAGTGCTGCGCCGCGAGAATCTCGGTTGGCGCCATGAACGCCACTTGCAGCCCGTTTTCCATCGCGACGATCGCGGCCAGCAGCGCGACGATCGTTTTGCCTGCGCCGACGTCTCCTTGCAGCAATCGATGCATCGGCTGCGGCCGAAGCATGTCGTCGACAATCTCCTTCACGGCGCCGCGCTGGCCAGGCGTCAGTTTGAAGGGAAGGATCTTTGCCGCCGACGCGCGGATACGATCGTCGACCTTCGGCACGTACGGCTTCAGTTCCATGCTGGTGGCGTGTCGCCGCCACGCATGTCCTATCTGAAATAGAAAGAATTCCTCGAAGATCATCCGCCGCTGCGCCGGCGTTCGAAACGCATTGAGCTCGTCCACCTTCAGATCGTTCGGCGGGAAGTGCGACTCTTCGAGCGCGAGACGACGGGGCACCAGTTCAAGACGAGCACGAATATCCGACGGCAACAGATCGGTAATTTCCGCCGGCAACTGATCGAGCGCCTGGCGGACAATCCGGCGCTGCATGTTCGGCGTGACGGTCCCCGTCTTCTCGTAGAACGGGACAATGCGCGCCGTGCGTACCGATTCCAGGTCCTCGGACATCAGCTCGTACTCCGGATTCATGAAATGCATCCCCGTCGAGTCGAGCTTCACGTCGCCGAAGATCACGACCGAGAGGTGCAGCTTCAGGATGTCCTGCAGGAACGCCTGGTTCATCCAGGTGCATCGGATGGCGCCGCTCCGGTCACCGACGACCGCGTGGAAGATCTTGAACCCGCGGCGGCGCGTCACGGCGAGGTGCGCGCTCTTGATCTCACCGAGCACCGCCGCCCGCATCCCGGGACGGAGCGAGGCGATCGGCTGCATGTGGCTGCGGTCTTCGTACCGGAACGGAAGCCGGTAGAGCAGGTCTTCAACCGTGACGAGGCCTGCCCGTTTGAGGTCCGCGGCCTTGCGCGGACCGACGCCTTTCAGAAATTGGATTGGAGTGTCGAGAAAGTCGTTCAATTACTGAACGATCACAGCCTGCCCGGCGCCGACATCGATTTGCCGAATCGATGCAGGGAGCGCAAACGGATCTTCCAGGTTGACGCCTCGAGGATTGTTTGGAGTGCGCGAGTAGTAGCTCACCAACTCCTGTAGGAACGTCTTCGGCACGGGCAGGCCGGAAATGTCGGCACTCTCCAGGAGGAAGTTACCCTGCCCATCCTTCGTTCGCAGTGTGCCTGTCACGTTGACCGGTACCTTGCCGCCGACGAGGTTCCACAGGTCGAACGTGCCGCCGCTCTGCTTCTTCTTGGCAATCGCGTCGAGATCGACGAGTGCCTTCCCCGCCAGCTTTCCATTGCCGACCATCGTGACGCGCGGCTCGGTGACACCAGCCGGAAGCAAGGGCGCAGAACTAAACGCGAACCACGAATTCACCTCGGTTTCGCTGACCGAGGTACGCCGTGTTCCGGGCTTCTGAATGCGCTCGCCCTGGCCGACGATCTGCGCGACTTTTCGCGCGAACAGATCAGCCTGCTGTTTGGAAATCGCCGCAGCCTGCAGCGTGAGATTCAGCACCGCGACGATGCCCGCCACTACGAGCAGCCCGACAATCACCGCCGACAATCGATGCTTCATACGCGTTCTCCGGGGCTGGCTTTTCGAGTGTAGGACCTGGCTCGCCGAAGCGCAAACGTACGACGGGCATGCTTCGCCGGCCGCACAATGAACGATAGTATCTTGATCTTCGCCTTCTGTTCGCATTATAGTCTCGCCACCTCGACCAAGACTGCGGTCCCGGCGCGCCAGCGCCGCCGGGGTACGCCTGGAGGAATGAAATGCTCCCGCTCACCAAACGGCAGCGTGAAATCCTCGATTACCTGAACGAGTTCATCCAGAACCACGGATACGCGCCGAGCCTGGAAGAAATCGGGCGCCGGTTCAATCTCTCCTCACTGGCCACCGTTCACAAGCATTTATCGAACCTGCAGGAGAAGGGATTTATCCGGCGGGCATGGAACCGCAGCCGATCCGTCGAGCTGGTTCCCACGCGCGGAGGCGGCCGCGCCGTGGAGTTGCCGCTACTTGGCTTTGTCGCCGCCGGCTCCCCTATCGAAGCGGTCGCCGGCAACGAGACCATCGCCGTGCCCGAAACGCTTGCCGGCAAGCGCGATTCCTACGTCCTTCGGGTCAAGGGCGACTCGATGATCGATGAGCAGATTCGCGATGGTGACTTCGTTATCGTCGAGGACCGGAAAACCGCTGACAACGGCGAGATGGTGATTGCCCTGGTCGGCGGCACCGACGTGACGCTGAAAAAGTTCTACCGCGAGAACGGGCGCGTGCGGCTGCAGCCCGCCAACCCGGCTATGCAGCCAATCATGCTGGAACCGGACCGCGTCCAGGTGCAAGGCGTTGTCGTCGGCGTCATGCGCAAGTATTAGTTCGCGGCGTCGAATCCCGAATCCCGAATCCCGGCTGCGAAGTACTATTGGCGTCTATGGCCGACGAGACTCCGCAGCGCAAGCAGATCAACTTCACGATCGTCCCCGACGACCAACCCGGCGAACCGCGCACCTATGCGAACTTCTGTTCGATTGCGCACACGCCGTTCGACTTCACGCTCACCTTCTGCGAAGTGATGCCGCTGTCGGAAAAGGAGCTGCGCGAAGCCGAGACGGACCATGTTGTACGCGCGCCCGTTCGCGCCCGCGTCGTCGTTCCCGTGCAGTTCGTCCCGAATCTCGTGGCGGCGTTGCAGGAGCACATGCGCGTCTTTTCCGAGTCGTATTCCAACGTTGGCTGGTCGAAGGGCCCCGTGCACTGAGTGAAATCACCGAAGGCGACGCGGCGAATCATCGAAACACTCGCCGAGCAGCATCCCAGCGCCGATACGGAGCTGCATTATCGGAACGCGTTCGAGCTGCTGGTGGCAACGATCCTCTCCGCGCAATCGACCGACGCGCGCGTGAACATGGTGACGCCCGCGCTCTTCACCAAGTATCCCGATGCGCGCGCGCTCGCTGAGGCGACGCCGCGCGAGCTCGAACCCGTGATTCTCTCGACCGGTTTCTTCCGCCAGAAATCGAAAGCGCTCATCGGCATGGCGCAAGGGCTCGTCGCCGACCACGATGGCGCCGTCCCTGCGGAAATGGAGCTCCTCACCAAGCTTCCGGGCGTCGGCAGGAAAACCGCAAATGTCGTCCTCGGGCACGCGCTCGGCGTGCCAGGGCTGCCCGTCGATCGCCATGTGCTGCGCGTCTCCAATCGCATCGGTATCGCCGAAGGCGACGACCCCGTGAAGGTGGAGGAGCAGCTGTGTGCCGCGTTGCCGAAAGAGATGTGGACGCTCGCCTCCGACGTGCAGATCCTCCACGGCCGTCGCATTTGCAAGCCGAAGCCGCTCTGCGATCAATGCTCGGTTCGGGACGACTGCGACTATTACCAGTACGTTGTGAAGAAGACACCCGCGAACCATAAAGGTTCGCGACGCAGGCGGCAGACGGAAGTAGATGCCGACCGCCCGGACAAAGTACGTAGAGGCGGACCTTCAGGTCCGCCTGAAAGACGTGACAAGAGAAAGATTCGAACGACTCGTCGCTGAAGCGATCACACTCATCCCAAGGCGCTTCCGCCGCGAGATGCGGAATGTCGCGGTGGTCGTCGAAGACGAGCCGAGCGCGGAACTGCTCGAGGAGATGGAGATCGAGCCGCCCGACTCGCTGTACGGCCTGTACCAGGGAACGCCGCTCCCCGACCGTGCGTGGACTTACGGCAACACTCTTCCGGACCGCGTCACGATTTTTCAAAAGCCCATCGAGGAGGACTGTGAGAACGACGACGATGTGCGCGCCGTCATCGGGGAAACACTGATTCACGAGGTGGGACACTACTTCGGCCTGAGCGAAGAGGAGATTGAGGAAATCGAGGAGCGTTACTGGCGGGGAGAGGGTGACGACGACTAAACCGAAGCCGCGGAAACGATTCGGGCAGCACTTCCTCGAACCCGTCTGGGTCGCCAAGGTTGTCGACGCCATAAACCCGACCCTCGCCGACACCTTCCTGGAGATCGGTCCGGGCCGCGGAGCGCTGACGCGGCCACTTGCGAAGCGGGCGGGGCACGTCGTTGCCGTTGAAATCGATCGCGACCTCGCCGCCGCGCTGGACCGCGAACGCATCCCGAACCTGCACGTCATCCAGTCCGACTTTCTCGAGCTCGGCCTCGAGACCGCGCTGCGCGACGAGCGGCAGCCACTGCGGGTCGCAGGGAACCTCCCCTACAACGTGTCCTCTCCCATTCTGTTCACGCTGCTCAAGGCCGCGGATGGTGGACGATTCTTCAGCGACGCCACCCTGATGCTGCAGAAAGAGGTCGCCAACCGCCTGGCCGCCACGCCCGGGAACAAGGATTACGGTGCGCTGGCGATTCAGGTCGCCTTGACCGCCGACGTCAGCCACGTGCTGACGCTTCCGCCAGGCGCGTTCCGCCCACCGCCAAAAGTCACTTCCGCGGTGGTTCGCCTTCGCTTCCACTCGCCTGCCGTCGATGTCGGCGACACGCGTGTGTTCGAGAGGATCGTCCGCGGCATCTTCCTTCAGCGCCGGAAGACACTCGCCAACGCGCTTCGGCCGGTGGCCGACTCACTGGGTCGTCCGGCCGCGCAACTCCTGGAGCGGGCGGGGATTGACGGGCGGCTGCGGCCAGAGGCGCTGACGCTTGGCGACATCGCCCGACTGTCGCGAGCTGTGCTATAGTTTTTCCCGCAAGTCATTGAGCCTTCCCGGTTTTTGCCCCTCGATCAGGCTCGTTGGAACGTCGAGCCGATCGAAGGGTCAGGCCTTCCCGGCGGCCTGAACCGCGCGCGATGCTCCCCGCCCCGGGGCGTGTCCCGCGATTTCGATGCGTCATGGAGCGGCCGCTCTTGGGCGGCCGAATGAGCTGGGTTCTGAATGAATCAGTCCGCCGTGCCGGACGTGTCTCCGGCCACGCTCGAAGTCGTCCCGCTGGGCGGCGTCGGCGAATTCGGCATGAACATGATGGCCGTGTCATGGGAGGACACCACCATCCTCATCGATGCCGGCGTGATGTTTCCGGAGCCCGATCAACTCGGGGTCGATCTGATCATTCCGGACCTCACCTACGTGGAGGCGCGAGGCGACAAAGTGAAGGCGCTCGTGCTGACGCACGGCCACGAGGATCACATTGGCGCAGTTCCCCACGTGCTGCCGCAGTTTGACGGCCCCGTCTACGGCACCGCGATGACGCTCGCGCTCGTCGAGCCTAAGCTCGAAGAGCACGGCATCGAAGCGAAGGAGCGGTTGAAAACGGTCAAGCCCCGGGAGCGCGTCACGATCGGGCCCTTCACCATCGAGTTTCTCCGCGTCACGCACAGCATGCCCGACTGCGTGGCGCTCGCCATCACGACGCCGGTGGGCGTCATGCTTCACACCGGCGACTTCAAGATCGACCAGACGCCGATCGATGGTGAGCATTTCGACCTCCACCGGTTCGCGGAGCTTGGCGCGCAGGGTGTGCTCGTGCTCTTTGCCGACAGCACGAACATCGATCGCCGCGGGTTCACCGGGCCCGAAATCGAAGTCATCGACGCCTTCGAGGAGCTCTTCACCAGCACCCAGGGCAAGCTCGTCGTCGCGACGTTCTCCTCGAGCGTGTACCGGATGCAAGTGCTCGTTGATCTTGCGGCGCAATTTGACCGGAAGGTGGCGTTTGTCGGCCGCAGCATCGTCCAGAACGCCGAGATCGCTCAGCGGCTCGGATACCTGCGGGTTCCCGCGGGCGTGCAGATCCGCGACGCCGACGTGCAGAACTACGCGTCGCAGGACGTGCTCTGCGTGACCACGGGTTCGCAGGGCGAGCCGCAGGCGGCGCTGCCGCGTATCGCCATCGACGACCATCGTTTCGTCAAGCTCGGTCCCGACGACACCGTGGTCTTTTCGGCGCGCGCGATTCCGGGCAACGAGAAGGCCATCGCGCGCGTGATGAGCCACGTCGCGCGGCGCGGCGCCGATGTGGTCACCGATTCGATGAAGCACGTCCATGTGTCGGGACATGGAAGCGAGGAGGAATTGAAGCTGGTGCTCTCCCTGGTCCGCCCGCGCTATTTCGTGCCGATTCACGGCGAATACCGGCAGCTGTCGCAGCACGCGCGTGTCGCCAAGCGCGTAATGAGCGGCGCCGACCAGCGGCTGGAGGTGCTGCTGGCTGACAACGGCGACATCATCCAGTTCGATTCGCGAGGCGCGCGGATTGCTGAAAAGGCGCCGGCCGGTCGAGTCTTGATCGATGTGACGCGCGTTGGCGAGGTTGGCGATGAAGTCCTGCGTGATCGCCGCCATCTGGCCGGTGACGGGGTCATCGTCGCCGTCGTCGCGATCGGAAGGCAGACGGGCACGCTGGTCGGAGATCCCGAAATTGTCGCGCGCGGATTCGTGGTCGCCGAAGACGAAGCGCAATCGCTCTTCAAGGACGCCGCCACGGTGATCGGCGACTGCATCCAGGCGTCCGGCGTCGAAGAACGCGCCGATCAGGGTTTGATGACCGAGAAACTGCGTGTCGAGCTGCGCAGGTTTTTCAAGAAGCGATCGGGACGGCGGCCGCTCGTGCTGCCGGTGTTGATGGAGATCTGATGCCTCAATCGGCCTTGTCGCGGCGCATCAGCGAATTTCTGGGCGTGGCGCTCTTCGCGCTGGCGCTCATCTGGCTGATTTCGCTCGTGACCTACGAACCGACGGACCCGGTCTGGTTCTTCACGACCGACGCCGTGCATCCACCCGCGAACTTCGTCGGACGCGTCGGAGCGTTCCTGTCGGAACTGTCGTTTCAGCTGCTCGGGTACGGCGCCTATCTGATACCGGCTGCCATGGCCTGGGCGGGTTGGTATTACTTCTGGTGCCTGCCATTCGACGCGATCTACACGAAGGGGTTCGGGATCATGCTGCTCCTCGCCTGCAGCAGCGCGTTTCTCAGCCTCGTGTTCGGCAGCGCGGACGTGTCGGGCAAGACCTTCGAGGCCGGCGGATCGATCGGCGCATGGCTCGGTGCCTGGTCCGCCGAGTATCTGAATCGAACCGGTTCAATCATCGTCATCCTGACGTGTATCGTGCTCTCGGTGATCCTGTCGACGCAGTTCTCGTTCGGTCGCATGTTTGCCACGGCGAGCCAGGGATCGCGGGACCTCTCCGCGCGTGGTGTCGGGTTCCTCCGCGGCTGGCTCGAGGATCGTCGCAAGCAGAAGCAGCGGCAGGAAGTCGTCGCGAAGCACACGAAGAAGGCGACAGTCGGCGCGGCTGCCGCCGTCAAGGAACCGCCGAAGCCACCACAGGAGGATTCGTCTGCTGGAGCTGCGGTGGTCGCGAAGAAGCGCGCGACGATTGCGCCTCCCCTACCGTTGCCCGACCCCGAACCGACGAAGGCGCCGCGCCGCCAGGGTGCATTCACGCTGCCACCGCTGTCGCTGCTCGATCCGCCCAAGGCGGAACAGAAGATCGACGAACGTGAACTGATGGACGCCGCTCGACAGCTCGAGGAAAAGTGCCGCGAATTTGCCGTGGAGGGACAGGTCGCGCAGATCCATCCTGGCCCCGTCGTCACGACATTCGAGTTCAAGCCGGAAGCCGGCGTGAAATACAGCAAGATCACGAGTCTTGCCGACGACTTGTGCCTGGCGATGCAGGCCGAATCCGTGCTGATTGACCGGATTCCCGGCAAGTCGACCGTCGGCATTCAGATTCCAAATCCGAATCGGGAGGCGATTTCGCTCCGCGAGCTGCTGCAGTCGGAGGCGTACGAACGGTCCGCCTCGAAACTCACGCTCGCGCTCGGCAAGACGATCCACGGGGAACCATACGTCACCGACCTTGCGACGATGCCACATCTGCTGATCGCAGGGTCCACGGGCACGGGCAAATCCGTCGGCCTCAACGCGATGCTCACGAGCATCCTGTATCGCGCGACCCCCGATGACGTGCGGATGATCATGATCGACCCCAAGCGGCTCGAGCTCGGGATGTACGAGGACATTCCGCATCTGCTCACGCCCGTCGTCGTCGACCCCAAGAAGGCGTCAAACGCCGTCCGATGGGCGGTGCGCGAGATGGAAGAGCGCTACAAGACGCTTGCGGCCGAGGGCGTTCGCAACATCGAGCAGTACAACCGGAACATCAGACTGGTGCTCGAAGAAACGGGCAACAAGGATCCGGATGGGCCGAAGCCGTTGCCGTTCATCGTTGTCGTCATCGACGAACTCGCGGACCTCATGATGGTGGCCAGGAACGAGGTTGAAGAATCGATTGCGCGTCTTGCGCAGATGGCGCGCGCGGTCGGCATCCATCTGATCCTCGCGACACAGCGGCCGTCGGTTGACGTCATTACCGGGTTGATCAAAGCCAACCTGCCATCGCGCATCTCCTTCCGCGTGTCATCGAAAATCGACTCGCGCACGATTCTCGACGGCAATGGCGCCGAGCAGTTGCTCGGGAAGGGCGACATGCTATTTCTGCCGCCGGCCTCGTCGCGATGTATCCGGCTCCATGGCCCTTACATCTCCGAGCAGGAGAGTGCTCGCCTGGCCAGCTTCCTCCGCAAACAGGGCAAGCCGATCTTCGATGATTCGATCACGGCGGCCGAAGACGAGAAGTCGGCCTCTGACGGCCTGCAATTCGAGAAAGACGAACTCTATGACGAGGCCGCGCGGATCGTCGTCGGCAGCGGCCAGGTGTCGATCTCGTACCTGCAGCGGAAGCTGCGCGTCGGCTTCAGCCGCGCGGCGCGGCTGGTGGACATGATGGAGGCGGAAGGGCTCGTCTCGCCCGGCGCCGGCGGGAAGCCGCGCGAGGTGCTGGTCGACAAGAATTACTTCGAAGAAGTCGATGCCCAGCTCCGGTAATCAGCAGGGGCGGCCGTCGGTAGCGTCCGGCTCGAGCCGGATTTTCCTGATGGCGGTGATCTGCCTCGTGGTGACGGCAGCGATGTCGGCGCAAGGATCCAATGCCACGGCGCTGTTTCGCGAAGCCGTGAAACGTGAAACCGCACTGCGTCGAGAGCTCGAGACGCGCAGCGCCGCCGCAACCGCCACTTCCCTGCTTGAACGGACCCGCGTGCTCGTCGGCGCCTACGAGGACATCGCGCAGCTGTTTTCTGCAAGCCCGTACGGCGACGATTCGCTGTGGCACGGTGCCGTTCTGGCCGCCGATGCGTTCTGGGAATTCGGCGAGCAGGACGATCGGACGCGCGCGCTGCGCTTGTTCAAGACTCTTGCGACGCGCTATCCCAAGAGTGCTCTGGTGAAACAGGCGGCGTCGCACGTGCAACGGCTCGATGCGGTACAACCGGCGACCAAGGAACCGGACGCCGCAACCGTGGTCCTCAAGACAATCCGCCGGGAAGCGCTCGCCGGCGCCATGCGCGTGACGCTGGAACTGGAGGGCGAAACGACCTTCCGCGATGAAGAGGTCGCGGGCCAGCCACGACTGTTCATCGATCTGCAGAATACCCGGCCCGCTGACACGTTGAAGGACGTGACGCAGGCATTCACGGATGATCTCGTCCGGCAGATCCGAGTGGGACCGCAGGCGGGGACGCGCACGCGCGTGCTCCTCGACCTCAACGCGCGCGCGCCGCACACGGTGTACGCGCTCTACAACCCGTATCGGGTGGTGATCGATTTTGCGCGCGAAAACCCGAAGGACACGACGGTCGCCGCCGCAACCGCGAAGGACACGAAGATCCCTGCGCCTCGCACGAAGAGCACGCTGGAGGCAAAAGCCGTCAAGCCGCCTGCCGTGAATGGACGTGGAAAGTTTTCGCTGTCGAGACAACTCGGGCTCGGCGTCGCCCGAATCGTGGTCGACCCAGGGCACGGCGGCTACGATCCCGGTGCGATGAACGACGGTGTCGCCGAAGCGGATGTCGTGCTCGACGTCGCGATGCGGCTGGAACGCTTGCTAACCCAGCAGCCGGGCGTCGAAGTGGTCGTCACGCGACGTACGAACGTCTACGTACCGCTCGAGGAACGGACCGCCATGGCGAACCGTGCCGGCGCCGATCTGTTTTTGTCCATCCACGCCAATGCGAGCGAGGACGACCGCGCCAGGGGAATCGAAACCTACTTTCTGAACTTCGCGCCAAACCCCGCGGCTGAAGCGATCGCGGCGCGCGAAAACGCGGCGTCGGCACGGACGATGCGCCAGCTGCCGGACATCGTGAAAGCGATCGCGCTGAACAACAAGATCGACGAATCGCGCGACTTCGCGTCGCTGGTTCAGTCCGCGATCATGGAACGGCTGAAGCGAGACAACGGGAACGTGAAGGATCTCGGCGTCAAGCAGGCCCCCTTCATGGTCCTCATCGGCGCCACCATGCCGAGCATCCTTGCCGAGATTTCTTTCCTCACCAACCCGCAGGAGGCCGTGCTGCTCCGCGGCACCACGTATCGTCAGCAGATTGCGGAGGCGCTCTTCAACGGCATCATGCGGTATCAGCGGTCGCTGAAGACCGACGCGACCGTCGCGTCCCAGTAGGGGCCGACCTGGATGGTCGGCCCAACGCTGAAGACGGCGGATCGAAACGCCTAAGATTCCTCGCGCGGAATCGACATCTCCCGTGCCAGCTTGAGGAGCGCCCGGCTGACGGCAACGTGGGCAGCGGCAACGCTCGGCTTCCCGAGCGCCTGCGCCACTTCCGTGTACGGAAGACCGAGCTCGATGCGCGCGATGATGGCCTCGCGATCGTTCGGCTTGAGCCGCTGTAGCGCAGCCTCGTAGCGGGCGAGCGCTTCGCTGCCAATCGCCTCCTCAATCGGCGACGGTCCGTCCGCGGGGCGATCGCTCGCGAGCACGTCGGTCGGACGCCGGTGCGCCCGGCGAATCTCGTCACGGATGCGGTTCAGCAGCGCGGTCCTGAGAAACGCCTGGAACGCGCCATCGTGACGCGGCTCGAATGACCCGATGTGCTTGATCACCTGCGAAAGCGCGTCCTGGACCAGGTCGTGGGTATCGAGCGCGCCGCGCGCCCACGCCGGCAGCCGGCCGTGCGCCCATTTCTGCATGCGAGGCAGATAGCGGGCGCAGAGGTCGTTGAGCGCGTTGGCATCCCCCGACCGGGCGCGGACAAGCAGTTCCATCGAGGCCATCGCGCTGGCGGTGGCCGCGGCCTTCGGCCGGCGAACGGACGGTGAAGATGCGCGTTTCGCCATCGCGGTGCCCGGAATGAGGGTAACGGTTGCGGCGCCCATCATAGCGTGACTCCCTTTCGCGCGAAAAGACGCGCCATGCAGCGCGTCGGAATTTCGCTCGTTGTCACGTATAACGATCGCTGTCGGCTGTTCTAACAGGTCCTTAGCTGCGCAGCTTGGCGTGGCCCGGGTCGGTGGGACCGGCGGCGCGATCCCGCTGCCGCTTCCTGATGACGACCACGAGACCGACGAGGAGCCCCGCAACGGCAGCGAGAATCATCACCAGACCGACAAAGCCGACCGCACCCAGCACGACATCGCCCATCGTGATCTCACGGGTCACTGGGGGTTGTCGGACCGTTTCGACGATGATGGCGCCGGATTGGGAGCCGGGTGGTGGTGCCGTCTGGGGAGCAGGTGCGGGTGCGGGCGCGGGTTGCTGACGCACGATGATTACCTGAGATTCACCCAAGAATCCGCATCAAGGGCGAGCTCGGCGAGCGTGCGGACGCCAACGCCGGTCGCCCCTTTCGGTTGATACGGCCTCGGCTCCTCCGCCCACGCGGTGCCTGCGATGTCCATATGGACCCACGGCAGGTCTCCCGCAAACTCCTTCAGGAACACCGCCGCGCTGATCGCGCCGCCGGCACGGCCGCCCGTGTTGGTGAAATCCGCAATGTCACTCTTGAGGAGATCCTTGTAGTCGTCAAACAGCGGCATCGGCCAGCTGCGGTCACCGGCGCGTTCGCTTGCGCGCCGCACCTGCTCCACCCATGTGGCCGGTCTGCCGAACAGCCCGCTTGTGGTCTTGCCGAGTGCGACCACGCACGCTCCGGTCAGTGTGGCGATGTCGACCAGATGCGTGACGCCCAGCCTTCGCGCGTACCACATCGCGTCGCCGAGAATCAGTCGCCCCTCCGCATCGGTGTTGAGCACTTCGACGGTCTTCCCTTCCGCGCTCGTGAGGATGTCCCCGGGCTTCATCGCCCGCCCGCCCGGCATATTCTCCGTCGTCGGAATGATGCCGATGCAGCGCACTGGTGCCCGCAGCCGCGCCACCGCCATCATCGCGCAGAGCACCGCGGCACCGCCGGACATGTCGTCCTTCATCTTGTCCATGTTCTCGGACGGCTTGATCGAGATTCCGCCGGTGTCAAAGGTGATCCCTTTGCCCACCAGGCCGAGGACGGCCTTGTGCACGGCCTTCTTCGGTTCATAGCGGAGCACGACGAGGCGAGGAGGCTCACTGCTGCCCCGTGCGACGCCCATCAGCATGCCCATCTTCAGGGCAGCGATTTTCTTCTCGTCGAGGATTTCGACCTTCAGGTCGGCGGTGCGCGCCAGCTTCGCTGCGCGATCGGCAAACTCGCGCGGCGTCAGGACGTTTCCCGGTTCGTTCGAAAGTGCACGCGCCACGTTCGTGCATTCAGCCAGCACGCGGCCGCGCTCAACGGCTTTCGCGTCCGCAGCGCGGGCAACGCGAATCTCGACGCGATCCAGCCAGGCAATCGAATCGTCCGACGTCTTGTAAGACGTGCCTTCGTAGTTCGCCAGGACGGCGCCCTCCGCGAGTGCCTGGACCGCATGGTTGACGGCAACGGCCGGCGACGAACGCGCGACCAACGCGATGCTGCCGAAGCGCCGCTGACGGGCGGCCAGCCCTCCAATTGTCGCGGCCCGGCGCAGCTGCTCGGCCGTCAATTGGGTGCGTGGGCCAAGGCCGACCCACAGCGCGCCGCGGGCTTTCCATCGGTCGCCCGGAATGGGTGTGAAGAGCTGTTCGTACAATTTGCCCGAAAATGCACCGCGCTTGAGCGCCGCGCTGTACTCGCCGCCGGACGCCCGATCGAGATCGCGATCGCCGTTCAGGCTGTCGTTTTCGAATACCGGAATGACAAGGAGATCGGCGTCCAGGTCGCGTGTCGGGCGGGTCGTGGCCGTAATGGCGGGTGTCTTGTACACCGTATGCATCGAGTTGAAGTCTGTCTTAGAATCGAAGACGCCTGCTCAGGGGATCAATCATGACCGATGCACGTCGCGCGTTTTGCACGATCGCTGCGCTCGCTGTGGTAGTGGTGGCAGCAGCCGCGTCCACGGCCGCGCAGCGCGACGGCGCGGACAAGAAGCCAAGTTTATCACTCAAGGCGACACCGCCGGCCGGCTTCGCGCCGCTCCGCGTTCGCGCCGCCGTTGACGTCAGGGGTGGCGCGAACGACTACGCCGAGTTTTACTGCGCGACGGTGCAGTGGGACTGGGACGACGGAACGATCTCCGAGAATTCCGAAGACTGCGACCCGTACGAAGCGGGCAAGAGCAGCATCAAGCGGCGCTACAGCGCCGATCACACCTTTCGATTGTCCGGGGATTATCGGGTGACGTTCCGACTGAAGCAGAAAGACAAGGTCATCGCCTCGACGACGACGACGCTGACCGTGAGGCCTGGCGCCGCCGAGGGCTTTTAGTGCTCTGTTCCAGGGACGCGGGGTGAGCGCCTCGACCGACCAGGTAATGGCGGAGCTGCAGGGCCGCGTCCGCGAGCGCGTTCGCGCTGAGCTCGTCCGCCATGGTGCATCCGCGGCGCTCGAGGATCCCGCGCTCTTTGCCGACATCGACACCATCCTGCGGACTGCGATCGAACGAAGTCAGCCAGCCGCGCTGCTGCTGCCGGAGCTCCTCGGCGATCCATCGACCTGGCGACTCGAGACCGCTATCAAATACCAGACGCATCGCGGCGCGGCCGGCGCGCCGATCATCTTCGTGAAACAGCGCCTGCTGATGCCGCTGCTCCGCTGGTTCTACGAGTTCAATCGCGACAACTTCGAACGCCAGCGGCGCATCAACCAGGTGCTGTTTGCCTGCGTGCAGGAGCTGGCGATTGAACTGGCACAGCAACGCCGCGAACTGCAGGCACTATCATCACAGTCGGTCCAGCGGCGTCCGTGAAACTCGCGTTCGTCGTCCAGCGCTACGGCGCGGACATCGCGGGCGGATCGGAGATGCATTGCCGTCAGCTCGCGGAGCGTCTCTCCGCGCGGCACGACATCACCGTGCTCACGACGTCCGCACGCGATTACGTCACCTGGGAAAACGCATATCCGGCGGGGACGTCCGTCGAGAACGGCGTACGCGTTCAGCGTTTTCCCGTTGCCCGCACGCGCAACCTCAAGGTATTTGCGGACCTCAGCGACGAGGTGTTCGACGATCTCGGAGCGACTCCGGAGCGCGAGGCGGAATGGTTTCGCGCCAACGGTCCTGACACGCCAGCGCTGCTCGAACACCTCCGGATACACGGCGCCGAGTACGACCTGTTGCTGTTCTGGGCGTTCCGCTACGCTCCGACGTTTTTCGGGTTGCCATCGGTCTCTGAACGCGCCATCCTGCTGCCGACCGCGGAGGAAGATCCCGCCGTCGATCTCGATGTACTGCCCGAGTTCTTCGCCAAACCGGCGGGGTACCTGTTCCTGACACCCGAAGAGGAAGCGCTGGTCTCGACTCGCGCAGGCCGCGAGCTAGGGCCGTCGCAGGTTATCGGCATCGGTCTCGAGCGCGACGGCAACCGCCGTCCGTCGCGCGATGTGCTCGACGGGCTCGGCGTCCCCGAGAAGTTCGTCCTGTATCTCGGGCGGGTAGATCGCAACAAGGGGTGCGCCACGCTCCTAGAATATTTCTCGGAATACATCGACGGCGGCGGCAACACGACGCTGGTCCTCGCTGGACCGTCCACGCTGATGATTCCAAATCACCCGCGCATCCGGGCCCTTGGCTATGTGCCCGACGATGTGCGCCGGGCACTCCTCTCGTACACGAGCGCGCTCATCGTCCCGTCGCCATACGAAAGCCTCAGCATCGTGCTCCTGGAAGCGTGGAACCATGCGACGCCCGCGCTGGTGAACGCCTACTGCAAGGTGTTGCAGGGCCAGGTACGGCGCGCCAGCGGCGGCCTGTATTACCGCTCGTCCCGCGAATTCCAGGAGGCGCTGTCGTGGCTGCTGGCCAATGACACGGGACGGCGCGAGCTCGGCGAGCAGGGGCTCGCATACGTCGATCGCGAGTACCGTTGGCCGACCGTGCTCGAACGGGTGGAGAGACTGCTGGAGGAAGTCAGTCGACGACGATCAGCGGCACCGGCATGAGCCTGTCGTCGTAGAAACAGTAGGCGCGAATCTCCATCCCGCCGATCGACGCGCCCAGACCGACAATCAGAAACACAAAATCGCGGAAGGCCTGCTCGACGTCGGTTTCCGATGGTTCGGGATCTCCGCGCGGATGCGAGTGATAGGCACCGACGACGGCGAAGCGCTCCGACTGGGCCGCATTGATCCGGCGGCAGCGGTGGATTTGGGCGAAGTAGTCAACCGGAGAGATTTCGTAGCGCCTCGTCGGGTCCGTTGCGCCGTTGCTCGTGGGCACAGCCTCCAGGATTTCACCCGGACGGCCGACGAGCAATCCGCAGCATTCGTTGGGCGCGTCACGCCGCGCGTGCGCGACGATCGCCGTCAGCGCTTCGCGATCGATGCGGACGTCAGGCAGCCGGGACCTCGATGACCATCGCAATCCCCATCCCGCCTCCGATGCACAGCGATGCGACCCCTTTGCCGCCGCCCCGTGCACGTAACGCATGGATCAGCGTCGTCAGCACGCGAGCGCCGCTGGCGCCGATTGGATGGCCGAGCGAAATGGCGCCGCCGCGCGTATTCACCTTGTTGCAATCGAGCCCGAGCTCCTTGAGCACTGCCACCGCCTGCACGGCGAACGCTTCGTTCAGCTCGAAAAGATCGATGTCCGACGCCTGCAGCTTGGCCCGATCGAGCGCCTTTTTGACCGCCGGCACTGGACCCATGCCCATGATGGCGGGATCGACGCCAGTGGACGCAAACGAGAGAATGCGCGCCAGTGGCTTGCGTCCGAGCTTCGCGGCGCGCTCCGCGGTGGCGACGACGACAGCGGCTGCGCCGTCGTTGATGCCGGAGGCGTTGCCCGCCGTGACCGTGCCGTCCGTCTTGAACGCGGGCTTCAGACCGGCGAGCTTCTCGGCGGTGGTGCCGGCGCGTGGATATTCGTCGGTGTCGAACGCGACCGGATCGCCCTTCTTCTGGGGGATCTGCACCGGCACGATCTCGTCCTTGAACAAGCCAACCTTGATCGCGCTTTCCGCCCGCCGCTGACTTTCCGCCGCGTACGCGTCCTGCTCTTGGCGGCTCACGTTGAACCGGCTCGCGATGTTCTCCGCCGTGATCCCCATGTGGTACCCGCCCATCGCGCACGTCAGCCCCTCGAGCAGCATCGAGTCGTACACCTCGCCATGTCCCATACGGAAGCCCCACCGCGCACCCTTGAGGATGTAGGGCGCGTTGGTCATCGACTCGGTCCCGCCGGCCAGCACCAGGTCCGTGTAGCCGACGCGCGTGGCCTCAACCGCGTGTACGACCGACTGCAGACCCGAACCGCAGACGCGATTCACGGTTTCTCCAGGGACCTCCTGTGGAATGCCGGCTTTGATCGCCGCCTGGCGCGCGACGTTCATGCCGGCGCCGGCCTGCAGCACGCAGCCCATGATGACGTCACCGAGATCCACCGCCTTGACGTCGGCGCGGCGGAGCGCCTCCCGGATCGCGATGGCGCCGAGATCGACGGCAGAAAAATCTTTCAGCGACCCGCCGAACGATCCGATCGGGGTACGGCAGGCGCTGAGAATGACTGCGGGTTCGTAATCAGGCATATAGCTTGGGTTGGGCCGGCTGAAGTCGGCCCTCAATTCAGAAATGAGCTATTTCTCCGTCGACATGCAGCGTCGCGCCGGTCGCCTTCTTCACGGCGTCGAGCGTCGTGTCCGACGCGATCTCGCGAAGCACAAGTCCTCCGGGCGTGACCTCGATCACCGCCAGCTCCGTGACGATCATCTGGACGACCTTCGTGCCCGTGAGCGGCAGCGCGCACTTCTTCAGAATCTTGTGGCCGCCGTCCTTCGTCGTGTGTTCCATGGCGACGATGACACGCTTGGCGCCGGCGACCAGATCCATGGCGCCGCCCATCCCTTTCATCATCTTGCCAGGAACCATCCAGTTCGCCAGGTTCCCCTCCTCGTCCACCTCGAGCGCGCCAAGCACGGTCATGTCGATATGTCCGCCGCGCACCATCGCAAACGAGTCGGCGCTGCTGAAGTACGACGTTCCGGGCAGCTCCGTCACAATCTCTTTGCCGGCGTTGACGAGGTCGGGATCGATTTCCGATTCGAGCGGGTACGGCCCGACGCCCAGCATTCCGTTTTCGGAGTGCAGCGTAATGTCGATGCCCGGCGGCACGTAGTTGGCCACCAGGGTCGGCATCCCGATACCAAGATTCACGTAATCGCCGTCATGCAGCTCTCGTGCGATCCGGCGGACGATGCGCTCTCGCTTCTCCATGTCAGTTAGACCGCTTGCAGCTGACGCACGGTGCGCCGCTCGATGCGTTTCTCGAAGTAGGCGCCCTTCAGCAGGTGCGTAACGTAGATGCCGGGCGTCACGATCGCGTCAGGATCGAGCTGACCGGGCTCAACGATGACCTCGACCTCGGCAATCGTCACGGTCGCCGCCGTCGCCATGACCGGATTGAAGTTCCGTGCGGTCTTCCGGTACATCAAATTTCCCTTGCTGTCGCCTTTGTACGCCTTGACGAACGCGAAGTCGGCGCGCAGCGGCGCCTCCAGTACGTAATTGCGGCCGTCGATCACCCTCGTCTCTTTGCCGTCGGCGACGATCGTGCCGTAGCCGGTCGGCGTGAAGAACCCGCCAATCCCTGCACCACCGGCGCGGATACGTTCGGCGAACGTCCCCTGCGGTACCAGCGTGTACTTGATCTCGCCGGCAATCGCCTGCCGCTCGAATTCCTTGTTCTCGCCGACGTAGCTGCCGATGAAGTGCGACACCTGCTTCGCCCTGACGAGCATCCCGACGCCGAAGTCATCCACTCCGGGGTTGTTGCTGATGACGGTCAGGTTGCGGGTCCCGCGGGCGTGCAGCGCTCTGATCAGATTTTCCGGCAGGCCGCACAGGCCAAAGCCGCCGCACATGATGGTCGCTCCGTCCCGGATGAGTGCGACGGCATCGGCGGCGCTCGGAATCACCTTGTTCATGTCAGTGATTATCCTTCATCAATTCGGTGCGCCACTTGGCCGCCGCCGAGAAGATCGCTTCAATCGCGTCGCCGTGCCGGAGATCGCCGCGCAGCTGCGTGAGGCGCGCAATCAGACAGTCGAGCGCATCGCCAATCGCATCCGCATTGGTCAGACAGATGTCGCGCCAGACATCTGCCGGACTTGATGCGAGTCTCGTCGTATCGACGAGCCCGCGACCCGCCATCCGCAGTCCTTCGATGCCCGCCGCGTTGCCGACGGCCTCCATCAGCGCGCTGGCGGCAAGCTGCGGAAGATGGCTGACGTAGGCCATCACACGGTCGTGCTCGTCCGCGGAAAGGATGCAGGGTCGCGCACCAAGACCGCTGACGAAACGCGACAGGCGCTCGACCGCATCCGACGAATCGTCGCCGTCAGGCGTGAAGATCCAGGGGCGCCCTGCGAACAGATCCGGACGCGCGAACGCAAAGCCACCGCGCTCGCCGCCGCCCAGTGGATGGCCCCCCACGAACGTCATTGCTGGCGAAAGCGCGCGCGCGGCGCTGACAATGTCGCGTTTGGTGCCGCCCACGTCGGTGGCAATCGCGGGCCGCTTGATCTGCTGCAGGAGTTCGATGTTCTGGCGAACCGGCGCGGCCAGCACAATCAGCGACGTGTTCGGAAGCGCGCCGATGCTGTCGAACCCGCGCTCGATCGCGCCTCCACCGAGCGCATGCGCGAGCACGGCTTCGCTGTCCACACCGAATACTCGTGACTCGGGCCAGCGCTCCCGGACTCCGAGCGCGATCGAGCCGCCGATTAATCCGAGACCAACAACCGCGATCGACTCAAAAGGGGGTTCCGAGGACGACATGCGATCACGCCTCAGAATCGCCGGTGACGTTTCAGCGCGCCCATCCTCGGCGCGCGACGGGTTCGAGGCAGATACTGCGCCCGATCGCGGGCGCAATGATCCGGAGTTCAGCCATCAGACGCTCGAACTGTGCCGGGAACATCGATTGTGCCCCGTCGCTCAGCGCGCGATCCGGATCGTTATGGACTTCGATGATCAAGCCATCGCATCCCGCCGCGACCGCCGCTCGCGCCAGCTGCGCCACCATGTCTCGTCGGCCAGCGCCATGACTCGGATCGGCCACTATCGGCAGGTGGCTGAGCTTCTTCACGACCGGAATCGCGGAGATGTCGAAGGTGTTGCGCGTGGCGGTCTCGAAGGTGCGAATGCCTCGCTCGCAGAGGATGACGTCCGTATTGCCGCCGGCGAGGATGTATTCGGCCGACAGCAGCCACTCCTCGATCGTCGCGGAGATGCCGCGCTTGAGCAGCACCGGCACCCGCGACTTGCCGAGCTCGCGCAGCAGTGAGAAGTTCTGCATGTTGCGCGCGCCGACCTGAAGAATGTCGGCGTATTTCTCGATCAGTTCGATCTGGCCGATCTCCATGACTTCGGTGAT
>Ga0207648_10001262_pt1 | contig 28251 bp, 29 predicted proteins | sample KBSMisM32_FD_184310 | JGI IMG/M metagenome (GOLD analysis project Ga0207648, IMG submission 184310) | Miscanthus rhizosphere microbial communities from Kellogg Biological Station, Michigan, USA - KBS Miscanthus M3-2 (SPAdes) (version 2) | ecosystem: Host-associated > Plants > Roots >... | reverse complement strand
AACACCGGGACCGAGACCACGCCGGCCCAGGCTCCGGTCCGGCGCGAGGTGGTGCTGCATGTCCACCTGTCTGACCACGCGATCACCGCACCCGACTCTCGCCTGCACCTGGCCCGGGTGACGAACACCCGTAGCTTCGTCGACGCCGACCAGGTCCGCACCTGGTGCGGCCGCCCCGACGCGCAGGTGACGGTGAGGCCGGTGGTCGACCTGACCGAACGGATCGCGGTCGACCGGTACGAGGTCCCCGACCGGCTCGCCGCCCAGGCAGCCGAACGGGACCTGACGTGTGTGTTCGCGTGGTGCACCCGCCCCGCCGAGGGGTGCGACCTGGACCACGTGATCCCCTACAGCGAGGGCGGCACCACCAGCAGCGACAACATCGCGAACCTGTGCCGTCGCCACCACCGGCTCAAGACCCACCACTCCGGTTGGGGCTACACGGTGCTCGAACCCGGCTGCTACCTGTGGCACTCCCCGCACGGCTACCAGTTCCTGCGCGACCACCGCGGCACCACCGACGTCACCCGCGACCAGACATCGCATCCACCCGACGAGTAGCGACCCCGCCCCACACCCCGCGCCCACACTCCCGGCGCGGGGCCACCGGCATGTCCCAGGTCAGATCAACCGCCCGGCACCACCTCCCCACCCAGCCAGCGAGCAACGAGAGTCGGTGTGGACGGGCCGGTGCGGGCGGGGCGCTGCCGGCAGGGAGCGTAAAAGGCGGCGTGGCGGCGCCGCACTGCGGAACCACCGCAGACACGGCCGCCGACACGGCGACCCCAGCGACTGCCGGTAGCGACCCGTCAGCGCCGGACGAACCACATCCTCGAGACACCGACGCCTGATCACCTTCACACGCGCGTCGCCACCGCGCGCCGTTAGCATCGCCGGATGTCCCACGATCACACCCAGATGTTTGATCTCGCCTCGGAGCGCGAGGCCCTGGAAAGCTTCCTCGACGCCCAGCGCGAGGGGCTGATCAGGAAGATCGACGGACTCGATGACTCCATGGCGCGACAGGCACCGAGCGCGAGCTCGTTGTCGCTGCTGGGGCTGGTGAAGCATGCCGCGACCTGGGAGCGTCGCTGGTTCCAGGTGGTCATGGGCGGACGCGAATCCCCCGACGGGTGGCCCGAGGTCAGACCCGAGCCCCGTGACGTCGACATGATGGTCGACGAGAGCGACACGGTGGATCACTGGGTCGCTCACTACCGGGAGCAGATCGCGCAGTCCAAGGCTGTCGCGGCGTCGATGGATCTTGCCAGTCCCTGCGCGCGCACGGACATCATCGAGTGCAACGTGCGCTACGTCCTGTTCCACATGATCGAGGAGACGGCGCGCCATGCCGGCCACGCGGACATCATCCGCGAGACCCTCGACGGCTCACGCGGGATCTGAGCCCTACCCAGCGGCCCGTCGCGCGACCTCGAACGCGATCACCGCCGCGGCGCTGGCGACGTTCAGTGACTCGACGCCATGGGCCATCGGGATCGAGAGCCGGACGTCGACGAGGTCGCGGCTTGCCGCCGAGAGGCCTTCGGTCTCGTTGCCGAGCACGAACAGGCTGCGACCCTCGAGGTCCTGCTCGTAGAGCGTGGTGGTGGCCGACGCGTCGAGGCCGTACGACGTGAACCCGGCCGCGCCGAGCGTCCGGAGCGCGTCGCCGGGCCTCCGGCAGCGGACGATGGTGGCCCGGAACGCGATCCCGGCCGACGCCTTGATCACCAGCGGCCCGAGCCCCGGCGACCCGGCGCTCGGCAGCACGATTCCGTCCAGGCCGGCGGCGGTCGCGGTCCGGATGATCATGCCGACGTTGGAAGGGTTGCTCACGCCGTCGAGGAGGATCACGTTCGCGTCCGCGGGGCAGCCGGCGGCGAACTCCTCGAGCGACCGCAGACCGGGCGCGACCACGTCCGCGACCACGCCCTGGTCGTGCTTGCCGTTGCCGGCGAGGTACTTCACTCGCTGCGCGGAGGAGGTCTCGACGCGCACCGACCGCTTCTTCGCGAGGTCCAGCGTCCGACGGAGGCTGCCGGGCGCCACGGTGTCGGCCACGATCAGCTTGTCCACGGTCAGCCGACTGTCGAGCAGCACCTCCTCCACGGGCTTGCGGCCGTAGACGGTGATGAACGTCTCGCGGGGGGAGCGCCGGGGTGGTCCGCTCGACGAGGCGCTCATGCGATCAAAGCATGCCACCAGGCGAGGTGTCTGGCTTCTCACATCCCCGTGCCTCGCGGCGCCGGGGGTGCCAGCGTGGGGCGGGTGAGCACGGACCTGCACCTGCCCGGGACGACCGGCTTCCGCCGGCTGAACCTGGCGATGGTGCTGGCCGGGCTGGCGGCGTTCGGGATCCTCTACGCGACCCAGCCCGTGCTCCCGCGGATCGGCGCGACGTACGGCGTGGGGCCGAGCCGGGCCAGCCTGACCGTGTCGGCGACCACGGGCGCGCTCGCGCTGGCCGTGCTCCCGATGGCTGCCCTGGCGGTCCGGATCGGGCGCGTGCGGGTGATGCGCGGCGGCCTCCTCCTCGCGGTCGTGCTGACCGCACTCGCCGCGGCGGCGCCGACGTTCCCGGTGCTGGTCGGGCTGCGGGCGGCGACCGGTGTGGTGCTGGCCGCAGTGGTGGCCGTCGCGATGGGGCACGTCGGCGCGGAGGTCGAGCCGCGTGGGCTCGGCTCCGCGATGGGCCTCTACGTGGCCGGCAACTCCCTGGGCGGGGTCGGCGGCCGGGTCCTCGCCTCCCTGGTCGCCGACGGCACCTCGTGGCGATGGGGTGTCGCCGCGGTCGCGGCCGGGGGGCTGCTCGCGACCGTGGCGTTCTGGTGGCTGCTGCCCGAGCCCGTGGGCGACGCCGAGGCCGAGCCGCCGGACGGGGGAGGCGGAGCTTACGGGGCGTTGCTCCGTCGGCCCGCGATGCTGGCGCTGCTGCTCGTACCGGTGACGCTGATGGGCGGCTTCGTGACCGTGTACAACTACCTGAGCTACCGGCTCGTGGCGCCGCCGTTCGACCTGCCGCTGTCGGTGGTCGGGCTGGTTTTCCTTGCCTATCTCGCCGGCACCGGTAGCTCGGCGGTGGCCGGGCGGGCTGCCGACGCGCTCGGTCGGCCGCGCGTGGTGCTGGTCTCCGTGCTGGTGATGGCCGCGGGCTTGGCCCTGACGCTGCCCGACCGGTTGCCGTGGGTGATCGTCGGGCTCGTCGTATTCACCGGCGGCTTCTTCGCCGCCCACGCCACCTCGAGCGGCTGGGCACCGGTGGTCGGCGCGCCGTACGGGACCCGCGCCAGCGCGCTGTACGTCTGCGGGTACTACGCCGGCTCCAGCGTGTTCGGCACCGTGCTCGGCGGCGCCTGGTCGACCGGCGGCTGGCCCGCCGTCGTCGAGTCCGTCGGGGTGCTGATCCTGGTCGGGACGCTGGCGGCGGTCGCGGTGGCGGCTCAGACCCGGACCGCGATCTCCTCGCCGAGCCGGGCACCGTCGAGCAGGTCGAGGCGGACCCCGGACCAGAAGCTGCCCGGGTCGTAGGAGTTCGTCGGCAGCCCGTCGTCGAGCAGCCCCATCGCCGTGTACGTCGCCGCCACCACCTCCGCGCAGTACGTCACCTCCGCGCCGGCCGCGTGCGCGAACCGCCCTCGTGCCCAGCGAGCGGCGAGCGCGGCGGTCGCAGGGAACGGCGTGCCGTCGAGCCGGGCGACCGTCCGCAGCACGGCGTTCTCCCGTTCGGGCGTCACCGTCGCCTCCAGCTGACGCAGCCACGCCCGCTGGCGATAGCGCCCGCACCACTGCACGACGGCCTCCCGCAGGTCGTGGAGCTGCACGCCGCGGTGGTGGCCGCCGGTCCAGACATCGCGCAGGCCCTTGCCGAGCTCGGCGTGCCACATCAGCGGCGGCATGTCGTCGAGCACCACGGCCATTCCGACATGGTTCACCGGCGCGTTCGTGACCACCCGGATCGCCTGGTCGGCCCCCGACCGGCCGCGGAACAGCCACAGGTCCCCGGTGCGCGTGAGCTCCACCGCGTCGTCCAGACTGATGCTGCTGTCCATAGAGGGGGTCCTGTCGTGAAGCTGTCGCGCAAGCTGGGCTGGAAGCTGGTCGGTCTCGCCGGGGTCGCCGGGGTCACGGCCACCGGGGTCATCATCGCCCGCGACCAGCGGCAACGGGCAGAACTCACGCCGGAGGAGATCCGGGCGCGTCTCCACCGGCGGCTCGCGGACGCGGAGGCCGAGACCCCGGAGTCCTGAGGTGGAGATGCACGGCGCGATCGCCGAGCGCTACCGCGACTTCGCCGCCTTCGCCCGCGACGACTCCCCGTGCTTCGAGGCCTGGGCGCTGGAGGTCGCAGCGGATCCCGACGTGCAGGCGTGGCTGGCCGACCTGCCGCGGGTCAAGCAGCAGCCCAACCTGGTGTTCGCCGCCGCCCGGTGGCACGGGGCGCCCGCCCCCGGGCCGTACCACGCCCTGCGGGAGGTGCTGCTGGGCAACGAGGATGTGAAGGCGACCATCATGGCGCGGTCCACCCAGACCAACGAGGCCGGCCGACTGGCCACCCTCACGCCGGTGCTCGCCGCGTTCGACGGGCCGCTGGCGCTGGTCGAGGTCGGCGCCAGCGCCGGACTGTGCCTCTACCCGGACCGCTACGACTACCGCTGGTCGCCGCTCGGCGACCTGGCCGGGAGCGGTGGCCCGACCCTGACCTGCACGGCCGAAGGCGCGATGCCGGTGCCGGCACGACGTCCCGAGGTCGCGTGGCGCGGCGGCGTGGACCTCAACCCGCTCGACCTGACGGACGTGGACGCGACCGACTGGCTGACCACCCTGGTCTGGCCGGAGCAGGAGGACCGCCGCGCGCTGCTGCGCGCAGCGATCGATATCGCCCGCGCCGACCCGCCCCACCTGGTGCGCGGCGACCTGCTGGAGGCGCTGCCCGGCCTGCTCCAGGAGGCCTCGCTCCATGGCGTCACGGTGGTCCTCCACAGCGCCGTGGTGGCCTACCTCGACCACGACGAACGAGAGCGCTTCGCGGAGACGATGCGTGGCCACGTGGCGTCCGGACGCTGCCACTGGGTCGCCAACGAGGCGCCCGGCATCGTGCCCGGGATCGATCCCCCCGAGCCCCGGGTCCCGGCCCGGTTCGTGCTCGCCCGGGACGGGACCCCGGTCGCCTGGGCGCACGGTCACGGGCGCGCGATCAGCTGGCTGTGACGCCCGCCGTGTCCTGTCGGACTGCCCTGCCAGACTGACGTAGGCTGACGGCTCTTCCCCGGGAGAGCACCTGCCACGCGACTCCCCAGCGGTCCGCCGCGCCACACTGACGACCCTCCGGGAAGGTGTTGAGAAGGCCCCCATGTCGACCGGCTCCAAGGACGGGTTCGCACACCTCCACGTGCACACCGAGTACTCCATGCTCGACGGCGCGGCCCGGTTGACCGACCTGTTCGAGCGCACCGCCGAGCTCGGCATGGACGCGATCGCGATGACCGACCACGGCAACGTGTTCGGCGCCCACGAGTTCTGGTCCAAGGCCCGCGCCGCCGGGATCAAGCCGATCATCGGCATGGAGGCCTACGCGACGCCCAACACGCCCCGCCAGGAGCGCAAGCGGGTGCGATGGGGCGACGGGGGCGACGACGACGTCTCGGCGGGCGGCGCCTACACCCACATGACGCTGCTGGCCGAGACCACGGAGGGCATGCACAACCTCTTCCGGATCTCGTCGTGGGCCAGCATCGACGGCACGTTCTACAAGCCGCGGATCGACCGCGAGCTGCTCACGACCTACGGCGCCGGCCTGATCGGCACCACGGGCTGCCCCTCGGGCGAGGTGCAGACCCGGCTCCGCCTCGGCCAGTACGACGAGGCGCGCCAGGCGGCCGCGGACTTCCAGGACATCCTCGGCAAGGGCAACTACTTCCTCGAGCTGATGGACCACGGCCTCGACATCGAGCGCCGGGTGCGCGATGACCTGACCCGGCTCAGCAAGGACCTCGGCATCCCGCCGATCGCCACCAACGACTCCCACTACGTCCGCCGTGAGGACGCCCCGTCCCAGGAGCACCTGCTCTGTGTCTCCTCGGGCAGCACGATGAGCGACCCGAACCGGTTCAAGTTCGACGGCGACGGCTACTACGTCAAGTCCGCCGCTGAGATGCGCGACCTGTGGCGCGACCTGCCCCAGGCCTGCGACAACACGCTCCTGATCGCCGAGCGCTGCGACGTGACGTTCAACGAGAACGCCAACTACATGCCGCGCTTCCCCTGCCCCGAGGGGGAGGACGAGAACTCCTGGTTCGTCATGGAGGTCGAGAAGGGTCTGCGCTACCGCTACCCCGACGGCATCCCCGACGACGTACGCCGCCAGGCCGAGTTCGAGACCGGCGTGATCACCTCGATGGGCTTCCCGGGCTACTTCCTCGTCGTGGCCGACTTCATCAACTGGGCCAAGGACAACGGCATCCGCGTGGGTCCCGGCCGTGGCTCGGGAGCGGGCTCGATGTGCGCCTACGCCATGCGGATCACCGATCTCGACCCGCTGCGCCACGGCCTGATCTTCGAGCGCTTCCTCAACCCCGACCGGGTCTCGATGCCCGACTTCGACATCGACTTCGACGAGCGCCGGCGCGGCGAGGTGATCCGCTACGTCACCGAGAAGTACGGCGACGACCGGGTCTCGATGATCGTCACCTACGGCACGATCAAGGCCAAGCAGGCGGTCAAGGACTCCTCCCGGATCCTCGGCTACCCGTTCGCGATGGGTGAGCGGATCACCAAGGCGATGCCGACCGCGGTCATGGGCAAGGACATCCCGCTCAAGGACCTGTTCGACACCGAGCACAAGCGCTTCGGCGAGGGCGGCGAGTTCCGTGCGCTCTACGACGCCGACCAGGACGTCAAGACGGTCGTCGACACCGCGATCGGCATCGAGGGGCTGAAGCGCCAGTGGGGCGTGCATGCCGCGGGCGTGATCATGTCCAGTGAGCCGGTCATGGACGTCATCCCGGTGATGAGGCGCGAGGCCGACGGCGCGATCATCACGCAGTTCGACTACCCGACCTGCGAGAAGCTCGGCCTGATCAAGATGGACTTCCTCGGGCTGCGCAACCTCACGGTGCTCGACGACGCGCTGATCAACATCGCCAACAACCGGGGCGAGAAGATCGTGCTCGAGGACCTCGAGCTCACCGACCCCGCGACGTACACCCTGCTCCAGCGCGGCGACACCCTCGGCGTCTTCCAGCTCGACGGCGGACCGATGCGGGCGCTGCTGCGCAGCATGCAGCCCGACACGTTCGAGGACATCTCCGCCGTCGGCGCGCTCTACCGGCCGGGCCCGATGGGCGCCGACTCCCACAACAAGTACGCCCGCCGCAAGACCGGCCGCGAGCCGGTCGTCGCGATCCACCCCGAGCTGGCCGACGCGCTGGAGGACGTGCTGGGTGAGACCTACGGCCTGATCGTCTACCAGGAGCAGGTGATGGCGATCGCCCAGAAGCTCGCGGGCTACTCGCTGGGCCAGGCCGACATCCTGCGCCGCGCCATGGGCAAGAAGAAGAAGGAGGAGCTCGACCGGCAGTTCGAGGGCTTCTCCGCGGGCATGTTCGAGCGCGGCTACTCGGCCGACGCGGTCAAGACGCTGTGGGACATCCTGGTCCCGTTCTCCGACTACGCCTTCAACAAGGCGCACTCCGCGGCCTACGGGCTGGTGTCGTACTGGACGGCGTTCCTCAAGGCCAACTACCCGGCCGAGTACATGGCCGCGCTCCTGACGTCCGTCAAGGACGACAAGGACAAGATGGCCATCTACCTCAACGAGTGCCGCCGGATGAAGATCCAGGTGCTGCCGCCCGACGTCAACGAGTCCGAGGCCAACTTCACCCCGGTCGGCGAGGACATCCGCTTCGGTCTCACCGCGATCCGCAACGTGGGCTGGAACGTCGTCGCGCAGGTCATCGAGGCGCGCCGCGAGAAGGGCCGCTATGCCGACTTCGCCGACTTCATGGGCAAGGTGCCGCCCCAGGTCTGCAACAAGCGGCTGATCGAGTCTCTGGTCAAGGCCGGCGGCTTCGACTCGCTCGGCCACGGCCGGCGGGCTCTGGTGGCGATCCACGAGACCGCCGTCGACCAGTACGTCGATATCAAGCGCAACGAGGCGATCGGCCAGGACTCCCTCTTCGGTGGGCTCGACGACGAGGACGGCGCCTTCGGAGTCAACGTCGCGGTGCCTGACATCCCGGAGTGGGACAAGACCACGCTGCTCAGCCACGAGCGCGAGATGCTCGGCCTCTACGTCTCCGACCATCCGCTGATGGGGCTCGAGCACGTGCTCGCCGACGCCGCCGACTGCACGATCGGGCAGCTCCTCACCGACGAGTCGCGGCGCGACCGGGAACAGGTGACCATCGCCGGCCTGATCACCTCGGTGCAGCGCAAGATCACCAAGCGGGGCGATGCCTGGGCGATCGTCACGGTCGAGGACCTCGAAGGTGCGATCGACGTGCTGCTGTTCCCCAGCAGCTACCAGCTGGCCAGCACGATGCTGCTCGAGGACACGATCGTGGTGGTCAAGGGCAACCTCAACCGTGACAAGGACCAGCCCGAGGTCCACGGCCGCGAGGTCAGCCAGCCGTCCCTGGAGTCGGCCGCCGCGGGTCCGGTCACCGTGACGCTGCCATCGACGCGCTGCACGCCGCCGGTGGTCGAACAGCTCAAGGACGTCCTGCGCACCCACCCGGGCACCACCGAGGTACGGCTCAAGCTGATGGCCCGCGCCGGCACCACGGTGCTGCGGCTCGACGACCGGCTGCGGGTCACCCCGTCACCCGCGTTGTACGCCGACCTCAAGCACCTGCTGGGCCCGGGCTGCCTGGGATGACCCGCCTCCCTCGGATGAACCCGCTCACCGCCGGTGCCGCAGAATGCTCCTCGTGACCGACGAGTCGACCCGGCCCGCCGAGGCCCCGCCGCAGGAGGCTGCCGCAGCGCGCCCCAGCGGCGGAGCGCTGGCCGACCTTGTCTGGGTGCTCGGCTACTTCGCGGTGGCGGGCGTGGTGGCCGGGTTCGTGTGGTGGCAGGTCGCCACCCCGGCGTCCTACACGCGCACCAGCGACAACGCGGTCATGCTCCAGGTCGAGCTCGGTCAGCGGGTCCAGGGCGACGGCTGGTTCGTCGTCATCGGCCTGGTGGCTGCCCTTCTCGGTGGCGTGGTCCTCACCCACTGGCGCAACCGCCGCCCGCTGCTCGTCGTCCTCGCCGGCTACGCTGCCAGCCTCGCCGGCGGCTTCCTTGCCCTCGCGCTGGGCCGGATGCTCGGCCACCAGGACGTCGCCGCGCTCGCGAAGAGCGCCGCAGTCGGCAGCCGGTTCCCCGACTCGCTCAACGTGATCTCCCCGCTCGTGGTGGTGGCCTGGCCGATCGGGTTCCTGATCGGCTCGGTGGTCGTGATCTGGGGGACCAAGGCGGTCACCCGCGACGTCCAACCTTCCTAGGTGCGGCCGATCCGGGCCACCTGTGCGTCGAGCACGCGGACCAGGTCGGCCGGGTCCAGGCCCAGGTCGACGCCCCGCCGGCCGCCGCTGACGTAGACGGCCGGCTCAGTCGTCGCGGTCTCGTCGACGACGGTGCGCAGCCGCTTGCGCTGCCCGATCGGGGAGATCCCGCCCACGACGTAGCCCGTCGTACGCTCCGCGACGGCGGGGTCGGCCATCGCCGCCCGCTTGCCACCCAGGACCGAGGCCAGCGCCTTCAGGTCGAGCTGTCCGCTGACGGGCACGACCGCCACGACCAGCTCGCCGTCGACCTCGGCGAGGAGGGTCTTGAAGACCGCACCCGGGTCGAGGCCGAGCGCGTCGGCGGCCTCCAGGCCGTACGACGCGCTGCGCGGGTCGTGGTCGTACGCGTGGACGGTGAAGGCGACGCCGGCCCTCTCCAGCGCCACCGTCGCGGGAGTCCCGACGGTCCGCCGTCTCGCCATCAGTTGGGGTTCCACCGGGTGCGCGCGACCTCGGTCGCGGGCAGGGAGGGAACGGCCTTCATCGCGCGCAGCTCGTTGACCAGCGAGCGGCGCAGCAGCACCAGCCGGGTCGCGGTGTCGGGCGCCTCCAGCAGCGACTGGCGCTCGGGCATCGTGAGCAGGCAGGCGGTCGCCAGCGACCAGGACAGGTAGGTCGGGTCGCGCGGCAGGCCAGCGGACAGCACGGGCCCGCCGCGGAGCTCGCCGACTCGTCGCCGGTAGGTGTCGAACGTGGCCAGGGTCCGTTCGGCCTCGACCTCCGCCTCGGGTGTGTCCGGCTCCTCGAGGGTGTCGACCAGGCCGACCAGGTAGGGCCCCGACGTGTCGAGGTCGTGCAGCCGCATCCGCTGCCGGCCGACCACCTCGATGTCGAAGCGGCCGTCGGAGTACTGCTCGACCTCCGTCAGCTGCATCACCGTGCCGGTGGTGTGGAGGGACTGGACGCCGTGGTCGCCCACCTCGTAGCCCTCCCGGATCGCGGTCACGCCGAACAGCCGCTGGGTCGGGTCGTCCTCGCTGAGCAGGTGGTGCACCAGCGCCCGGTAGCGGTCCTCGAAGACGTGCAGGGGAGTGGTCACCCCGGGGAAGAGCACCGTGTTCAGCGGGAACATCGGCATCCGGACCGTCACAAGCCCAACCGTAGTCGGGTACCTAGACTGACCCCATGATGCGCCGGATCGACCTCCGCGGAGCCGCTGCCGGCTCCCCGGACTACCGCACCCTGGTGCCGCGCGCCGACGCCGACGTCGAGGCCGCGCTGGACGTGGTCCGCCCGATCTGCGACGACGTGCGGGTGCGCGGGATCGAGGCGGTCCGCGCGTACTCCGAGCGGTTCGACGGCGTCGTGCAGGAAGACATCCGGGTGCCCGCCGCGGCCCTGGCCGAGGCGCTCGAGACGCTCGACCCGGAGGTCCGGGCCGGTCTCGATGAGTCCGTGCGCCGACTGCGCGTGACCTGCGCCGCCGAGCTCGAGACCGACGACGCCACCGACCTGGCTCCGGGTGCGCGCGTGACCAAGCGGATGGTCCCCGTCGACCGGGTCGGCCTCTATGTCCCGGGCGGGATCGCGCCGCTGGTCTCCAGCGTGCTGATGAACGTGGTCCCGGCGCAGGTCGCCGGTGTCGGCTCGATCGCCCTGACCAGCTCGCCCCAGAAGGACCATGGAGGCCTGCCGCACCCCACGATCCTGGCGGCGTGCGCGCTGCTCGGTGTCGACGAGGTCTACGCCGTGGGCGGTGCTCAGGCCATCGCGATGCTCGCGTACGGCGCTGGCGAGTGCCGCCCGGTCGACCTGGTCACCGGTCCCGGCGCGATCCACACGGTCGCGGCGAAGCGCCTGCTCAAGGGTGTCGTCGGCATCGACTCCGAGGCCGGGCCGACCGAGATCGCGATCCTCGCCGACGACACCGCAGAGGCGGCGTACGTCGCGGCCGACCTGGTCAGCCAGGCCGAGCACGACCCGATGGCCGCCTCCGTGCTGGTCACCGACTCGCTCCGGCTCGCCGACGACGTCGAGGCCGAGCTCGAGAAGCAGGTGCACGCGACCCGGCACACCGACCGGATCGGCACCGCCCTGAGCGGCAGCCAGAGCGGCATCGTGCTCGTCGACGACATGGACCAGGGCCTCGACGTGGTCAACGCCTACGCCGCCGAGCACCTGGAGATCCAGACCGGCGACGCTGCCGGCCACGCGGCCCGGGTGCGCAACGCCGGCGCGGTGTTCGTCGGCGCCTTCGCTCCCGTGTCGCTCGGCGACTACTGCGCCGGCTCCAACCACGTGCTGCCCACGGGTGGCTGCGCGTGCCACTCCTCAGGCCTCTCGGTGCGTTCGTTCCTGCGCGCGGTGCACGTGGTCGAGTACGACCGCGAGGCGCTGCAGGAGGTGGCCCACCACGTCGTGGCGCTCGCCGAGGCCGAGGACCTCCCCGGGCACGGCGCCGCCGTCCGGGTGCGCTTCGAGGATCAGTGATCACCCGCATGCAGTGGACCCCTCCGCTGCGTGACGAGCTGGTCGGCATCGAGCCGTACGGCGCGCCGCAGCTCGACGTGCCGGTGCAGCTCAACGTCAACGAGAACCCCTACCCGCCCGGCGAGGACTGCGTCGCCGACATCGCGCGGTCGGTGCTGTCCGTCGCCGCGACGCTGAACCGCTACCCCGACCGCGAGTTCACCGAGCTCCGGGCCGGCCTGGCGGAGTACCTCGGCAAGGAGTCCGGGGTCGTCCTGGGGGCCGACCAGATCTGGGCCGCCAACGGGTCCAACGAGGTGATGCTCCAGATCCTCCAGGCCTTCGGGGGTCCCGGGCGCACCGCTGTCTCTTTCGCGCCGACGTACTCGATGTACCCGGAGTACGCCCGTGACGCGATGACCACCTGGGTCGCCGGCCGTCGGCGCGAGGACTTCGGCTTCGACCTCGACCACGCCCGGGACCTGGTCGCCGAGCACCGGCCGAGCGTGGTGCTGCTGCCGTCGCCGAACAACCCAACCGGCACCGCGTTGCCGCACGACGTGACCGGCGAGCTCTGTGGGCTGGTCGGTGACACCGGCGTGGTGGTGATCGACGAGGCGTACGCCGAGTTCCGGCGCAGCGGCCGTCCGAGCGCGCTTGAGCTGCTGGCGGCGCACCCGAACCTGGTCGTCACCCGCACCATGAGCAAAGCGTTCGCGCTCGCCGGGGCCCGGCTCGGCTACCTGGCCGCGTCTCCGGAGATCTGTGACGCGCTCCGGGTGGTGCGCCTGCCGTATCACCTCTCCGCCGTCACCCAGGCCACCGCGAGCGCCGCGCTCCGGCACGCAGACGCGCTGCTCGCCAACGTCGAGTCGCTGCGCCAGGAGCGCGACCGCACCGTCGACCGGCTGCGCGGGCGCGGGTACGACGTGGCCGAGTCGGACGCCAACTTCGTGCTCTTCGGTCGGTTCGCCGACCGGCACGCCGTGTGGCAGGCACTGCTCGACCAAGGGGTGCTGATCCGCGAGACCGGGCCCGAGGGCTGGCTGCGCGTGTCCGTCGGCACGGCGGACGAGATGGCGGCATTCGCGCAGGCACTGGACAATGTGTCCGACGCACAGGAGAACGGAAGGGTCGCGACATGAGCCGCCCAGGCAAACGCACCGCACGGATCGAGCGCCAGACCAAGGAGTCGAAGGTGCTGGTCGAGGTCGACCTCGACGGCGCCGGCCGCACCGACGTCTCCACCGGCGTGGGTTTCTACGACCACATGCTGACCGCGTTCGGGCGACACGCGCTGATCGACCTGACCGTGCAGACCGAGGGCGACACGCACATCGACGCCCACCACACGGTCGAGGACACCGCGATCGTGCTCGGCGAGGCCCTGCGAGAGGCGCTCGGCGACAAGGCCGGCATCCGTCGCTTCGGTGATGCGCTGGTGCCGCTCGACGAGGCGCTGGTGCAGTGCGCCGTCGACGTCTCCGGCCGCCCCTACTGCGTGCACACCGGCGAGCCGGAGGGTCAGGAGTTCGTGCTGATCGGTGACGCGTACCTCGGCTCGTTGACACGCCACGTGTTCGAGACGATCGCCCACCACGCGCAGATCGCGCTGCACGTCCGGGTGCTGGCGTCGCGCGACCCGCACCACCTGGTCGAGGCGCAGTTCAAGGCCGTCGCCCGGGCGCTCCGCGACGCAGTCGCGATCGACCCCCGCGAGACCGGGGTCCCCTCGACCAAGGGCTCACTCTGATCACTCAGGTCACCGTCCTCGACTACGGGTCGGGCAACCTCCGCTCCGCGGTCCGGGCCCTCGAGCGCGCCGGTGCGTCGGTCACCCTGTCCGCCGACCGGGCGGCCGCGATGGACTGCGACGGTCTCGTGGTGCCCGGGGTGGGCGCCTACCGTGCCTGCATGGACGGGCTGCAGGCGGTGCACGGCGGCGAGATCATCGGCCGTCGGCTGGCGGGCGGGCGCGCGGTGCTCGGCATCTGCGTCGGCATGCAGATCCTGTTCGAGCACGGTGCCGAGCACGGCGTGACCACCGAGGGCTGCGGCGAGTGGCCGGGCACGGTGGAGCGGCTGCGCGCGCCCGTCGTACCGCACATGGGGTGGAACACCGTCGAGGTCGCCTCCGGGAGCCGGCTGTTCGACGGCGTCGAGGACGAGCGCTTCTACTTCGTGCACTCGTACGGCGTCCGCGACTGGACCCTGGTCACCAACAACCGCACGCGTGCTCCGCGCGTGCACTGGACCGAGCACGGCGGCGACCGGTTCGTCTCCGCGGTCGAGAACGGGCCGCTGTGCGCGACCCAGTTCCACCCGGAGAAGTCCGGCGACGCGGGCGCACGGCTGTTGCGCAACTGGGTGGACGGCCTGCGCTCGGCCGGAGACGAGAAATGAGCAAGGAACGCGCCCACCGCCGCGCCGAGCGGGAGCGCGATGCCGCCGCCAGGCAGGCGGCCCGCGCCGCGGCGCAGGAGCGCGCCGAACGGACCCGTGCCCGCAAGCGGGCACTGACGCGGTGGCTGCCCAGACGGTCGGTCGGCAGGCCGACCGGCATCCTCGCCGAGCGCCGCCGCACCCGGCTGCGGCTGCTGATCGCCGCCCTGGTGCTCGTGCAGGTGGTGGTCTGGATCTTCCGCGACGACTGGCCCGCCCGGCTGGCCGCACTCGTGGTCACACTGCTGCTGCTCCCGCTGCTCGTGTCGTTCACCGCCTGAGAGGACCGCATGCCACACCTCGAGCTCCTGCCCGCCGTCGACATCGCCGACGGCCGGGCGGTCCAGCTCGTGCAGGGGGTGGCGGGCTCGGAGAAGCACTTCGGCGACCCGGTGGAGGCCGCACTGCGCTGGCAGGACGCGGGCGCGGAGTGGCTGCACCTGGTCGACCTCGACGCCGCCTTCGGGCGCGGTGGCAACCGGGAGCTCCAGGCGCGCATCGTCGGCGCCCTCGACATCCGGGTCGAGATGAGCGGCGGGATCCGCGACGACGACTCGCTCGCGGCGGCTCTGGCGACCGGCTGCCGCCGGGTCAACATCGGCACCGCGGCGCTCGAGCAACCGGCGTGGTGCGCGAAGGCGATCGCCGAGCACGGTGACCGGATCGCGATCGGGCTCGACGTCCGTGGGCGCACGCTGGCGGCCCGGGCCTGGACCCGCGACGGTGGCGACCTCTACGACGTGCTGGCTCGTCTCGACGCAGAAGGATGTGCGCGCTACGTGGTCACGGACGTGAACAAGGACGGCATGCTCCAGGGACCGAACCTGCAGCTGCTGCGCGACGTCTGCGCCGCCACCGACGCCCCCGTGGTCGCGTCCGGCGGGATCACCGAGCTCGCCGACCTCTCCGCGCTCATGGAGCTGGTCGGCGAAGGCGTCGAGGGGGCGATCGTCGGGACCGCGCTCTACGAGGGCCGGTTCACCCTCGAGGACGCGCTCGCCCTCACCTGGCCGGACTGGCCAGGATCACGCCCATGACGCTCGCCGTACGCGTGATTCCGTGCCTGGACGTCGACGCCGGGCGCGTGGTCAAGGGCGTGAACTTCCGTGAGCTCCGCGACGCCGGCGACCCGGTCGAGCTCGCCCGGCTCTACGACGCGGAGGGCGCCGACGAGCTCACGTTCCTCGACATCTCCGCCTCACACCAGGGACGCGCCACCACGCTCGACATCGTGTCGCGCACGGCCGAGCAGGTGTTCATCCCGCTGACCGTCGGCGGCGGGATCGGCTCCGTGGACGACGTGGACACGCTGCTCCGCGCGGGCGCCGACAAGATCGCGGTGAACACTGCCGCCATCCACCGCCCCGAGCTGGTCGCCGAGATCGCCGACCGGTTCGGCAACCAGGTGCTGGTGCTCTCGCTCGACGCGCGCCGCGGCGGCGACACGACCTCCGGCTTCGAGGTCACGACCCACGGCGGGCGGAAGAGCGCCGCACTCGACGCCGTCGAGTGGGCCCGCCGTGCCACCGACCTCGGCGCCGGCGAGATCCTGCTCAACGCGATGGACGCCGACGGCACCACCGACGGCTTCGACCTCGAGCTGATCCGCCTGGTCCGGGCCGAGGTCTCGATCCCGGTCATCGCCAGCGGCGGAGCGGGCGCGGTCGAGCACTTCCCACCCGCCGTCGAGGCCGGCGCCGACGCCGTCCTCGCCGCCACCGTCTTCCACTTCGGCACCCTCCGCATCGCCGACGTGAAGAACGCCCTCGCCGCCTCCGGCCACCCCACCCGCTGACACGTCACTTCTGGTTGCGCCGGAAGCGCCGAGGTGCGACACGACTGCCCTGTCGGTGCATTTCAGGCAACCACAACTGACCTCTCGCGGAACTGGCTGACAATTGTCACCCCCGGGTCGTGATGGGGGGACGAGGGGCGGAGGGGCGCAAGGAAGCAGGCTGGTCCCATGACGGTGCAGATGGAGAGCGCCTCGGGGCGTACGACGGGGGTGCCGGTGCCGGTGCCGGCGGTTCGGCTGACCGGCGTGACCAAGGACTTCGGGTCGGTCCACGCGGTGCGGGGTGTCGACCTGGTGCTGGAACCAGGCGAGGTCGTCGCGTTCCTGGGCCCCAACGGGGCCGGCAAGACCACGACCATCGACATGATCCTCGGGCTCTCGCGGCCGACGTCGGGATCGGCCGAGGTGTTCGGCATGGAGCCGCGCAGGGCGATCGCCCGCGGCCTGGTCGCCGCGGTCATGCAGACCGGTGGGCTGCTCAAGGACCTCTCGGTGCGCGAGACCGTGGAGTACACCGCGAGCCTGTTCGCGGACACCCGGCCGGTCGACGAGGTGCTGGCCAGCGCCGGGATCGCCACCATCGCCGACCGCAAGGTGGCGAAGTGCTCCGGGGGCGAGCAGCAGCGGCTCCGGTTCGCGATGGCGCTGCTCTCCGACCCGGCGCTGCTGCTTCTCGACGAGCCGACGACCGGCATGGACGTCGAGGGACGCCGCGCGTTCTGGGGGGCGATCCGCCGCGATGCCCAGCTGGGCCGCACGGTGCTGTTCGCGACGCACTACCTCGAGGAGGCCGACCAGTACGCGGACCGGATCATCCTGGTCAGCAACGGCCGGGTCGTGGCCGACGGCAGCGGCAACGAGATCAAGGCGCTCGCCGCCGGCCGCACGGTGCGGGCCACCCTCCGAGGGGCCGACACCACGGCCCTGTCCACCCTCGGCGGAGTGGACCGCGTCGAGGTTCGCGGAGACCAGGTCTACGTGCACGCCAAGGACAGCGACGCGGTCGCGCGCTACCTGCTGACGCAGACCGACGCCCGCGACCTGGAGATCGTCGCCCGCGGGCTCGAGGAGGCGTTCCTCACCCTCACCGGCGGTCCCGACGACGAAGGAGGCCAGCCATGAACCACCCCACGAAACCGCTCGCAAGCTCACGCTTCCGCGGGGACCCCGAAAACCTGAGCACGATCGTCCCGACCGACCCGACCGCCCGGCGCGTGCCGCCGTTCGGCGGCTTCAACGCCACCGTGCTGCGGCTCGAGCTCAAGCGGATGCTGCGCAACCGGCGCACCATCATCTTCACGCTGATCTTCCCGGCCGCGATGTTCTTCGCGTTCGGCGGTACCAGCGGTTCCCAGGCCCGCGTCGGCAGCGGCAACGTCTCGGCGTACATCATGGTCTCGATGGCGCTGTACGGCGCCGCGCTGACGGCTGCGGCCGGTGGCGCGATGGTCGCTCTCGAGCGTTCGCTGGGCTGGTCCCGCCAGCTCCGGCTGACCCCGCTCAACCCGGTGGCCTACATCCTGGTCAAGGCGCTCGTCGCCCTGGTGATGGGTGCGATCGCGGTCGCCGTGGTCAACATCGCGGGGATCGTCCAGGGTCAGCCGGAGATGCCGCTCCACGCCTGGATCGCGTGCGCGCTGGTGACGCTGGTCTGCACCCTGACCTTCGCGGCACTCGGCGTCTTCGTCGGCTACGTGGTCCCGGGGGAGAACGCGATGCAGATCCTCGGCCCCGGCCTGGCGTTGATGTCGTTCCTGGGTGGGGTCTTCATCCCGCTCACCGCGGGATCAGCGGTCTGGCACGTCGCGGTATTCACGCCGATGTACGGCGTCGCCGAGGTGGCCCGGTCGCCACTGACCCACGACCTGCCCTGGTACGCCCTGGTCAACGCCGTCGCCTGGTTCCTGGTGTTCGTCGCAGGTGCCGCCTGGCGGATGAGCAAGGACACCGCGCGGGTCTGACCCGCCGGGACTAGCGTTGAGGGCGATGAGCCCGCCGGAGACCACCTCACAGCCCGGTTCGGGCGACCTCGACGGTCGCCCCGGGCGCTGGGGGCTGTTCTTCGTCGCGATCTGGACCCTGTTCCTGATCCAGCCGCTGGCGACCGCGTGGGACCAGCGCGACCAGCTCTCCGGCTGGGTCGGGATGCTGGGCACGCTCTCGTTCGTGGCGGCGTACATCTCAGTGTTCGCCCGCCGCCGGATGTCGATGCGCAGCGGTCAGCCGTGCCAGCCGCTCGGCCGGGCGCTGGCCAACCTCGCGGTGCTGGCCGGGCTCTCGCTGGTCGTGATGCTCAGCATCGGCCAGCCGGGCACCGCGACCGCGGTCTACCTCTGCGTGGTCTGCGCGATGATTCTGCCCAACCCGTGGGCGATCCCGGCGGCGCTGGTCACCGCCGGCGCGTTCTACGCGGCCGGCTTCGTGGTCCCCGGGTGGGAGCCCGACCCGGGCCTCCTGCTGAGCATGCTCGCGGCCACTGTCGCGGTCTGGGGCATCCAGCAGATGCTGACCCGCAACGCCCAGCTGATCGTCGCGAACGACGAGAACCGCCGGCTCGCGGTCTCCGAGGAGCGCAACCGGTTCGCCCGCGACCTCCACGACATCCTCGGTCACTCGCTGACCGTGATCACGGTCAAGGCGGAGCTCGCCCAGCGCCTGCTCGACGTCGACCCCGCCCGGGCGAGGGCCGAGGTCGCCGACCTGGAACGGCTCTCCCGTGACGCGCTCTTCGACGTACGACGGGCGGTGGAGGGCTATCGCGAGCTGACCCTGCCCGGCGAGCTGGCTCGCGCGCGCACGGCGCTAGCGGCCGCGGAGATCGACGCCGACCTGCCGAACTCCACCGAGGAGGTGCCCAGCGACCGCCGCGAGCTCTTCGCATGGACGGTGCGCGAGGGCGTCACCAACGTGATCCGGCACAGCGGCGCCCGGCGCTGCACCGTGCGGCTCACCCCCGAGGCTGCCGAGGTGCTTGACGACGGGCGTGGTCCGAAGGAGGCTCCGGCCGGTGGCAGCGGGCTGCTCGGGCTCCGGGAACGTGCCGCTGCCCTCGGCGGCACCGTCGTCACGCGGGCGGTCGAGCCGTCGGGCTACGCGCTCCGGGTCCTGGTGCCGTGACCACCCCCCGCAGGACGATCCGGCTGCTCCTGGCCGACGACCAGGCGCTGGTCCGCGGCGCGCTCACCGCCCTGCTCAACCTCGAACCCGACCTGGAGGTGGTCTCCGAGGTCGGCACGGGCGACGTCGTGGTGCCTGCCGTCCTCGAGCACCGGCCCGACGTCGCGCTGCTCGACGTGGAGATGCCGGGCCTCGACGGGATCTCCGCGACAGCGGCGGTGCGTGCCGCGGCGCCGGAGACCAAGGTGCTGATCGTGACCACGTTCGGCCGGCCCGGCTTCCTGCGGCGCGCGCTGCAGGCGGGCGCCAGCGGGTTCGTGGTCAAGGACACGCCGGCCAGCCAGCTCGCGGACGCCGTCCGCCGGATCCACCAGGGGCTGCGCGTCGTCGACCCGGCGCTGGCCACCGACAGCCTGCTCGCCGGGGAGTCGCCGCTGACCGCCCGCGAGAGCGACGTGCTCCGGGCCGCGCGCGACGGTTCCTCGGTCGCCGCGATCGCGAGGAAGCTCTTCCTCTCCGAGGGCACCGTGCGCAACCACCTGTCCGCCGCGATCGGCAAGACCAACGCCGGCAACCGGGCCGAGGCGGTGCTGGTCGCGGACGGCAACGGCTGGCTGTAGCCGGCGGCCACTAGTCTCGGGCGGAGATGACCTGGGACGACCTGTACGACGACAGCGACCGGGCCCGCTGGGTCGACGAACCGGCCAAGCGCGTGCCCGCTCCGGAGCGCACGCCCTTCGAGCGCGACCGGGCACGCGTCGTCCACTCCGCCGCCCTGCGCCGGCTCGCCGCGAAGACGCAGGTGGTCGGTCCGGCCACCGACGACTTCGTGCGCAACCGGCTCACCCACAGCCTCGAGGTCGCCCAGGTCGCCCGCGACGTGGCCCACGTCCTGGGCTGCCACCCCGACCTCGCGGAGACGGCCGCGCTCGCCCACGATCTCGGGCACCCGCCGTTCGGCCACAACGGCGAGCGGGTGCTCGACGAGATCGCGCGTCTCGACGGCGGTTTCGAGGGCAACGCCCAGACCCTGCGCATCCTCACCCACCTCGAGGCGAAGTCGACCGACGCCGACGGACGCTCGGTCGGGCTCAACCTGACCCGGGCCACCCTGGACGCCTGCACCAAGTACCCGTGGCCGCGGGGCGAGGGCGACCGCGCCGTGAAGTTCGGTGTCTACGACGACGAGCGCCCGGTCTTCGGGTGGCTCCGCGTCGGGGTCCCGGGTGACCGACTCTGCGTCGAGGCACAGGTGATGGACCTCGCCGACGACGTCGCCTACTCCGTGCACGACCTCGAGGACGGCGTCGTGGCCGGGCTGATCGACCTGCCCGCGCTGGCCGACGACGGGCTGCGCCACGACGTGTGGACGACGGTGCGGGGGTGGTACCTCCCCGACAGCGACGACGCCGAGCTCGACGCGGCGTACCAGCGGCTGCGCGCGATCGATGCCTGGCCGACCGCGTCGTACGACGGAAGCCGCCGGGCTCTGGCCGCGCTGAAGAACCTCACGTCCGACGTGATCGGGGTCTTCTGCGGCAGCGTGCAGCACGCCACCCGTGACGTGCACGGCACGGAGCCGCTGGTGCGTCACGCGGCCGACCTCGTGGTGCCTCGCGAGACGGCCGCCGAGATCGGCGTTCTCAAGGGGATCGCGGCCCGGTTCGTGATGGAGGCGCCCGGCCGGGTCGAGGTGATGGACCGGCAACGGGTGCTCCTGCACGAGCTGTTCGCGGCCCTGGACACGGGGGGACCGGATCTGCTCGATCCGCAGTTCCGGCTCGACTATGAAGTCGCCGTCGACGACGCCGCGCGGATCCGGGTCCTGCTCGACCAGATCGCCTCGCTCACCGACGGCTCGGCCGTCGCCTGGCACCGCCGGCTCGTCCGGCCCTCGCGAGCTGCGGGCGCATGACGGCTACGAGACCCGCGTCCGCCACCACGCGATGGTCTGCGTCGCCATCTCCTCGACCGGGGTCGGGGCCAGGTCGAGCAGTGCCTGGCTCTTCCCCGACTCCATGACGAAGGGCTGCTCGAGCTGGTACTGCATCACGGCCAGCTCGCGGGTCGGCGGGTGCACCACTCCTGCCGCGCGCAGCAGCCAGCCCGGGACCGTTGCGAGCCGGGGTGTCGGGGTGCCCGCCGCACGCACGAAGGCGGCGATCATCTGTCGCTGGGTGAGCGGCGCGTTGGTCGGCGCATGGAGCACCGTGTTCCAGAGGTCCGGCCGCTGCGAGGCGCGGACCATGGCGGCGGCGAGGTCGGGCACGTAGGTCCACGAGTGCGGCTGGTCCAGCGAACCAAGCACCCGGATCGTGCCGCCGTCGAGGACCTTGCTCACGACGCGCTCGCCCATGTAGCCGTTGGCCAGCAGCCGCGGGCCCACGAAGTCGGAGGCCACCACGCTGACCGTGTCGGTGGGGGAGTCGGCGCGAGCCCGCAGCAGGTCACGTCGCACCGCGCCCTTGCCGTGGTCCCAGTCACGGGGGTTGTCCTCGGTCATCGGCTCCGTCGGCCGGGTGTAGGAGTACAGGCTCTCCGGGAACACCACGACGGCGCCGTTGTCGCGGGCACCACGCAGCACGGTCTGCTCGGTGCCGGGCAGCTCCCGACGCCACGTCTTCTCCGAGTACGACGTGCCGTGCACACAGTGGAAGACCGTCCGGGCGCCGCGTGCTGCAGCCGCGAAGGCAACGGCATCGGAGACGTCGACGGCACGACGCTCGACCAGGGGGTGTTCCGGGCCGGACCCGGACCGGGTCAGCACGCGCACCTCCTGGCCGGCCCTCGCGAGCTGCTCGGCGACGGTCCAACCGACCGGGCCGGCTCCGGTGACGACGTGGAGATCTGACATGGGGTCCTCCTGGAAGTGCTGCTGGCCCGCGTGTCGGGCTGTCTCCACCATGCATTCATTTCTGCAGAAATGCAAGAGCAGTGCTCTCTAAAATGAGCAACGCACGCAAAAGTTGACAGAGATCTCGCTGGTGTCGACGATGGGCCCATGCCCACGCCCCGGCAGCGCGCCCATGAGCAGACCCTCGACGACATCCTCCGGCTCGGCCGCGAGCAGCTCGCCAGCGTCGGTGCGGCGTCGCTGTCCCTGCGCTCGGTGGCGCGCGACCTCGGCGTCGTGTCGTCGGCGGTCTACCGCTACGTCAGGAGCCGCGACGACCTGCTCACCCTGCTCGTCGTCGACGCCTACGACGAGATCGGCGACCGGGTCGACGCGGCGATCGCCCGTCGTCGGGCCGGTGACCACGCCGGAAGGCTGCGCGCCGCCGGACACGCCGTCCGGGACTGGGCGCTGGCGGAGCCGGCCAGGTACGCACTGATCTTCGGTAGCCCGGTGCCCGACTACCGCGCCCCGGCCGACCGCACCACCGAACCGGGCACCCGGGTCGTGGTCGCCTTGGCTCGTGTGGTCGCCGACGCCTGGGTCGACGGCACCGTGGCCGACGGGGGGCAGGCGACCAAGGTGCCGCGCAAGCTGTCCGCCGACTTCGCGCGGATCCGGGACGAGATCGGCGTCGACCTGCCCGACGGGGTGCTGGCCCGGGCGATGCTGGCGTGGACCGCGCTCTTCGGCTCGGTGAGCTTCGAGGTGTTCGGGCAGTACGGAGCGGACACGCTCACGGAGCCGCGCCAGCTCTTCGACCACCACCTCGACCGGCTCGTGGAGCTGACCGGGCTCAACTCCTAGGCTGTGCCGATGAGCACCTCGGAACCCCTGGTCTGGCTGCCCTTCGACGCCTCACACCTCGACCCGGCGCCGGCCGGACTGCGCTACGAGAAGGCCGACCCGACCCGTGACGACTGGCAGCGACCGGCGTCGATCGACGAGGTGGAGCTCTACGTGCCGCCGTACAACTTCGCGCGCGGCGCCGCGGAGCTGATCGCCGCGATGCCGCGGCTGCGCGTGGTGCAGACCCTGACCGCCGGCGTCGAGCACATCGCTCCGCACGTGCCCGAAGGTGTCCTGCTCTGCAACGGGCGCGGTATCCACGACACCTCCACCGCTGAGCTGGCGCTGGCGCTCACTCTGGCGTCGCTACGCGGCATCCCGGAGTTCGTGCGCGAGCAGGACCGCGAGGAGTGGCACCAGCGGCCGCTGCCCGCCCTTGCCGACAAGCGGGTGCTGATCGTCGGCTACGGCGCCATCGGGGAGGCGATCGAGCGCCGGCTGCTGCCGTTCGAGGTCGAGGTGGTCAAGGTGGCCCGGCGGGCGCGCGAGGACGTGCACGGCTTCGACGAGCTTCCCGACCTGGTGCCCGGCGCGGATGTGGTGGTGCTCGTGGTCCCCCTCACCGACCAGACCCGGCGGCTCGTCGACGCGGGGTTCCTGGCCCGGATGAAGGACGATGCGCTTCTGGTCAACGTGGCACGTGGTGCGGTTGTCGACACCGACGCGCTGCTTGCCGAGCTGACCTCGCGCCGGATCGCGGCCGCGATCGACGTGGTCGACCCCGAGCCGCTGCCGGCCGGCCACCCGCTGTGGAAGGCGCCGCGCCTACTGGTCTCGCCGCACGTCGGCGGCGACAGCAGCGCGATGTGGCCGCGGGCCTACCGGCTCGTGCGCGAGCAGGTGTCCCGGTTCGCCGCGGGCGAGCCGCTGGTGAACCAGATGACCGGTGACTACTGAAGGCCGGTGGCGTCTGCCACAGGTGGCTTGGGCTCGCTCGAGCCCGTCGTGCTCTTCACCTTGTCGGCTGCGGCATGGGCACCCTCGGTCACCTTGTCCTTGATCACGGGTGCCTGCTCACGGGCCACGTCGGCGGCCTGCTTGGCCTTCTCCTGCACGCGAGGGTCGTCCTTGACCTTCAGGACGGCGTTGCGCATCTGGTCGTAGCGCTCGCGCCCGGCCTTCGTGCCCAGCACGTAGCCAACCCCGGCGGCGATCAACAGCGGAAGCTTCTTCATGCCTCCACCCAACCATCCGGGCCCTGAGCCCGACACCTCCCAACGGGTCAGCCTGCGGACTCGGCCCTTCGGCGCACGTCGAAGGACAGCTGTGCGTGCTGCCCACGGCGGCTGACCTCGCGCAGCGAGACGCGCTCGGACGTGAGCCGGCGGGGAAGCAGGGGTGCGCCGGCTCCGAGGAAGACCGGCATCACGGAGACCACGATCTCGTCGAGCAGGCCGGCGTCGTCGAACTGGCCGACCAGGTCGCCGCCGCCGACCACCCACACGTCTCGGTCGCCGGCCGCCGCCAGGATCTCCCCGGCGTGCTCCGTGACGCCCCCCTGCACGAAGCGCAGGTCGCACCCCGGCAGCGGCGGCAGGTCGTGGTGGCTGAACACCCAGCTCGGCCGGTCGCCGTAGAAGCCGCGCCAGCGCTCCGGGTGGGCCAGCAGGTCCTCGTGGTCGAGCACCCACTCGTAGGTCGTGCGTCCCAGCACGAGGGCGCCGATCCGGGCGATGAAGTCGTCCCACTCGCCCCCGTCGTCGTCGGGGTCTCCCACGTCGAAGAGCCACTGCAGGGAGTTGTCGGCGTCGGCGATGAACCCGTCGACGGTCGTCGCGGTGTAGTAGGTCACCTTGCTCATGGCGCGACGCTACGCGCGCCCGCCGACAGGTCAGTGGCCCCACGTAGACTCCGCGACGTGGCAGGCCGGATCCGCGAGGAGGACATCGCCGAGGTGCGAGACAAGGCGCGCATCGACGAGGTGGTCTCGCAGTACGTCACCCTCCGGAGCGCGGGCGGCGGCTCGTTCAAGGGTCTGTGCCCGTTCCACGACGAGAAGTCGCCCTCGTTCAACGTGAACCCGTCCAGACAATTTTTCCACTGCTTCGGTTGCCAGGAAGGCGGCGACGTCATCACGTTCGTGATGAAGATCGACGGCCTGTCCTTCACCGACACCGTCGAGCGGCTCGCGGAGAAGTACGGCGTCCAGCTTCGCTATGAGGAAGGTGGCCCGGCGCGCCCCACCGGGGGTCCCCAGCGGCCGCGCATGATCGAGGCGCACAAGGTCGCGGCGGCGTACTACGTCGACCAGCTGGCGACGCCCGACGCGCTCGCTGCACGGCAGTTCCTCGACCAGCGCGGGTTCGACCAGGAGGCGGCGGCCACGTTCGGCGTGGGGTTCTCCCCGCGCGGCGGCGAGGACCTCTACCAGCATCTCAAGGCGCGGTCGTTCGGTGACGAGGAGCTGGTCGCGTCCGGCCTGATCGGGCTGGGGCGCGGGCACTACGACCGGTTCCGCGGCCGCCTGATGTGGCCGATCCGCGACACCAGTGGCGACACGATCGGCTTCGGCGCCCGGCGGATCTTCGACGACGACCGGATCGAGGCGAAGTACCTCAACACCCCCGAGACGCCCATCTACAAGAAGAGCCAGGTGCTCTACGGCATCGACCTCGCCCGCCGCGACATCGCGCGCTCCTCGCAGGCCGTGGTGGTCGAGGGCTACACCGACGTGATGGCGTGCCACCTGTCGGGCGTGATGACCGCGGTCGCGACCTGCGGCACGGCCTTCGGCGACGACCACGCCCGCGTCGTACGCCGGCTGCTGCACGACCACGAGGAGTTCCGGGGCGAGGTGATCTTCACCTTCGACGGCGACGAGGCCGGTCAGAAGGCGGCGCTGCGCGCGTTCGCCGGCGACCAGCAGTTCGTCTCCCAGACCTATGTCGCGATCGAGCCCGACGGCCTCGACCCGTGCGACCTGCGGCTGGAGAAGGGTGAGGCCGCCGTGCGCGAGCTCGTCGCGCGACGGGTGCCGCTGTACCGCTTCGTGCTCGGCAACGTCGTGCACCGCTACGACCTCGACCGCGCCGACGGCCGGATCGACGCCCTCCGCGAGGCGGCGAAGCTGGTGTCCTCGATCCGCGACCGGTCCAAGGTCGACGCGTTCGCCCGCGAGCTCGCGGGCATGCTCGGGATCGAGGTGGACGACGCGCGCCGCGAGGTACGACGGGCCGCGTCGAAGTCGTCGCCCGCCGGAGCACGTGCGCAGGCCGTATCTCCGCCGCGGGAGGGCATCCCGATGCCCGACCCGCGCGACTCTCGGCTCACGATCGAGCGAGAGACGCTCAAGCTCGTCGTCCAGCACCCTCGGTTGACCGGGCTGGCCACCAAGGACGTTGGCCCGGAGGACTTCACCCACCCCGCCTACCAAGCGGTCTGGGAGACCGTCGCGCGCTCCGGCGGGCCGAGCGCCGCCGGCGCCCAGTGGGCCTCCGACCTCCGCGCGGCGGCGGACGACCCGACCGTGCAGGCGCTGCTGAGCGCAGTGGCGGTCGAGCCACTGCTCACCGGCAAGGAGCCCGACGAGACCTACGCCGCCACCCATGTCTTCCGGTTGCAGGAGCTCACCGCGCTCCGCCGCATCGCCGACCTCAAGTCCCGGCTCCAGCGCACCAACCCCGTGGAGCACGCCACGGAGTACAACCGCATGTTCGGTGAGCTGGTCGCGCTCGAGCAGCACCGCCGCAACCTCCGTGAGCTCGCCGTCGGCGGCAGCTGATGCGGTTCGGCTCGCGGGAGCGGCCGGAGCCGGTTCCCGCCGAGGTGGTGGCACGCGCCGACCTCCCGCGCGGTGAGAAGGTGCTGGCCTCGGCCGAGAGCGCAGGTGTGTGGCTCCTGGGCACGCGGGCGGCCCTCCTCGTGGTCGCCGAGACCCAGCACAGCCGGATCCCGTGGGAGCAGGTCGAGCGGGCCACCTGGGACCGGGACACCTCGCTCCTGGAGGTCTCCGAGGTGGGGGAGTGGGGTCTGTCCCGGCCGGTCCACCGGTTCGTGCTCGACGAGCCCGGTCGGCTGCTGGAGCTGATGCGCGAGCGCGTGACCGCGTCGGTGGTCCTCCAGCGACGCGCCGTCGTACGCGGTCGGAAGGGGCTCAACGTGATCGCCCGTCGGGCGCCCACCGGAGGCGAGGTCGGCTGGTTCGTGGAGTACGACGAGGGCCTCGACCCCGACGACCCCAGCGTGCGCGCGCTCGCCGGCCAGGCTCTGGAGCAGGCGCGGTCCGAACTGATTTAGTGACCACCGCTCCCGGTTGCTATGGTGTCGGTCGCTGAGAAGCGATCCCCTGTAGCTCAATTGGCAGAGCATTCGGCTGTTAACCGGAGGGTTGTTGGTTCGAGTCCAACCGGGGGAGCCCCGAGAGCCCGCCTGACCTGCGCAGACAGTTCAGCCGGGGGTGTTCGATTCCGGCCCGGAGCCCCGGCCAGCGACGAGGTGGTCTGCTACGGCAGCGCTGCGGGTGAGACGATCGGAATTTCTTGACCCCCTCTCTCGCGCCGCGACGCGCAGGAGGTACAGCCCATGGAGTACGACGACATCGTTGTGGGTGGTGGTTCCGCGGGTGCGGTGCTGGCGGCGCGGCTGTCGGAGGAGTCCGCCCGCCGTGTGCTGCTGCTGGAGGCGGGCCCGGACTACGCGACGCTGGAGTCAACCCCCGAGGACCTGCAAGACGGCTGGCGCATGTCGTTGCGGACCCATGACTGGGGGCTGACCGCCGAGGCTGTGCCCGGCCGGGTCATCCCCTATCCGCGCGGCCGGGTGGTCGGCGGGTCCTCTGCTGTCAATGCCACGATCGCGCTGCGCGGCATGCCGGCCGACTACGACCAGTGGGCGGCACGGGGCAACGATGAGTGGAGCTGGGCGAAGGTGCTGCCGTCCTTTCGCCGGCTGGAGGATGACCCAGAGGGGGCCAGCGAGCTGCATGGGCGCGGCGGCCCGGTCGCGATCAGCCGGTGGCGGCTCGATGAGCTGATCCCGATCCAGCGTGCGTTCTCTGAGGTGTGTCGCCGTCTCGGCTTCCCCGAGGTCACCGACCACAACCACCCGCGGTCGACGGGCGTGGGCCCGTTCCCCCAGAACCGGCAGGACCGCCTGCGTGTATCGACAGCGCTCGCCTACCTGCTGACAGCCCGGCAGCGACGGAACCTCACCATCCGCCCGCACAGCCTGGTGAACCGGGTGCTGGAGGCGGGCGC
>Ga0207648_10001260_pt1 | contig 28276 bp, 26 predicted proteins | sample KBSMisM32_FD_184310 | JGI IMG/M metagenome (GOLD analysis project Ga0207648, IMG submission 184310) | Miscanthus rhizosphere microbial communities from Kellogg Biological Station, Michigan, USA - KBS Miscanthus M3-2 (SPAdes) (version 2) | ecosystem: Host-associated > Plants > Roots >... | reverse complement strand
GGCGGCGAGGCACCGTCGGCTCTCTGCGCGCCGCGGGGTAGGAGCGCGCCGCCCGACACAGCGTCGCGCTGTCCGTCGGCCTTTTCTTACAGGAATTTCGGCCTTACGCGGTTTTGTCGGAGTCGTCCGCACAGATGCGCTTGAACTCCGCTTCCAGGCGTCGCAATTGCTCGTCGCTGAGGCGGTCCAGGTCAATCATGCTGTTGCGGGCTCCGCCGGTGGCCTTGAGGAGCTCGTCGATCTTGAGGTGCAGCGCTTTCGTGTCACGGTTCTGCGTGTTCTGAATCAGGAAAACGATCAGGAACGTCACGATCGTTGTGATCGTGTTGATGAAGAGCTGGTGCCCTTCCGACCATCCATACGTCGGACCCAACGCCGCCCAGGCGAGAATCATCACGAGCGCAAAGAAAAACGACTGCGAAGAGCCGACGATCTCTGCTGCCTTCGCCGCAAATTTCCGGAAGCTCATGGGTGCTTCTTGGCGCGGCATGCCCTAGCGTCCTGCTCGGGCGTTCTTCCGCACTATGGCGGCGTCCACCGCAGCGCCGGTACGATTCTCTTCCGGCGGCGGGATGACGGCCTTGAGTCCAAGCGACTTGAGCCAGAGCTCCCGGCGCCAGCCCGCGGAATGCGCGAGATGCTCGTTTTCCTCGTCCTGGACCTTCGCGCACGCTTCGGCGAGAGTGCTCCCGGCGGCGCTGTCCAGTACCGGGGTGCATTCGCAGAGCAGTTCCCAGTTGGCTCGATCCGTCGTCTCGGCGAGCACGACACACTCGCAAGCGACCAGTTCTGCTGCCGAAGCGTCGCCCGTCGCCATGGCTCTCCGCATCGCAACGACCAACGAGTTGCCCATGTGATGAACGATTTCGCTGCCGGGTGTGTGCTCGCCGGGGTCGATGCCCAGCGCGATGCACACCCGCGTTAGTATGCTGACGTGTTTCTCGGTCTGGTCGAAGTATGTGTCCCATTCGGCCTTCAACTGTTCGTTAACGGCACACTCGAGCGCCGTCCGGTACACGAGTACCGCACTTCGCTCGTGCTCCAGAGACCGGAGCAACAGCTCTTTCACCTGGGACGGAATCATGCTCGGACTCCTGGGCGCGCGAGGAGGTTTACGGAATGGCGCATCGTTGACCGGTCAGGGCACCGCGCGCAGCCAGCCACGTCCTACATGAAACGACCGCGCGAACCGAGCGCTGGATGAATTCCTACCTGGTGATACGCCGATGGACGACAAAGATCGTCAGAGTGCAAGTTCAGCCTGAGTTGAAAGGCGGGTGACCGGCGGGTCGTTGCTCAGCAAGTGTGCGAAATGTGAGCGAGTAGCGCAGCTCCCGCGTAGGCGAGATCGCATGCTGCCAGTCCCACCGCGCAGCGCCGCGCATCGCGTAGGCGGAGCGAGGCTCCAGATCCAGCTTGAGGGTGGTTCGGTCATTCCTGCGATGCGGATAGGGCCGAAAGCGCATGCGCGCCAATCCGAGCAGCGATAGCCCGCCGACCACACCGTAGTCCGGGACGTCCCGATGCCACCCAAGGGGTGTCCCTGGTTGGTACTCAGCGACGAGCGCGTGATTGACGGAACCCGCCGGCACGCGCATCAGCGCGGCGATGCGTGCGCGGATCGGATGCATAACCTCGGGGATCGGGCCCGCCGGACGCAGCTCCTGGTGGCTGAAGTCGTAACTGCCGCCGAAGCTCACGATGCGACGACGGGCGGTGTATTGGAGGTACTGCGCCTCCTTCAGTGGCAACGCCCGGACGAACGCAAGCAGTTCGGCTTCCTCAGCGGAACTCACGAACTCAGGCTGATAGACAAATCCCTCGGGCGGCTGTGACAGAACCAGTGGGTGCCCCTCCCGATCATCAGGCGATTCCGGTGATGACAAGCTGCTCGCCCGGAAGTTTCAGACCCGCGGAGGTTTCATACGCTGCGAATCCATCGGCGATTTCGTTCCAGGCGTCGTCCCGCTCGAGCTCCGGGAGCAGGGACAGCAGCTCGTTCAACGACGGAGACGATCGCAGCAGTACGATTGCCGCCGCTCGCGTTGGATAGTGTCGGCTGGTCGCGACGACGCATGAGCGAATATTCCCGAAACCGGCGGCATCCAGCGCCCTGTCGACCTCGACACGCCCGACTCGAAACGCCTGTAGATACTCAGGCAACGGCGCGCCGATCGCCCGCCGCCGTTCGACCACTGCAATCGGGACTGCGTGGAAAGGCTCCCGCTCCAGAGGCCCGTAGATCGACGCCACGAACCGGCCACCCGGGCGCAGCGCCGCTCGGATCCTGCGTACGGCGGCGGGAAGGTCGCGCAAATACATCAGGCAGTTGCGTGCGAGCGTCGCGTCGAACGAACCCGGTTCCGGCGTCAGGTCTTCGGCTGCGGTCGCCTCTATGACGAGTCGGTCGGGCAGAGGGAGCGTTTGTCGGCGCTCGACGAGGCGCGTCATCTGCGCCAGTGAGATGTCAGTTGCCACCACGAAGCCGGTGGCGCCGACTCTTTCCGCCGCCAGCAGCGCCATTTCGCCCGCGCCGCTGCCGATATCCAGCACGCGCTCACCCGCGGCGAGACCCGCGAGCGCAAGCATGCATTGCGTTACCGGCGCAAGCGCTTCCCGGTACTGCGCCTCGCCCCGCATCGACGATTGGTCGTCGAGGGACTGCATGAACGGTCTGCCTACTTGAGTTTGCTGGTGAAGCGGTAAACCGCAATCAATACGCCGAACCCGAGGTACAGGCCGAGCAGTGCGATGAGCAGCAGCAACGCCAGCTGAACGCTCAGGTACTGCAGGAACGCCGCGAGGAAAATACCGAGGGCCACCAGGACGAATATCGCCGCGACCAGGATCACCGACTTGACCATGGTCATGCCGGCACGCGCCGCCGTTCGCTCGGCTTACCCGGCCCGATCGCTCCCAGCAGCCACGCGCCAACGATGGTTCCGCCGACGACGATGCCGCGCACGCCGATTGCGCCCTCGGCGGCGATGCCCCCCAACGTCAGGTAGGCGATCCCGGCGCTGACGAGCGCCGCACCGGTAAGGATGCGCGGCGTCGCCGGCTGAAAGCCGGTTGGCAGCGGCGAAGCGCGCTCGAATCGGCCGACGAGCGGGAGCAACACAACCATCCCGGCGGTCAGTGCCACAAACCAGGGAATCCGCGCGAGCCACCATGCCTGGGTTCCAGGCACGAAGTGCAGCCCGATCCCGCCGGTGAGCTTGGCGAGGCCCACCAGAAGCGCCAACACGGTCAGGTGCCACAAATACACCGTCATGATCGTGCCGTTCACCAGCACCGTCGCGGCCCACACGCGTGTATTGTCGAGCAGGCGGCGCATTGGCACTTCGAGTGCCAGCACGAGCCCGGTCTGCGCGGCGCCAAGCGCGAGCAGCAGGACGTCGGGCGGGAGGGTGTTCGAGACCTCATCGCCCGGCACACCTACCATGCTGATCGGGTATGGGCCATAGCGCGTGAGCGCGACCCATGCGATCACACCGCCTATCAGCCAGGGCAGGGCACGCCGCGGACCGGCCAGGCGCCCGTCGCGCCACAAATAGCCGAGCTGATGCATCGCGACCCAGACGAAGAGATAGTTGACCCAGCCAACCGCCGGGCGATGCCCGTCATGGAATCGAAGCACGTCGACGCACACCGCAGCGACGACCAGCGTCCAGAAGGACACGATACCGAAGCGCTTCCACGCGGCGCGCGTTACGGGCACGAGCAGCACCACGAGCAGGTATACGGCGAGAAACCACATCGGCACCAGCGCAAGAATCGAGCCCACGCGGATGATCTCGTAGCTCACGCCGAAGAGACGAAACACGAACGCCATTGCGGCCCAGGCGAGAATCAGCGGCACGATCGGACCGATCAACCGTCGTGCGCGTCCCGCGATCCATACGCCGTAAGGGATGCCGGCGCGTTGCGCGGCGTCCCACGAGGCTGCGTTGGAATAGCCACCCACCAGGAAGAATACCGGCATGACCTGGAACAGCAGCGTGAGCCACTGCGTCCAGGGCTCGACCGCCAGCATGTGGTCGAGCCGGAGCTGGCCGTCGTCGATCCAGGGCGCGGCGATTATCCAGTGGCCGATGACGACGGCGCCGATCGACACGGCGCGCAGGAGGTCGACATAGCGGTTGCGTGACGGCGGCGTCTGCGCCGCGGCTTCCAGAGCGCGAGACCAGGCTGACACGTGACCTCCCCAGGGCCCGCGCGAGTGTCCCGGACGGCTGTCGCCCGGTCAAGCGACCGCCTCCCGCGACGCGGGTGAGCGGGTTCTTCGCTGAGTGCCGGCGGTGTTGCACAATGGCGGATGGGCGGATAATCCGGCTGATGAGAAGGCTCGACGAACTCGCAGCGCTGATTCAGCGTGAACGCGAAACGCTACTGTCGCGCTGGCGGGAGCAGGTGCGGAAGCTTCCTTCGGCGCAAGGCCTGGACACGCCGACGCTGAACGATCACGTGCCAGCTCTACTGGACGAACTGTCGGCAGCACTTCGGAACGTCGCCGACCAGTCAATTGCGCAAGCGGTCCTCGGGGGCAGTTCACCGGCCCACGGGATGGAGCGATACCAGAACGGCTTCGATATCGTCGAGGTCGTCGCGGAATACAGCATCCTGCGCGGTTGCATACACGACCTCGCGGAGAGCAACGGTATCGCCGTCGAGGGTCAGGCGTTTCACATCCTGAACCGCGTATTCGACGAAGCGATCGGTCTGGCCGTGCAAACCTTCGCCACGCAGCAGGCGCTCGAACTGGCGCGTCGGCGCGATGAGTATCTTGCATTCGTCACTCACGACCTGCGCACGCCGCTGAACGCAATTGCGCTTGCGGCCCGGGTTCTCGATTCGTCGGCTGCACCAACGGGATCGATACCGATGTCGCCGATGCTCAGGTCGCTGCATCGAAACGTCGAACAACTCACGACTCTGGTCGATCGTATTCTCAAGGAGAACGCCAATGTCCAGACCGAGTCTGGCGTCAGGCTGGAGCGCCGCTGGCTCGATCTGTGGTCGCTCGTGGAGGAGCTCATCCACGACCTGCACCCGGTCGCCGGCACATCCAGCACACAGCTCCTGAACCGGGTGCCCGAGGACCTCAGCGCCTACGCCGATGCGAGTCTGCTCAGGCGGATCTTCCAGAACCTGATCGCCAATGCGATTACGTTCACGCCGCGCGGCGAGGTCGAGATCGGGGCTCGGCAACGAAACGGCGAGAGCGTGGAATGCTGGGTGCGCGACAACGGTGCAGGAATCCCGACGGATCGTCTCCAGGGCGTGTTCGATAAGCACGAGACCACGACGCCGGACGACGCCGGCGCGGGACTTGGTCTCGCTATCGTCAAGACCTTCGTCGAGGCGCACGGTGGGACGGTGAGCGTCGAAAGCACGGAAGGCATCGGCTCGATTTTCTGCTTCACGCTGCCCGCAGGAACCACGCAAGCGATTCGAGATGGCGCAGCGGCGACGCCGAGCTGACGGATCTGACCCGTCTGCGGCGCAGCGCGTTCGTCTGTGCGACAGCAGCAGTCGCGAGACGAGTCGCTAGAGCTCGTCTCAGATGATCTTCTGCTCCTTGAGTCGATCAAAACGCGCGCGAGGCATCCCGAGCAGGCCGAGGAATACGTCCTCGTTGTGCTCGCCCACCGCAGGGCTCGGGGTGCGTATGCTCGCGGGTGATTCGGACAGGCGCGGTGCCACGTTCTGCATCCTGAGCTCGCCGAAGTCAGGGTGCAGGACGCTCACGATGGCGTTTCGCGCCTTGAAGTGCGGGTCCGCGAGCATGTCCGGCGCGCGATAGATTTGTCCGGCCGGGACGGCATGCCGCTCCATCAGCGAAAGCACGTCGCGCGTCGACAGAGTTTGCGTCCAGCTATCGACGAGCGCGTCAAGTTCCACCTGGCGTGAGCCACGCGCATCGTGCGTGGCGTACCGCGGATCGCTTGCGAGGCCCGGCTGCTCCATTGCAGCTGCCAGCCGCCCGAAGATGGCATCCTGGTTCGCGGCGATCAGCACCAGTCCGTCGCGGGTTCGATAGACATTCGACGGGGCGACGTTCGGCAGGATGGCGCCGGTGCGCTCACGGATGAACCCCGCCTTGTCGTACTCCGTAATCAGAGATTCCATCATGGCCAGCACGGCTTCGTAGATCGCCGAATCCACGACCTGGCCGCGCCCGGTGCGCTGCCGGTGTTGCAGCGCCGCCAGCGCACCCAGGCAGGCATACGTGGCGGCGAGCGAGTCGCCGATCGATATCCCCATGCGCGAAGGCGGTGTGGTCGGATCGCCTACGACGTAGCGCAGACCGCCCATCGCTTCGCCGATCGAGCCGAAACCGGCCTGGCGCGAATACGGGCCGGTCTGACCGTAGCCCGACACGCGGATCATGATCAGGCCAGGGTTGAGCTCCGAGAGCGTTTCGTACCCGAGACCCCAGTTCTCCATCGTGCCGGGACGGAAATTCTCGAGCAGGAAATCCGATTTCGCGACCAATTCCTTGAGCACACACTGGCCTTCCGGGTGGCGCAGGTCGAGCGTGATCGCCTTCTTGTTGCGGGCGACGACCGGCCACCAGAGCGATTTGCCGTTGATCTTCTCCTGGCCCCAGGTGCGCATCGGGTCGCCCTGGCCGGGCGCCTCGACCTTGATCACCTCGGCGCCAAAGTCACCCAGAAGCTGGCCGCAGAAGGGTCCGGCCAGCAGCGTGCCTAGCTCGATGACCCGCAGGCCATCTAGCGGGCCTTTGACAACTTCGCCAACCCCGGTTTTCGTGTCGCTCATTCGGATTCCCGCGTCGCGGTTTCCTGCGGCGGCTTGCCGTCCGCGTAACGGCGCCTCGTTTTAACCGTCGCACCACTTCAGGGTCAAGACTGCGGCGACAAGGCTACAATCCGTCACATGGCGCAGGTCGAGATCTTCGAAGTCGGGCCGCGCGACGGGTTGCAGAACGAGCCCGGCGTCGTGCCGACCGCTACCAAGATCGAGCTCATCGAACGCATGATTGCGGCCGGGCTGCGTCGCATCGAGGTCGCGAGTTTCGTCAATCCAGCGCGCGTTCCGCAGATGGCGGATGCAGAGGAAATCCTCCGGAGGCTGCCGCGACGCGTCGGCGTCAGCTACGTCGGGTTGGTCCTCAACCGACGCGGTTTCGACAGAGCCGTCGCCGCCGGCTGCGATGAGATCGGAATGGCGGTCGTGGCGAGCGATACCTTCAACCGCCGCAACCAGGGTGCGAGCACTGCGGAGTCGATCGCCGCGTGGCACGATATCGCGGCGGCCGCGCGTGCAGCGGGAATCCGCGCCCAGGTCACGATCTCCGCCGTGTGCGGCTGCCCGTTCGAAGGCGAGGTGCCGTCGGCGCGGGTCGTCGACATTGCGCGACAGGTGGCGGAATCGGCGCCGTGCGAGATCGCCCTTGCGGACACGATCGGCGTCGGCGTGCCTGCGCAGGTGACCGATCTGGTGCACCAGGTAGGCGCGGCGGTGGCATCGATCCCCCTGCGCGTCCATTTTCACAATACGCGAAACACCGGGCTCGCCAACGCCTATGCGGCGGTCGAGGCGGGAATCCGCGTGCTCGACGCAAGCCTTGGCGGCATCGGCGGTTGTCCATTCGCGCCGGCGGCGACCGGCAACATTCCCACCGAGGATCTCGTCTACATGCTGCATCGCTCCGGGTTCGAGACGGGCGTGTCGCTCGAAAAGCTGATCGATGCAAGCGGGTGGTTACAGGAACGACTCGGGCGCCCCGTGCCGGGGATGCTCGTCAAGGCGGGTGGGTTTCCCGGTACGGCACGACAAGGTTGAGGTGACGCATGAGCTATCGGTTGGGTGTCGACGTCGGAGGAACGTTCACGGACCTGCTGCTCGTCGACGAAGGAAGCGGGCGAACCTGGAAGGCCAAGGTTTCGAGCACGCCGAAGGACCAGTCGGTCGGTGTCCTCCAGGGGCTTGACCGCGTCTGCGGCCTGGCCGGCATCGATCCGACCCAGATCGATCACGTCATGCACGGCACCACGGTCGCGACCAATACCGTGCTGACGGGCACCGGCGCGCGGGTCGGGCTGGTCACGACACGGGGATACCGGCAGGTGCTGCAGATCGCCCGCAGCTTCGTGCCCGGGGGCCTCGGCGGTTGGGTGATCTACAACAAGTCGCTGCCGCTCGCGCCGCTCGCGCTCACCATCGAGGCCCAGGAACGCGTGGGAGCGAAGGGGGACATCGTCACGAAGCTCGACGAGAAGCGCCTGCGCGAAGATCTGCACGGCCTCGCGTCGCGCAGGATCGAGGCCCTGACGGTGTCGCTCATCAACGCGTTCGCGAACGATCGTCACGAGCGGCGTATCAAGGAGATCGCGCAGGAGGTGATGCCCGGCGTGCCGGTTTCGCTTTCGTCCGAGGTCGTCCCGGAGATGCAGGAGTACGAGCGCACGGTGACGACGGTCGCAAACTCCTACGTGCGACCGCGCGTCCAGACTTACGTTCACAACCTCAAGGCGCGGCTCGAAGAGCGCGCCAGCCGCGTAAAGCTGCACATCCTGCGGTCGGATGGGGGGCTTGCCTCCGCGCGCGCGGCCGAGGACTTTCCGGTCAATCTGCTGATGTCGGGCCCCGCCGGCGGCGTCACGGGAGCGCTTTGGGTTGCGGTCCAGGCCGGGTTTCCAAACCTGCTCACCATCGACGTCGGCGGGACCTCGACCGATGTTGCCCTGATCAACGGTGGCCAGCCGCGACTGCGCCGCGAAACGACCGTCGGCGACATCACGGTGCGCGCCTCGTCGGTGGATATCCGCACTGTCGGCGCGGGCGGCGGCTCGATCGCGCACGTTCCGGAACTGACCGGTGCGCTGCGCGTCGGCCCGCAATCAGCCGGTGCCGAGCCCGGCCCTGCGTGCTACGGCAAGGGTGGCGTCGACCCCACCGTCACGGACGCAAATGTCGTGCTGGGCTACCTGCCGGAGATGCAGCGACTCGGCGGCGACATGCCGCTCGACCGCGAGCTCGCCAATGCGGCCGTGGAGAAGATCGGCAAGGCACTCGGCCGCGACGTCAGGAACGCAGCGCTCGGCATCTATGACATCGTCAACGAGAACATGGTCGGGGCGTTGCGGCTGGTATCGGTCGAGCAGGGACATGATCCGCGCGATTATGCACTGATCGCGTTCGGCGGCGCCGGACCCCTGCACGCGAATGCGCTGTCGCGCCTGCTCGGCTCCTGGCCGTCGATCATCCCGCCAGGACCGGGGGTGCTGTGTGCCCTGGGCGACGCGACGACCGCAGTGCGCGACGAGGCGGGGCGAACCGTCATCCGCAAGTTCTCCGATACGACGCCAAAGGAGATCGCAAGCCAGTTGCGCGCGCTTGGCGACGGAGCCGCAAGGGCGCTGGCCCGCGACCGCGTCGCCGTCGCCGATATGGACTTCTCGTACCAGGTCGACGTCCGCTATCACGGGCAAGGGCTGCGTCTCACGATCGACGTGGACCTGGATCGTCTCGGGCAGCATGGCCTGGACGCGATCCGCCAGCCCTTCGATGCCGAGCACACCCGGCTCTTTACCTTTGCGCTGCCCCTGGAGCATGAGTTCGTTGCACTGCGCGCGGTCGCACAGGGGCGCGGTATCAGCATCAAGCGTCACCGGATCGCGCAGGGCGGATCCTCACCGGCGAAGGCGACGGTAGGGCGCCAGCAGGTGTACATGGATGGCAAGGACCGCTCGGCAACCGTATACGACCGGGCGCTGCTCAAGGCCGGCAACCGGATCGCCGGTCCGGCCATCGTGATGGAGATGGATTCGACGACGGTGATCCTGCCCAGGCACCACGGCCGGATAGACAGCTACGGAAACATCCTGATCTACCCGGAGGGTTACCGCCCCGTGCGCAAGTCGGCGACGAACGGCGCCGGCACAGCTCGACCGCGTGCCGTGCCGCGTCGCGCCCCCAAAGCCAGAAAGACCGTACGCCGCGCTCGACGCTGACCCACGGTTGCCACACAGAATCCGGAGCCACCCATGCCCGCCAAGATCATTCAGCGCAACCGCAAGCCGATGAAGAAGGTAAAGGTCGATACCGTCACCATCGACATCATCGAAAGCGCCCTCCGTAACGCCCGCTTCGAGATGGACACGGTGCTGTTCCGCACCGCGATGTCGCCGGGAATCCGAGAACAGCATGACGAGTTCCCGATGATCGCAAATCTCCAAGGCAAGATGGTCGTCGGGCAGTTCGGGTCGTTTATCTGGGGATTCATGCAGGGCTACGACGGCACGGTCGAGGAGGGAGACGTCTTCCTGACGAACGACCCGTACTCCTGTAACGGTGCGATCAGTCACCAGAACGACTGGCTGATGCTGATGCCCGTCTACAAGGACGGGCGGATCATCGCCTGGTCGGCGATGTTCGGACACATGACCGACGTTGGCGGCAAGGTTCCCGGATCGCTTCCGACCGATGCGCGAACGGTGTACGAGGAAGGCATCTGCGTTCCGCCGGTCAAGATCATCAAGGGCGGCAAGCTGCAGGACGACCTGCTCCGGGTCGTGCTGCACAACTGCCGGCTGCCGACCTGGAACTACTCGGACTTCAACGCGATCGTCGCCGCGCTGCGCACTGCTGGTATCCGTTGCGTGGAAATCGCGCAGCGCTTCGGCGACGACGTGTTCTACTCGGCGATGGATGGCATGCTGGAGCGCAACAAGCGCGCCATGCGTCAGCTCATCCGGCGCACGGTTCCAGAGACGAAGCAGCACTTCGAGGACTATATCTGCGACGACGGTCTCGGCATGGGTCCGTACCGAATCGCCTGCTCGATGTGGCGCGAAGGGGATAAGTGCATCTTCGATTTCACCGGCACCGATCCGCAGTCGATCTCCTCGATCAACTTCCTGCTGAACGAGGAAATGTTCAAGATGTTCGCGGGCGTCTACATGATCATGGTGTTCGACCCGCAGATCCTGTTCAACGACGGGTTCTACGAACTGATGGAAGTACGGATCCCGCCGGGCACGTTGCTCAAGCCTTTGAAGCCCGCCGCACTGTCCTGCCGTACGCATGCGCTTGGCCGCATCTTCGACATACTTGGCGGCCTGCTGGGCCAGGGGAATCCCGCCTTCATGTGCGCCGCCGGATTCTCCGACAGCCCGCATTTCATGTACTCCGGTTACGACAGCAAGGGGGAGTGGTACCAGCTCTACCAGATCACCTTCGGTGGCATCCCTGGCAAGCCGTTTGGCGACGGGCCGGATGGTCATTCGTTGTGGCCGTCGTTCACCAACGTGCCGAACGAGTTTCTCGAGAGCTACTTTCCGCTGCGGATCGAGACCTACGAGACGATTTCCGATACGGGCGGCGCAGGACGTTTCCGCGGCGGCAATGGGCTGCGCATCGGATACCGGTTCCTCGAGCCGGGCGAGATATCGATTCACGATGACCGTTGGCTCACCTATCCATGGGGCGTCAATGGCGGACTGGCCGGCGCGCGCAGCCGCAAGACACTGATCCGCGGCGACGGCAGCAGCGAGCTGTTGCCATCCAAGGTCGATCGCATCAAGGTCGAGAGCGGCGACCTGCTACTCGCCGATACCTGGGGCGGCGGAGGATGCGGCGATCCGTACGAGCGCGAGGTGGAGCGAGTAGAGTTTGACGTGCAGGCGGGTCTCGTGAGTCAAGCGGGGGCGCTGTCGTACGGCGTGGTTATTCGCGACGACCTTACCGCTGACCACGATGCGACGACGGTGCTTCGGGAGAAGCTGCGCGCCGAGCGCAAGTCGGTGAAGCTCTTCGATCGCGGCTTCGACTCGATCGACGAACTCAAGGCGCGCTGCAAGCACGAGACCGGTCTCGAGCCACCGCGGCAGCCGCAATTCGCGCAGCGCGCCAAAGAGAAGACGAAGGCGAGCAAGGCGGCATGAGCGACAGTTACACGAACGTCGGCTATGGCGCGACGATGGTCGGCGGTGGCCGGCGTCCCGCCGTGCTGGTGGTCGACCTGCAAACGGGTTTCACCGACCCGAAGTTTCCGCTCGGCGGCCTGCCGATGATCCACGCAGCCAGCGATCAGACCGCCGGCCTGCTCGAGGTCGCGCGACGCCGCCGGGTCCCGATCGCCGCGTGTTATACGGCGTATCACACGGCCGCCGAGATGCCGCACTGGAAGGTGCGAGCCGTGCGCGAAGAGTTCTTCTACGGTCACCCATGCACCGCGATGGATCCGCGGATCGATCATCCGGACAACTTCACCTATGCCAAGACCGCCGCGTCGATGTTCTTCAAGACCGCGCTCGTCACCTGGCTGGTGAGACAATCGATCGACACCGTGATCGTGACCGGTTGTACGACCAGCGGCTGCGTGCGGGCGACGGTCGTGGACGCGTTTTCCTATGGCTTCCGGGTGCTGGTTGCCGCCGATTGCTGCGGCGATGCAGACGAGCGTCAGCATCGCTCGAATCTCGACGACGTGGGGCGTCGCTACGCCGACGTCGTGGATCGCGCCTGGGTCGAGGATTATCTCCGAGCGCTTCCGGCAGGATAGCCTGCAAGCGGGGCTGCACCGCTTGCCCTTCAGTTTGCCGCCAGCCAATCGAAGAGCGTGTTGGCGAAACGTATTTTCTGCTCGCGGCCGGCGACCACGTGTGCCACGTCCTCCCACAGCAGTCCGTGCGCCCCGGGTATGCCCTGCTCGATCGGGCGCGTGTGACGGGGTGTGGTGACGACGTCGCGCCCGGCGTGCACGATCAGTGACGGGCAGCGTATCTCCCCGAGGCGGCTTTTCGACTCGAACCCGACGCAGGCGTCGATAAGGCGCGCATGCGCCGCGTAGTGGCCGTTCAGCTCCTTCCAGCCGCCGTCCGGACCCAGCAGCCGGTCCTTGTTCGCGTTGTAGTACTCGGCATCGAACGACAACAGCGTGACCGCTTTCTGAAAGGCGAGGAACCCAAGGTCACGGTGCAGCCAGCGAAACATCTCGAGCTGGTCGCGGAGATATTCGTCGACTTCGCACCAGGCGCCCATGTTGAGCATGCTGCGTGCGAGATCCGGCCGTCGGATCGCAATCTCCTGGCAGATACAGGCGCCCATGCCCACGAGTCCGACGAGGTGCACGTTCCTGAGTCCCAGGTGGTCGAGCAGGCCGATGGCGTCACTGGCGTGCAGTGCCATGGTCGAGGGTTGCGAGAGGTCGTCACCCGAGTCGCGGATTCCGCGGTAATCGAACAGAATGACCTGGTGGCGGTCGACCAGCCCCCTCGCCAGGTGGCCGTGATTCTCGTGGCAGAACGTGCCCCATCCGCCCATGCAGAGCACCGGGTCGCTCCGTCCGAGCACCTCGTAGTACAGCTCGTGGCCGTTGACGACATCGACGGGCATGAATCGCTCTGCAGGCGAAGGACGATGGACTCAAGCGTACCAGCCGAGTCGTATGCGGGGTATCGATCGAGGCTCTGCCCTGAATTTGTCGGCAACAAGCCGCGAATGCTATGGTGCTTCCAGATGCCGCGTGCATCGCGTATCCAGAAGCCAGATAACTCCCGGGGGATCGTCATGAAGAACGGCAGGTCTCGGTTGTTTGCGCTCGCAGCCGCCAACGGTGCCACGCTTCTAGCGGTGCCCGGTGTGCTGGAAGCACAGACGAGCGGCGGACTCGAGGAGATTATCGTCACAGCACGGCAACGCGAAGAGCGTATCGAGGATGTGCCGGCGACGATCACCGCGTTCACGCAGAGCGACATCCAGAGCGCGGGCATCGAGCGACCGCAGGACTTTATCGCGTTGACGCCGGGTGTCGCCCAGGTGCAGACCGCCGAGGCGGGCGACATGCAAGTCACGATCCGCGGGATCAACACCGGGCGCGACGCCGAGACCAATTTCGCGCTGGTGGTCGATGGGGTGCTGCAGACCAACCCGAACGCGCTCAACCAGGAGCTTTCAGGCGTCACGCAGATTGAAATAGTGAAAGGCCCGCAGGGCGCGCTGTACGGTCGAAACGCGGTCGCGGGTGCGCTGATCATGACCACGCGCAAACCCGGTGAAGAATGGGATGTAGACCTCACCGCCGGAATCGGCAGCGACTCGACATATAAGGGCAGCATCTACGCGGGCGGACCGATCGGCGGGAACGCGAGCGGCTCGGTGTCCGCCTACATGCGCAAGACCGATGGGCAGTGGGACAACCTCAAGCTCGACTGCGATGATTGTGTCGACAAGTTCGAGGAGTACGGCGTCACGGGCCGGCTCCTGTTCGAAGTCGGCGGCGGTGAGCTCGACTTCAAGACGAAGTATTCCGAGATCGACGCCGGTGCGATCAACTTCAATGCCTCGATTGCGCTGGCGGACGCGGCCGCGTTTCTCGGTGCGCCCGCGTTCTACGAGGATCCCAACGATCACAACTTCCGCTATATCAATAACATCGAGCCGCAGAACGAGCAGGAAAACGTCAACCTCTCGCTCAAGGGCGACTGGGACCTCGGGTTTGCTACGCTCACGGGATACATCGCCTGGAACGATCAGAAGAATTTCTTCCTGACCGACGGTACGAGTGGCGCATTCAGCCTGTATGCGTTCGAGGCCACGGGCACGTGCCCGGCGACCAACGATGCCAGTCTGACCGATCCCGGATACGAGCCACCGTTCTTCGGCATTCCGTCGAGTAGCTGGTCGCCCGCGGGCGCGGGGTTTCTGCCACCGTACAGTCCGACGACCTGCGATGGCTATCAGTATCAGCAGCGCGACCAGCAGGACGCCAGCATCGAGGCGCGCCTGACGTCGCCGGGTGACCAACGGTTGCGATGGGTCGGCGGGGTCTATTTCGCCGATATCGACCGCGACGTCGTAGTCTCGCAGGGCGGCGACCTCGGGGGAAGCCTGGTGGCCGATCCCTTCGTTCCCACCAGCGGGCCGAACCCGACCGACCTGCTGTACGACGATAGCTTCTCGAGCAAGGTTTATGCGGTGTTCGGGCAGCTCGCCGTCGACGTGCTCGACAACCTCGAGCTCGCACTCGCGGCGCGCTACGACAGCGAGGATCGCGAGGTTTCGAACAACGTCCCGACTTGCAGCGCGACCGATACCACGTCCTGCCGCGCGCAGACGCCAGGGTTTTCGTTCGGTACCAACCCCTTTATCAATCCAGCGTATACCGTCAATCCGGCGTTCGCGACCGACGGAATCCCGGACCGCTCGGAAACCTTCGAGCAGTTCCAGCCCAAAGCCTCTGTTAACTGGGAGCTCACCGACGACTTCGCGTTGTTCGCGTCCTACGGATACGGGTTCCGCAGCGGCGGTTTCAACTCGTCGGGCAGCGCCGCGACCGCCGAGACTTTCTACGGCGGGCTCACCCTCGACGATGGCACGCCCAACCTGCGCGACGTGAGCGACACCTACGACAAGGAGATCTCGAAGGCGGCCGAGCTCGGCTTCAAGTCGTTCTTTGCCGACCGGTCGGTGAACGTAAACGCTGCGCTCTTCTACACCGACGTCGAGGACATGCAGTTCTTCAACTTCTTCGCGGGGCCGTTCGGCTTGCTGCGTGTGGTCACGACGTTGGACGAGGTGTCGATCCAGGGTGCGGAATTCGACTTCCGGTGGAAGCCTGGCGACGTGCTGAGCCTGTTCGGCGGCTACGCATTCATCGATGGCGAGATCGATCGATACGATGGCCGGCCGTACACCGAGGGCAACGAGGTTCCGTACGCGCCCGAGTACACCGGCAATCTCGGGGCAGAGCTGACCTTCCCGATCGGTGACCTGGAGCTGATGACCCGGCTTGATGCGAGCTTCGTGGGTGAGACCTGGTTCCACCCTGTGCAGGGCGAGCGCCTGCCGAACCTGTTCACCGCGTTCAACTTCGGGCAGGGCGAATTCTCGAAGCAGAAGCGCGATCCGTATACCGTGCTCAACCTGCGCGTGACGCTTGCCGGGGATCGTTGGGGTGTAACCGCCTGGGGACGCAACGTCGCCGACGAGGAATACCTCGCGGAGATCATCCCGGCGCCGGAGTTCGGTGGGTCTTTCATCCACAACGCGCCGGGCGATTCGTACGGGCTCGACGTCAACTTCAGATTCTGACGCGCAGATCGCGCGTCAATTTCGGTGGGGCCCGGGTCCGCCGCCACGGGAAGGGAGTCCACGATGGCGCAGTTGAAACCTGCCATTGGCGCGCTCGCGCTCGCTGCCGTGCTGTACTCGTCTTTCGCGTCTACGCAGGAGAGTGCCGACGAGCTGGCGAAGAAGCTGTCAAACCCGGTCGCCTCGCTTATCAGCGTGCCGATGCAGTACAACGTCGACTTCGACATCGGCACAGCGAACGGCACGAAGCACTATCTCAATGTCCAGCCGGTCATTCCGCACAGCCTCAGCGACGACATGAACCTGACCACGCGCGTGATCGTGCCCGTGATCTACCAGGACGACGTGTTTGGCGACTCCGGCGACCAGTTCGGCCTCGGCGACACCACCCCATCGTTCTTCTTCTCGCCGAAGGAACCGGTTGGCGGCTGGATCCTCGGTGCCGGGCCGGTGTTCCTGCTGCCAACCGCTACTGACGAGCTGCTGGGCGGAGACAAATGGGGCGCCGGGCCGACCGTTCTCGCGTTGCAACAGACGCCCGGGGGTTGCACCTACGGCGTGCTCGTCAATCACATCTGGTCGTTCGCCGGCGATGACGACCGCAGTGATATCAGCAGCACGTTCCTGCAACCCTTCGTGGCCAAGCAATTTCCGGGCGGCCGCACGATCACCGTCAATTCGGAATCCAGCTACGACTGGAAAGGGGAGAACTGGAACGTACCGCTGAACCTCGGCTATTCCAAAGTCACGAAGTGGGGCTCGCAGATGCTGAGCTGGCAGGTTGGCCTACGCTACTATATCGAGACGCCAGGCGAGGGGCCAGATTGGGGGATGCGCGCGACACTGACGCTGCTTTTCCCCGGGGGTTGAAGCAACGCTCACCGGCGGCGAACGAGGGTGCCTCCTCAGGCACTCACGTCGCCGGAGCTTCCTCTGTCGTCGGAGCCTCCTCGCTGTCGACGACGGCCGTCCAGGACGAGTCGGGATCGTAGGCTTCGATCGCCGCGACGATCGCCGGCGTGTCCTCGCCCAGATCCTTCTGGAAGACGACACCGTCCTGATTAACGATGAAGGTCATGATGCCGCTCACGCCGTATTCAGCCGGCCACGCGACTAGCGCAAAGCCGTTCTTGAGCACGCCGCTGTCGAAGTAGTCCAATGCGCCGCCGTTGGCGTTCTCGCTCTGCCGGAATAGCGAGCGATATCGATAGCCGTGGTAGGCCGCGTCGCTGGCCTTGTAACCCTCGGCCGCGGCGGCAGCGATGAACGGTCCGACCGGACTCGGCTCCTCGCCTTCTACCGCTTCCCAGTACAGGCCGTTTTGCGTACCGGGGTCGCTCACAAGCTTGTGCGCGTAGATGCCCGCGCCCTCGCCGTCGTGGTCCCGTGACGCGTATTCGATTTGTGCATCGACATAGCCGCGACAAACCGCGATCGCGCCGAGCTCGTTGGCTCCGACGCGGCGGTACACGATCTCGTCGGCGCCCTCGGCGCCATCGAAATACCACCGCCCGTCGCGCCGGACGAGCGGCACGGGCGGGGGCCAGCCGTCCGGGCCGATCTGCAGCCAGACTTTGTCCTCGCTTTCAGGCGCGAGCACGTGCTTCGCGTCGTACATCGCGATGAAGTTCTCGCGTGTCTTCGCATCGGCCACCGGATCGCCGGACGACACGATCTCCTCCGAGCCGGGTCCGAACAACTGGCGCAGGGTCTTTGCGTCGCCCTTGCGAGCCGCGGCGATGAGCGCGGACACAGCCTCATCCGGAGAGGTAAAAGACGTGTGATCGGACTTCTTCGCGCAGGCGCCGAGACCGATTGCGAGGAGCAGCGCGAGGCTCGTGACTGGCAGCAGAGTCGCATTGGTAGAACGGTTGCTCATGACGGCCTCCTAGCGCCCCTGTCTCTTGCCGCCGCCGCCGCCATGCGCGCCACTGGGCTTGCTGGAGCGACCGCGCTGACTGGCCGCGTGCTCTGCACGCGCCGGCTTTGCGCTGCTGGCATTGAATGCCCCGCCGCCAGATCGCTGCTGTGCGGATGATGGACGCGGCTGCTCCGGCCGCGCCGCCTGTGTGGCCGGCCGCTCTCGCGCAGCTTCCGGCCGCGCGGGAGTGGACGCCGGACTGTCCCGTGCAAGGTCCGGTCGCGACGCTGATGGCCTCGCGGCCTCAGCTCCGCCACGACCCCGATCGGTTGCGCCGCCCGGACGTTGCTTGGGCGGTTCGCGTGTCGCGGGCTTGGCCGCTGCCGGCCGTTGGCTTGCCGCGGGTCGATCCTTTGCCCCGGCATATGTGCCCTGGTCACCCTTTGCTCCGGCATACGTGCCCTGGGGACGCTTCGGCAGGTCCTGGCTTACACCGGCCGGCTTTGGAGAGTTCTGCACCATTTTATCGCGCGCTGCCTTGTTCTCTGGGCGCGCGCCGGCGTAGCCGGTCTGGCGGGCCTGATTGGACTGCGCCTGTCGTGTGTCGGGCCGCTGGGTCTGAGTCCGTGCGCGATCGCTCGCCTGGCGATTCAGATCGTTGAGCTCAGAACGATTGGGCTTTGCAGCAGTAATCGGGCTCTTCGCCGCGCGCGTGTCAACGCGCGTTGAGTTGCGGCCATTGCGCTTCCAGTAGTCGTTGCCGCCGTTGTTGACGATGATCGTGTTGTTGTTGAAGCCGTGCTGGTAGTTCGGTGGGCGGTTGTAGCCGTTCGCAGGGTAGAAGCCCCCTCCGTACGGCGGCCGGTACATGTAGGGCGGCGGCGGATAGTACGGCCCCCCGCCGTAGTACATGCCGCCGTGGCCGTAGTTCGGGTAGTAATTGTCCCAGTCGTCGTCGTCGTCGAAGACCTCGTTGACCAGGAGGCCGGCACCGAAGGCGAGCAGCCCGGTCGTGACCAACGCGCCCGTGCTGTGACCCTTTTCTTCGGTGGTTGTCGTGGTCGTGGTGGTCGTTGCAGCTGTGGTCGTTGCGACCTGGCCATCGGCGGTCGTGATGGTCGTGCCCGGCGCCGGCGTGATGTTGATGGTCGTCGGCGGCGGAATCGTCGCCGGCGGTGGCGCATAGACGGCCTGTGGGTCGTATTTCGGGACATAGACGACCTGCGGATCGGCGGGCGCAACGGTGACGACCTCCTTGCCTTCCTGCGTCTCCGTCTCGACCTTGAGCTGCTTCGAGCTCTCGAGATTACCTACGTCCTTCGCCTGGGTGCGCAGCCGCTGGACGGCGTCGAGAACGGCGCCCTGGTCCGCGGTAAAGGCCTGACCCAACTGCGTGGTCCAGTCCATCTGCATGCACATCATGTCGACGGTTTCCGGGAACTGGAGCAGGGCGCGTGTGGACGGACTGAAACCGAGCTTCGAGGCTTCTTGGTCCAGCGCGCTCCCCGTGAGGTCCTGGTGCGCAATGAGCCAGTTGCCGGCGTCGAGCACCTCCTGCGGGTTGGTCGACGCGGCCAGCACGTGCCCAAGCACGACGTCCGGGTAAAGCGCGATTGGCGCGGCCAGTTCCTCGAGGGCCTCTGGAGTCCACGTGCCGGGGGCGGCAGCAGAAGCGGCCGCGGCGGACGTCGTTGTTCCCGTCGCCGCCGGCTGGGTGGCGGTCGTCGCGTCCGGAGCAGATGCCGCCGGTGTGTCCTTCTTTCCGCAACCCGGTGCTACGAGCGCGGCGGCGATGAGTCCGATGGATACCAGGAGACGCCTGCGCATGTTCCCTCCCTGGGCTTTTAGGCGCCCAATGGCATACGGGCACAAAGAACTGGATCTCGACGGGCTGACGATTCTAGAGGACACCCTTGACGCCTGTATATGCCGAGCCCGGTCGATGAGGCCCCGCAGGAACGACGGACGGCCCGCGGGGGTTGGCACGGTGCGGTTGGTGGAGCAGGATAACCGACCCCGTCCGGGGAGCAACGCTGCCCAGGACGTCGCCGAGAGGAAGGGAGGCGCACTTGGGCGAGGCACGCGCAAAGGGAGCCGTCGGGGAAGACGTGGATCTCGATGCACCCGGGCGTGCGGATGCGCCCGACATGATCCGCATCCCCGGCGGCGCCTTCCTGATGGGATCCGACAGTCACTACGCGGAAGAAGCGCCGGCGCATCGCGTGCGCGTCGATGCGTTCTGGATGGACCGCACTCCGGTCACCAACCGCGAGTTCCGCCGGTTCGTCGAGGCGACCGGTTACGTCACCTTCGCCGAGATTCCGCCCGATCCGAAGGACTATCCGGGGGCGCTGCCGCACATGCTGAAGGCCGGTTCTCTCGTCTTCACGCCCCCGAAGCATCCGGTCGATCTCCGCGACTGGTCACAGTGGTGGAACTTCAAGTTCCGAGCGAACTGGCGTCGGCCGGAGGGACCGGGCAGCTCGATACGTGGTCTCGACGACTGTCCCGTTGTGCACGTCGCGTACCGGGATGCCGAGGCGTATGCGACTTGGGCCGGCAAGGAGCTGCCGACCGAGGCTGAATGGGAGTTCGCCGCGCGCGGCGGACTCGATGCCGCCGAGTACGCCTGGGGGGAGGAGTTCACGCCCGGCGATCGGCAGATGGCGAATACCTGGCAGGGCGCCTTCCCGCACGAGAACCTGAAGACCGACGGCTACGCGCGGACCTCGCCGGTGATCGCCTTTCCGCCGAATGGGTACGGGCTGTACGACATGATCGGCAACGTCTGGGAATGGACTACCGACTGGTACTCGAGCCGACATGAAGTACGCGCCGAAAACTCCTGCTGCGGGGTCATGAAGAACCCGCGCGGGGGTCCCGAAGATGCAAGCTACGACACTTGCCAGCCCGCGATCCGCATTCCGCGCAAGGTCCTCAAAGGCGGCTCGCACCTCTGCGCGCCGAACTACTGTCGGCGTTACCGACCAGCGGCGCGGCATGCCGAACCGGTCGACACCTCGACCAGCCACGTCGGGTTTCGCTGCATCGTTCGTGACGGAGTGCCTAGTGGCGACCGCTGAGCCGTCGTGCGATCAGCCGTCGCGCGGCGCGCGCGTCATGACCTGGCTCGCCGTCGGCCTGCCGGTGATCCTGCTGGCCTGGGGGATCGCGCAGTACGGCTGGTCAACGGAGGTTCATCAACGATTCTGGAGCGACATCTTCGCCCGTGCCAGCGGACCCATGACCTTCCGCTTCTACCTGCAACCGACCATGGCTTTGATCGCCGCGCTGCACGACGGTATCCGCGACGCGCGCTTTGGGCACAAGGCGTTTTTCTGGACAGTGGCGCTGGACCCGACGAAACGTGGCGGGCGGCTGCGCGAGGGACTCCAGTCTACCGCGCGCATCGTGCTCTTGGGTCTCAGCATGGACGTGATCTACCAGCTCCGCGTGCTGCACCGCTTCTACCCGGTCGAAGCCGTGCTGATGGCGATCGTCCTGGCGGTCGTTCCGTATTTCGTGTTCCGGTGGATCGTCGAAGGCGCCTCGCGCTGGTGGTTTGCCCGCCACCAAGCCGGTTCGCAGGCTTGATCGGGAGACCAGAATGGCAACCGAAGACACCGCCACCGAATTGTCGATGCGCCGGACGGGGATGTCGTTCCAGCGCACGCGCCTCAGCGCGGACCGTACCCTGATGTCGGTCATACGTACGTCGCTCTCGTTGATCGGGTTTGGCTTCACGATCTTCCAGTTCTTCCAGAAACTGAAAGAGGCCGGGACCGTTACGCACGCCGCGGCGCCGCGCAATTTTGGTGTCGTGCTGGTTGCGCTTGGCATCCTGATGCTCGTAATCGGCATCGTCTATCACGTACTGTTCATGATTGGCCTGCGCAAGGAACGTCACGCCATGAAGGAAGCCGGCCTGATCCATGGCGAAAGCGCATTCCCGCCATCGATGACGCTGATTACCGCGGCAATACTGCTGCTGATCGGCCTCTTTGCGATCACCAGCATGGTCTTTGGCGGCGGGGCGTTTGGCTGAACGCGATGCCGTCGCGAGCAGAGTCCAGATTACGAAGTCGAAAAACGCGGTCGGCAACCGACCGCCTTACCGAAGGAGACGGTTATGGCCAAGGCAGAGAAGCCGAACATCCTGTTCATCATGGGCGACGACATTGGTTGGTTCAATATTAGCGCCTACAACCTGGGGATCATGGGCTACAGGACGCCCAACATCGATCGAATCGCGAAGGAAGGTGCGCTCTTCACCGACTGGTACGCGCAGCAGAGCTGCACGGCTGGGCGCGCCGCCTTTCTCACCGGGCAATCGCCGATCCGCACCGGGCTGACGAAGGTCGGCCTGCCGGGCGCGGAGCTCGGGCTCGGGCCGGACGATCCGTGCATCGCCCAGGTGCTGAAGGCGCAGGGCTACGCGACCGGGCAGTTCGGCAAAAACCACCTGGGCGATCGCGACGAACACCTGCCGACCATGCACGGCTTCGACGAATTCTTCGGCAATCTCTATCACCTGAACGCCGAGGAGGAGCCGGAGAATCCCGACTACCCGAAAGATCCCAAATTCCGCGAGAAGTTCGGGCCGCGCGGGGTGTTGAAGTGCAAGTCAGACGGCAAGGGCGGGCAGAAGATCGAGAACACCGGGCCGCTTAACAGCAAGCGGATGGAAACGGTCGACGAGGAATTCCTTGGAGCAGCCAAGGATTTCATAAAGCGCAGCCATTCGGCGGGCGGACCGTGGTTCTGCTACTTCAACAGCACGCGCATGCACGTCTTTACGCATCTGAAGAAGGAATCGCAGGGAAAGACCGGCCTCGGCCTCTACCCCGACGGCATGGTCGAGCACGACGGACATGTCGGACAGTTGCTTGCGCTCGTCGACGAGCTCGGCGTCGCCGACAACACGATCGTGGTCTACACGACCGACAACGGTGCCGAGTGCTTCACCTGGCCCGATGGCGGCTCGACGCCTTTCAAGGGCGAGAAGGCGACCAACTGGGAAGGCGGTTTCCGCGTGCCGTGCGCCATCCGCTGGCCCGGCGTGATCAAGCCGGGGACAATCGTCAACGACATCTGCGCGCACGAGGATTTCCTGCCCACGCTCGGGGCGGCGGCCGGTGACGTCGATGTCGTCGCCCGAGTCAAGAAGGGTGGCAAGATCGGCGACAAGAGCTTCAAAGTCCATCTCGACGGCAACAACCTGATCCCGTTCTTGAAGGGCGAGCAGAAGGAATCGCCGCGCGAGGGCTTCATGTACTGGAGCGACGACGGCGACCTGATGGCCGTGCGTGTTCGGCAATGGAAGGTCGCTTTCCTGGAGCAGAACACCGAAAGCGACCCAAGAACACCGCTCGGGGTCTGGCAGGGGGACTTCACCCGGCTGCGCGCCCCCCTGTTGTACAACCTGCGTTCCGATCCGTTCGAGCGCGGGACAGAGAGCATCTACTACGGCGACTGGTCGGCCCACCGGATGTTCCTGTTCGTGCCAGCGCAGGCAATCGTTGGCAAGGTACTGGAGACTTTCAAGGAGTTCCCGCCGCGCGCCAAGGCTGCGAGTTTCACCGTCGGCGACGCGATGGAGAAGATCACGACGGCGAGTGCGCACCAGAACTGACGCCGGATAGGGCGCTGGTGGGATCAGCAACCGGGCGGCAGTGGCGCTGCCGCCCGGTGCGACGAGACTACGCTAGCCCTTCGCGCCGAGCTGGTCGCGCTTGAAGTGCTCCGGAAGCATCAACCGTCGCATGTCCGGATGCCAGTTCCGGGTGATTTGCCGATACATCTCGAGTTCCGCCTGGGAGGGCGGGCGCTTTCGAAACGGAATGACTTTCCGATCGGTCATGGGATCCTCGAACAAAAGTCATCGACCAGCCAGGACTGTGCATCGACGCGGGCCGGTCGGCTGTGAGGTTGTTCGCAGGTTTTTGTGACAGCGCGACCGCAACGCGTCGTAGGTGAACTGGAACACGCCGGTAAGGCACTCTCGAGCCAGGTGTGAGAGTTGACGAGAGAGACTTTAAAAGGGAGCAAGAAAGCAAATGGTTACACGCGCAGCCAGGAAATCCACAACCAAGCTTGCGGTGCGAGGAAATGCTGGCAAGGCCCCCGCCGGTGGAGCGAAGCAACCAAACATCCTCGTCATATGGGGAGACGACATCGGGCAGTCCAACCTGAGCTGCTATACGCATGGGTTGATGGGCTACAGGACGCCCAATATCGACCGCATTGCGCGCGAAGGGATGCTGTTTACTGACAGCTACGGCGAGCAGTCCTGCACGGCGGGCCGCTCCTCGTTCATCACCGGGCAGAGCGTTTATCGCACGGGTCTCTCGAAGGTCGGCATCCCGGCGGCGCCCATCGGCATGTCCGACAAGCTCGTCACGATTGCGGCCCTGCTCAAGGAACAGGGCTACGCCACCGGCCAGTTCGGGAAGAACCATCTCGGCGACCTGAATCACATGCTCCCGACCAATCACGGCTTTGATGAATTCTTCGGCAACCTCTATCACCTGAACGCCGAAGAAGAGCCGGAAATGTACAACTACCCCAAGGATCCGAAGTTCCACGAGATGTTCGGTCCGCGCGGTGTGATTCATTCCTGGGCAACCGAAAAGGACGACAAGACGGTGATGCCGCGCTGGGGCAAAGTCGGCAAACAGAAAATCAAGGACACCGGCCCGCTCAACACCAAGCGCATGGAAACGTGCGACGACGAATTCGTGGCGGCGGCGACGGATTTCATCAAGCGTCAGAACCGGGCCGGCAAGCCCTGGTTCGTCTGGCTCAACACAACGCATATGCACTTCATCACCCACACGAAGAAGCGCAGTCTCGGCCAGGCCGGCCGCTGGCAGTCGCCTTATCACGATACGATGATCGACCACGACAAGAACGTCGGTCAGATGCTCAAGCTGCTCGACGAACTCGGCCTCGCCGAAGATACATTCGTGATGTATTCGACCGACAACGGCCCGCATCGGAATTCGTGGCCAGATGCCGGGACCACGCCGTTCCGCAGCGAGAAGAACACGAACTGGGAGGGCGCGTTCCGCGTGCCGATGCTGGTGCGCTGGCCGGGGAAAATTGCCGCAGGCTCCGTTGCGAATGGGATCGTCCAGCATCACGATTGGCTGCCGACGTTCATGGCGATGGCAGGCGCTTCAGACGTCGTTGACGAACTGAAGAAGGGCTACAGGGCTATCGGCCGTACCTACAAGAACCACATCGATGGCTTCAACCTGCTTCCCTACCTGACCGGGCAGGTGAAGGAGAGTCCGCGGAACCTGTTCATGTATTTCAGCGACGACGGCGACGTGCTCGGAATGCGCTACGATAACTGGAAGATCGTGTTCATGGAGCAGCGCCTCGAAGGTACGCTCGGCGTCTGGGCGGAACCGTTCGTGCGGCTGCGTTTGCCGAAGATATTCAACCTTCGCACGGACCCTTATGAGTTTGCGCCGGTCACGTCCAACTCGTATTACGACTGGATGCTCCACAACGCCTACTTCATCTTTGCGGCGCAGACGGTGGCGGCAAAGTTCGCGGAGACCTTCAAGGAGTTCCCGGCTGTACAGAAGCCGAATAGTTTCACCATAGACGACGCGATGGCGAAGATGAGCGAGGCGTCCGGCGCAAGCTGACCATGCTCGACTCCTGGAACGACGGCGCGGCGAAATCGGCGATCCTCGATTTTGTCGCGCGGATAACGAACGAAGGCGGGCGGGACTATGTCCCGCCCGCCGAACGCATCGCCGTCTTCGACAACGACGGCACGCTCTGGTGCGAGCAGCCGGTGCAGGTGCAGGTCTTCTTTCTCGCCGATCGGGTGAAGCAGTTCGCGGTGAAAGATCCGTCTCTCCGCGAGCGGCAGCCCTTTAAGGCGCTCCTCGAGGGCGACCATAAGACGCTGCATGCGCTCGGGAAAAAGGGTCTTATGGAGCTTTTCGCCGCGACTCATACCGGAATGGCCGAGGAGGAGTTCGACCGGATCGCAGGCACTTGGTTTGCGGAAGCGCGGCATCCGAAACTCGGGCGTCTCTTTGCAGAGTGCACGTACTGGCCGCAGGTGGAGCTGCTCGACTATCTCCGGGAGCACGACTTCAAGACTTTCATCGTTTCGGGGGGCGGCATCGACCTGATCCGCGCCTTTGCGGAGGAGGCCTACGGAATTGCACGGGACCAGGTGATCGGTTCCAGCGTGAAGCTGAAGTTCGAGGTCGCGGGGGAGCAGACGGTACTGATGAAGCTTGGGGAGCTCAACAGCTTCGACGACCGCGAGGCCAAGCCGCAGAACATCGGGCTACACATCGGCCGCCGGCCGATTCTGGCGTTCGGCAACTCGGACGGCGATCTCGCGATGCTGCGCTACACCAGGAGCGGGCCGGGTGCACGTCTCGCATTGCTCGTGCACCACGACGATGCCGAGCGCGAGTTCGCCTACGACCGCGAGTTCAAGTTGAGCCCGCTCGTGGAAGCGCTCGACAAGGCCGCGGAATACGGCATTACGCTCGTGAGCATGAAGCGCGACTGGAAGACGGTGTTCGGTGGCGCCGCATGACCACAGAGCAGCTCACGCCGTTCTGGAAGTGGCGCGGGCCGCGTCGTGGTCGGTGACCTGTTATGAGGGAATGGCTGACCGTCGTCACCGAATACACGACGCTGATCATCGACAGCCTCGCGCTACTCGTCATCGCCGTCGGCACGCTCGAGGCGTTCGTGAATGGGCTGCGGGTGATGCTCAGCTCCGGTTCCGGGCACGTGAAGCGCGACGTGTGGCTGCGCTACGCTCGCTGGCTGGTCGTCGGACTCACGTTCCAGCTCGCCGCGGATATCATCGAGACGTCGATCAGCACGAGCTGGGAGGCTATCGGGCGGCTCGCGGCGATCGCCGTCATACGGACGTTCCTCAACTACTTTCTGGAACGTGACCTGGCCGAGTTACGCGAGCAGCAGCACGAGCCGGCTCAGGACGCACGTTAGGCCGACGCAGCGCGCTGGTGATCGCGCGCGACCAGTCCGGACACAGCCGCGGTGGTCCCCGTCTCCTATGGTGGCGCCATCACCGCCAGCAACAGCAGGACGTATCCGACCACTGCGACCAGCCCGTGAATGACGACCGGCGTCTTCGGCAGCGGCAGCATCCTGGAGTGATACTTCAGGTTCAGTGCCGCGCCGACGATTGCGACCACCACGAGAATGGCGGTCGCCGCCATCGCGAGACTTGGCAATCCCACGGTGAAACAAGCGTAGAGCAGCAGTGTAAGCGCGGCCGCTGCGAGCAGGCCGTGTGCCATCAGTACTATGGTGGGCGGCCGGTCTGCGCCTCGAAAGCGGATGACCGCCATCACAAGACCGCCGATTGCAGCGATGCCCAGCAGCACAGCCGCGGTCTTCATCATCGAGAGTGCGTCCACGGCATCCCTCCTTCCCAAGGGTGCTGTGATTCTAGACCCGATTTCAGTTGTGGTTCCTGCTGGGATGTCAAAAGTAGTGGGAATCAGGGCCGCCGCATGCCGATCCGCGTCAGCCAGGAGAGTATCCCTTCGACCACCGGGTCCGCGACGACGGTTCCGCCTCTTTCGCGGTACGCGTCCCGGCGGTTCGCGTAACGGACGAAGTGATGATCGAGGCCGGGCACGACGGTGAGGGTCGCGGCGCCGGGCCGCGCACGGTTGACGACATCCACGATCAGTGCAGCCGAATCGCGAGTCTCGAACCAGTCGAGCTCGCCGTACAGCACGAGAACGGGAGCGTGCACGCGCGCCCAGGCACCGGTCCAGTTCTGTCGTTGCGCCTGCTGGTGAAAGGCGAGCGGGCGCCCGTACTGGGTCTCACCGCTCGTGCCGACCATTCGTGACCACACCTTGCCGAGCTCCGGATCGCTCGCTGCAATGCTTGTCGGCGATTCGTTCTTAATCAGGTATCGCGTGAGGAACGCGGCGCGTGCGCTGACTTCGGGCGCGAGCTGCGCGGAATCCGTATCGCCGAGCTCGAGCGCATTGCGCTCGAAACGCAGCGTCCGCTCGTACCACGTCATGGCACCGCCGCCCCACACGGCGACACCGGCAACGTCCTGCCCGGCGGCGAGCAGCGGGGCCATGTTGGAGCCCATGCTGGCACCGTAGATCACGACGCGCTTCGGATCCACGTCGGGTCGGCTGAGCAACTGCCGCAGCGCTGCACGATGCTGGGCGAGCTCGGTCTCGTAGTCGAGCCCGGAACACTCTGGTCCCTGGCTGTCGCCGACGCCCGACTTGTCCACCCGCTGCCAGAGAACACCCGACTCGGTGATCAGCCGCCGGAGCATCGTCGTCCATCCATCGGCCGCGTCGG
>Ga0207648_10001257_pt1 | contig 28320 bp, 21 predicted proteins | sample KBSMisM32_FD_184310 | JGI IMG/M metagenome (GOLD analysis project Ga0207648, IMG submission 184310) | Miscanthus rhizosphere microbial communities from Kellogg Biological Station, Michigan, USA - KBS Miscanthus M3-2 (SPAdes) (version 2) | ecosystem: Host-associated > Plants > Roots >... | reverse complement strand
CCCATCCGGTGACGATGAGCGGTTTTGCGGGCCTGCCGTCGGTGTAGATGTCCTCGGCGGGCAGCTCGTTGAACACCACGTTGACGTAGGTGCTCGGCACGTGGTTGACCTCGGAGTGGATGCGTGTCACCTCCGCGGCCAGCTCCGCCTTGGCGTCGGCGCTCAGCGTCGACGCCGCGGCGGTGCAGGTGTATACCGGCATGGCTTCTCCTCGCGAGGTTAGGGATCAGCCCAGGTGTGGCAGTTCGGCTTTGGTGGGCACCACGATGACGGTGGGTCCGTCGGCTTCAAGCGCCGCTTTGAACTCACTGGCCAGTTCCTCGGTGGTTTCGACGTTGGCAGCCCGGCAGCCGAAACCCGTTGCCAGGGAGGCGATATCGAGTCCCGGCAGGTCCAGACCCGGCACGTCGGGCGTCTTCTCGAGCAGTGCGAACGACTTGAGGATCGCGTATGCCCCGTTGCGCAGCACCACGAACACGATGGGCAGCTTGTGCTGAGCGGCGGTCCAGATGGCCTGGATGGAGTACTCGAACGAGCCGTCGCCGATGGTGGCCACGATGGTTCGCTTGACCCCGCGCTCGCGGTCGCCTAGCGCGACGCCCACCGCTCCCGGGACACCCCAGCCGATACCACCGCTGCCGGTGGCGAAGAAGCTGCGCGAATGGGTCGTCGGCAGCCACTGGAGCAGCTCGGCCATCGTGGAGGTGGATTCCATCACCACTGCAGAGTCATCGGGCTTGACCGTGCTCAAGGTCCCGTACACCTCGTCGGCGGTGAGCGGGCCCGACGCGCCCGAAGATTGCACGGGACGGTCCCGATTCAGCGGACTAGGTGCCGGCCGATTCGTCGGCGCATCCACCATCTCGACCAACTGCTCCAGGGCAACCCGGACATCGCCGATCAAGCTGTCACCCACCGGAGCGACGGCGGCAAGGTGCGGGTCAGCGGTGATCTGCAGCAGGTCGGTGCCTTCGGGCAGATACTCGCCCGCCACGTAGGGGTAGTAGCGGAAGACCTGTGCGCCGATCACGATAACGAGGTCATGGCCGTGCACCACCTGATTGACCTCCGCGATGGTCATCGGCAGCGGCCCCGCATACAGCGGATGATTCTCGGGGAAGGAGACCCGGTCGGTCAGCGCGCTGACACGCAGTGGGTCGATCGAGCGTCTCGGCAGACGTTGGCATTCGTGGCCCGCAGGATGCTGGCCGATCCAGTGGTGATGTTGTTCTGCGTTCGCGACTCGGGCGATGACGACGACCTGGCGGGTCTTCCCGAACTCGCCCTGCGTGGGCTGGAAGAGGCAGACGCGCGTGCCCTGCTCGCGGCGATGTTACCGGGCAAACTCAATGAACGAACCCAAGAGATCATCATCTCAGAATCGCGTGGCAACCCACTGGCGCTGCTCGAATTGCACCGCGCACTCACCCCAGCCGAGTTGGCCGGTGGATACGGTCTGGCGAAAGCGAAATCGACCGCGAGTCGAATCGAGCGGACGTTTGGCCGGCGCCTGCACGACCTCCCCACGCAAACGCGAACACTGCTACTCCTCGCGGCGGCTGAATCATCCGGGGAATCATCGTGGCTGTGGGCCGCGGCCGATCATCTCGATATCTGCGCCGATGCCGCGGCGCCCGCGGAAGCCGCCGGGCTCATCACAATCGACGGGTCGGTCCGTTTCCGTCATCCGCTCGTCCGGTCGGCGATCTACGCCAACGCATCGCTATCGGAGCGACGGCAGGCGCACGGCGCGTTGGCCCAGGCGATCTCGGGTCAAGCAACAGAAGACCACCGTGCCTGGCACTTCGCACACGCTTCGGCCGGGCCCGACGAACAGATCGCCGAAGGGTTGGTTCTCGCCGCCGAAAGAGCGCGTGCTCGTGGCGGCGTCGCAGCAGCCGCCGCGTTCCTGTCGCACGCCGTGGATCTGACACCCGAGCCCGACCGGCGGGCCAAGCGTGCGTTCACCGCCGCTCAGACGGCCTTCGACGCTGGCGATCCGAACACGGCTGGCAAGCTACTGACGCTCGCGAACGGGTTAGGTACCGACGAGTTCCTCAGTGCGCGAGTCGATTTGCTACGAGCCAAGCTGGCTTTCGCTGCTCGCCGCGGCCGCGATGCGCCGGCACTCTTAATCGCGGCAGCCAAGCGGCTGCGCAGCCTTGACCCGCTGCTGGCACGTGAAACCTATCTGGAGGCCCTGCTCGCGTCGATCATCGTCGGCCGGCTTTCAACCGGGCCGGACAACTCGGCGCCGATGGTGGCGCGCGAGGCCCGGGACGCGCCGCCCGCGCCCGCATCGCCCCGAGCCATCGACCTGCTGTTAGATGGACTCATCGTCAGACTCATAGAGGGTCATGTCGCGGCAGCCCCGTTGTTGAAAAGGGCCATGGACGAATATCTGCTCGAGGAGGCGGCAGGATCGGCGGTCGCCCGCTGGCACGACATCACGAGTCGGGTCTCGCTCGACCTCTTCGACCAGGACACCTATGCCTCGCTGACCGCTCGTCAGCTTGAATCCATCCGCGCTACAGGCGCTTTGACACTTCTGCCCATTGCGTTGTCCACCTACGCCGGCCTGTGCGTCACGTCGGGAAGGTTCTCCCAGGTTGCAGAGGTGCTCGAAGAAGCTGACTTGATCACGACGGCGACCGGCGCACCCATGCAGCGTTTGATCAATCCCTACTTGGCGGCCTATCGCGGACAGGAACAGTTGTGCCGCGAGCACGTCCGCGCGACGATCGAGGCCGCAACATCCCGCGGCGAGGGAATCGCGGTGGCCGTCGCCCTTTATTCTGCTGCGATCCTGCACAACGGTCTCGGGCAGTACGCCGAGGCACTCACGGCGGCCATCACCGCTGCGGACTACGACGACATCGGAATGTGCGGCTGGGCACTGGTTGAGGCGGTCGAGGCGGCGAGCCGCTGCGGCGAGTCGACCGTTGCCGCCGATGCCGTTCGCCAGTTGCTCGAGCGAGCCGATGCCAGCGGGACTCAAGCCGCCCTTGGTATCGCGGCACGATCCAAGGCGCTGGTAAGTAGCCCAAGCGTCGCCGAAGACGAATACCGTAGAGCCATAGCCCATCTGGAGCGCTCCCCCGTCGTCGTGCATTGGGGTCGCTCGCATCTCATCTACGGTGAGTGGCTGCGTAGAAACAACCGCCGCGCCGACGCCCGCACGGAGTTGCGCACAGCGTACGACATGTTCGTCGAAATAGGTGCCGATGGCTTCGCCGAACGAGCACGACGGGAACTTAGGGCCACCGGCGAATCGGTCCTCCGGCAGCCGAAAGGAGCCGCGGCAGGGTTGACGACCCAGGAGAGCTATATCACCCGGCTGGCCCGCGAGGGCTACACCAATTCGGAGATCGCCGCCCAGCTGTTCATCAGTCCCCGCACCGTGGAGTGGCACCTGGGCAAGATCTTCGCCAAACTCGGCGTCACGTCTCGACGGGAACTGCGGAAGTTGGCACTCGAATTGCCCTGACCCGCGCGTCAGGCCAGCTTCGCATTCTACGACCCGCCTCGAGTATGTGTGCGATGCTTAGCCCGTGCTTAGCCCGGGCATGAACTTGATTCAGGGCCGGGGGGCAAATGCAGACCTTCGTCCGTGACCACGCGGGTGGTCGGAGCCGACATATGCCGTGCCACGGGGCACGCCGGTGAAGCCCGCACCATTCGACTACCACTGCCCAGGAGAACTGGCCGAGGCGATCGCGATATTGCAACGACATGGCGACGAGGCGAAGGTACTCGCGGGCGGGCAGAGCCTGATTCCTCTTCTGTCACTGCGCCTTTCACGTTTCGAGCATCTTGTCGACCTGCGGGCGATCGAGGAACTCCACGGCATCATGGCCGTCGACGGCTCGATACGCGTGGGAGCCATGACCACCCAGGCCAACGTCACACGCAGCCAGGACGCGGCTGCCGTGCCCTTGCTCGCCAAGGCGACGTCGCACATCGGGCACCACCAGATCCGTAACCGCGGCACATTGGGTGGCTCGCTAGCGCATGCTGATCCCGCCGCGGAGTATCCCGCGGTGGCGATCGCGGTCGACGCTTCGCTCGAGGTCGTCGGACCGAACGGCAGCCGGCGCATTCCCGCTGGGAAGTTCTTCATGTCGACGTGGGTGACCGCCATGGCGCCGGACGAGGTCTTGGTGGCAGCCCACTTTCCGGTGTGGCCCGGCAGTTGTGGCTGGGCGGTCGACGAGGTGGCCCGTCGCGCGGGTGACTTCGCCATGTGCGGCACCGTCTGTGGGATCCAACTCGACGGCCAACGAGTGAGCCGGGTGGCATTGGCCTTGTTTGGTGTCGACAGTGTGCCATTGCGCGCCCGGGCGACGGAATCGGCGCTGATCGGAGCCGCAGTCGACGATCTCGATCTACCCGATATCGGGGCGGCGGTCGCGGCGACACTGGACCCGCCCGGTGACCTTCACGCCTCCGCTGGGCAACGCAGAAGAATGGCCAAAGCACTTGTGCCACGGGTGCTTGCTACCGCAATCAACGAGGCGAAACATGCGTGAAATTGCGCTGACTGTGACGGTCAACGGTGAACGGGTTTCCCGCACGGTGGAGGCGCGGCGAACCCTTGCGGACTTCTTGCGTGACGACCTGAGTCTGACTGGCACGCATCTGGGCTGCGAGCACGGTGTCTGCGGCGCGTGCACGGTGCTGCTCAACGGTGACGCGGTCCGCTCGTGCTTGATGTTCGCGGTCCAGGCCGACGGCGCCGAGGTGACGACGATCGAGGGCCTTTCGGAGCGCGCCGGGGGCCTGACGCCCCTCCAAGCGGCCTTCCAATCCGAGCATGCGCTCCAATGCGGTTACTGCACAACGGGTTTCGTGGTTTCGGCACATGCCTTCCTCGCTGAATGCCCGACCCCCTCCGACGAGGAGATCCGCGATGCGCTGTCCGGAAACCTTTGTCGTTGCACGGGATATCAAGGCATCATTGCCGCGGTGAAACGCGCGGCCTCGGCGGATAACGGGAGTTCGTCATGACCGCCGGTCGGTTCATGGGGCAGGCCGTTGCGCGGACCGAAGATCCGCGCCTGCTCACGGGGCGCGGTCGCTATATCGCCGATGTCGTGGTCGGCGGGGCCTCGGACGCGGCGTTCCTGCGCAGCGAGGTGGCCCGTGGTCGCATCGTCAGGCTCGATGCGGAGGCCGCCCGCTCGGCGCCAGGCGTACGCGCGGTGTACACCGCCGCCGACCTCAACCCGCTGGTGCACGACACATCAGTGGCCGGCCTGCCGGATGCACCGTATCCGCCGAAGTACTGTCTCGCCGAGAACGACGTCCGCTATGTCGGCGACCCCATCGCCATCGTCGTCGCCGAGAATCGCTACCTCGCCGAGGACGCCGTCGAGCTGATCGACGTGGAGATCGAGCCGCAGGATCCGGTGCTCGACGTCGACGCGGCCCGCGACGCCAACAGCGACGTGGTGCATCCGGAACTCGGCACCAACACACCTCAGGTCATTCCACAGTTCGGCCCCCCCGACCTCGAGCAGGCCTTCGCGAACGCCGCCCACGTGGTCCGAGACACCATCGTCATGCACCGCTACGTGCAAGCTCCCATGGAGTGCCGCGGCATCATCGCCGATTGGGAGCCGCACAGCGACGAGCTGACCGTTTGGAGCTCGACCCAGAGCGTTCACGGCGTACAGGCGTTCCTCGCCGGGCTGCTCGGCATCGGCACCAACAAGATACGGGTGCTGCAGCCGGATGTCGGCGGCGGATTCGGCCAGAAGACGATGCTCGCGCGCGACGAGTGGGCGGTGGTGCTGGCCGCCACGCTGCTCGGTCGTCCGGTGCGCTGGATCGAGGACCGACGTGAAAACCTGACGGCGGCAGCCCACGCGCGCGATGAGGCGATGGACCTCTCGATGGCGCTGGACGCCGACGGCACCATCAAGGCCATTCGAGGCGATTACATCGAGAACATCGGCGCGTACCAGACGTTGGGATCTGGCGGCATGGGAGCCTTTCTGGCGCCGTTTCTGACGAACGCCTACAAGATCCCGAAGGTCGGTTTTGCGAGTCAGGCGGTGTACACCAATACATGCGGCAAGTCCCCGTACCGCGGCCCATTCCTCATGTACGCGGTCGGCATCGAGCAGTTGATGGACACAGCCGCCCGCCAAATCGGTGTCGACCCGTTAGAACTGCGCCGCCGCAACGTCATCCAGGCCGAGGATCTGCCGTATACGTTGCCCAGCACGCTGTCCGTCGATGCGATCACCCCCGCCGACACGCTGGAGCAGGCCGCGTCGATGATCGATTACGACGACTTCCGGGCCCGACAGGCCAGCGCCCGGGATGAGGGACGCTACCTCGGCATCGGGATCTGCCTGTGCGTCGAGCCGTCGGCGATCGCCTTCGGAGCATTGGGCACCGAAGGGGCAGTGGTTCGAATGGACCACAGCGGCAAGGTGACGGTGTTGCTCGGCAGCTCGAGCACCGGTATGAGTGTAGTGACAACCATGAAACAGGTGGTCGCCGAGCACCTTGGCTGTGCCCCGGAAGACGTCAGCGTAGTCCAAGGCGACACCGCCGCCACTCCCTACGGCGCAGGCACGCAAGGCAGCCGCAGCGCGGTGCTGTACGGCAACGCGGTGGCGGCGGCGAGCATCGAGTTGCGGTCGAAATTGCTTGAGATCGCGGCGGATACACTCGAGGCGGCCGTCGAGGATCTCGATGTCGACAACAGTCGGATCTTCGTCCGCGGCACGGCTACCAAGGGAATAAGCTTCGCCGAACTGGGCCAATTGGCGTACATCGGCCATGACATGCTCCCACCCGGCATCACGCCCGGACTGGAGGTGTCGCACCGATACAAGGCGCCGCCGTTCACGTTCTCCAACGCGTGCCACATCTGCACCTGCGAGGTCGACGTTGATACGGGTCGGGTCACGATCCTCCGGTACGTCGTCAGCGAGGACTGTGGGCGAATGATCAATCCGAAGATCGTGGAGGGCCAGATCTTCGGCGGCGTGGTCCAGGGGCTCGGCGGCGTGCTCTACGAGCACATGGTCTACGACGACGACGGCAATCCGCTCACCAGCACGTTCGTCGACTATCTGCTGCCGACCGCTTGCGAGGTGCCCAAGATCGAGGTCGGCCATATCGAGTCGCCGGCCGGTAATCCTTTGGGCGTCAAGGGAATGGGCGAAGGTGGTGCGATTGCGTCGCCTGCCGCGGTCGTCAACGCCGTCGCAGACGCTCTAGCTCCCCTCGGCATCACGATCTCGGGTTCGCCACTAGGCCCCAAGCAGATCCTCGACATGATCGCCGCCGCCGGTCACTGAATGCCGCTCAGCGGTGACCGTCACTTCGAGTCCACCTCGTCCTGATATTTCTTCGTCATGTGGTCGATCGCCTGAAGCTGCGTCTGGGCGAGATCGTCCCGCACCTCACTGGCTCGCGCCGCGGCATCCAGGGTCGGCTTCGCCTGACCCTGGAAGTGCGGGATCACCTCGGCGGCAAACAGTTCGGCCGACCGCTTCGTCGCGGCGGGATTCGCCCACTCGTGGCCCATCTGCAACATGCAACCGAAGCCGCCGGACTGATCCCACAGCCGCTGCACCTGGGCACGCGCCTGTTCGGGCGTGCCGATCACACCGGCGCCCGCGTCGTTGATGATGTTGATCATCTCGTCGACCTGATCGCCAGGGATGGTCATCTGCGGGAACGCGGCGACCTTCTGGAAGTACCTGAACCAGGGCTCAATCGCGAATCTCACGTCGGCGCGCGCCTGTTCCTCCGTCTCGGCGATGTGCATCGGCCCGACCAGGGTCCAGTCGCTCCTGTCGACCTGCGTCCCGAACGCGACGGCCCGCTCCTCGACTATTCCCCAGTGGTATGCGAGCGCGTCGAAGCCTTCGACGACCAACGTTGCGCCGATCGAGAGCAGTCCGATGCCGTGCTTGCCCGCCAGCCGAGCACCGGTCGGTGACGCGACTGCCGCGACCGCAAGCGGGATGCCTCCCTCTGAGTACGGCGCGAGTTGCAGCCGCGCGTCGATCAGTTCATGTGTCGGGGTTTTCGCTGACACGGTCTCCCCTGCCAACAGCCGCACGACGATGTCGAGGTTGGTTTCGAGGAGCTCGCGGGTGTCGGTCGGGTTCAGACCGATCATCGCCGAGTCGCTGGGCAGCGAGCCCGGCCCCATCCCACCGATGACACGGCCATGCGTCAGGTGGTCGAGGAGCATCAAGCGGTCGGCAACCCAGAGCGGGTTGTGGTACGCGAGGGATATGACCCCGGTGCCGAAGCGGATTCTCTTCGCCCGCTCGGCGGCTGCGGCGATGAAGATCTCGGGTGAGCTGATGATCTCGCTCCCCGCGGAGTGGTGCTCGCCATACCACACCTCGTCGTAGCCGAGCGCATCGAGGTGCTCTGCGAATTCGAGATCCCGCTGCAGGGCCAGCGTCGGGTTCGTCCCCGCGCGGTGAAACGGTGCGATGAAGTATCCGAACCTCAGCCTGGCCATCTAGCGCCTCCTCGCGCATGCAACGTTCGCCGGATAGATCGAACCCACTCTTGCATGGCATCCCGTCTTGTGGACAAACACCCCGCAGTCTCGTCGCCGTCGTGCGACAGTTCGCCGATGACGGGAAGCGTCGCGGTGCTCGGTGCCGGACCCGGCGGGCTGGCGACGGCGCGTTGGCTCCTGTCGCAGGGTTCGAGCCGACGATTTTCGAACAGGCTCCGATGCTGGGCGGTCAGTGGACCGGGCTGCCTGGCGTCAGTGGTGTGTGGCCGACGATGCACACCAACACCAGTCGCGTCCTGACGGCCTTCAGTGACCTCGAGCACGAGGCCGACCTGGTCTACCCGTCGGCCCGCGACATCCTCGCCTACCTCCATCGCTATGCCGAGACGTTCGACCTCGTGTCACGCGTCCGGTTCGGCAGTCGCGTCGACCGGGTCAGCCGCGATGGCTCCGGATGGCTTGTGGGCCACACCGCCACGACCGAGCGGTTCGACCGCGTGGTGGTGGCCACCGGTAGGTTCCAATCCCCAACGATCCCAACGGTCCCGGGCTGGACGGGTTCACAGGCTCGGTAGGCGTGAGCTCCACCCATCACTATCGGAGCCACGCACCGACCTGCGGTAAGCGCGTACTCGTCGCCGGCGGCGCGATCAGCGCCTTGGAGATCGCCGCCGAACTCGCTCAGGTCGGCGCAAGTCGCGTCGTGGTCACCCAGCGGCGTCAGCGGTATGTGTTGCCGAAGTTCGCGGCGGGAGTCCCCTCCGACCATCGAATATTTACGCGATACGGAGCCATCGCGGCCGAGCGGCTCCCCGCGGCGGAGATCGACCGGCAATTGAAGGAGATCGTGGTCGAGGCGGGCGGCAGCCCGGAGCAGTACGGAGCGCCTGCGCCAGACCCTTCCCTCTTCGCCGCGGGCGTCACGCTCAGCCAGCAGTACCTTCCGCTCGTGGCGGAGGGCCTCATCACGGTGCGACCGTGGATGAATTCCGTCGCGAATGCCACCGTGACCTTCGCCGACGGGCATGCCGAGAAGTTCGACGCAATAGTGTTCGGCACGGGGTTCGCGCTGGACCTGCCGTTTCTGAGCGAGGAGATTCGCGCGATCATCGACCTCGACGCGGTGCACATGGACGCGGACCGCCATACCTTTCATCCCGACCTGCCGGGGCTGGCCTTCGTCGGCATGTGGGACCAGTCGGGCGGGTACTTTGTGCCGCTGGAGTTGCAGGCCCGATGGATCGCGTACACGTGGGGCGATGTGGTTGCGGCGACGAATGATGCCGACCGGCGCTCATCCATCGAGGCGTACCGTTCGCGGCGCGGGATGCCACAGAAGACCCGGATGAACCTGGCCGCCGTGGCGTTCGCGAGGGCCGCGGGCGTCGAACGGTGCCTGGAAAACTGGCCGCACCTGCGCCGCGCTCTGCTGTTCGGTCCGCTTGCGCCGAGTTGCTTCCGGCTCGAGGGCCCGGACGCGCTTCCCGACGCCGCGGCCCGATTCGCTCGCGACGCCGTTGCGTTCGGGGCGATCACGTCGAATGAGCTGACCGAGCGCGAACAACGCTACTGGTCACTGGTCGCGGAGCCGCACTGAACGAGCTAAGAGCCGGTCACTGCTCCAGCTAAGGCGTGTTCACAGGAGATTTCACCTAGATTTTTCCGCCAAACTGGCTGCCATACGATAACGTTCAGCGCGCGCCGAACGCCTCGGCGATCGTGAGGAGCAGGCTGTGGCAAAGCATCGCAAGCCCAAGAGTGGTCCGGCTGCCCCCGTCGAGCGGGCGGTCCGGGAGCGTCGGCAGTCACCCTCCGTGATACTCGCCGGCACCGCTGCCGCCGCGCTGTCGACAGTCCTCGTCTTCGGGCATGCGACCGACACCACGGTGGACAACGCGCAGGTGCAACTCGCAGCTGCCACCATCGGCATCGGCGGACGCGGTGACCCAGACGCGGCGAACATCCCGCACAAGCTGAAGGGCACCGTCGTCCCGAACACCTTCTCCTACATTCCGGTTCAATACCCGGCGGGATTCGACATCGACAACAGCGTCAACGCGGGCGTCCCGGTGCTGGACCAAACGGTGAAAGACAATTCGAACCAGTTCCTCGCCGTGGTCGCCTACTCGGAAGGAACCCTTGTCTCCGAGAAGGTACGACGCGAGCTTGACCCCGCCGACCTCGACGCGCCACCGAAGGACGGACTGCTCTTCGTGATGATCGCGTCGCCGAATCTCCCGAACGGCGGCATTTATGGTCGATTCCCGGGCCTGAAGATCCCGTTCGTCCTCACGTCGACCGGTCCCGCACAACCGTCGGTGTACGACACCACGTATGTGACGAACGAGTACGACCCTTACGCCGATTTCCCGGCCTACTTCAACCCGCTGTCACTCGCGAACACGCTCGTGGCGATTGAGTACGTCCACCCGGACCAGTATTACGACCCCGTGGACTACAACCCCCTGACAGGCGGCGGCACCACGCCGGTCTTGGTCAAGACCGTTTCGAACAGTGCGGGCGGGACCGACACTTACGTTTTCGTGCCTGCCGACCAACTACCGTTGCTGGCGCCCGTGCGGCAAGCCGCGGCCATGGCGCACGTGACGCTGTTCACGGAGCCGGTGCTGGGCGCCGTCGAACCGCTGCTTCGGGTGCTCGTGGACATGGGCTACACCGATCGGGAGAACCTGAATCCCGAAATGCCCGTTAAGTTCTCGTTCATCACACCACGGAGCAACGTGCTCGTGGCGGTGGCCGAGGTTCCGGGTGCACTCGAACAAGGGGCGCACAACTTCGTCACCGGAGTCGAAGCGATCCCGGGCTCGCTTCCCAGGCCGCTCGCGCCAACGACCTCACCGTCGATCGATGCGAGATCGCTGGCACAGCAGCCGCAGCAGTCGCAGGTGAACGACGACCAGCCGCCTAATCGGGCGACTGATCCGGTACCGCCAAAAGCGTCGTCCGGTCCAGGCACGTCCTCCACCGAGGCACCGGCGTCCACGCTGTCGGACTCAGGGCCGACGCTCGGGGACGTTACCGAGGACGGCAACAAAGCCACCCCCAACACCTCCACCAAAACAACCTCACCGAAGAAGAAGCCGTTGACGCAGCTGGCAGACACATTCAAGGGATTCCGCAGCGGCAAGAAGACGCCCGCGTCGTCGACCCCGAGTTCCGAACCCCAGGACTCTGCGCCGAGCACCTCACCCTCGCAGGGACAGTCGCACGGACCGGCGAGTAACGCCGCCTGACGCCTATGCGTTGAGCGCGGAGTCCCCGATGACTTGCCGTGCGCGCAATTCGGCGAGCTCGTCATCGGTGAGGCCAAGATCCCGCAGGACGTCCTCGTTGTGCTGGCCGAGGGTCGGCGGTGCGGACCGGTGGTGCCGAGTGGGACCCGGTGCCATCGTGAACGGCCAGCCAGGGTAGCGGTGCGGCCCGGTGAGCGGGTGTTCGACCTCCTCGTAGTATCCCCGCGCGTCGAGTTGCGGGATGTTGTACATCCGGTCCGCTGTCAGTACCAGCTCTGCCGGAACATGCTGTGCACCAAGGATGTTGACGACTTCTGCGGCCGTGTGGGTTCGTGTCCAATCGCCGACCACCGTGTCGAGTTCGTCGTGCGCACGCAGACGCTGCGCCGCCGACGCGAAACGCGGATCGCCGAGCAGGTCCGGTCGCCCGATCGCCTCGACCATGTGCGCCCAGTCGCTGTCGTCACGCACGCTCAGCGCCACCCACGCGTTGTCCGCAGCGGTCGGATGGACACCTTGTACATGACCGCGGCGACGATTTCCCTCGCGCGGCCGCGCGACGGCGTTCATCGAGTATTCGATGATCGGCTCGGCGGCAACGCAGGCCGCAACCTCGATCTGAGCGACCTCGATGAGTTGTCCTTCGCCGGTGCGGCGTCGATGCTCGAGCGCCGCGAGAAGCGCGACCCCTGCGTGCACCCCGACGATCGGGTCGGCGGGTCCCTGCAGATTGCACGGCGGCCCTTCGGCGTACCCGGTGACGGCCGCCATACCCGATGTCTGCTCGAAGTTGAGTGCCCAACCGACGTAGTCGCGCCACGGTCCCTCCAGCCCGAACCCCGGCATCCGCACCAGGATCACGTCGGGTTTCAGCTCCACCAGAGATTCGTAATCCAACCCGAACTGCTCGATCACCCGGGGCGAGAAATTCTCCACGACGACGTCGGCGTCGCGGACGAGTCGACGGATCAAGTCACGGCCCCGATCCGACGTGAGATCCAGTGTGATGTCGCGCTTGTTGAGATTGGTGCCCTGCCACATTGCGCTGCGCTCATACCACCGGTCACCCTCGTAGGCCCAAGCACCCGAATAGCGATGCCCGTCGGGCCGTTGGATCGACTCCACTTTCACGACGTCGGCACCGAACGCACCGAGGTAGCAGGTCAGGTAGGCGCCCGCCCAGAATGTGCTCAGGTCAAGAACCGTGATGCCTGCGAAGGGCTGCGCCGGCTCCGCGCCCGCGCCACCGGCGCGCCAATCAGATGATCTCGCAGGCGCTTCGGCGGCTGCTTCCGCACCGAGGCGAGGCGCGGGGCGCGGCGGCAACACGGGCGTCCGCGACAGCCGGAACGCGGCGCCCGGCCTGCGGAACGACCAGTCGTCACCAGCCGCGCCCACGAAGAACTCGCGATCCCGGTATTGCGGGCAGTCCACGACCGTTGCCCCGTCGTTGACCGGGGAAACCGGAATCCGCATCGCCTGGCCCAATTCGACGATCTCGGCCACGGTTCGCTCTGCGAGCCATGGCTGCGCCTTCTCGTAGAACTCGGCGCGCTCAGGGCCTCCGAGCATGATCGCGATCTGATGCTCGCCGTATTCAGGCAGACCGAGCATCGCGCACGCATCGAGCCAGTGCTGCCCTGTCAGGCAGTTGATCCCGATCCAACCGTCCGCGGCGCGGACGATCCCCATCATCGGCGCGGATCTGGTGGTGGCAGGCATGCCGAGGCTTCGCATCTTCTCGGCCATCAGCATCGGGTACGGAAGCGTCGACAGCAGCGACTCCAGCACCGACACGTCCACCTCGACGAGATGGGTTGTGTTGCTGGACAACGTTCTCAGCGCGGTGAGCGCACCAAGCGCGCCGTAGCCGCCCGCGACATACTCCGAGATCCTCGCGCCGGCCTGCACCGGCGGCCGATCGGGATCCCTGGTGTTGATCCAGCCCGACGCCGCCTGCACGGTCAGCGGGGTGGCCACCCGGTCGCGCAGTGGTCCGCGATGGCCGAAGTCTGAGATACGAACGACGACCAGGCCGGGTCGGAGTGCCTCCAAGACGCGGACACCGAGCCCCAAGCGATCGAGCATTCCCGGTCCAAGGGCCTCGACGAGCACGTGCGCATCCGCGATCAACCTGCTGGCGGCGGAGGCATCGGCTTCGAGATCAACTGTGGTGCCGTATTTTCCGGCGTTGAGATACTCGAACAGACCCGACCGATTGGGATCGGGCACGCCACCGGGAAATGGGCCCCACTCGCGCATCGGGTCTCCTGATGGCCGCTCGATCTTGGTGACCTCGGCACCGAGGTCGGCCAGCAGCTTGGCGCAATACGGGCCCGCTATGTCGCCCGCCATCTCGACGACGCGCAAACCCGCCAGAGCCGGCGTCACGCCGGGATTCCGATGGCTTTCGGCTCCATGTACTGGTGTAGGCCAGGAAGTCCACCGCCCTCGCGGCCCAATCCGCTCTGTTTGAACCCGCCGAACGGCGCGTCGCCTGGGGTACAACCGTTTACGGCGATCTGCCCGGTACGGACCCTGCGGGCGACCCCGACCGCACGATCCACATCGGCACCCCAGACCGCGCCGGACAGACCGTACTGTGAGTTGTTCGCGATGGCGACCGCCTCGTTGTCGGTGCGGTAACGAAGAACCGCCAGCACCGGTCCGAACACTTCTTCCTGGGCTATGCGCGCATCCGGCGTCACATTGGTCAGGATCGTCGGTTCGAGATAGAAACCTCGTTCCAGGTGTGCGGGGCGACGTCCGCCGACGACCAACTTCGCTCCGTCGGTCTGCGCTGCCGCGACGTGCGCCTCTACGCGGTCCCGTTGAGTGCCGCTGATGAGCGGGCCCATCTGCACCTCCGGATCGGTCGGGTCACCGACCGTTACGTTCCTGGCCAGCTCGACGAGCCGTTCGACGACCTCGTCGTGAATCCGTTCCGGCAGCAGCAGCCGGCTCTGCAGAATGCACGCCTGACCCGCATGCAGTGAGCAGCCGTCGAACAGGAACCGTTGCAGCAGATCGTCGGTCAGTTCCACGTCGTCGATGAAGATGCCCGCAGACTTTCCGCCACATTCGAGCAGGATCCGTTTCATCGTGCCGCCCGCCGCTGCCATCACCTCGCGGCCGACGGCTGAACTGCCGGTGAAGCTGACCATGTCGATTCGCGGGTCGGTGGTGAGCAGCTTGCTGGCCTCGATGCCGCTCGGCGTGACGACGTTCACGACGCCCGGCGGAATGTCGGTGTGCTCATCGATGATTCGCGCGAGTGCCAGGCCTGCGAGCGGAGTGAGCGGTGACGGCTTGAGCACCACGGTATTGCCCGCAGCCAACGCCCGGCTCACCTTCATCACGTTGAGGCTGTGCGGAAAGTTCCACGGCGTCAGGATCGACACCACACCCAGCGGGTCATGGCGTAGCAGCGTGGTTCCGGCGGCACCGTACATGTCGATCGCCTCGTCGGCGAGCTGCTCAGCGAGTTCGCCCGCCCGCAGGGCCATGAAACCGGGACTGTCGATCTGGATCAAACGCTCGTTCGCGGTGCAGCCCCACTCAGCCTGGGACAGCGCGGAGAACTCCTCGGCGTGCTGCATGAGCGCATTGCCCAGCTGGGTGATGCATCGCGATCGCTCCTCAGGTGCCGCGACGGCCCATGGCCCTGGGTCGAACGCACGCCGCGCGGCCGCGATCGCCGCGTCCACGTCGGCGAGACCGGCGTCGGGCGCCTGGGCGATCGTCGCCTCCGTCGCCGGATTGATGTCGTCGTAGCGGCCGCTACCAGGGTCCACCCACCGGCCGTCGATGTAGAGCGAATACGAATCGAGGAGCGGACGCGGGTCGGCCATATCACTTCCTCACCGAAGTCGGTGTATCAACACATGGTCTACACCTGTCGGACTTGTCACGTCAATCGTGTACATCCAACTCACTTGATAACCAAGGGAATCAACGAGTATTGACAGTGCCACGCTCATCAAGTAGACACAGCTTGTACCGGACAGATAGATCTGAGATGTCTGATTTCGACTCCGTCGAGGGAGGTTGCGCTGCGTACGACATTCCCTCTTCACTCCCCCGACTTCTACGCGGGCGACCCATATCCGGCGTATCGGGAACTGCGCGCGAGCGCGCCGGTGTGCTGGAACGACGTCACCGAGTTCTGGGCGCTGCTGAAATACGAGGACATCCGGTATGTGTCCACGAATCCGGACAAATTCTCCTCCACCAAAGGCATCACCATCCCCGACCCCGTGATGCCGAACCCGGTTCAGGAGGGCAACCTCATCTTCACCGACCCGCCGCGGCACCGTCAGCTGCGCAAGCTGATCAACACCGGGTTCACCCGGCGGCAGGTGGCGGTCCTCGAGCCGAAGGTCCGCGAGATCGTCTACGGAGTCCTCGAAGATGTCGGATCCGGATCCACCCACGAATTCGCCGAAGAACTCGCGGCGCCACTGCCCACCCGGATGATCGCGGAGCTACTCGGCGCTCCACCCGACGACTGGGAGAAGTTCCGCAGGTGGTCCGATGCATGCACCGGTAACGCCGATCCCGAGATCGAACTCGACTCTTTCGTGGCCATCGGCGAGCTGTTCGAGTACTTCCAGCAGCTGATCGCCGCCCGTCGCGCCGAGCCGCAGACCGACATGCTGTCGGTCTTGACCACAGCTGAGGTCGACGGGGACAAGCTGACGGACGAAGACCTGCTGAACTTCGCATTCCTGTTGCTTGTGGCGGGTAACGAAACCACACGGAACCTCATCGCGCTTGGCACGCTGGCGCTCATCGAGCATCCGGACGAATGCAGCAGGCTGGTTGCGGACCCCACGCTGATCCCGAGTGCGGTGGAAGAGATGTTGCGCTGGACCAGCCCGGTGACGCACATGGCGCGGGCGGCAACGCGCGACGTCGAGATCCGCGGGCAACGGATTCGAGAGGGTGACATGGTTGTGATGCTGTATGGCTCCGCCAACCGCGACGAGGAGATCTTCGGTTCCGACGCAGAGGAATTCAAGGTCACTCGGCATCCCAATCCGCACATCGCCTTCGGTTGCGGCGAGCACTCGTGTGTCGGCTCACAGCTGGCCCGTCTCGAAGCCCGCGTCTTCTTCGAGGTGCTGCTCGGGCGATACCCCGAGCTCGAACTCGTCGGCGTCGTCGACCGGATGCGGGCCACGATGGTGCCCGGGGTCAAGCGAATGCCCGTGCGACTCGGAACGCCAAGCTGACCATGTACCTGGACTTCACACCGGAGCAGAAGGAGCTGCGCGCGGACATCCGTGCCTCCCTGGCGGCGGTGATGACGCCGGAGCGGATCGCCGCGGTCGCAGGCCGGATGGAGGACGAGGAAGTCAAGGAGTGCGTGCGCGCGCTCGGCGCCGCACACCTGCTCGGCGTCGGCTGGCCGAAAGAATATGGCGGACGGGGCTTTACCGCGCTCGAACAATTCATCTTCTTCGAAGAGGCGCAGCGGGTGAATGCTCCTATCCCACTGGTCACGCTCAACACCGTCGGACCCACGCTCGCGCAGTGCGGCACCGACGAGCAAAAGCAGAAGTTCCTGCCTGCCATCCTGGCCGGGATGGTCGAGTTCGCGATCGGCTACTCCGAACCCTCGGCAGGAAGTGATCTGGCGTCGTTGCGGACCACTGCGGTGCGCGACGGCGACGACTACATCATCAACGGCCAGAAGATGTTCACCAGCGGCGCGGCGTACGCCGACTACATCTGGCTGGCAGCGCGCACCGATCCGAGTGTCAAAAAGCACAAGGGCATATCGATCTTCATCGTGCCGACATCCAGACCGGGCTTCTCGTGGAAGCCGCTGCACACGATGCCCGGCGTGTCCACCTTCTACACCTTCTATGACGACGTGCGCGTGCCTGCCAGCTCGATCGTCGCAGGCGAGAACGAAGGCTGGCAGCTGATCACCACGCAGCTGAACTTCGAGCGGGCCGCACTTGGCAACATGGGCGCACTCGAGCCGCTGTTCGAAAAGACGCTGGACTGGGCGAGGACGACCGAACTCGACGACGGCCGCGTCATCGACCAGCCGTGGGTGAAACTTGCGCTGGCTCGAGTCGAGGCGCAGGTGGCGGCCTACAAGATCATGAATTTGCGGGTCAACGCGGCGATGACCAAGGGCGCGCTCGGCATGGGCGAGGCGTCGGCGGTCAAGGTCTTCGGCACGGAGCTGACGCAACAGGTGGCCCGCGAATTGCTCGAGGTGCTTGATGGTGCCGGCACGCGTAAGGGCGACGACGCCCCGTTGCGCGGCGCACTGGAGTCCGCATACCGGATCGCGGTGATCAATACTTTCGGAGGCGGGGCGAACGAACTTCAGCGCGACATCATCGCGATGGCGGGACTTTTCATGCCGCGTGCGCCACGTGACCTCCGGGCTCCGGCCACACAGAATGGGGATAACAAGTGACTGAAAGCCAGACAGAGTTCCGCAACAAGCTCGACGCGCTGATCGGCCAGCCAACCGGCGGGTCCGGCAAGCCGACCGTCGCGCCGGATCCCGTCAACCAGCCGATGATTCGGCACTGGGCCCATGCCCTCAGCGATATGAACCCTGTCTACCTCGACCCCGAATTCGCGGAGAAATCGCGGTTCGGCGGCATCGTGTCTCCTCCGGTCATGCTGCAGGCGTGGACCATGCCCGCGCCCAAGATCGAAGGGATCGCCGAACGCGGTGGTGTACCGATCGAGATGGGCAGAAACCCTGCGGCGTTCATCGAAGAAGCCGGCTTCACCGGCATCGTGGCGACGAACTCAGAGTTCGAGATCGAGCGCTATCCGAGGCTCGGCGACGTCATCTCGGTGACACAGGTGTTCGAGGACATCTCCGATGAGAAGAAGACATCGCTGGGCACCGGCCATTTCATCACCTGGTTGGCGACATACACCGACCAGAACGGAGAAGTACTCGGCCGCCAACGGTTCCGGGTATTCCGATTCAAGGCGGGGGTCCCCGCCGGCACGGCCGGGGCGAGCTGATGGCGACCAGACTGGCACCGACAGTCAGCCCGGACACCGACTTCTTCTGGAACGGAGTGCGTGACCACAAGCTGCTCATCCAGCGGTGCGCCGGCTGTCAGGCCCTGCGTCAGCCGTCACGGCCGATGTGCCCCGCGTGCAACTCACTCGACTGGGACACCATCGAATCCACGGGCCGTGGCGCCGTGTACAGCTACGTGATGCCACAGCACCCGCCGATGCCGCTGATGGAGTACCCATACATCGTCGCGTTGATCGAACTCGACGAAGGTGTGCGGTTGGTGTCCAACCTGTGCGAAATCGCGCCCGCCGATGTCGAAGTCGGCATGCCCGTCGAGGTCTTCTACGAGACGTTCGACACGGTCGACGGGAGAGACCTCGTGCTGCACCAGTTCCGCCCGGCCCGATAGGCGAAGGACATGGACTTCACGTTCACCGAGGAACAAGAGACGATCGCCGAGATCGCGCGTCAGCTGTTCGAACATCGGGCCACACCCGAACATCTCACCGAGGTCGAGGCCGGTGCCGTGCGCTACGACGCCGCGCTGTGGCGCGAACTGGCGACGGCCGACCTCCTTGGAATTGCTTTGCCCGAGAACGTCGGCGGCAGCGAGCACGGATTCCTCGAGCTGGCGTTGCTTCTGGCCGAGGTCGGATGGAGCGTCGCGCCGGTTCCGGTCTACGCCACCCTCCTTCTCGGCGCCGACACCATCGCCCGCCACGGCGACGAAGGCCAGCGACAGCGGTACCTGCCCGACGTCGTGACCGGCAGCCGATTGCTCACCGCCGGTTTAGCGGAACCCCGCCGCTCGGATCCCACCGTGCCTGCGACCACCGCCCGCCGTGACCGGGACGGCTGGCGCATCGACGGAAGCAAGGAGATGGTCCCAGCGGCGCAGGTCGCCCACACCATGCTCGTTCCCGCAGTCGATGACGACGGAGTCGGCGTCTTCATGGTCGACCTGAACGCCGACGGTGTCGAGCTTCGGCCCGTGACGACGACAAACGGTGAGCCGCACGCTGATGTATTCCTCAACGGCGCAGTCGTTTCCGGTCGAGACCGGCTCAACGGCAACGGCGCCGAGATGATCGAGTCGCTGCACGCCCGTGCGCTCGTCGGGCTGTGCGCGATCCAGCTCGGTGTCACCGAGCGTGCACTGCGCATCGCGGCTGCGTACACGACGGAACGCGAGCAGTTCGGCAGGCCGATCGGAAGCTTCCAGGCCGTGCAGCAGCGGATGGCCGATGCGTTCATCGACGTCGAAGCGATCCGCTGGACCATGTGGCAGGCCGCCTGGCTGCTCGGGCACGGCAGGCGAGCCTCGCGGGAAGCCGGCATCGCGAAGTTCTGGGCGGGCGAGGCGGGCGCGAGGATCACCGCCACCGCGCAACAAGTACACGGGGGCATCGGCATCGACACCACCTATCCCCTGTTCCGTTACTTCCTATGGGCCAAACACAACGAGCTGACGCTGGGTTCGGCGTCCGCACAGTTGGCCCGGCTCGGCGCAGCGTACTGACGAAGGAGACCAATGACGACCGTGAATTCTCAGAAGTCGCGCACGACGACCCTGGACTGGCGGGACATCAACGTCGGCGACGAGGTCACGCCGCTCGAGATTCCTGTCACGGCAACCGTGATCGTCGCGGGCGCGATCGCATCGCGTGACTTCATGCCGGTCCACCACGATCCCGAGTTCGCCAAGAAGCAGGGGTCACCCAACATGTTCATGAACATCCTGACCACCAACGGGCTGTGCACACGCTTCCTCACCGATTGGGCGGGACCGGAAGCGATGGTGACCAGGCTGGCGATCCGGTTGGGCGTGCCTGCATTTCCGAACGATCCGCTGCGGTTCACAGGCAGTGTCACGGCTAAGTCCGAGGGCGCCGACGGCGAGGGGTTCGTCGAGGTCGCGTTCAAGGGCAGCAACAGCCTCGGTGACCACGTGTCGGGAACGGCGACGATCAGCCTGCTGGATGACAGAGCCGAGAAATGAGCCTTCGAAGGCGAGCGCGAGTGAGGATCGCAGCGAGGAACGAGCGAGGACCGGAGCGAGCGGGAGCCGAGATATGAGCCTCCGAAGGCGAGCGCGAGTGAGGATCGCAGCGAGGAACGAGCGAGGACCGGAGCGAGCGGGAGCCGAGAAATGAGCCTGGGCGGCAAGGCGGCGATCGCCGGAATCGGCCAGACCGAGTTCTCGAAGGAGTCCGGGCGCAGTGAGCTCCGACTCGCCTGCGAGGCGGTCAAAGCCGCAATCGACGACGCCGGGCTGCAACCGAGCGATGTCGACGGCATGGTCACCTTCTCGATGGACTCCAGTGACGAAATCGAGATCGCTCGAAACGTCGGCATCGGCGACCTGACGTTCTTCACGCGCGTGCACCATGGCGGCGGAGCGGCAGCGGGCACCGTGCTACAGGCCGCGATGGCCGTGGCGACGGGCACCGCCAACGCCGTCGTGTGCTACCGCGCGTTCAACGAACGGTCGGGGTTCCGGTTCGGCGGAGCCACGGCGCGGCCAACCGCCGAGACACCGTTGTTCATGGCCAACTACGCGCCGTTTGGCCTTTTGATGCCGGCAGCGTGGGTTGCGCTGCACGCGCAGCGCTACATGTCGACGTACGGAGTTACCAACGAGGATTTCGGCAGGATCTCGGTCATCGACCGCGCCCATGCCGCACGCAATCCCGACGCGTGGTTCTACGAACGGCCGATCACGCTCGAGGATCACCAGAACTCACGATGGGTCATCGAACCCGTGCTGCGACTGCTCGACTGCTGCCAGGAGAGCGATGGTGGCGTCGCGATGGTCATCACCAGCGCTGAGCGAGCGCGTGACCTTCGCCAGCCCCCTGCGGTGATCACCGCGGCGGTACAGGGTGCGGCCGCCGAGGGCGAGATGATGACGAGCTATTACCGCGATGACATCACCGGTCTGCCGGAGATGGGCGTCGTCGCCGAAAAGCTCTGGCGCGACTCCGGACTCAAACCCGACGACATTCAAACCGCCTTTCTCTACGACCACTTCACCCCGTTCGTATTCGCGCAGCTCGAAGAACTGGGCTTCTGCGGGCGCGGTGAGGCGAAGGATTTCGCTACGGTCGAGAGGCTCTCACTCGGGGGGTCGCTGCCGATCAATACGAACGGCGGACTGCTCGGCGAGGCCTACATCCACGGCATGAACGGAATCACTGAGGGGGTTCGCCAGGTGCGAGGGACGTCGTGCAATCAGGTGGAAAACGTTGAGCACGTGCTGGTTACGTCCGGCACCGGCGTACCGACGAGCGCACTGATCCTCGCGCCGGCAGGATGATGGCGCTCTGGGAGGCTCTGTGACCGTCGACACGACCGCTACCGACACGCGCGAGATCATCATCGAGTCCGCCATCACGTGCTTCGGCAGAAACGGTTTGACCAAGACCACCGTCGTCGACATCGCACGGGCGGCCGACGTCTCGCGAAGCACGGTGTACGAGTACTTCCGCGACAAGTCCGCGATCGTCGAAGCCTGTGCCGAGCACTCATCGCAACGGTTCTACCGCGAGATGGCCAGGGCGATGGGGCGGGGCGAGTCGCTCGAGGACAAGCTGACACTCGCGGCAGTGTTCGTGACCAAGGCACGGCAGTTCGTCGAGCCCGAAATGTACTTCGATGCTGACGAAGTGAGCCTGCTGCTCACCAAGAACGCCGCGGTGCTGCTGCGTGAGTGCGGCGAGTTTCTCGCGCCCTACCTGGCGGCGGCGAAGCTGACCGGCGAGGTGCGCAAGGATCTCGATGTGGCCGCCGCCGGGGAGTGGTTCGCGCGAATTCTGTTCTCGCTGTTCAGTACGCCGTCCGCGACATTCGACATGGACGACGACGAGGTGGTCGCAGATTTCGTGAGATCGCATGCGGTGCGGGGATTCGCTAGCGACCGCGCCGGACGATCACGATGACCAGTCACCGGTCACCGAACGTGTTGCTGACCGATATCACGATCGGGTGTGCCGGCGGTGTGGCGTTCGCATGAGCGATCGCCGACAGTCCCATGGCGCCGCCAATGACGCACGCAGCGGCGACGGGTCCTGCCATGAGTCGCACGAGACGGCGATACCAGCTTGTGTTCATGTGAATACTCCTGTGGGGATTGTGAAGAACTGCGGCGGATCAGTATGCGACCAGCTCAGACGATTTCCATTCCATCGTCGCGTTGAGTGAAAACGCGGCAAATGTGCTCGAAAGCGTCTGCCGCAGCTCGGCATCCGAGTTGGGACGGCCCGGCTGATACGACAGCACCGAGATGCCGACCTTGCCGTTGACCCGTCCCGAAATGAAGCCCAGGACCCCACCCGTGCGGTGCATCGTCGCTCGGGTCACCCCCGGGTAGACGGACCGCGCCGTGCAGTAGTCCGCGTCGGTGCCGTCCGGCCGGGTCACCGCCGAGGGGACCTCACCGAGGTTGGACGACACCACGCTTGCCGCATTGCCGGTGGCGACGCTGACCATCCTTCTCATCAGCCGCTTGGGCACAAGGGGAACGATCGGCAGCAGTGCCAGTCGCTCGTCGGGGACCGCGTTATGGTGGACCAGCGCCTGCTTGATGGCGGCGCGGATCCCGCGCAGATCGGTGGTCGCGTTCGTGGGATCGACCGTGACGTCGACATTCGTCACCGCGTTGGCACGCGTGTCGCCGTCGGTCCGCTCGTTGACCGGAATCGACAGCATTACGGCGCCGTCCCCGGCGGTTACCCGCCCCATCCGCTGAGCGGCGTCGGCGGCCAAACCCGCAAGCAGCGCGTTGCTGGTGCCGCTGAGCGACTGGGCGCGAGCATCCCATTCGCTCGCATCGATAAAGGCCGTCGCACTCGGCAGCGTGATCCGTTCATCGGGAAACTCGATATGTTTCGATGCGCGTGCCGGGGCCTTGGCATCACCGCGATGACGCCGCGCCATCCGGAAGGCTGCCCGCGTGGCGCGGCCGACGGCAGGAATATCGCGCGCGGTCTGACGGGCGTCCTCACGCAGCGCACGCCAGCGGCGACGTGACCCCGCGGGAGGCCACATGATCGCATCGTCAACGGCGGAGGTCGCCTCGACCAACGCCATGGCCAGTCCGACTCCGTCGATGAGGGAATGAGCGACTACCAGGCTCACGCCGGTCCCGCCGTCGGTGAATGGCACAACCGCGAGATGCCATCCGGGGCCGTGCTCGGCGTCGAGGGGCGTGTGGGCCTGGTCGGTGAGCCAAGCGTCGAATTCTTCCCGCGGACGGGGTGTTTGGGTGAACTCGATGTCGGACGAGTCGCTGCCCATCACCCAGCGATGGCGGCCGAATGGCAACGGTGACCGTTCGATGCGACGGGCCAGCCGTCCCCGCTGAAGATGGTGGTGGAAGCGCCGCAAACCGCCGATATCGATCGCCCGGTCATAGACCCAAATGCACTGAATCACGCTGGTGGCTCCGGTTGCCCGCTCGCCAAGGAACAATGCCTGGTCGGCCAGATCGAGAATGTTCGTCATTTCTTCAGTTCCCTTCATTTTCGTCATTTCGGTCACCGGCTCCCGACGCACACTGCGCACGATTCGCTGGAATTTGCATGGTGGGCAAGCTCTTCGATCCAGTCCGCGGTGATCTTGGCGACGTCCGCGAACGCCTTGCTCAGCGCCGCGATGTAGCGGTGGACCGATTTGCGCGCAACCGGGTTGTCGGGGAAGGAGATTGTCACGGTGGTGCGTCCGGCGTGCCGGTTGATCCACATGTTGATCCCACCGTGCGACAGGTTGTCGCCGTAGATGCCGTAATTGGTCTGCTCCCACAATTCGGCGATGGGAATCTTGCGGAAGTCGAGGAAGGACACCATCATTCCCGGACGGGTGGGCAGCTTGATCCCGAGTTGATCCACCGGCGCCAGTTCGAGAACCCGCTCGAACGGCACGTTCGCCAGGTACTTGCCCGCGTTGAACGACTTCTGCGCTGCGCGGGCGATATCAGCGAACTCGCCATCGCCGATCGGCACGGTGACGGGGAACAGGCTGGCGAACCAGCCGACGCTCATGGTGTCGATGTCAGCCGTACGCGTATCCGACGGGGTGAATCCGTGATAGGTGGTATTGCCGGTGAGTTGGTGCTCGGCCAACGCCGCGCACGCCAGGACACCGCCGGAGAACCGAGCGCCCGCCTCGCGACAAGCGGTGTCAAAAGCCTCCGTGTCGGCTTCGTTCAACAACTCGACGGTGACGAAGTCGCCCTTGTTGTTGGTCCACGTGTCGCCCAGCTCCAGCGGAAAGCTCGGCCAGTCGCCGCCGGTGTTCTGGGCGAAGTCGATCCAGTCCTTGATCTCCGGCGACGACAGGGTCATGCTGGCGATCTTTTCGCGCTGACGGGCGGTGTAGTCGCGGTACCCGCCGACCTCCGGAAGCGTGACAGGCCGCCCCTGTGACAGGTTCTGATACATCAGGTGGATGTCGACGAAAATCAACCCCGCCGACATGCCGTCGATGTGTAGATGGTCGACGCTAGCGTAGAAGGTGAAATGGTCCTCGCTCTGAATGATGCCGAAGCTGAAGCAGTCCCATTCGAGGGTCTCCGATGTCATCGCCAGTGCATGTGCGCGAATCTGTTCCTGCTCCATACTGCCGAACGAGACCGGCACGAATTCGATTTCGTTGGGGTCGTCAATTGTGCGGCGAAAAATGTTGCCATTTTCGAATTCGAACATGCTGTGATAGGTGTCGTGGCGCCGCAGGTGCGTGTTTATCGCTTCGGTCATCATCGCGATGTCGCACACACCGGGGATATCCCACGCCACAACCATCAGCCGAGGTAGCTGCCGGCCGAGCGCTTTGCCGTAGAAGGCGCTGCGCAGGTGCTGAGCCTGCTGAAAGCTCGGAGGCAGAGAGCTCCGGCTCGCTCTACTGGCGCTTTCCCGTGCGGCCGACGTAGCCGTCCACGTAGTAACTGTGCCGGGTGCCGGTTGCCATGAATGGATGGGGCCGAGCGCGACCATTTCTAAGCTCCTTTTATTCGGTGAGTGTTCGTGGGTTCTCGTTAACTCGATGCGACCGAACGTAGGGCGCCGCCGGCGGAATGGCTCGCTTGTGCTCACTAGTCGCGAAGTGAGCGATTCAACCGGTTGTGCGCATTGTGCTCACCCTCTTACGAGGTGATTCATGCGCTTGATATGCGTGAGCACAACGCGCAAAAGCCGAGGAATCGCCACTTGTGCGGGTTGTGCGCACAAGCGAGCCACGACTGGGACGCATCCGTAACTTCAGCGATGCCCGCAGGACGAACTCAAAATCGAAGGACCCGCCGTGTTAAAGAAAGCCACCACCAAGACCGCGAAGAACTTCGACGGCTTCTCGCTGTTGGGCCGCGCCGTGGTACGCGCTCCCTGGCTGGTCATCTCCGCATGGATCGCCTTGGTCGTCGTGCTGTTCATGGCCTTTCCCGCCCTGACCAAGGTCGTCGAGAACCAAACGATTCAACCGCTACCGCCGCAGGCGATGGCGGCCACCGACCAGATGGCCAAGGATTTCCACGAGTCCGCGCAAAACATTCTTGTCGCGGTCATGACCAACGAGCATGGCCTGACGCCCGCCGACAACAACACCTACCGCGCGGTCGCCGACAAGCTGCGCAGTGACACCAGTGATGTGTCCGCTGTGCAGGATTTCGACAGCATGCCCCCGTTGCGACAGTTGATGGTCAGCAAGGACAACAAGGCCTTCTACATGGCGGTGACTCTGAAGGCGCCGGCCGGCTCGCCCGAGTCCTCGCAGGCGTATCAACGGATCACGCAGATGGTCAAGCAAGCCACCGCCGGCTCCGACCTCACCACCCACGTGACTGGCGCGGCGGCGGTCATCGGTGACCTGTCGATCGTTACCGCCCACGACATGCACGTGATCGAGATCGCCACCGCTGCGTTGGTCCTGCTCATCTTGCTGGTGATCTACCGGCGTCCCGTTACCGTGTTGCTTCCCCTGATCACCATCGGAATCTCAGTCGCGTCGGCCCAAGGGTTGGTGTCTGCACTGACTGAGGTCGGAATGAGCGTTTCGGCTCTTACGATCGTGTTGATGACGGCGATGATCGTCGGAGCCGGCACCGACTACGCCGTCTTCCTGATCAGCCGCTACCACGAGTACATCCGGTCCGGAATGAACTCCGACGCGGCTGTGCAAAAAGCTCTCACCTCCATCGGCAAGGTGATCGGCGCGTCGGCGGCCACGGTGGCCGTCACGTTCCTCGGCATGATCTTCACCCAACTCCCCGCGTTCACGAGTGTGGGCCCGGCGCTGGCGGTTTCGATCGCGGTGGCATTCGTCGCGGCTGTGACGCTATTGCCCGCCGTTCTGGTGCTGGCGGGCCGGCGAGGGTGGATCGCACCGCGGCGACCACTCACCGACCGACTGTGGCAGCGCTCGGCGATCCACATCGTCCGGCGGCCCAAGGCGCATCTGGTGGTCAGCCTGACCATACTGGTCGCACTCGGCGCCTGCGCATTGTTCATGAACCCGACGTACAACGACCGCATGCAGTTGCCCGGATCCGCAGAGAGCAATCTGGGGTATTCCGCAATGGCAGAACACTTCTCGACGAGCGCGTTGCTGCCGGAATACATCTACATCCACTCGCCGCACGACCTGAGGAATCCGCAGGCGTTGGCCGATATGGAGCAGATGGCGCAGCGCGTGGCCCAGCTGCCCAACGTCGCGGCGGTGCGCGGTATCACGCGCCCGACGGGCCAGCCGATAGAGCAGACCAAGGTCAGCTATCAAGCTGGTGAGGTCGGCTCCAAACTCCAGGATGCGTCGTCGCAGATCTCGGACAAGTCAAGCGATCTCGATAAGCTCAGCGGTGGTGCCCACCAGTTGGCCAGCAGCCTCGCCACCGTTCGTGACCAGGTCAACGGCGCCAGCCGGTCCATGACGTCGATGACGGCGACACTCAGCCAGGTGCAGAATCAGCTGGACGGACCTCAAACGACCCAAATGCTGAACGCCATTCGTACCTATGCGAACAGCGTCGGCGACAATCAGGGCGCGGTGAACGGGGTCGTGAACTCCGCGTCTGCCATGCTGAACGCACTGAACAACAACCCGCAGTGCGACGCCGATCCGGTGTGCACCGACGGCCGTGCCAAGCTGGAGCAACTCGCGTCAACGGGCTACAGCCAAACCGGGGCGTCCGCGCAGAGCATGCTGTCCACGGTGCAGCGCCTGAACTCGCTGATGCAGTCGGCAGGTGCCAGCGTGCGGTCCGCCGGGATCAGCAGTCCCCAAGGCGCACAGGCCAAGATTTCGCAGATGCAACAGGGTGCCAACGCGTTGGCCGATGGCAGCGCGCAGCTGGCCCAAGGCGTTCAGTTGCTCGTCGATCAAACCAAGAAGATGGGTGGTGGACTGAACCAGGCGGCCGGTCTGCTGCTGTCGATCAAGCACGACGCCTCGTCGCCGTCGATGGCGGGTATGTATGTTCCGCCGCAGGTCCTGACGACGAACGACTTCAAGAACGCCGCGAAGGTGTTCATCTCGCCGGACGGGCATTCCGCCCGCTACATGGTCGA
>Ga0207648_10001254_pt1 | contig 28374 bp, 27 predicted proteins | sample KBSMisM32_FD_184310 | JGI IMG/M metagenome (GOLD analysis project Ga0207648, IMG submission 184310) | Miscanthus rhizosphere microbial communities from Kellogg Biological Station, Michigan, USA - KBS Miscanthus M3-2 (SPAdes) (version 2) | ecosystem: Host-associated > Plants > Roots >... | reverse complement strand
AGAACTACGACGCGTTCTGTCGGCGCGCGTTCGGCGGCTTCCTGCATCACACGCCGGCCATCGCGCTCGGCAGCGCTCGCCAGAGCAATGCAGGCCTGCGTCGCTGCTGGTGGCAGGTGTGCTTGGAGGAGAACATCAACCCCAAGTCGCCGACACGGTTGCCGCTGCTGTTCGCGCTCGACACCAAGCTGGGCGTGCCCAACGGCTTTCGCTACGTCGCCGACTGCGAGGCGTTGCGGCGCAGTGGCCGCGATGAACCCGCGCTGCATTGCGGCGGCGACTTCTCCAGCAGCAGTGTCGACGGCGGCACCGACGGCTTCGGAGATGGTGGCGGCGGTGGCGACGGCGGCAGCAGCGGCGATGGGTGCGGCGGGGGTGGCTGCGGCGGCGGCGACTAGCGACGCGCGCGTCGCGATGCCAGCGGTCGCGAAGCACCGGCCGACGTGCCCTAGCATCCGCTCCCTCACCCGCGTGGAGAGTCCCGTGACACACATCCCTGGCATCGCAGCGATCGCGTGCATCCTCGCGCTCGTCGTCGGCGGCGCGCACGCCCAGGCGACGGCGCCGAAAGAGGCCACCGACGCGACCCGCGCCGCCAACCGCGCGCAGAAGGCCGAGCTGCCGCTGGCCGACAGGCAATCGTTCGACGACGCGGCGCGCGGGTTGATCGAGCCGTTCGGCGACAAGGTCGTGATGCGCACCGACGGCGCACGGCCGGCCTGGACGCTGAAGGGCTACGAGTTCCTCGGCAGCGAGGAGTCGCCCGACAGCGTGCACCCGGGGTTGTGGCGCCACGCGCGCGCCAACATGGCCAACGGCCTGTTCAAGGTGACCGAGCGGCTGTACCAGGTGCGCGGTCTCGACATCGCCAACATGACGATCGTCGAAGGCGACAGCGGGCTGGTCGTGATCGACCCGCTGATCAGCGTGGAGGTGGCGCGCGAGGCGATGCTGCTGTACTTCAAACACCGGCCGCGCCGCCCGGTGGTGGCGGTGATCTACACGCACAGCCACGTCGACCACTTCGGCGGCGCGCGCGGCGTGGTGAGCGACGACGAGGTCACGAGCGGCAAGGTCACCGTGTGGGCGCCCGCCGGCTTCATGCAGGAGGCGGTGGGCGAAAACGTGATCGCCGGCAATGCGATGGGGCGGCGCGCGGTGTTCCAGTTCGGCGCGCTGCTGCCGCGCGGCGAGCGTGGGCAGGTCGACGCCGGGCTCGGCAAGGCGGTGTCGGCCGGCAGCGTGACGCTGATCGCGCCGACGCGGCTGATCGAGAAACCGATCGAGACCCACCGCATCGACGGCATCGACATCGTCTTCGAGCTGACGCCCGGGGCCGAAGCGCCGGCCGAGATGATCATGCACTACCCGCAGCTGCGCGTGCTCAACATGGCCGAGATCGCGACGCAGAACTTCCACAATCTGCTGCCGATGCGCGGTGCGCTGGTGCGCGACGCGCTCGCCTGGTCCAAGTACATCGGCGGTGCGCTCGACCGCTACGGCGAGCAGACCGACGTGCTGATCGCGCAGCACAACTGGCCCGTGTGGGGCCCCGAGCGGGCCCGGGCCTACCTGGCGCGCCAGCGCGACGCCTACAAGTTCCTGCACGACCAGACGGTGCGGCTGATGAACCACGGCTACGTCGGCAGCGAGATCGCCGAGATGATCAAGCTGCCGCCCAGCCTGGCGCAGGACTGGTCGGTGCATTCGTTCTACGGCATGCAGAAGCACAACGTGCGCGCGATCTACCAGCGCTACCTCGGCTACTACGACGCCAACCCGGCCAACCTCGATGCGCTGCCGCCGGTGGCGGCGGCGCGCAAGACCGTGCAGTACATGGGCGGTGCCGACGCGGCGCTGCAGAAGGCGCGCGAGGACTTTGCGCGCGGCGAATACCGCTGGGTCGCGCAGCTGGCCTCGCAGGTGGTGTTCGCCGACCCGTCGAACCAGGCGGCGCGCAACCTCGGTGCCGACGCGCTCGAGCAGCTCGGCTACCAGGCCGAATCGGCGACCGCGCGCAACGCGTACCTGCAGGGCGCCGCCGAGCTGCGCCAGGGCGTGCCGCAGCTGCCCTCGACCACCGTGACGAGCGCCGATGTCGTGCGGGCGCTGCCGCTGGAGATGTTCTTCGACTTCCTCGGCGTGCGGCTGAACGGCGACAAGGCGCAGGGCAAGCGCACGCAGATCAACTGGCGCTTCACCGACACGCGGCAGGACTTCGTGCTGCGCCTGGACAACAGCGCGCTCACCGTGTCGCCCGATCGCCAGGCCAGCGATGCCGACGTCACCGTGACGCTGACCCGCGCGGTGCTCGACGACATCACGCTGCGCAAGACCACGTTCCCGGCCGCGCTCGCCTCGGGCCAGATCGGGGTGGCCGGACGCGCCGACAAGCTGATCGAGCTGCTGTCGATGCTCGACACCTTCACGCCGGCGTTCCCAGTGGTCGAGCCGCGGCCGGCGCGCTAGTGCGCCGCGCCGCGCGGCGTCATTGCCGCGGCCGCAGCGCGCGCCAGCCGACGATCAGCGCCAGCACGCCGGCCAGGCCCACCAGCTTGGCCAGCGCGCCGAGCGCCATGCCGAGGCGGCACGGCCACGTGAGCCACCACCCGTCGAGGTGACCGAAGGTCAGCGTGAGCCAGCTGAAGCCGTTCTCGACCAGGTCGCCCACCACCATCAGCGGCAGCGCCCAGCCGAGCGCATTGAGCGCTCTGGGCACCGCGCGGCCGTGGCGGTTGAACGCCGCGGCGTGCGCGAACGCGCGCGCCGCCAGCGTCGACAGCACGTACGCGTAGCACACGATCAGCACGCAGTCCCACACCAGCGCCCAGCGCGGTGCGTGAAACTGCAGCGCCGTCTTCCACCACTCGAAGTCGAGCGAGAACAGCGCGCTCAGCTGCCACCACTGGAAGCGCCAGTTCGCATGCAGAACCTCGCCCACGCCCGCGGCGTGTCCGACCAGCAGCCACCCCAACAGCCCGATCAGTGCACAGCCGAGCACGAGGTAGCCCCACCACCAGACGCTGAGGCCGGCATGGCGCCACACGCTGTCGGCCGGAAAGCGGGCATCCCACTGCGCGACCGCCGGGTGCTCGGCCATGCGCACCGGCACGTCCGGTGCATCGTCGATGGCGACCGCGCGCGAGTCGCGCAAGGCCATGCCGGTGAGGGCCCACAGCGGCGTGGCCTGCAGCTGGCAGTGCACGCGCCGCACTGCCGTGCCGCCGGCCACCGGGTCGGGCCGGCCGCTGGCCTGCTGCACCGCGCGTGCGACCGCGGCCTCGACCGCGCCTTCGGTGTCGAGCGGCTGTCCCGCGTGGCGCAGCCGCAACCCGCACTGCACCGCCTGCGACACCAGCCACAGCAAGGGTGCGCGCGCCAGCGCACCCTCGGTCAGCACATAACCGCCGCCGACGTCGCAGTGCGCCCCGCGAAACCACAGCTGCTCGATCGAGCCGTGGCGGCCATCGGCCGCGGGCAACGGCCCGTTGTCCTCGGCGTAGCCACGCGGCACGAACTGCGCGCGGTGCTCGTCGAGCGCGAGCGCGTGCCGCACGTGCACGAAGCGCTTGCCTTTCAACGTGGGCTTGGCCTGGATGCGCAGCGAGAACGGCCACAACCCCACCGTCTGCACGGTGTCCCACACGCCGACGAACTCGATCAGCGCGCGGCGCTGCGGCGCTGGCGCGAACAGCCGCGACGCCTGCTGGCCGATCGCATCGCCCTGCGGCGTGGCCTGGGAGAAGTACAGGTGCAGCAGCGTCGGCACCAGCGGCTGCAGATGCGGCTCGAGAATGCCGAAGCGGTTCACCAGCCCGCCAATGCTGCGCGCGGTGAACGCCCCGCGCGAGAAGCCGAACAGCCAGATCTGGTCATCGGCGCCGCGCCAGTGGCGCATCAGGAACAGGTAACCCTCGGCGATGTTGTCGAACACGCCACGCCCGAACGCCAGGCCATCGATGCGCTCGAAGAAACGTCGCGCGCTGTCCCAGGCGGTGATGCCCGGTACCTCGCCCGGGTTGCCGACACCGGGGTCGTAGAACACCACGCGCTCGGCGTCGGGGTCGGTGAGCAGCAGCTCGGCGAGCGCGACCACGTGGGTGTCGCTGGCGACTCCGGTGAGGTTGTTGTTGGTGCCGTCGCACAGGAGCACGAGCTGCCGCATGGGCGCGTTTGTAGCGGCGATCGTGCGCAGTGACAAGGCGCGCGCTGTGTCGAAGCGTCAGGCCGCGTCGCGCAACCAGGCCTCGCTGCGTTGCCACAGCTCGGCCGCGAGCACGCCGTCGCGCGCCAGGCGGCTGGGTTCCTTCGGACGGCAGCGGTCGTAGTACAAGCCGCTGTCGTGCGCCACGACGGGCGCCGTCGCGCAATGCAGCGTGGTGCGCGCACCTTCTTCGGTGGACAGCATCGTCAGCTTGATCAGCGCGCGCAGCGGCCACGGCACTTGTCGCCACACGTCGCTGGCCACGACGCCCGGATGCAATGCATACGTCGTGACGCCGCTGCCGGCCAGGCGGCGCGCGAGCTCGGCGCTGAACAGAACGTTGGCGAGCTTCGACACGCTGTACTCGGGCAACCCCGAGCGCGTGGCGGTGGGCCGGCGCAGCGCGGCCCAGTCCAGGCCGCGCGCGCGGTAGTGTGCTTTGCTGGCCACCGTGACGATGCGCGCCGGCGCCGATGCGCGCAGACGCTCCAACAGCAACTGCGTCAGCAGGAAGTGCCCGATGTGGTTGACGCCGAACGCGAGCTCGAAGCCCGAGCCCGTGAGGCCGCGTGCGCCGGCGAGCCCGGCGTTGTTGATCAGCAAGTGCAGCGGCAGGCCGCGCGCCAGCCAGGCCCGCGCACACTGCCGCACCGAATCGAGGCGGCCGAGGTCGAGCGGCAGCGCCTCCGGTACCGGCGCGTCGGCGCCGGCGGGCATCGTCGCGAGCGCGGCCTGCGCGCGTTCGAGCGAGCGGCAGGCGATGAACACCTGCGCGCCGCGCGCCACCAGCTCGCGCGCGGTGACCAGCCCGATGCCGGTGTTGGCGCCGGTGATCAGCGCCACGCGCCCGCGCAGACTGCCGCCGTCCACGGTGGTCATGGCGCGCCAGCGTAGCGGACTTGCGGGTCGGCCGTTGCTCGTGCAAGCGAGGGGGCGCCGCCGTGTTGTCCTGCGGCATCATGCGAGCACGTGGAACCCGGCATGGATCAGGACGAGCAAGACGGCGATGCGTTCAGGCACGTTCCGGCGCTGCGCGGCAAGCTGACGCCGGCCGAGCAATCCGAATTGCGCGTCACCGTGCAGCGGATCGAGCAATGGGACCAGCGCGCCCGCTCGCGTGGCATGAGCGCCGACTGGCGGCGCCCCGACGCCGAGCTCGAGGCGACGCGGCGCGCGCTGCTGGGCGAGCACGTGAACGCTCGCGATTTGTGGGTCTACGGCTACGGCTCGCTGATGTGGGACCCGGGTTTCCATTTCGCCGAGGTGCGTCTGGCAGATTTGCATGGTTACCGGCGGCGCTTTTGCTTCAAGTCCACGCTCGGTCGCGGCTCGCGCGAGCAGCCCGCGCTGATGCTGTCGCTGGAGCCCGGCAGCGGCTGCTGCACCGGGCTGGCGTTTCGTATTGCCGCCGATCTGGCGGATGGCGAATCGGCCATCCTGTGGCGGCGCGAGATGATCCGCGGCAGCTACACCCCGGCGCTGCTACCGATCAGCACGCCGCAAGGTGACGTGACGGCGCTCGTGATGACCGCCAACACGACGCATGCCGACTACGTCGGCGAGCTGCCACTCGACGGTGCGGCCGCGATGATCGCCTGCGCCGCCGGCATGCTCGGCAGCAACCGCGACTACCTCGAGCAGCTGGCGCGCCAGCTTGCGATGCTCGGCATCGACGACCCGTACGTCGCGCAGCTGCAGCAGCGCGTGCGCGCGCTCGCCGGTGTCCATTCACTCGAAGGGTTGGCGCTGAAGTAACAGCGCTTCTCGGCCGCGACGACGCGCGCCTAGAATACACACGGTTACATTCGGCTCCATCGCACGAGCTGTTCACAAGCAAAGGGGACACCGCATGAGCGACGCCATGATCGTCGAGCCGTACCAGGAATCGCGGATCGAAGACGAACCGATCCTCGGCCCGGTGCTGGCAATGCCCGATGGCAGCTTCAAGCGTCTGTCGTGGCTCGAACGCGTGCTCGTCAGGTTGCATCTGACGAATGCCAAGGCGCTCGAGGCCCGCTACTACCGGCCGCTCGGTTCCTGACGCGGTTGCGGTGCCGCGCCGCGCGAGCGCCGCGGCGCGATCGACCCTTCCCTTCGACCCTTCAACACAGGCAGCCCGGACGCGACGGTTCGAGGGCCAGCCGCTATCCCGCGTAGCTCACCGCGCAGCCGAACGGTTCGGTGCTCGGCACCGCGACCTTGCGGCCGGCCAGCAGGTCCTCGAGCGCGGCGCGCACATGGTTGTGCGCGGTGGCCACCTCCTGCGGGTCGCGCGATTCGCTGTCGTCGATGCCGCCGGCGTACACCAGCTTGCCATTGGCCGCGATGACGAACGTGTGGTCGGCCGTGGTCGCGCCGTAGCGGTGACCCATCGTGCCCGGCTCATCGATCAGCAATGCGCTCGGCGCGCCGCCGCGCTGGCGATTGAACGCCTCGGCCTGCGCGGGTGGCAGGTAGTCGCCGCGTGACGGATGGGTGGACAGCACGCTCAGCCAGACGATCCCCTTGCCGATCGCCCAGCGTTGCAGCTCGGGCATGCGTTTGCTCGCGTACTGCGCGGCGGCGAACGGGCACGACGTGCTGGTCCACTCGAGCACCACCGTTTTGCCCTTGAACTCGGCCAACGTGCGGCGGCGGCCGCTGGTGTCGGGCACGTCGAACGCGGGAGCCGTCTTGCCGAGCTGCGCTTGCGGTGCCGGGTCGGCCCAGACGCTGCGGCCCGCGCAAGCGGTCCATGCAGCCGCGGCGCCGGTGAAGAGAAAGCTTCGCCTGCTCATCGCGTGCTCCTCGTGCATGCAGTTCGCCAGCCATCACTGTAAGCCTGCTGGCGTCAGGGTGGCCATGGCCGGGCGCGCGGCGCTTTGCTAGCCTCGCGCTCTCGCGCCGGTACCCTCCGCTCAGCGCGCACGCCGCGCGAGCAGGCGCGGCGCGACATCGCGATGAAGCTCGTCGTCTTCGGTTCCACCGGTGGCACCGGCCAGCAGCTGGTGGCGCAAGGGCTCGCCGCGGGCCACGAGGTCACCGCATTCACGCGCCAACCCGAGGCCATGGCCAAGCGCCTCGGCCTCACCGTGATGGCCGGCAGCCTGCACGACTCGCAAGCCGTGGTGCAGGCGCTGGCAGGATGCGACGCGGTGCTGAGCGCGCTCGGCGGCAGCCCGTTGCGTCGGCGCGAGCGCGTGTGCTCGGGCGCAATGGCGCGCATCGTGCCGGCGATGCGGAAGCAAGGCGTGCGCCGCGTGATCGCGATCTCGACCTTCGGCGCCGGCGATTCGCGCCCGCAGGTGGGCTGGCTGGCGCGTCATCTGGCGTTCGGCGTCGTGCTGCGCAGCGAGGTGGCCGACAAGGAAGCGATGGAGGCGCTGCTCGCCGACAGCGGCCTCGACTGGACCGTCGTGCGCGTGGGCCTGCTGAGCGACGAGCCGCCGCACGGCGCCTGGCGCGCGGCCGACGACGGCTCGATCCGCGGCATGGGCAAGGTCACGCGCGCCGACGTGGCCGCGTTCATGATCGCCCAGCTGGCGAGCCCGCTCTGGCTGCGGCGCCGACCGGTGCTCGTCAGCGGCGCGTGAACGCGCGCGCCGCACGCGGCACAATGAGCCGCTTCGCGTCGCCGCCGCTTCTTCCATGGTCACCCTCGACTACCTCATCACTTCGCTGATCGTCGTGCTGATCCCCGGCACCGGCGTCGTCTACACGGTGTCGACCGGCCTGGTGCGCGGCCGGCGTGCCAGCTTCTACGCCGCGCTCGGCTGCACGGCCGGCATCGTGCCGCACCTGCTGGCCACGGTGCTCGGGCTGGCCGCGCTGCTGCACATGAGCGCACTGGCGTTCCTGCTGCTCAAGTTCGCCGGCATGGCGTACCTGTTCTACCTCGCGGTCGCAACCTGGCGCGACAAGCAGGCGTTCGCGCTCGACGCGCCGGCCGCTGCGCTCGACGCCCGGGGCATCGTCGTGAAGGCGTTCCTGATCAACATCCTGAACCCGAAACTGTCGATCTTCTTCCTCGCCTTCCTGCCGCAGTTCGTCGCCACCGATGCGCCATCGGCGTTGCCGCAGCTGCTGTTGCTGAGCGGCGTCTTCATGGCCATGACGTTCGGCGTGTTCGTGCTCTACGGCGTGGCGGCGCATGCGTTCCGGCGCGCGGTGATCGACTCGCCGACGGTGCAGGCGTGGTTGCGGCGCGGCTTCTCGGCTGCCTTCGCCGGCCTGGGCATCAACCTCGCGCTGTCGGACCGCTGAGCGCCTGATGGACGACGGCGATCGTCCGCCGGTGCTCGCGCATCAGCGTTTCGCGGCCGCGCGCGCGGATTTGGCGGGGCTCGAGCTGGCGGCGCGCTTCGAGCGCATCCACGCCGTCAACCTGTGGGGTGCCGCCACCTCGGTGTCGGGCCTGGGCTCCGAGCCTGCGGCGGTCGGCGCACTGGCCGCCGAGCTGCCGGCGCTGCTGCGCGCGCTGCAGGCGCGCTCGCTGCTCGATGCGCCGTGCGGCGACGCGCGCTGGATCAACCGGCTCGCGCTCGACGTGGACTACACCGGCATCGACATCGTGCCGGCGCTGATCGTCGACCTGCAACGCCGTGCCGTCGCCGGCGAGCTGCGTGGCCGCTATCTGCGGGCCGACATCACGCGCGACCCGTAGCCGCGCGCCGACGCCGTGCTGTGCCGCGACGCGCTGGTGCATCTGTCGTTCGCGCACATCGCACGCGCCATCGACAACCTGCGCCGAAGCGGCGCCCGGCTGGCTGATCACCACCACGTTCACTGGGTGGCAGCGCAACAACGACTGCGACGACGGCGACTGGCGCGCGCTCAACCTGTGCCGGCCGCCGTTCAGCTGGCCGGCACCGCACGCGCTGCTGGACGAGCGCTGCGACGAGGCCGGCGGCGCATACCGCGACAAGAGCCTGGGTGTCTGGCGGCTCGATGCGCTGTAGGGCGCGAGCCCTCCTACACTGCGCGCTGGCTTCACCCCAACAAGGAGACAAGCATGGCCATGACCGCTCCCGTGTGGGTCGGTGTGTGGGCGCCGCGCGCCCAAGGGTTGCTGCGCATCGTCGTCGGCTACCTGTTCCTGACGCACGGCACTGCCAAGCTGTTCCACGTGCCGCACGTGGCGATGTTCGACAACATCCAGCTGATGTCGCTGATCGGGCTGGCCGGCGTGATCGAGGTGGTGGGTGGGCTGCTGGTGCTGATCGGCCTGTTCACGCGGCCCGCGGCGTTCATCATGTCGGGCGAGATGGCATTCGCCTACTTCATGGCGCACGCGGCGCAAGGCAACGTGCTGGTGCCGATGCTCAACCAGGGCGAGAGCGCGGTGCTGTTCTGCTTCGTCTTCCTGTTCTTCGCCGCGGCCGGCGCCGGCGCCTGGGGCATCGACACGATGCGCGCCGCGCCGCGGGCCTGAGGCGTGCGCGCGCACGCGGCGCCGAGGTTCGCATGAGCGGCGGCTTCTACGAAAGCCGCGTGTTCCCGTGGCTGAACGACCGGTTCAGCGCCGACCCGTCGCTCGAGAAGATCCGCGCCGACGCGGTGGCGCCGGCGCGCGGCCGCGTGGTGGAGATCGGCTTCGGCAGCGGGCTCAACCTCGCGCACTACACGACTGCGGTGTCGTCGCTGGTCGCGGTGGAACCCAACGACGGCATGCACGCGCGGGCCCGCGCGCGCATCGCCGCGGTGCGCTTTCCGATCGAAGTGATCCGCGGCACCGCCGAACAGATGCCGCTGCCCGACGGCGGCTTCGACACCGCGGTCAGCACGCTCACGCTGTGCACGGTGGCCGATCCGGCGCGCGTGCTCGCCGAACTGCGCCGTGTGCTGCGCGCCAACGGGCGGCTGCTGGTGATGGAGCACGGCCTGTCGGAGGACGAGGGCGTCGCGCGCTGGCAGCGCCGGCTCAATGGCCTGCAGCGCGTGGTCGCCTGCGGCTGCCGCCTGAACCGCCCGATCGCCGAGCTGGTGCAGGCGCACGGCTTCCGCTTCGAGTCGATGCGCAAGTTCTATGTGCCGGGCATGCCGCGCACGCACGGCTGGGTGACCGTCGGCAGCGCCGTCAAGTCGCTCTGAACGCATGGGCGAGCCACGCGCTCATCGGGCCGTGCGGTGATGTCTGCGCTCGACCTGTACGGCCTGGAGCGCAGTGTCTACACGCGCATCGCCCGCCTGGCGCTGGAGGAGAAGGGCGTGCCCTACGTGCTGCACGACGTCGAGATCTTCGGGCCCAGCGGCGTGCCGCCCGAGCACCTGGCGCGTCACCCGTTCGGGCGCATCCCGGCGCTCGCGCACGACGGCTTCGTGCTGTACGAAACCGGCGCGATCACGCGCTACGTCGACGAGGCGTTTGCCGGCCCGCCGCTGCAGCCGCACGAGCCGGCGCGGCGCGCCCGCATGAACCAGCTGATCGGGGTGTTCGATGCCTACGGCTACCGGCCGATGGTGTGGGGCGTCTACGTCGAGCGCGTCGGCCAGCCGCAACGCGGCCGCACACCTGACGAAGCGGTGATCGCAGCCGCGCTGCGCGACGCGCAGCGCTGCCTCGAGGCGGTGCTTGCGCTGCGCAGCAGCACGCCGTGGCTGCTCGGCAGCGAGCCGACCTTGGCCGATCTGCACGCCTACCCGATGCTGCGTGTGCTGTCGCTGGCCCCCGAGGGCGCTGCGCTGCTGCAGCGCCACCCGTCGCTGCAGCGCTGGCTCGAGCTCATGCAGCAGCGCCCGAGCGTGCAGCGCACGCGCTCGAGCCGCGAACCGGCTGCATCCTAGGCCAACGATCGAGCGCATCGTGGCGAACGACTTCGTGCTGCTCGCCACCGGTGCCGCGGTGGCCGGCTTCGTGCAAGGGTTGTCGGGCTTCGCGTTCGGCATGGTCGCGATGTCGATCTGGGTGTGGGGCATCGAGCCCCACGTGGCTGCGGTGATGACGGTGACCGGCGGCCTGGCGGGCCAGCTGGTGCAGGCGTTCACCGTGCGACGCGGGCTGCGGCTGCCAGCGCTGCTGCCGTTCCTGCTCGGCGCGGCGGTCGGCGTCCCGCTGGGCGTCGCGCTGCTGCCGCATCTCGACACAGGGCTCTTCAAGCTGACGCTCGGCATCATCCTGGTGGTGTGCTGCCCGGCGATGCTGCTGGCGCACCGGCTGCCGCGCCTGCGCTGGGGCGGCCGCGCCGGTGACGGTGTGGCCGGCGCGGTGGGCGGGCTGATGGGCGGCATCGGCGGCTTTCCCGGCGTGGTGCCGACGCTGTGGTGCACCTTGCGCGGCTTCGACAAGGACCTGCAGCGCACCGTGGTGCAGAACTTCAACCTCGCCGCGCTGGCCGCCACGATGGCGGTCTATCTGGCCAGCGGTGCCGTCACGCGCGAGATGCTGCCGCTGGCCGCGGTGGTGATTCCAGCGCTGCTGGTGCCGTCGCTGCTGGGCGCGCGCGTCTACGTGGGCTTGAGCGAGCTGGCGTTCCGACGCGTCGTGCTGACGCTGCTCACCGGCGCCGGTGTCGCGATGATCGTCGCCGGCACGCGCGCCTAGACGCCCGCCGCGGCGCGCGACCCGACGCCGCGTGCGCGCCGGACTGCCGCCGGTGAGCGCGGCACCGACGCGAGTGGACGTAACAGCTGCGCCGTATTCACGCGGTGCCATTTCACGCGCGCCGCCGCAGCCGCTGCGTGTTCGCCAAATTTCGCGCGCTCGGCCACGCCGACGCACGACCGCGGGCTCGACTTTGCGGCCGCGCAGCCGAAGAGCAGGCCACCCGGGTTCCGCAGTTGCGCACGCGCCACGCGCGTGCCGCGGTCCGCAGCAGCGACCGGGTTTGCAGAAAGGCTCTCATGCTGCGCGCCGTCACGCTGGTCATCGTCCTCGGGTGGAGTGCGCTCGCCGTGCACGCCGAGGCGGTGTCGCCGGTCATCGTGCCGCCTGCGGCGACCGAGCCCGCGGCCGATGCGGAGCCGCCGCTCAAGTGGCTGCCGCCGCCGCGCCAGCTCACGGTGCAGCTGCCCGGCATGAGCCATCACTTCGACGACCCGGTCGACAGCCACGGCAACCCGATGCCGGGGCGCGAGTTCAACGAGCGCAACTGGGGCATCGGCATCCAGCTCGAGCGCGCGCTGACCGGCGAGTGGTCGCAATGGGTCAGCAAGGTCTCGTTCGGCGTCATGAAGGACAGCCTCGACGCGATGGGCCTGTACGCCGGCTACACCTGGCAGAAGCGCGTGCTCGACACGCCGACCTACTCGGTCGACCTCGGCGGCGGCGGCTTCCTGTTCTGGCGCACGCTGGAGTTCGACGGCCCGCACCTGCTCGTCCCGGCGGTGCTGCCGGTGCTGTCGGCCGAGTGGAAGAGCCTGCGCCTGGGCGTCAACGTGGTGGCGGTGCCGCGCTGCCAATTCAGCGGCGGCACGATGCCGGGCGTGGTCTACCTGCAGTTCACCAAGGCGTTCTAGCGCCTGGCGGACAATGCCGCCGCCCGGCATCGCCGGCGAGGAGGCCCGCATGGAGTCCGCAGCGCCGCTGCTCGTCAGCCAGTGGATCGTGCGCGTGTGCCTGTTCGCGTTCGCGGCGATCGCGCTGGTCGGCGGCGCGTTGCAGATGGTGCTCGGCCAGCCTGACACGTCGCCGCGCCTGGACAACGTGCACCGCTTCATGGCGGGCATCTACTTCGGCATGGGCGCGATCTGCCTGTGGGCCGGCATCACGGTGCGCCAGCAGGGCACGCTGGTCGACCTGATCGCGCTCGGCGTGCTGCTGGCCGGTTGCGGCCGGTTGGTGTCGATGCGCAAGGTCGGGCTGCCGCAGCCGCGCGGCGTGTGGATCGGCTATCTGGTGCCCGAGCTGGCGCTGCCGTTCGTGGTCTGGGCTGCACACCACGCGCGCTGAGCGACCGGCGTACGATGCCAGCGCGCCGACCGCGGCGCGTGCAGAAGGAGCCGTCATGACGACACGCGGTTTTGTGGTCACGCACGCCGACGGCGCGCACTTCGAGCGCGGCCTGCGCGCGTTCTTCGAGTACCGCGACCTCGGCATCGCAGAGGCCACCGACGGGCGCGTGGTGGCGCACGTGATCCGCGCCGCGGCCGGCACCGAGTTCGCCAGCCAGCCGCACCTGCACGAGGCGACATTCCAGTTGGTCTACGTGCTGAAGGGCTGGGTCGAGTTCGAGTACGAAGGCCACGGCCGTGTGCGCCTGCAGGCCGGCTCGTCGGTCTACCAGCCGCCGCGCATCCGGCATCGGGAGCTCGGCCACAGCGACGACCTCGAGCTGCTCGAGATCGTGATGCCGGCCGACTTCAAGACCGTCGAGGTCGACCGCGTGCAGGCCGAGCCGCACGCGGCGGGTGCCGCGTGAGCGCTGCGGCCGCCAGCGCACCGGCGCCGCTGACGCTGCGCGCGTTGCAGGTGCGCGCGGTGCACGCGCCGCTGAAGCGGCCGCTGCAGACCAGTGGCGGCACGGTGCGCGTCGCCCCGCTGGCGCTGATCGACCTGCTCACCGAGCAGGGCGTGACGGGCCGCGCCTACCTGTTCTGCTACACGCCGCTGGCGCTCAAGCCGGTGGTGCAGCTGCTGCAAAACCTGTCGGAGTTCCTGCGCGGCGACGTGGTGGCGCCGCTGGAGCTCGACCTCAAGCTGCAGCGCACGTTTCGTTTGCTGGGCGCCACCGGCCTCACCGCCATCGCGATGGCCGGCGTCGACATGGCGGCGTGGGATGCGCAGGCGCGTGCGGCCGGGCTGCCGCTGGCGCGCCTGCTCGGCGGCACGCTGCGCAAGGTGCCAGCGTACAACAGCTGCGGGCTGGGCATCATCGGCGCCGCGCGCGCGGCCGACGAAGCGATGGAACTGCTGGCGCCGGGCTTTCGGGCCGTCAAGGTGCGGCTCGGCTACCCCGAGGTGCGCACCGACGTCGAGGCGGTGCGCGCGGTGCGCCGCGCGGTCGGTCAGGGCGTGCAGTTGATGAGCGACTACAACCAGACGCTCAGCGTCGCCGAGGGCCTGCGCCGCTGCGACGCGCTGGCCGACGAAGGGCTGGCGTGGATCGAGGAACCCACGCGCGCCGACGACGCCGACGGCCACGCGCAGATCCGCCGCAAGTCGCGCGTGCCGATCCAGATCGGCGAGAACTGGTGGGGCCCGCACGAAATGGCGCGCCACCTGGCCGCCGGCGCGTGTGACCTCGGCATGCCCGACGCGATGAAGATCGGTGGCGTCACGGGCTGGCTGCGCGCGGCCGCACTGGCGCAGGCGCAGGGGCTGCCGCTGTCGAGCCATCTGTTCCCGGAAATCAGCGCGCACCTGCTGGCGGTGTCACCGACCGCGCACTGGCTCGAGTACGTCGACTGGGCCGAGCCGGTGCTGCGCGAACCGTTGCGAATCGATGACCAGGGCGACGCAGTGATCGCCGACGCGCCGGGCAGCGGCATCGACTGGGATGACGCGGCGGTGCAGCGCATGCTGGTGGCTTGACCGCGGTCAAGCCCACGGGCAAACCCGTCCCCCTGATTTAGTATGTTTTGATTGACTTTTCGTTTTCGCAGCGCAGGATCGCGCGGTCGCTTCTCGCATCTCCATGCACCTCTGCCTGGCAGAGTGAGGCGCTGATCCGACAAAGCCCGCGCGCCGTTGGGGGATGGCGCGCGGTCTGGGCCCTGTGCAAGCCGGGCCGCCGGTGTTCCCCTGCGGTAAACAGTTGGGAAGAAAAATGCGCATTCTGAAAGCTCTCACGATTCTTGGGTTGGCGTCCGGATGGACATCCGGCGCGCTCGCAGGCGCGGGCAGCATCAGTGGCTCGGTCACCTTGCTGGGCGACACCAACGTCACGTACAGCATCGCCTCGCCGGCGATGAACACGTACGTCGGCTACAAGTTCACGCTGGGCAACACCGGCGGCAACACAATCAACAACATCTCCTTCACGGTGACGGCAACGGCGACCGATCCCGCAGAAGCGGTCGAGTTGGTCTTCGAGTCGCAGTACCTGCCCGCCATCTGCGCCAAAACCACAGCCAACGCCTTCACCTGCAATGTCGGTCAGCTGCAGGCCGGCGCTGCGCTGCCCGCCTTTCAGGCTTTCTTCAAAGCGCCAGTCAAGTTGAACAACAACGTGGCCGACACGGACGGATCTGATTTCGTCAATGTCAACATGCACGTGTTGTATGCGGAGGGCACCGGCGGCGAGCCGACCTCGACGCCCGACAACTCCATCAGGGACTTCGGTGCGCCGCCTGTGGGTCTGGGCACCTTCAACCCGAACCAGATCAAGTCGGGCGTTCCAAAGAGCGGCGCATCGCTGTACACCGGTGCCGCCGGCGCTCCAACGCCGACCAACAAGTCCACGATGCTCGCGGCCATTCCGGCGTTGAGCACGGGTCAGACCTCCGCGACTGCAGAGCTCTCGATCACGCGCACCACCGACGACCCGCTGGCAACAAACCCTGACACCGACTGCATCTCGAACGGTCACTTCAAGGAGTGCCCGAGCTATAGCGTGTCGATTCCGAACTCCACGTTCCCGACTGCGCCCTATCTGAAGACCAGCTATCGCGTGGACGCGAGCAGCCTGAAGATGAGCGCGGCCAAGATCCTGAACAGCGTCCAGATTCGGTATACAGGCGACGCGTTCACGAACGAGCCGGTGCATGCATGCACGAACAACGCACCCACCGGTACTGGCTTGCCGTGTGTCCTGAGCGCGCAGTGCTACAAGAGGAGCACGCCGGGATGGACGCAGGATCTCGACGGCGACTGCGAATGGATCCTCATCAACACCAAGAACGGCTTCACCAAGTTCTTTTGAAGCCGAGACGCTCCGCAGGGCGGTTCGCACCACGCTTGGCGTGATGCCGCTACTGTGGAGTTGAACCCGCGAGGTCCCGGCCCTGCGCGCGGGCACGTTCGGCACCGACCACGTTGCCTTTTTCGCGATAGATCGTCAGGGCCACCTCGATGTGGCGTTGTGCTTCGGCATGCCGACCGGCATGCCGAAGCACCGTCGCATGCTCCATCAGCACGTCGGCGCGGAAGCTCGGTGTCTCGGCGTCCTTGAGCAGGTCGACGGCTTGCTGCGACAGCTGCAGCGCCTGCTCGTGCTGGCCAGCGCGGGCGAGGATCGGCGCGCGGCTGGCGCGCCATAGCGCTTGGCTGAGCAGGTCGTCTGGGCTGGTGGCCTCCTCGGCCCTCCTGGACCACACCAGCGCTTCCTCGTCCCGCCCCTGATCGCGCACCAAACGCGCGAGCAGGATGGCCAACGAGGACTGGAAATAGCGCTCGCCCTTCTCGGCCAGGAATTCGTAGTCGGTCTGGAGGTCGCGTTCGGCGAGCGCAAGGTCGCCGCCGTGCAGCTCGACGAACGCCACATCCATGCCATTGGCGGCCGCGATGATGCCCTGGCCCAGCTCGCGCAGCATCGCGCGGCCCTTGCGGTAGTGGTCCCGCGCCACATCCAGTTCGCCGTTCATGGCGCGCAATTGCGCCAGCGAACAGCGGATCGCGCTCTCGGCGATGCGGTCGGCCATGCCGTCGTTGATCAGTCTCTCGCACTGTTCGATCGCCTGCTGCACCGGTGTGGGGCCAAGCACGGCGTTGCTGGCCATCACGCTGCCGATCTTGGTCACCAGCTGGGCGTTGCCCGCCTGTCGTGCATGCTGGGTCGACCGCTCAGCGGCTTCGCCGGCGAGCCGATAGCGACCCCACAGGGAGTGGATGCCCATCACCAGCCGCCAAGCCGTGGCCAGCTCGTTCTGGGCATCGAGCCGTTCCAGCGAAGGCACCAGATCGGAGATGACCTGCAGCGTGCTGTTGCTCCAATCGCCGGTGTGCGCGCCGCTGTAGTAGTCGATGATGAAACCGATCAAGCGGCAAGCCGCCAGAATCCGCGCATTGCCGCGTTGCTCGGCGATTTGGTGCGCATCCGCGAGCACCGCACGCGCCTCCTCGAAATTGCCCAGGTTCGTGAGGGCTTCGGCCAGAGCGGGCATCGCGGTCAATCGCTCCGCATCGTCTTCGGGAAACAGTGCGATCGCGCGTCGCCCCAAGTTGACGGCGGCATTGAGGTCACCGCGTGCATAGACGCGTTTGGCCGAGGAGGACAGGCGCCTTCCGGCATCGCGGCTGACTGCCAAGCCTTGATCGTTGAGCGGCCCCAGCTCCTTGAGGTAACGGTGAGCCTGCTCGAGGTGGTAGCCCAGGATCTCCTCGAACTCGAGCGCACGGTCTCGATCGGCGTTGACCTTGTCGGCCCAGCGCACGAAGTCGATGTGCAGCTGCGCGCGTGCGCGTTTCAGCAGGCCGTTGTAGACCGTGTCGCGCACCAGCTGGTGGTGGAAGCGGTAGCGCGTGGTGGCGTCGACGCTCATCGACACCCGCACGAACTGCTTGCGCGTCAGTGTCGCCAACTGCTGATCGAGCGTCGCGCGAACACCCTCGGGTGCCATGTCGGCAAGGGCCGATTGCGGAAACTCCAGGCCGATCACCGATGCCGGCTCCACGGTCGCGCGCTCAGTGCGGCCAAGCTGGTCAAGCCGCGCCTCGAGCAGCGCATGGATCGTTGGCGGCACTTCGATGTCGACCGCTGCTTGCGTGCGCACCCATCGCCCTGCCGCCTCGACCACCGCGCCGCGGTCGATCAGCATCGACAGCAGCTGCTCCACGTACAGCGGGTTACCCTCGGCGGTGTCGACAATGCGCGACAGCACATCGGGCGCGAGCCCCATGCCGCCGAGCAGGTTGGTCACCACCTGCGCCGCGGCTTCGTCGCTCAAGGGTCTCAGCAAGACGTTCGACGCGCCGGCCTGTTCGCCCCATTGCGAACGCTCCTCCAGCAGGTCGTGACGCGCGGTGGTCAGCAACAAGATCGGTGCGTCACCGGCGGTCGACAACACGTAGTCCAGCAGATCCAAGAAGGCCGGTTCCGCCCAGTGGATGTCGTCGATCAGCGCCACCACGGGCGCGCGCGCAGCCAGGATCTCGAGCACCTTGCGTGCCGCCCAATACACCTCGGGCAATGGATAGTTTTCGCTGCTCAGGCCGGTGGCGGCCATGACGCGGTCGACCACCTCGCGGTCGCCGAGGTATGACAGCAGCTTGGCATGCGCCGCCTCGGGCCTGTCGTCATCGGTGACGTCGGCGGCGCTCAGCATCACGCGCAGCGGCCAGAAGGTGATGCCGTCTCCGTAAGGCAGGCAGCGGCCGCGCAGCACCGCAGCGCCCTGCGCAATGCGCGTCACGACCTCGTGCACGAGGCGCGACTTGCCCACGCCGGCATCCCCGATCACGGTCACCATCCGGGTGTGGCCGGCCACCACCTCTGCGCAGATGCGCCCGATCTCGGCCAGCTCGGCGTCGCGGCCGACGATCGGCGTGTCGCTGCGCCGCAGGTTGCCGTCGAGGCCGCGCGCATGGATCAGGCGATAGGCCGCCACCGGTTGCGCCTTGCCCTTGAGCGCCAGCGGCTCGACCGCCTCGACCTCGACCGCGTCGCACACCAGGCGATAGGTCACATCGCCCAGGTAGATCTGGTTTTCCGGCGCAGCCTGTTCGAGGCGCGCCGCCACGTTGACCGCGTCGCCGGTGGCCAGCTTCTGGGTGGCGCCCGGGTCGTCGTTGGCCACCACTTCGCCGGTGTTGACGCCGGTGCGATTGGCCAGCGCGACGCCGTAGCGCGCACGCAGATCCTGGTTGACCTGGGCCAGCGCGCTTTGCATGCCGACCGCGGCACGCACCGCACGCAGCGCGTCGTCTTCGTGCGCGCGCGGCAGGCCGAACACCGCCATGATGGCGTCGCCGATGTACTTTTCGATCTTGCCACCGTGCCGTGCGATCTCAGCGGCCATCGCCTGGAAGTAGCGCTCCTTGACCTCGTGCAGCGCCTCGGCATCGAGGTGTTCGCCCAGTGCGGTGGAGCCCTTCAGGTCGCAGAAGACGATCGTCACCGTCTTGCGCACCTCGTGCACAGGCAGCGGCGCCGGCGCTGCCGCCAGCGGCGTACCGCAGTAACCGCACAGCCTGAACTTCGGCGGGTTCTCTTCGCCGCAACCGGGACACCGGATCATCTCGTCCGCGAGTCTAGAGGACGCGCGGTGCGGCCACGTCGACCCGGGGGACTCAGCACCGCGACCCGCTCATGTCTCGCCGCTGCATCGCCCGATCCGGGGGACGACCGGGCCGGGGCCGGGCCCCGGCTCGCAGTGCCGGTACAGTCGATGCTTGTCAACGCCGCAAGACCCGATCGCAGGACCCCGTGTACACCATAGACATGCTCGAGCACGCCGTCGCGACCGCCGCGTCCGCGATGACCAGCACGCAGGGCATGGTCGCACTCGCGTCGGCCGGCGTGGCGTCGGCGCTGATCCTGGGCGGCTCGTTCGTCAAGACGATGATCCCGCTGCGCTGGCTCGGGCTGGGCAGCAATCTCGGGTTCATCGTCTATGGCGCGCTGTTCCCCCATCTGCCGATGCTGGTGCTGCACACGCTGCTGCTGCCGGTGAACCTGTACCGGCTGATCGAGATGATCCGACTGACGCAGCGGGTCAACGCCGCGGCCGACGTGAAGGACACCTCGGGCCTGTGGCTGCGCCCGTACATGAAGCGGCGCCGGCTGAAGGCCGGCAAGGTGTTGTTCCGCAAGGGCGACCCGGCCGATCACCTCTACATGCTGACCTCCGGGCGCATCGAGCTGGTCGAGATCGGCGTCGCGCTGCCGGCAGGCCGCATCTTCGGCGAGATCGCATTTTTCGCACCCGACAAGTGCCGCACGCTGACGGCGCGCTGCGTCGAGAACAGCGAGGTGCTGGCGATCAACGAAAGCACGGTGCGCCAGCTCTACTACCAGAACCCCGACTTCGGCTTCCACCTGATCGGTCTGGTGGCCGGACGCTTGACCGCCGACATCCGGCGCCTCGAGACCACGCTGCAGGCGCACGAGGCCGATGCCGCATCCGCGGTCGACGTGCCGATCCAGTCCGCATGACAGCGCACTGCGCTCCCCTGAAAGGCGCGCGATGAGCGCGCCGCCGCTGGCGCGTCGCGCCCCGGTCGTGGTGCCGGACAGCGACTACATCGTCTGCGAGGAGTGCGATGCGGTGTACCGCGCGCGCCCGCTGGCCAGCGATGCGGTGCTGCGCTGCCGACGCTGCGGCGCCACACTGGCGCGCGGCCACGCGCTGCCGCTGGACGGGCAGCTCGCGCTGACGCTGGGCGCGCTGGCGGTGTTTCTGATCGGCAGCCTGTCGCCGATCGTCACCCTCGAGCTGAAGGGCAACCACTCGCAGGCCACGCTGCTGGAGGCCACGCGCCTCACCTGGGAGAGCGGCGCACACGTGGTGGCCGTGCTCAGCCTGCTCACCGCGTTCGTGTTTCCGCTGCTGGTGATCGTGCTGCGGCTGTGGGTGATGGTGCCGCTCGTGCTGCGTCGCCCGGTGCCGCTGCTGGCGCCGGCGATGCGCTCGCTCAACTGGGTGCTGCGCTGGAGCATGGTCGAGGTGTTCATGCTCGGCGTGCTGATCGCGGTGGTGCGCTCGGCCGGCGTCACGCACGTGGTTTTCGGCGCGGGCATCTTCGCCTACATGGCGCTGACGGTGCTGCTGACCGCGATCTACGCGGCCGGGCTGCAGGGCCTGTGGACCGAGGCGGCGCGCCGATGCTGAACGCCAGCTACCCCGATGCCGCCGACCTCGGGCTGACCCACTGCGAGGTGTGCACGCTGGTGCTGCAGGCGCCGCCGGGTGGCGCCAAGTGGCGCTGCCCGCGCTGCGGTCACCCGCTGCAGGCGCGCAAGCCGCACAGCGTGCAGCGCACGCTGGCCTGGCTGATGACCGCGGTCGCGCTGTACCTGCCGGCCAACGTGCTGCCGGTGATGACCACCGAGAGCGTGCTCGGACGCGACAGCCACACGATCGTGGGCGGCATCATCGAGCTGTGGACGACGGGTTCGCGCGAATTGGCGATCATCGTGTTCATTGCCAGCATCGCCGTGCCGTTGCTCAAAATAGCGGCGTTGGCGCTGCTGGCCTTTACCGCGCAGCGGCGCTCGCGCTGGCGGCAGCGCGAGCGTGCCGCGCTGTACCGCCTGGTCGAAACCGTGGGACATTGGTCGATGCTGGATGTGTTTGTCGTCGTGTTGCTGGTGGGCATGGTGCAGTTCGGCGTGCTCGCCAGCGTGGAGCCCGAACCGGGCCTGATGGCCTTCGGCGCCGTGGTGGTGGCAACGATGCTGGCGTCGGCGAGCTTCGACCCGCGGCTGATCTGGCCGCGGCCCGACGAGCCCCGCGTGGCGCATGGCTGAACCCGACCCCCCGCAGGCCGCGCCGCCGCCGCTGCCCGAGCCGGTGCTCGCGCGGCAGAACCGGCTGCACCTGTCGCTGGTGTGGATCGTGCCGATCGTCGCGCTGCTGGTGGGCGCGGTGCTCGTCGTGCGCTCGCTGTTGCAGGCCGGCCCCGAGATCACGATCGAGTTCCGCAGCGGCGAGGGCCTCGAGCCCGGGCGCACCGAGGTGCGCTACAAGGAGGTGGTGGTGGGCCGCGTCAAGAACGTGTCGCTCGGTCCGCAGCGCGAGCGCGTGCTGGTGACCGCGACGCTGGAGCGCAACGTGCGCTCGCTGGCGGTCGAGGACACGCGCTTCTGGGTGGTGCGGCCGCGCATCGGCACCGCCGGCGTCAGCGGCCTGGGCACGCTGCTGTCCGGCGCCTACATCGGCGTCGACGCCGGCGCGTCCGAGCAGGCGCGCGATCATTTCGTCGGCCTCGACCAGCCGCCACTGGTGCTGCGCGGCGAGCCCGGGCGCAGCTTCGTGCTGCAGGCCGACGACCTCGGCTCGCTCGACGTCGGCTCGCCGGTGTACCACCGGCGCGTGCGCGTCGGCCGTGTGGTGGGCTACGGGTTGTCGGCCGGCAGCAAGGCGCTCGACATCCGGGTGTTCATCGAGTCGCCGTTCGAGAACCTGGTGACGCTGGACACGCGCTTCTGGCACGCCAGCGGCGTCGACCTGCAGCTCAACGCCGGCGGCCTGACGCTCAACACGCAATCGGTGGCGTCGGTGCTGGCCGGCGGCGTTGCGTTCGCGACGCCGCCCGACGGCGACCCCGGCGCGCCGGCCGCGGACGGCCAGCACTTCAAGCTGTTCGAGCAACAGCGGCAGGCGATGGCGCCCGACGATGGCGAACCGTTGCGCGTGCGCATGATGTTCAAGCAGTCGCTGCGCGGGCTGGTCGAGGGCGCGCCGATCGATCTGCTGGGCGTCGAGTTCGGCAGCGTGCGCAGCGTGGTGCTGCAGCCCAGCGGCTCGCTGCAGTCGCTGCCGGTGGAGGTGCTGGGCGACGTCTATCCGAAGCGCCTGGGCGCCTTGCGCAGCCGCTTCGTGGGTCAGGACGCCGCGCGCGGCGATCGGCAGATGCTCAAGCAGCTGATCGACAACGGGCTGCGCGCGCAGGTGCGCACCGGCAACCTGTTGACCGGGCGGCTCTACATCGCGCTGGAGTTCGTGCCCAAGCCGGCCAAGGTGTCGTACGACGCCGCGGCGCCGGTGCCCACGCTGCCGACGGTGCCCGGCGCCTTCTCCGACGTGCAGCCGCAGGTGGCCGAGATCGTGGCGCGATTGTCGCGCGTGCGCTTCGACGAGATCGGCAGCGATCTGCAGTCGGCGCTGCGCTCGCTCAACAAGGCCACCGCGTCGCTGCAAGCCACGCTCGACAGCGCGGACACGAGCATCAACAAGCTGACGCCCGATGCGCAGGCGGCGATCGCCGACATGCGGCAGGCGCTGGCCACCGCCAACCAGACGCTGGCCAGCGCGCAGCAGACTTTGCGCAGCGCCGAGACCAACCTGACCGATGCCCAGTCGCCGATCCAGCGCAATGCCAACCAGACGCTGGCCGAGCTGCAGCGCGCCGCGCAGGCGCTGCGTGTGCTGGCCGACTACCTGCAACGCCACCCGGAAACGATTCTGCGCGGCAAGCCCGACGAGCCGGTGCCCGCCGGCGCGGAGAAGCGATGAAGCCCCACGTTCTGCGGCTCGCCGCCGCGCTCGCGATCCTCGCTGGCTGCAGCACGACGAGCCCGCCGACCCACTACCACAGCCTGGTCGCGGCGCTGCCGCCCAGCGGCGCCGGCGCGCACGCGCTGCCGGCGCCCAGCCTGCAGGTGCAGGTGCTGCCGGTGCAGGTGCCGACGCAGGTGAACGTGCCGCAGCTGGTCGTGCGCAACGCCGACGACTCGCTGTCGGTGCTGGAATACGAGCGCTGGATCGGCCCGCTGAGCGACGAGATCCGCGACGCCGTCGCGTTGCGCATCGAGCGCGCGCTGGCGCAGGAGGCGCCGGCGCCGCAGCCGCCGGCCGACCACATCTGGCGCGTGCGCATCGACGTGCAGCGCTTCGATTCGATGCTCGGGCGCGCGGCCAGCATGCAGGTGCAGTGGTCGCTGCGCGCCACCGGCGGCGGCCCGGCGCTGCGCTGCCACGCCAGCTACGAGCAGCCGGTCGCGGCCGGCGTCACTGCGCTGGCCGCTGGGCACCGCGCACTGGTGGAGCGGCTGGGCGACGTGATCGGGCAGGCGTTGAAGGCGTCGGCTGCCGGTGCCACGCCGTCGTGCGCGTGACCGGCGCGCAAGCGGCCTGACGGCGTGCCTAGCCGGCGCGCGCTGAGCGCCGCCGTTGGCGGCCGGTGATCTGCGCCGGTCGTGCGCTGCCCGCCGTCAGCGCTGCGCCCCGAGCGCGGCCAGGCGCTGGCGCACGCCGTCGGCGGCGCGCACGTTGCCGGCGGCGCTGTAGACGTCGAGCGCGCGCTGGTAGAACTCACGCGCCGCTGCGGCGGCGCCGCGCGCCGCTTCGTTGTCGGCCGCGCCCAGCAGGTCGAGCGCCACGCGCTCGCTCAGCCCGAGCTGGCGGTCGATCGCCAGCGCCTGCGCGAACGCGCTGGAGGCCGCGTCGTGCTGGCCGAGCTGGCGCTGCGCCTGGCCGCTCAGGCGCAAGGCGTTGGCCCGCTCGGCGCCGTGCTCGTCGGCGCGCGCCACGCCCTGCGTGGCCCACTGCAGCGCGGCCGGCGCGTCGCCACGCTGCAGCGCGACGTGCGCGCGCAGGTTGGCCAGCGTCGCGTCGAGCGCGCACGGCGCGGCGCAGGCGGCTTGCGCGCGCTCGGTCCAGTCGAGCGCGGCGTCGAGGTCGGGCGCATCGAGGTACAGCAGCGCCTTGCGCGCCGACGCGCGCGCCACCAGCGGCGCGCCGTAGCGCTGCGGCGCGGCGACGATCCGATCGACGCGCGCCTGCGCCCCCGCCAGGTCGCCGCCGGCGCCTTGCACCAGCGCCAGGTTCAGCAGCATCGCGCCGGCGAGTTCGAAGTCCTCCACCGATTCGGCCGCGGACAGTGCACGCTCGTACAGCGCGGCCGCCTGCGTGGCGTCGCCGCGCGCCCACGAGCGCGCGCCGGCCTGGGCCAGCGTGCTCGCATTGCGCTGCGCGGGGTTCTGCGGCGGGCCAGCGGGGCTGCCGCAAGCGGCCAGCCACAGCGCGCCGCACAGCGCCGCCAGCGCGCCGAGCCGGCGCGCGTCAGCGCGGCGCCGACCCGTGCAGCGCCGCGGGGTCATGGCTGTCGATCGGCAACGCGGCCGGGGGCGGCGCAGGCAACATCGAGCGCAGCGGCCACGACTCGCGCAGCCCCTGCATCGTCTCGCGGGAATCGTCGATCAGCGGCGCGGTGCTGCGCATCAGCTCCGGCACGCCCTTGGCGGCAGACGACGAGATCGTGCGCGCATCGCGCAGCACGGCGTCGAGGCTGGTCAACGCGTTGTCGGCCTTGCCCAGCATGCCCGGCAACCGGGTGTTCACCGCATCGAGACTCTTGTCGGCCTGCCCGATCAGGTTGCCGAGCCGCACCACCGAGCGGTTGGCCTCGCCGAGCACGCTTTCGCCTTGCGTGCCGAGGCGCGCGACGCGGTTGCGCAAGTCGAGCGTCAGCGCGTGCATCTCCTGCGTGGCGCCGGCCAGCTCGCGCGTGACCGCATGCGCATGCTCGAGCATCGCGTCGATGTCGCCCTTGCGGGCGCGCGCGGTGCCGGTGAGCTGCTTGACGTCGTCGAGGATCGGCGCCAGCCGCGTGCGCAGGTCTTCGGCGATCTCGGTCAGCGTGCCGCGCTTGCGAAAGCCCACGTGCGGATCGTCTTCGCTCAGGGACTGCTCGGCGCTGCCAGGGCGCAGATCGATCGCCGCCGGGCGCAGCTGCTCGCGCACGACCTCGGCGCGCGCATCGGTCTTCAGGTGCGAGAACGGCTCGGTCTCGATCGCCAGCACGACCTTGACGCTGAGGTCGGGCTGCAGATGCATCGCAGCGATCTTGCCGATGCGAAAGCCGCTCATGCGCACCGGCGTGCCGGGCGACAGCCCGGTGGCGTCGTCGGCCAGGAAGTACACCTGCGAGCGCGTGGTCAACACGCCGTGCTGGTAGGCGATGCCTCCGGCCAGCGTGATCGCCAGCAACAGCGCGAGGATGAGCAGCGCGGCGATCTGGCGGCGCTGCGACTTCGCGCGCGGCGGTTCGACGACGGGCGGCACGGCGCTCATGAGATCAGCAGCACGATGGCGATCAGGTCGACCACCAGCACGAACGTCAGGCTGCCGGCCCCGGCGGCGACCACCGCTTTGGGCAGCGCGCCGACCTCGCTGTGCACCTGCAGCCCGTGGTAGCAGGCGATGGCACCGATGCCGGCACCGAACAGCGCCCCTTTGAGCACGGACAGCGGCACCTGCAGCGGCGACGCGGTGGTGAGGAACGAATCGAGCTCGAACTCCAGCGCGGTGCCCAGGGTGAGCGACGAGGCCACCAGCGCCGAGCCGATGGCGACGAACTGGAAGCAGCTCACCAGCGCGGCGGCCGACAGCGACGCGCCGAGCACGCGCGGCAGCACCACTTCTTCCTCGTGCTCGATGTCGCGCCAATGGCTGTCGGCGATGCCGCTGCGCAGGCGCATCAGCGCCACCTCGGCGGCGATGGCGACGCTCGAGCGCACGATGAGGATCAGCGCGGTGATCAGCGGCCCGAGCTCGCGGATGCCGCCCCACACCACGGCCTTGAGCGCGGTGTCGTCGTCGGGGCCCAGCAGCTCGAGCGCGCGCGTGACCACCACCGCGCCGAACAGCATCGCCACCACCAGCACGTAGGGCAGCGCCTGCACGCCGGTGACCTGGATCTGGCGCAGCAGCGCGACGCGCACCTGCGGCACGCGCAGCAGGCCGCGGCGCGCGAACGCATGCGCCAGCATCGAGCTGTAGCCGAGGGCGAGGCGCGTGGTGGCAGAGAACATGGGTCGCGAGCGTTCGCGGCGATGATGCCCCAAAGAACCGGTCGCAGGTGCCGGGGTTGCCCGCAATCGCCGCGCGGGCACGCCGTTGGCGATGGCCCGGCGCGCGCGGGCTTGGTATCGTCCGCGCAGTCGAGGAGGCACCATGAAGCAGCGCAAGTGCGCGATCGTCACCGGCTCGGGCACCGGCGTGGGAGCGGCCACCGCGCTGCAGCTGGCGCAGCGCGGCTACGACGTGCTGATCAACTACGCCAAGAGCGAGCGCGAGGCGCGCGAGTCCGAGGCTGCATGTCGTGCTGCCGGCGCCGACACGCTGCTGATGCGTGGCGATGTCGCGGACGACGTGGCGTGCCGCGCGTTGGTCGAAGCCGCAGTCGGCCGCTGGCAGCGCCTGGACGCGCTGGTCAACAACGCCGGCATCACCACCTTCAAGGGCAGCGGCCACTGGGACGCGATGGACGCGGAGTCGTTCCAGACCATCCTCGGGGTCAACGCACTCGGCACCTTCCAGATGGTGCGCGCCGCGGCGCCTCACCTGCGCGCGACGCACGGCGCGATCGTCAACGTGTCGTCGATCGCCGGGGCGCTCGGCATCGGGTCATCAGTGCCCTACATCGCGTCCAAAGGCGCGGTCAACGCGATGACCTTGCACTTCGCGCGCGCCCTGGCACCGCAGGTGCGCGTCAACGCCGTGTGCCCGGGGCTGATCACGACGCGCTGGTTCGTCGACGGCGTGGGCCGGCAGAACTACGAGAAGATCAAGGCCAGCTACGAGCAGACCACGCCGCTGCAGACCGCGGCCAGCGCCGAAGATGTGGCCGATGCGGTGGTGTGGCTGATCGAGGGCGCACGCACCACCACCGGCGAGCTGTTGATGCTCGATGGCGGCCGCCACCTCGGCGGCACGGTGGCGGTGCCGCCGCGCAGCTGATCGCGCCGGGCTCAGCCCCGGCTGCTGTGCGCCGCGTAGCTGGGCGGCTTGCGGTGGTGGGTGGCCTGCTCGTACGCGTATGCGAAATGGAGCAGCCGCGCGTCGCTCCACGCGGGGCCGATGAAGCTCAGCCCCACCGGCAGACCGCCGGAGACCTGGCCCATCGGCACCGTGACGTGCGGATAGCCCGCCACCGCGGGCGGTGAGGTGGCCGAGGCGCCCACGGCGTCGCCGTTGATGGGGTCGATCAGCCACGCCGGGTCTCCGGTGGGTGCCACCAGTGCGCTCACGCGCTTGCTCTTGAGCACCGCGTCGATGCCAAGCGTGCGGGCGTAGCGCTGGCAATCGTTGAACGCCTTGCGGTAAGCGGCTGCGCTGATCGGCCCCTTGGCTTGCGCCTGCTCGAACAGCTCCTGGCCGAACAGCGCCAATTCGTCGGCCGCATGTTCGCGGTTGTAGGCGATCAGGTCGGCCAGCGTGCGGTGCGGCAGGTTGGCAGCGAACTCGCGCAGGTACAGCGGCATTGCGTGCTTCAGTTCGATCAGCAACAGGTCGAGCTCGGTCTGCTGGTACTTGTCGGTGTGCGGGATCGGCGCGTCGACCAGCACCGCGCCGAGGTCCTTCAGCGCCGCCTGGGCGCGCTCGAACAGCTGCACCGTGTCGCGTTGCGTGCCGGCCAGGTTGCTCGCAATGCCCAGTCGCACCCCGCGCAGCGACTGCGCGTCGAGCTGCTGCAGCGACATCGCCTGCAGGCGCTTGCCGGCGGCGCGCGTGGCGGGGTCGTTCGCATCGCTGCCGGCCATCACCTGCAGCAGCAGCGCGACGTCGCGCACGCTGCGGCACATCGGGCCCGGGGTGTCCTGCGTGAACGAGATCGGCACGATGCCGTCGCGGCTCAGCAGCCCCACGGTCGGCTTGATGCCCACCAGCGCCTGCACCGACGAGGGCGACGTGATCGAGCCGTCGGTCTCGGT
>Ga0207648_10001252_pt1 | contig 28387 bp, 20 predicted proteins | sample KBSMisM32_FD_184310 | JGI IMG/M metagenome (GOLD analysis project Ga0207648, IMG submission 184310) | Miscanthus rhizosphere microbial communities from Kellogg Biological Station, Michigan, USA - KBS Miscanthus M3-2 (SPAdes) (version 2) | ecosystem: Host-associated > Plants > Roots >... | reverse complement strand
CGGTCACTTCGGCCGACGCGGACAGGTCGAACCCGGCGGATTCCGCCGTGGCGTACGTCGGGAGGGGCACTGTGGCGTCCAGTCGTCTGATCCGGATCTTCATCGCGGCATCGTACCTCGTCGTTGCGCTCACGTTTGCGTCTGCCGCTCCAGCGCAGGATCTGAAAGCGCCGTTGCCGGTCGATTCCAGTGTCCGCACCGGTACGCTGCCGAACGGTCTCAAGTTCTTCATCCGCCGCAATCCGCGCCCGGCGGATCGCGTGCTGCTGCGTCTCGCCGTCCAGGCCGGCTCGGTGGACGAAGCCGAGGACCAGCGCGGGCTCGCGCACATGCTCGAGCACATGGCGTTCAACGGCACGTCGCGCTTCAAGCCCGGCGAGCTCGTGAGCTACCTGCAATCGATCGGTGCGCGCTTCGGTGCGCACGTGAACGCCTACACGAGCTACGACGAGACGGTCTACATGCTCGACGTGCCCACCGACCGCCCCAATGCGCTGCAGCGCGGCTTCGACGCGCTCAGCGACTTTGCCGGCGGGATGACGCTGGACCCCGCCGAAGTGGAAAAGGAGCGGGGCGTCGTCATCGAGGAGTGGCGCGGGCGGTTGGGTGCGGGCACCCGCATGCAGCAGCCGCAGATCGAAGCGATCTTCGGCCCGACGTCGATGTACTCGAAACGTCTGACGATCGGCACGCCGGAGTCGCTCCGGACGTTCACGGTGAAGCGGCTGCGCGACTTCTACACGACGAACTACCGTGCGAACCGCATGGCGGTGATCGCGGTGGGGGATCTGGATCCCGCCGCCATCGAGTCGCTGATCCGGCAGCGGTTCGGCGCCATGCCGGGCACCAAGGGCGCCACGCGCCGCCCGGCGGAGATTCCGCCGCACCGCGACACGCGCTTCGTGACGGTCTCGGACCGCGAGGCCCAGGGGACCTCGGTGAGCGTGATCATGAAGGGGCCGTTCCACGCCCTCGAGACGCTCGAGGACTACCGCCGCTCGCTCGTGGAGTCGCTCGCGTATCAGATGATCAACTCCCGCTTCGCCGAGCTGTCGCGCCGGCCCGACGCCCCGTTCCTGGCGGCGTCGGCGGGCAGCGACACCTTCGGGCGCACGGTCGAGGCCGCGAGCTTCGGCGTGCGGGTCAAGGACGGCGAGACCGGCAAGGGGCTGACGGCGCTGATGACCGAGGTGGCTCGCGTGCGGCAGTTCGGGTTCGGCGAGGCCGAGCTCGATCGCGCGCGCCGCGCGGCGCTGGCTCAGTACGAGCGGCTGTACAACGAGCGCAACAACACCACGAGCGACCCGCTCGCCTCGGAATTGCTCCGCCACTATCTGAGCCGCGAAGCGGTGCCCGGGATCGAGCGGGAGCTCGAATACGCCCGGCGGTTCCTCGCCACGATTACCACCGCTGAAGTCTCCGCCTACGCGAAGGAGGTCATCCACGACGACAACCGCGTGGTGCTGTCGACGGCGCCCGATCGGCAGGGGCTCGCGCCGGTGACGCAGGCGCAGCTCCAGTCGGCACTCACCGCGGGGCTCTCGGCGTCGGTGACGCCGTGGAGCGATCAGATCGAAGGCAAGGCGCTGATGGCCAAGGCGCCGGCGCCCGGCACCGTGAAGTCGCGGCGCGAGATCCCCGAGATCGGCGTGACCGTACTGACGTTCGCCAACGGGGTCGAGGCGTGGTTGAAGCCCACCGACTTCCGCGCCGACCAGGTGGTGTTCAGCTCCTACGCGAGGGGCGGCATTTCCACGGCTCCGCAGGAGCAGTACTTCAACGCGTCGCTGGCGTCGTCGCTCGTCGGCATCGGGGGCGTCGGCGGTCTGACACCCGTCGATCTCGGGAAGCTCCTGGCGGGGAAGCTGGGTGGCGCCTCGGCGTACATCTCCACCTACACCCACGGCGTCAACGGATCGGCGACGCCGAAGGATCTTGAAACCGCGCTGCAGCTGGCGAACCTGCACTTCACGGCGCCCAATCGCGACCCCGGCGCGCTCGATCTGATGAAGCGGCGGCTCGAAGCCTCGCTGGCCAACCAGGCGCAGAGCCCGGGCGCCGTATTTGGCGAACGCGTGCGCCGGCTGAACACCGTCGATCACTACACGGCGCGCCCGTTCAAGATGGACGACGTGGGGAAACTCGACGCCCAGGCGATGTGGAGCTTCTACAACGAGCGGTTCAGCAATGCCGCCAACTTCACGTTCTTCTTCGTCGGCAACTTCACCGTCGACGACATCACGCCGCTCCTGGCCACCTACATCGGATCGCTGCCGTCAAAGGGGGCGCCGGACTCGAAGGCCGCCGACGTGCACCTGCAGTTCCCGGCGTCGGTCCAGCGCGAGACCGTCACCAAGGGGCAGGAGCCCCGGGCACAGACGGTCATCACCTTCTTCTCGGACACCGGGCTCGACGAGGCGCAGACGGCTCGCATCCGCGCCGCCGCGGACATCGTCGAGAACAAGCTGCGCGACATCCTGCGCGAACAGCTGGGCGGCACCTATTCCGTGTCGGTCGGCTATTCGGATACGTCGCCGCAGCCCGGCTACGGCACGACCACGGTGCAGTACGGCAGCTCGCCGGAGAACGTGGACAAGCTGAACGCGGCGGTGATGACCGAACTCGACCGGCTGCGCAAGGACGGCCCCAGCGTCGCGGACCTCCAGATCGTCAAGGAAGCCGACAAGAACGACCTGGCCCAGGCGCTTCGGCAGAACAACTACTGGCTCAACGCGCTGCAGTCCTCGCACCTGCTCGGCCGCGATCCGAAAACGATTCCGAAGCGATCCGAGCGTACCGACGCGCTCACCGTGGACAACGTGCACGAGGCGATGCAGAAGTATCTGCCCGCCAACCGTTACACGGTAGTCACGTTGCTCCCCGAGGCGCCCGCGGCGGCGGCCCGCACGCAGTAGGGTCAGGTAGGTCAGGTAGGTCGGGTGGGCCCACCAGACCCACCTGACCGCTCTTCGGTATACTCGCTGTTTTGAATCCCTTCTAACTCGATGCAGTACATCTACACGATGAAGGGGCTCGGGAAGGTTCATCCTCCCGACGCCCAGGTACTCAAGGACATCTGGCTCTCGTTTCTTCCCGGCGCCAAGATCGGCGTGCTCGGGTTGAACGGGGCGGGGAAGAGCTCGCTGCTGAAGATCATGGCGGGCGAGGACACGTCGTTCATCGGGGAGGCGTTTCCCGCCGACGGCATCACGGTCGGCTTTCTCCACCAGGAGCCGCAGCTCGATCCGAAGAAGACCGTCAAGGAGAACGTCGAAGAGGGCGTCGCCGAGACGAAGAAGATCCTCGACCGCTACGACGAGCTGAACATGAAGCTCGGCGAGGATCTGTCGCCCGAGCAGATGGACAAGGTGCTGGAAGAGCAGGGCCGCCTGCAGGACCGCATCGACGCCCTCAACGCCTGGGAAATCGACTCGCAGCTCGAGCTCGCCATGGACGCGCTGCGCTGCCCGCCGCCGGACTCCGACGTGACGACGCTGTCGGGCGGCGAGCGCCGCCGGGTGGCGTTGTGCCGGCTCCTGCTCAAGTCGCCCGACCTGCTGCTCCTCGACGAGCCCACCAACCATCTCGACGCCGAGTCGGTGGCGTGGCTCGAGCGGTTCCTCAAGGAATACAAGGGCACCGTGGTGGCGGTGACGCACGATCGCTACTTCCTCGACAACGCCGCCGAGTGGATCCTCGAGCTCGATCGCGGCCAGGGCATCCCGTGGAAGGGCAACTACTCCTCGTGGCTCGACCAGAAGCAGCAGCGGCTGTCGCAGGAAGAGAAGACGGAGAGCAAGCGGCAGAAGACGCTGCAGCGCGAGCTCGAGTTCATCCGCATGTCGCCGCGCGCGCGGCAGGCCAAGGGCAAGGCGCGCCTGAACGCCTACGAGCAGCTGCTCAACGAAGACCAGGCCCAGAAGATCGAGCAGGTCGAAATCTATATTCCGCCCGGCCCTCGCCTGGGTGATGTGGTGGTGGAAGCGCGTGGCCTCCGCAAGGCCTACGGCGATCAGCTCCTGATGGACGACCTGTCGTTCACGCTGCCGCGGGGCGGTATCGTCGGCGTCATCGGTCCCAACGGCGCGGGCAAGACGACGCTGTTCCGTATGATCACCGGCCAGGAGAAGCCGGACGCCGGCACGCTGCGCCTGGGCGAGACGGTGCAGGTCGGCTACGTCGATCAGAGCCGTGACGCGCTCGGAGCCGCCAAGTCGGTGTTCGAAGAGATCACCGGCGGCAACGACGAGCTCATGGTGGGAAAGAAGACCGTCGCCTCGCGCGCCTATGTCTCCTGGTTCAACTTCAAGGGCGCGCAGCAGCAGCGGAAGGTCGGGACGCTGTCGGGCGGCGAGCGCAATCGGGTACACCTGGCGAAGCTGCTGCAGAAGGGCTCGAACCTGCTGCTCCTCGACGAGCCGACCAACGACCTCGACGTGGACACGCTGCGCGCGCTCGAAGAGGCGCTGCTCAACTACGCCGGCTGCGCGGTGGTGATCAGCCACGACCGCTGGTTCCTCGACCGCATCGCCACCCACATGCTTGCCTTCGAGGGCGATAGCCAGGTCGTGTGGTTCGAGGGGAACTACCAGGACTACGAAGCGGATCGAAAGCGGCGTCTCGGGGCCGACGCCGACACCCCGCACCGTATCAAGTACCGGAAACTCACTCGCTAACTGAAGGGAGAACGGTCATGAACGCCGATCAAGCGAAGTTCCTGGCGGAGTATCTGACGGGTCTCATCGAACGGGAAAGCACCATGACGGCGCAGGTGCTCGAGGCAGTGCCGGATACGGGCCACGACTACAAGCCCGATGCGAAGTCGCGCACGGCCTGGGAGCTGGCCACGCATCTCGCGACGGCGGACGTGTGGTTCCTGCAAAGCGTCATCGACGGCGCGTTCAACTGGGATCCGGAAGGCGCCAAGCAGGCGGCGGCGCAGTTCGGGTCGGTGAAGGACGTCGTGGCGTTCTACAAGCGCGAAGTGCCGGCGCGATTGGCGGCGCTGCGCGCGCTGCCGGGCGACCAGCTGGCGAAGAACGTCGACTTCTTCGGGATGATGCAGCAGCCCGGCGCGTGGTTCATCGGCATGGCCAACAACCACAGCACGCATCACCGCGGGCAGCTGGCGTCGTATCTGCGCGCGATGGGATCGAAGGTGCCGCCGATTTACGGCGACAGCGCCGACTACCCGATGCAGGCCCAGGCATAACCCGCACTGGATGCCGTTTCCCGATCTGCGCGCGTTCCTCGGGCAACTCCAGCGTGACCGCTCGATCGTCACGGTGGAGGCGCCCGTGGACCCGCACCTCGAGGTCGCGGAGATCCACCGCCGCGTCATCGCCGCGGGCGGACCGGCGCTCTTGTTCCCGAACGTCAAGGGCGCCGACTTCCGTCTCGTCACCAACCTGTTCGGCACGGCCCGCCGCGCCGAGCTCGCGTTCGGCGAGCGGCCGCTGCGCCTGATCAAGCGCATCGTCGAGCTGGCCGAGACGCTGATGCCGCCGACGCCCGGCAAGCTGTGGGGCGCGCGCGACGTCGGGCTCGAACTGCTGAAAGTGGGCGCACGCCGCGTCTCGAGCGGTCCCGTGACCGAGCGTGTCACCGCCGACGTGCGGCTCGACCGGCTGCCGGCCATCACCTCCTGGCCGGAAGACGGCGGGCCGTTCATCACGCTGCCGCTCGTCTACACGACGCATCCCGACCGCCACGGCCACAACCTCGGCATGTACCGGATGCACGTGCACGACGCGCGCAGCACCGGCATGCACTGGCAGATCGGCAAGGGCGGCGGCTATCACTACGCGGTCGCCGAGGCGCGCCATCAGAGCCTGCCGGTGACGGTGATGCTGGGCGGGCCGCCGGCGCTCATGCTGTCGGCGGTTGCACCGCTGCCCGAGAACGTGCCCGAGCTGATGCTCGCGTCGCTCATCGCGGGCGAGCGGCTGCCGCAGGTGCACGGCCAGGGGCCGCATCCGCTGGTGGCGTCGGCCGAGTTTGCGCTCATGGGCGAGGTGCAGCCGGGCGTACGGCGTCCCGAGGGGCCGTTCGGGGATCACTACGGCTACTACTCGCTGCAACACGACTACCCGGTCTTCACCGTGCAGCGCCTGGCGCACCGCGCCGACGCCATCTACCCGGCGACGGTCGTGGGGAAGCCGCGGCAGGAGGATTTCTTCATCGGCGACCTCCTGCAGGAGCTGTTGTCGCCGCTCTTCCCGCTGGTGATGCCGGCGGTGGAACAGCTGTGGTCGTACGGCGAGACCGGCTATCACTCCCTGGGCGCCGCCGTCGTCAAACAGCGCTACGCGCGGGAAGCCATGGCGAGCGCCTTCCGGATCCTTGGCGAAGGGCAGCTGTCGCTCACCAAGTTCCTGCTGGTCACCGACCGCGCGGTGGAGCTGCGCGACTTCAGGGCGACGCTCGAGCACGTGCTGGCGCGCACGCACCCGGAGACCGACCTCTACGTGTTCTCGAATCTGTCGATGGACACGCTCGACTACACGGGCCCGGCGGTGAACCTGGGATCGAAAGGGGTCTGGCTGGGGCTTGGCGACGCGGTACGCGACCTGCCGCGCACGTTCACCGCCACCGCGCCCATGGGTGTGCGCGACGTGCGCGTGTTCTGCCGGGGCTGCCTGGTGGTGGAGGCGCCGTCGTGGCAGGACGAGCCCGGCGTGCCGGCCCGTCTGGCTGGCGACCCGGCGTTTGCCGAGTGGCCGCTGGTGGTCCTGACCGACGACGCGGCGCGCGCCGCCCGCAGCGACATGAACTTCCTGTGGACGACGTTTACCCGCTTCGAGCCGGCCGCCGACATTCACGCGCCGTCGCGCGAGATCGTCCGCAATCACATCGCCTACCGGTTTCCGATCGTGATCGACGCGCGGCTAAAGCCCGGCCTGCCGAAGGAGCTGTCGTGCGACGCCGGGACGGCCGCGCTGGTGACGCGCCGCTGGAAGGAGTACTTCCCGTCGGGGGTCGAGATGGGCGACTCCGAGCGGGCACACCTCGACTGAAGTTCGGGTCTCGAGACCCGCCAGACCAGCGTTAGTGTAAGGACCGCGGCACCGCGAGCGTGAAGGCCGAGATGGCTGCGTCGAAGCGCGTGCCGTCCGGTGTCACCATCTGATAGCTGCCCTGCATGGTGCCCACGGCCGTCTTGAGGGGGCAGAAGCTCGTGTACTCGAACACGCCGCCCGGCGGCAGCACCGGCTTTTCGCCCACCACGCCAGGGCCTTTGACGCGCTCGACCTCGCCGTCGGCGTTGGTGATGATCCACTCCCGGGAGACGAGCTGCGCGGTTTCCGTACCGACGTTCGAGATGCGAACGTGGTATTGAAACAAGTACTGCTCCTCGCGGGGGGAGCTCCGCTCAGCGAGGAACTCGCTGCGGACTTCGATGCGGATCCCGCGCGTAGTGGAGTCGCTCGTTCGGACGCCTTGGACGGGCGTTTCCGAGAGGGTGTCGGCGGCCCTGCGGGGGCCGCGAGTGGTCGCGTCGCTCATTTGTTGGTCACCAGGTTCGCCGGCAGACGATTATCGCATGGCTCGATTGGACAGAATGGGTGCGCTCGGCGGACACGGAACCGGCGAGCGCGTGCGTCGTAGTACAGTGCACAACTCCGTGGCTGAGCCTCAGAAGAAGAAGAAGGTGTCGGCCTCCGCCGCCTGGCGCGAGGCGCGGCAGCTGGTCTGGGCCCACCGTCGCCGGCTGACGATCGGCCTCGGCCTGATGCTGGTGAGCCGCGTCTCCCAGCTGGTGCTGCCGTTCGCCCCGAAATACATCGTGGACGAAGTCCTCAACAAGGGGCGCTCGGATCTGCTGATTCCGATCGCGCTCGGGGCGGCCGCGGCCACTCTCGTCAATGCGGTCACCTCCTTCGCGCTGTCGCAGATCCTCGGCGTGGCGGCGCAGCGGGCGATTACCGACATGCGCAAGCGGGTGCAGGCCCACATCCTGCACCTGCCGGTCCGCTACTTCGATTCCACCAAAACCGGTGTGCTGGTGTCGCGCATCATGTCCGACGCCGAGGGCATCCGCAATCTCGTCGGAACCGGGCTCATTCAGCTGGTCGGCGGCTTCGTCACCGCCGGCATGGGGCTGGCGGTGCTGCTGTGGCTCAACTGGCACCTGACCCTCATCACCATCTTCGTGCTCGCGCTTTTCGGTGGCGGCATGGCCTACGCGTTCAACACGCTGCGGCCGCTCTTCCGCGAACGCGGCAAGATCAACGCCGAAGTGACCGGACGCCTCACCGAGGCGCTCGGCGGCATCCGCATCGTCAAGTCGTACACGGCCGAGAAGCGGGAAGAGATCGTCTTCACCAAGGGCGCCCACAAGCTGTTTCGCAACATCGCGCAGTCGATGACCGGCGTCTCGGCGACGAGCTCTGGCGCCACCGCGGTGATCGGCGTGGTGGGCGTGCTGATGATCTGGCTGGGTGGCCAGGCGGTCTTGGCCGGCGAGATGACGCTCGGCGATCTCATCACCTACATCTTCTTCATCGGCATCGTCGCGGCCCCGCTCGTGGGCATCGCCTCCATCGGCACGCAGATCACCGAGGCGTTCGCCGGGCTCGATCGCATCCGCGAAATCCTGGAGATGTCCACCGAGAGCCAGGAGGACGCGGCGCGGTCGGAAGTGGGGCCGCTCGTCGGTACGGTGGCGTTCGACCACGTGTGGTTCGAGTACAACGAAGGGCAGCCGGTGCTGAAGGGCATCTCCTTCGAAGCGGCGGCCGGCACCACGACGGCGCTCGTCGGCTCGAGCGGCTCGGGCAAGAGCACGCTCATCGGCCTGGTGATGGCGTTCAACCGGCCGACGCAGGGGCGCATCCTGATCGACGGCCGCGATCTCGCCGATCTTCGGCTCGGCGAATACCGTGAACAGCTCGCCTCGGTGCTGCAGGAGAGCTTCCTGTTCGACGGGACGATTGCCGAGAACGTCGGCTACGCCCGTCCGGGCGCGAGCCGCGCCGAGATCATGGAGGCCTGCCGCGTGGCGCACTGCGACGAGTTCGTCTCGCAGTTCCCGCAAGGCTACGACACCATCGTCGGCGAGCGCGGCGTGAAGCTCTCGGGCGGTCAGCGCCAGCGCGTCTCGATTGCGCGCGCCATCCTCTCGAGCCCGCGCATTCTCATCCTGGACGAAGCGACGTCGAGCCTCGACAGCGAGAGCGAGCAGATGATCCAGGACGGCCTGCGCCGGCTGCGCCAGGGGCGCACGACGTTCGTCATCGCGCATCGCCTGTCCACGATCCGGAGCGCCGATCAGATCCTGGTGATCGAAGCCGGCGAGATCGTCGAGCGCGGCTCGCACTCGGAGTTGCTGGCCGCCAACGGCCGCTACCGGCAGTTGTACGACAAGCAGTACAAGTTCGAGACAGACCGGTTCATCAACCCCGGGGAGGACTTCACGCCGGAGCAAGAACAGCCGGCGGCCACCCCACGCGTCGGGAGTGTGCTCTAACCATGGACGAAAGCGTACTGTTCAACGGCGTGATGCAGGCGCTGCTCGGCGGGCGCCGCCGGCGCGGCCGGCGGGCGATGGGTTACATGGCGAGCGCGGGTAGCGCCCTGCTCTCCCATCCGACGGCTCTTCTCGGGGCTGCCGGCATCGCCTGGGGCATCTTCGAGACGCTCCAGGGCGGGGGGCAGGGGCAGGCCACCACCGGCGGCGCGGGCCTCAATACCGCGGGCGCCGGCCTGAACACCGGCGCGACTGGCGGGCAGCCGGCCGCGTCCATGCCGCCCCTCCCAGCGGTGGGCGCGTCGGTCGCCGCGCCGATGACGGATGCCACGCGAATGGTGCGGCTCGCCCTCTCGGCCGCGCAGGCCGACGGCGCGCTGAGCCCCGAAGAGCGCGCCACCGTGCTCGCGCGGGCCAACGAAGCCGGATTGGCGGATCTGGTGCAGCGTGAGCTGCAACAGCCGTGGCCATTGTCGGAGATCGTGGCGGGGGTGAACGACACCGCGCAGCGCGCCACGTTGTACAGCCTGGCGTTTGCCGTGGCGCGCGCCGACGAACAGGTGGGCGGCGCGGAACGTATCTATCTCGCGCAGCTGGCCAACCTGCTCGGGCTCGACCCGGCGGCGGTGCAGCAGCTCGAGGCCTCGGCCGCGACGAAAATCGACGCGGCCCCTGAACACACGTAGCTGCGGGCCTTCAGGCCCGCCCTCCTGGAGAGGAGACATGGCACAAGAGCAGTGGTACATGGCCATCGGCGGCCATCAGGTCGGCCCGGTGTCGCAGGAAGACGTCGTCACCAACCTGCGGAACGGCACGATCGACGGCAACACGCTCGTCTTCTCGGCGGGCATGGCGAACTGGACCCCGCTCAAGGACGTACCGGCGCTCGCGGCCTATCTCAAGACGCCGGGAGCGAAGGGCGCCGCACCGGCCGCGGCGCCACCGCCCATCAGCCCCGGCCAGCGCGCGCACGAGATCGATTTCAAGATCCTCGGCAGCGAAATGCAGTTCGTCGAGGTCGAGCTCGATCCCGGCGAGAGCGCCGTGGCCGAGGCCGGCTCGATGATGTACATGACGCCGGGCATTCAGATGGAGACGGTGTTCGGCGACGGCTCGCAGCAGCGGAGCGGGGTGATGGGCGCTCTGCTCGGCGCCGGCAAGCGCCTGATTACGGGTGAGAGCCTGTTCATGACGGTGTTCACCAATCAGGGCAGCGGCAAGCAGCAGGTGGCGTTTGCGGCGCCGTACCCCGGCAAGATCCTCGCGATGGATCTGAAGCAGATGGGTGGCACGCTGATCTGCCAGAAGGATTCATTCCTGTGCGCCGCCAAAGGCGTGTCGATCGGCATCGCCTTCCAGCGGAAGATCGGCGTCGGTCTCTTCGGCGGCGAAGGTTTCATCATGCAGAAGCTCGAAGGCGACGGCCTGACCTTCTGCCACGCCGGCGGCACTGTCCATCCCGTGGATCTCGCGGCGGGCCAGACGTTGCGCGTGGACACGGGCTGTCTCGTGGCCCTGCAACCGACGGTGGCCTACGACATCCAATTCGTCGGCAAGATCAAGACAGCGCTCTTCGGCGGTGAAGGGCTGTTCTTTGCCGCGCTCACCGGCCCAGGCCGCGTGTGGCTGCAGTCGCTGCCGTTCAGCCGCATGGCCGATCGCATCTACAAGGCCGCGCCGTCGGCGGGCGGCAAGCGTGTTGGCGAAGGATCGATCCTCGGGGGCCTCGGTGGACTCCTCGATGGTGACAACGACTGAGACCGTAGAGGCGGACCTTTAGGTCCGCCTGACCACTAGAATAGGTCCGCATATGCGGACCCCCGTCACCCTGGTCACCGGGGCCGGTGGCGAGATCGGACACGGTCTCGTCACCCGGCTGGCCAGGGCCGGCCGTCCCATCGTCACCGTCGATCTGACCCGTCTCGACAATAACCTCGCGCCGCTCGTGCGCCGGGAGTTCACCGGTTCCATCACCGACACCACGCTGCTCGAACGCGTCCTGGCCGAGTTCGAAGTGGATCTGATCTTCCACCTGGCCGCGCTCCTCTCCACGCGCGCCGAGTTCACACCGCTCACGGCGCACGAGGTGAACGTCGAGGGCACGCTGCGACTCCTGGAGTTCTCGCAGCGGGAAGGGGAGTCGCACGGGCGGCCGGTGACGTTCGTGTATCCGTCGTCTATCGCCGCCTACGGCCTGCCCGACCTGGCGACCAAGCAGCGGGCCGGACGCGTGGGCGAGGACGAATGGAATACGCCGCGCACGATGTACGGCTGCAACAAGCTCTACTGCGAGCACCTGGGGCGCTACTATGCGCGCTACTACAAGCAGCTGGCGGCGCAGTCGGCCGGCCGCGTGGATTTCCGGTGCGTGCGGTTTCCAGGCTTGATCTCGGCCGTCACCACACCGGCTGGCGGTACGTCGGATTACGCCCCTGAGATGATTCACGCCGCCGCCCGGGGCGAACCGTACGCGTGCTTTGTGCGCCCGGACACGCGGATTCCGTTTATGGCTATGCCGGACGCGATCGAGGCGCTGCTGCAGCTGGCGCTGTCGCCGCCCGACCGGCTGACCCGGACGGCCTACAACTTGTCGGCGTTCTCGCCGAGTGCGCAGGAGCTCCACGACGCGGTGCGCGCCGCGTTTCCGGATGCTGCGCTGACATGGCAGGTGGACGAGAAGCGCCAGGCGATCGTCGACTCGTGGCCGGCCGATGTGGACGATTCTGCCGCGCGCCGCGACTGGGGGTTCGCGCCGGCATTCGATTTCGAGGGCGCATTCCGGGACTACCTGCTGCCGACGATTCGGGAGCTCCATCCGTGAGCGGACGCACTCTGTGTCTCGCCGTCGCGCTGGCGGCCGCGGGGGGATGTTCGGGGCCGAAAGAGACCAACCAGATGCATTCGCTCGCCGAGCAGTACGTGAAGCTGGTGCTGGCCGTGGGGCAGCACGACGCCGACTACGTCGACGCGTTCTACGGTCCCCCCGAGTGGCGCACGTCCACGGTGAAACGGCCGCTGGCCGAGATCGACGCCGAGGCCGCGCAGATCCTCGAGAAGCTGGCGGGGGAGCCGCGTGATGCGAGCGACGCGCTGGAGGTGCTGCGGTATCGCTACCTGACGCGCCAGCTGGAAGCGCTGCGGTCCCGCGTCGCGATGCTCGGCGGGAAGAAGTTGACCTTCGACGAGGAGTCGAAGGCGCTCTATGACGCGGTCGCGCCGCACCACGACGCCACGGAGTTCGAGGGCGTGCTGGCGGAGCTCGATCGACTCTTGCCCGGGCCCGGGCCGCTGCTCGATCGGTACACGCGCTTCCGCGACGCCTTCGTCATCCCGCCGGCACGGCTCGACGCCACGTTCCGGGCGGCCATCGACGCGTGTCGCCGCCGGACGCTCGCACATGTGACGCTGCCGCCCGGCGAGAGCTTCACGGTGGAATACGTCACCAACAAGAGCTGGAGCGGCTACAACTGGTACCAGGGCAACTACCGCAGCCTGATCCAGGTGAACACCGATCTGCCGATCTTCGTCGACCGCGCGGTGGACCTGGCGTGCCACGAGGGGTATCCAGGCCACCACGTCTACAACGCGCTGCTCGAGAAGACGCTGGTGCGCGATCGCGGCTGGCCCGAGTTCCAGGTCTACCCGCTCTTCTCCCCACAGTCGCTCATTGCCGAGGGGACGGCGAACTTCGGGATCGACGTGGCGTTTCCGCCCGCCGACCGGCTGAAGCTCGAACGCGAGGTGATTTTTCCCGCCGCCGGCCTCGACGCCGAGCAGACGGCGCACTACTACGCGGTGATGGGGCTGGTCGATCGGCTCTCGTATGCGGGCAACGAGGCGGCACGACGCTACATCGACGGCGAGATCGACGCCGCCGGCGCCACCGCGTGGCTGGAGCGCTACGGGCTCTACTCCACCGTGCGGGCGCAGCAGCGGGTGCGGTTCATCGACCAGTACCGCAGCTACGTGATCAACTACAACCTGGGCAAGGACATGGTGGCCCGATACATCGAGGCCCGGTCGGGCGGCGACGAGTCCAAGCGCTGGCCCGCGTTTACGGAGCTGTTGTCGTCGCCGCGCCTGCCTTCGGGGCTCGCGGTCGGCGGGAAGTAGCGGCGGGGAGCTGCAAAGATGCGCTGTGTCGAGATCGTGAAGCCCGGAGGGCCGGATGTGCTGCGCCTCATCGAGCGGCCGGATCCGGTGCCTGCGGCCGGTGAGGTGCTGATCGACGTAGCCGCGGCCGGCGTCAACCGGCCCGACGTGCTGCAGCGCATGGGGTCGTATCCGCCGCCGCCCGGCGCCAGCGACCTGCCAGGGCTCGAAGTGGCGGGGCGCGTGGCCGCGGTGGGCGCCGGGGTCACCGCGTGGCGTCCGGGCGACACGGTCTGCGCGCTCCTCAGCGGCGGCGGCTACGCCTCACGGTGTGTCGCCCCGGCGCTCCAGTGCCTGCCGGTGCCGGCGGGTCTGGATGTGGTCGAAGCCGCGGCGATGCCGGAAACCTTCTTCACGGTGTGGACGAACGTGTTCGAGCGCGGCGGGCTCCGAGCGGGAGAGACGGCGCTCTTCCACGGTGGGACGAGCGGCATCGGCACCACGGCCATCCAGCTGGCGGTGGCCCGCGGTGCGCGGGCGTTCGTCACCGCCGGAACGGACGAGAAGTGCCGGGCCTGCGTGGCGCTTGGCGCCGAGCACGCCATCAACTACCGTACGACCGACTTCGTGGCCGCCGTACAGGCGCACACCGGCGGCCGCGGGGTCGATGTGATTCTCGACATCATGGGCGGCTCCTACGTGCCTCGCAACCTGGCGGCGCTGGCCGTCGATGGCCGGCTGGTTCAAATCGGCCTGCTCGAAGGAGAGGCGATGGCGCCCGTTGATGTCAGGCGCATCCTGATGCGGCGCCTCACGTTCACCGGTTCGACGCTGCGTGCCCGGAGCGTCGAAGAGAAAGGGCGCATCGCCGATGCGCTGCGGCGCGAGGTGTGGCCGCTCGTGGAGGCGGGACGCGTGAAGCCGATCCTCGCGGCCAGGTTCCCGCTGGCGGAGGCGGCGGCAGCGCACCGCCTGATGGAGTCGAACGCCCACGTCGGCAAGATCGTGCTGCTACCCTGATGGCCGATCCGCTGATCGATTCGGTCGTGGCCCAGTACCAGATCCAGTCCCGTCTCGGCGGCGGGGCCATGGGGGTCGTCTACAAGGCCCGCGATCTCAAGCTGGGGCGCCTGGTGGCGCTGAAGTTCCTGCCGCCCGAGTGGAGCCACGACGAGGACGCCAAGCAGCGCTTCGTACGCGAGGCGCAGGCGGCGTCGTCCACCGATCACGCCAACATCTGTACGGTCCACGACATCCAGTCCACCGAGGACGGGCGGCTCTTCATCGTCATGGCCTACTACGAAGGGCAGACGCTGAAGCAGCGCATCGCCCAGGGGCCCTTGACGATCGCCGAGGCGCTGTCGATTGCGACGCAGGTGGCCGACGGTCTCGCGCGGGCGCACGCCGCCGGGGTGGTTCACCGCGACGTCAAGCCGGGCAATGTGATCGTCACCGAGGACGCGGTGAAGATCGTGGACTTCGGCCTCGCCACGCTGGCGGGCAGTGTGCAGCTGACCCAGGCTGGCTCGCCCATGGGAACGGTCGGCTACATGTCGCCGGAGCAGTTGCGCGGGCTCGGGGCGACGCCGCAGAGCGACGTGTGGGCCGTCGGCGTGATGCTCTACGAGATGCTTGCGGGGCATCCGCCGTTTCAGGGCGCCTACGCCGAGGCGTTGTCGTACGCGATCCGCCACGATACGCCGCCACCGCTGCGGGAGGGGAGACCCGAGATCCCCGAAGAGGTCGAGCAGCTCGTGTTCCGCGCGCTGCACAAGGACGCGGGCGTGCGCTTCGCGAGCGGCCGCGAGCTGGCCCGCGCGCTGCGGCAGGTGCAGGGGCACACGGTGCCGCTCGACCTGCTGACCGGCCCGGTGCACGTGGTCGCGCGCCCAGCACCGGCTGGAGTGGCGACGCGTGTCCTGCGGCGAGCCGCGGTCGCCGTCGCCGTTCTCGCCGTGGCGGCGGGAGGCGTGTACTGGTATCTGTCCCGTCCGGTTCCGCGCACGTTCATCGCCATCGCGCCCGTCGCCAACAGCACTGGAGACGCGACGCTGGACCCGTATCGCATGGGGCTCACGCTGGCGCTCGCGCGTGAGCTGGGCGAATCGAACGACGTGCGCGTGCTGCCGTACACGCAGATGCTGGCGCCGTTGCGCCGTTTCGTCCTCGCGCGGGCCGACGTGTCGAGCCCGGACGCGGTCAAGGCGCTCCAGGGCGCGAGCGCCGCCGGCGTCGTGGTCGCGCCGACGCTGTTGTACGACCGGGGAGCGTGGCGGGCGAGCGCGGAGCTGCGAGACGCCGCAGGCGCGTCGCTCGGGCGCGTGGACACCGAGCCGCTCGAGTCGTCGTTGCCGAAGGAGGCTGCGGCTACGCTGGTTGGAGCGCTGGCCACGAGGATCGAGGCGCGATTCCGGCCGCGCCGGTGGACGCTGCGCAGCGAGTCGAAGCGCCCCGCGCAGTTTGCTTCACTCGACGCCGCGCAGGCGTTCGAACAGGGCCTCGGCGCGTACGATGCGGGCGAGTACGCCGCGGCGCGCGATGCGTTTGCGCGTGCTGAGAAAGAGGATTCGAGGCACCCCTTGCCGGCCGCGTGGCGGGCCCGCGTGGCCCTGGCGATGGGCAATCGGAAATTGGCGACCGAGGCGGCGGATCAGGCCGAAGCGCGCTTGCGGGTCGCCTCGCCGGTCGAGGCGCGTTTCGTGCAGGCCGTCGTCGCCGAGGCGCGGCGCCAGGACGAGAACGCCGATCGCTGGTACGCGGAGCTGGCCGACGCTCACCCCGACGACCGCTGGGCGCGGCTGGAGCTAGCGGCGTATCAGGATCGGAGCGGCAAGACACCCGATGCGATCGCCTCCTATCGGCGGCTCCTCGACGAGGACGCGCGCCAACCCGGACCGGCGCTCGAGCTCTGTCGCCTGTACATCTCGCCCCGCATGAACGACGCTAAGACCGCCCGCGGATTCGGCGAGCGGGCGCGGCAGGGATTCGAGGCGCTCGGCGCGTCCACCGGGGAAGCGCAGGCGATGCTCTGTCTTTCAGAGGTATTGCGCGGAGGCACGGCAGCCGAGCGTGCGACCGCCAAGCAGTTCGCCAACGATGCGCTCGCGAAGTTCGAATCGCTCGGATCGTTGTATGGCGTCTCGCGAGCGCACTTCTACGTCGCCCATGCCGCACGGGCCCAAGGCGACATGACTGGCGCGGCCGCCGCGTTCGTGCGCTCGCTCGCAAGCGCGAAGGCGGTGGGCAATGCCTCGCTCGAGGGCGTCGTCTACAACATGCTCGGAGTCGCATACATCACGCTCGGAGACGTGCCAAAGGCGCTTGACTATTACCGCCAGAGCTACGAGACCGCCGAGAGTGCCGGCGACAACCGACGCGCGGCCTACAGTCGGGCGAATGCCGGTGCGCTGCTGATCGAGTTCGGCAGCCCTCCGGACGAAGGGCGGCGTTTCGTGGAAGGCGCGTTGCGCGTGGTGCGCCGGCAGGATGTTGCAGATCGCAACTTCGAGGTCTTCTGTCTCCAACTCCTCGCGGTCCACGACCGTCTCACGGGCCGCTTTGCCGAGGCCCGCAAAGGGCTGAGCGAGGCGATTGAGATGGCGAGCAGCCGCGGCTTCACGGATCGGATTCCGTCGCTGCTGCTCGACGACGGTCGCACCCTCATGGACATGGGGGAGTACACACAGGCGGGCGAGACGTTCGAGAAGGCTATCGCCACGGGCGGCGGATCCGCGCCGGACCTGCTCGTTGAACGGGCCCGGCTCCGCATGCGCCTGGGCGACTTCGAAGGCGCCACTGCCGCGCTCGATCAGGCGTCTACCTCTGCCGGAGTGATCGAAGCAGCGCTGGCGCCGCGGCTGGAAGCGACGCGCGCCGAAGTCGCCTACTCACAGGGGCGTGTCAAGGAGGCGCGCGCGGCGTTCGAGCGCGCGTCGAAGCTGTGGACGGGGCCGCTGCCCGACGCGGCGAGCGTCGAGGCACGCGCCTTCCTGGGCTTTCTGGACGGGCTCGACGGCCGCGCCCAGGGGCGGCAGGCGGTGATCGAGAGCATGGAGCAGGCGGCACGGATGCAGCGGCCGGCCGTCGAGGCGGTCATCCGGGTGCTGCTGGCACGTCTCGAGCTGCACGCCCGGCGTCCGGCGCAGGCACTGGCGGCGTTGGACGGCCTGCCGCTCGCTCCGCTCAGCCCCGAGCTGCAGGCGCAGGTGCTCTATTGGCGGGCCGAGGCGCGCGACGCGCAATCGCCGGACTCCGGGGAGGGCGATCGCCGCGAGGCGCATCAAGCGATCGAGCGCGCCGGCCAAGGTGTTCCAACCGAACTCCGCGAACGTTATTTCTCTAGGCCTGATCTGCGGGCCATGTCCAGTGTGAACAGATAGTCCACGGCGCGCGTCGGCAATCGAGGAGGATCGTCATGGGTTACGGAGAGTGGGTCGGCAACCAGAGCGTGCATTGGACCATCGTGCACGAGGACGAGACCGGGACGCCGGTGAGGCTGTCTCCCAAGGACGGTCGCGGCCATCACCCGAAGACGGGGCACGACGTGCACGTGGACCAGACCTGCCGGGGCTGCGATCCCGTGGCGCTGAACAAGGTGGGCGAGCGAAAGGGGCATGGCGGCCGTTATCGCGTGACACTCCGGTTCGAGCGGATGGCCGACGCCCAGGCCGCCGCGGCGCGCGTGCAGCAAGTCGAGGCTCGAAACGGCATGTACGAGCTCGTGCTCGACGTGCCGGTGATTCACCGGAACGACCCGGACGACACGCCGGCGCCGGAAGTCCGCATCGATTGGTAGCGAGGAGGTTCAATGGGGTACGGAGAATGGGTAGGCAATCAGAGCGTGCACTTCAAGGTGGTGTACGAGGACAAAGAGGGGCGTGAGACCGGTTCGGTGGCCGGCCGCGATCCGATCGCGCTGACCAGCGTCGGCACCAACAAGCGGCGCAAGCTGGTGCGCTCCACGGTGCGCGTGCAGATGCGGTTCGCGACGCTCGAGCAGGCCGAACAGGCCCGCAAAGCGGCGGAAGTCGTGAAGGTGGACGGCGTGTACGCCTTGCAGGTCAGCGTGCCGGTGACCAAGCGGCCGAGCGACAAGGTCGATCCGCCCAGCCCGCCGGCCGAAGTACGTCTCGACTGGTAGCCGCCTTCGCGCTCCGCGCTTCGGCGGGCCGAGGCTAGCGGGCGGGGCGGAGCCGCCGGAGCAGGCGCGTGGCCAGCGTGGAAGGTGGCACCTGGATGCGCGCCAGCGCGTCGGCCAGGTGCTCCGCGCTCTGGTAGCGATCGGCCGCCCGTTTGGCGAGCAGGCGCGTCACGACGTGCTCGAGCGCCGCGGGGCGATCGGGGGCGAGCGTGGTGAGCGCCTCGGGATCGCGATCGAGCACGTTGGTCACGGTGTCGCTGGGCGAGGCCCCCGCGAAGGGCAGGCGGCCCGTGGCCATCTCATACAGGATCACGCCCAGCGAGAAGAGATCGCTGCGCGGGTCGAGCGGCATCTGCAGAATCCGTTCGGGCGCCATGTAGTTGGCGGTGCCGAGCGGGCGGCCGGGGATGGTCGACCCCTCGAGCCCGGCCGGATCGCCGCCAGGCATCCGGAACTGCCGCGCCAGGCCGAAGTCGAGCACTTTCACGTGCCCGTCGTCGCCCACCATGACGTTTCCGGGCTTGATGTCGCGGTGCACCACGCCGGTGGCGTGGGCGGCACCGAGCGCCGCGGTGATCTGCCGCCCGATATCCAGCAGGCGCGGCAGATCGAGGTCCTCGCGCGCCATGATCGTCTTGAGTGTCAGGCCCGGCACCCGCTCCATCGCAATGAACTGGCGGCCTTCGTGAGTGTCCACGTCGTAAATGGTGCAGATGTTCGGATGGCTCAGAAGGGCGATGGTCGACGCCTCGCGGGCGAAACGCCTGATCGCATCCTGATCGTCTGCCAGCTCGTCCGGGAGGAACTTCAGCGCGACCTTCCGTGGCAGCTTGAGGTCTTCCGCGTCATACACGACGCCCATGCCCCCGGTGCCCAGTTTGCCGGTGATGCGGTAATGGCTGACGGTCAGGCCGAGCATGAGCTGGATAGGGTGTTCGCGATCACGGCGTCGTCCGTTTATACAGCAGAAGCCGCCAGCAGTATGGCCGAGGTCATCGAACGCGGCAGAGGCAGGGCGTATGATTGCTGCGAGTCCAGACACGATGACGGTGCCACGTAAGGTCACTTCCCGGTCCGACGCCGCCCACGACGCGCTCATCAGCGACGAACCGACAATCGAGCTCGTGGTGCGCGCGCGCGCCGGCGATCGGGACGCGGTTGAAGCCCTGCTGCAGCGCTGTCTGCCGGGCTTGCGGCGGTGGGCCCACGGCCGGCTGCCGGCAGCGGCGCGGGCCAGCCTCGACACTCAGGATCTCGTGCAGGAGACGGTGCTGCACGTGCTGCGCCGGCTGGATCACTTCGAGCCGCGCCATGTCGGCGCGATGCAGGCGTATCTGCGTCAGTCGGTGATCAACCGGATCCGCGACGAGGTACGGAAGATCAGCCGCCATCCCTCGTCGGTGGAGCTCCCGGCCGATCTGATGTCGGACCGCACGTCACCACTCGAGGTCGCGGTGCAGTCGGAGGCGTATCAGCACTATCGCGACGCGCTCGGCGGGCTGAGCTCGCGCGATCGGGAGCTGGTGGTGGCGCGCATCGAGGCGCAGTGGTCCGTCGGCGAAATCGCGAAACGCTTCGAGATGCCGACGCCCGACGCCGCGCGCATGGCCGTCGGCCGCGCGCTCAAGCGGCTCACCACCAAGCTGCACGGAAAGAAGGAGTCTTAAGTTACGCCTGCACCACCGTCCGGGCGCTCGTGTGCGTGCGGAGCACGTCCGACGTCAGCGGCTTGCCCAGATACACCTTCGACTCGCGGTTGTCGGTCGGGTGCACCTCGTACTTGATCACGTCGAATTCGAGGTGGTCGAGCGTGCCGCGCATGTCGTAGAAGCGGTTCTTCGTCTTCACCACGACTTCGTGGAAGCCGGAGGCGTGGGCCCACGCCTCGGACTCCTCGGTGAGCGCGCGGAAGTGCCCCTGCCCGCGCCAGTCGCGCCGGGTCCCGCCAATCCAGTTGTAGAGCACCTTGCGGCCGTCGAACTTCACGGAATCCTTCAATCGGGCCACCAGGTCGGCCAGCTTGGGCTCCGCCTCCTGTGCGCGGATCTCGTGCACCACCTTGAACGACACCGGCACGACCGTGGACGGATCGTCGGGCAGGCTGGCCTCGGCCATGAGGATCAGGTATTCGCGGTCTGCGAGCCGATGGACGATTTCGCGCGCGGTCTTCTTGCGGGGAAACTCGCCGAAGTACTCCTCGATGTACTGGATTTCGAGGGCGCCGCTCTCGAGCGGGTACTGCTTGATCAGGTATTCCAAGTGGCTATTGTCGCCCGGCACGCACGAGAGCCGCAACGTGTGCGGGTGTGGTGCCGCAGCAGCCGCCGACGATGTCCGCGACCCCGGTGGCGGCATAGCCCGCGACGATGTCGGCGAACGCGTCGGGCGCGTACGGATACCGGCCGCTCTGGTCGGGGAGTCCGGCGCTCGGATGGCAGGACACCAGGCGCGCATGCCCACGCAAGGCCGCAAGCCGGCCCGAGAGTCCTTCGGGCCCTGTCCCGCAATTGAGGCCAAGGCCGGCCAGCACGCGGAGATCGATCGCCGCGAGGGCCGCGTCGTCGATCGAGAGGCCCGTGAGGGACAGCAGCACGGGGACGGTGCGTCCCGTCTCGCCGGCCGCGTCCATGTAGCCGGCGAGCACCGGCGCGATCTGCGCCGCCGTGGACCACGTCTCGAAGAGCAGCAGGTCGACGCCGCCGTCGATCAGCGCGCGCAGTGGCGCGCGATACGCCGCCCGGGCGTCCTCGCTCGACGCGTGGTGGTCGGCCGGGCCGATGGCGCCGGCCACGAACCGCGGACGCAGCGGCGTGCGCCGCGACCACTCGTCGGCCGCCTCGCGCGCGAGCCGCGCCGCGTCCGAGCAGAGCCGCGACGCATGGTGCGCGTGCTCGTCTGATGCGGCGCGGAACGTGTTGGTGCGCACGATGTCGGCGCCGGCATCGAGGTAGGCGGCATGCAGCCGGCGTACGCGATCGGGCTCCGCAATCGACAAGGCGTCGCATCCGCGCACCGGCCCCGGCGTGGCGGCCATCGCGTGGAGACACGTCGCCATGGCGCCGTCGAGGAGCAGCGGCCCGCGTGCCGCGCGCGAGAGAAAGCGGCTGTCGGTCACGGCTTCACGTGCAGCCTGCACCGCAGACCGCCTTCCCGGCGGGTCCGGAGCCCGTCTGCGTGCAGAGCGTCATCGAAATCGTGCACGGTTTGCACGGCCCGTACTTCATCTTGCAGATCCGCGGCGGTCAAGCGTGAGATGAGGGCCACAATATTGCAAAGTGCTCGTACGGCAGTGCATAATTCGTCAGTCTGCCGCGTTGCCCGCACCGGGCATTTCCGCTGCAAAGAGTAGAAAGGATAGGCCTCGACGATGGGATCTGCAGCACTTTCCGAAGCCATCAAAAGCATTCGTGACTGGTCGTTGACCGATGGGCGCGTCTCCACGACCTCGACCGAGAAAGCCGCCGACGTCTACGGCAGCCGCGTGTTCAACGACAAGGTGCAGCAGGAGCGTCTGCCGAAGCCGGCATACCGTGCGCTGCGCGCGACGATCACGCGCGGCGAGCCGCTCGAGCTCGCGACGGCCGATGCGGTGGCGTTGGCGTTGAAGGACTGGGCAGTCGAGAACGGCGCCACGCACTACACGCACTGGTTCCAGCCGCTGACCGGCATCACGGCTGAAAAGCACGACTCGTTCCTCGGTCCGAACGCCGACGGCACGGCGCTCGCCGAGTTCAAGGGCAAGGAACTGATCAAGGGCGAGCCGGACGCGTCGAGCTTTCCGTCGGGCGGCATGCGGTCCACGTTCGAGGCACGTGGCTACACCGCATGGGACCCGACGAGCCCGCCCTGGCTGCTGATGAACGGCAACAACGTGACGCTGGTGATCCCGACGGCGTTCGTGAGCTGGACCGGCGAAGCGCTCGACAAGAAGACGCCGCTGCTGCGCTCGATGGAAGCGGTGTCGAAGCAGGCGGTGCGCGTGCTGAAGCTGTTCGGCTCGACGGCCGAACGGGTGTTCGCCACCTGCGGTCCGGAGCAGGAGTACTTCCTGATCGACCGCAACTTCTATTTCGCGCGCCCCGATCTGATCAACGCGGGCCGCACCCTGTTCGGCGCCAAGCCGCCGAAGGGGCAGGAGATGGAAGACCAGTACTTCGGGTCGATTCCGTCACGCGTGCTCGCGTGCATGTCGGAGGTCGAGTCCGAGCTGTACAAGGTGGGCGTACCGGTGAAGACGCGGCACAACGAGGTGGCGCCGAGTCAGTACGAGATCGCGCCCGTGTTCGAGAACGCCAACCTCGCCGTCGATCACCAGTTGATGACGATGGAGACGCTGCAGCGCGTCGCGCCGAAGTACGGCCTGGCCTGCCTGCTGCACGAGAAGCCGTTTGCCGGCGTCAACGGCTCGGGCAAGCACAACAACTGGTCGCTGTCGGACGAGTTCGGCAACAACCTGCTCGGCCCCGGCGACACGCCGCACGACAACATGCAGTTCCTCGTCTTTTGCGCCGCGGTGCTGAAGGCGGTGGACGATTGGCAGGGCGTGCTGCGCGCGTCGATTGCGAGCGCGGGCAACGATCACCGTCTGGGCGCGAACGAAGCGCCGCCGGCCATCCTGTCGGTGTTCCTCGGCGACCAGCTCACGGATATCTTCGAGCAGCTCGAGAAGGGCGCCGCGAAGTCCACGAAGCAGGGCGGCATTCAGGACCTCGGCGTCAGCGTGCTGCCGAAGCTGCCGCGCGACGCCGGCGACCGCAACCGTACCAGCCCGTTCGCGTTCACCGGCAATAAGTTCGAGTTCCGCGCCGTTTCGTCGGGGCAGAACATCGCCTGGCCGAACACGTTCCTCAACGCGGCGATGGCCGATTCGCTGGACTCGATCGCCAACGAGCTCGAAGCCGCCACGGCCAAGGGCGAGGATCTCAAGGTTGCCGTCGGCAAGCTGCTCACGAAGACGATCAAGAAGCACAAGCGGATCGTCTTCAACGGCAACAACTACGCGGCCCAGTGGACCAAGGATGCGGGCAAGCGCGGTCTTTTGAACCTCAAGAACACGGTCGACGCGCTGCCACAGCTCATCACGCCGCAGGCGATCAAGCTGATGGATCGCTTCAAGATCCTCAACGACCGCGAGATGCACGCGCGCTACGAGGTGTTTCTCGAGAGCTACAACAAGACGATCAACATCGAAGGGCAGCTGATGGTGCTCATGGCCAACCGCTACATCCTGCCGGCGGCGTTCGAGTACCAGAAGCAGATCGGGCAGAGCGTGGCGGCGGTGAAGGCTGGCGGCGGCAAGAGCACCCAGGGCAAGAAGCTGCTCGGCACCTATGCCAAGCTGGCGGACAAGCTGAAGATCGAATCCGACGCGCTGGCGAAGCTGCTCGACCACAACGGGGGCTCGGCCGAGAAGCACGCGAAGTTCATGCGTGACAAGGTCGTCCCGGCGATGGCCAAGCTGCGCGAGACCGGCGACAGCCTCGAAGTGCTGACGCCGCACGAGCTCTGGCCGTTGCCCACGTACCGGGAGATGCTGTTCGTCAAGTAACGCCGGGCGGTCACCACCGCCAGGACGGGAACGTCGCGACGGGCCGGCCAGTGTGCCGGCCCGTCGCGTTTTACGAAATATGGTTGGTGCTTTCGGCGGCCGAAAACGCCTTTTTCGCGTGCCGCCCTCGTAAAGCACCCGGTGTAGACTAAGAACCCCGCGCAAGGAAAGTATCGCGGTACCACGATCGGAATGGGAATTCTCGAGCGGCTCCGCCCACAACCCCGCTGGAAGCATTCGGACCCCACGGTGCGGGCAGCGGCCGTCTATGACCTCGGGCCCGATGAAGGGGACGTGCTTCGCGCGCTGGCGCGCGAGGACGCGGAGGCGCGCGTACGTCGCGCGGCCGTGGCGCGCCTCGACGACGTGGCCATCCTGGGCGAGATCGCCAAGACGGACCCCGATCCCGACGTCCGAAACGAAGCCACCCGGCAGCTCACCGGCATCGGCGCCGAAACCCGTGATCCCGTCAAGGCGGCCGAGGTGGCGCGCCAGCTCACCGACGCGGCACGGCTGAAGGAAGTGTCGCTGATCGCCCGGGACAACCCGTCGATCGACGTGCGCTCGGCCGTGGTGGATCTCATCGACGACCCGAAGTCGCTGGGCGCCGTCGCGCGCCATGCGCGCGACAGCGGTACGCGCGCCCGTGCGCTGGCGCGGTTGCACGACGCCGACGAACTGCTGGCCGTCTCGCTGAAGGCCGAGCACACCGACGTGGCGGTGGCGGCGCTCGAGCGTGTCGGCGATACCGACGGGCTCTCGGCGATCGCGCAGCGCGCGCGTAACAAGGTGGCGGCCCGCCGCGCCCGCGTGCGGCTGCACCAGATCGAGGAAGCGGTGGCGCCGGCACCGGAGCCGGCAGCGGCCCAGATGTCGGCCGAGGATCGCGCGCGCGCGATGGACCTGCTGCGTGAAGCGGAGTCGTTGCCGGCAAAGGCTGATCCCGCCGAGGCGGAATCGGAGCTGGCGCGCGTGCGCATGGCGTGGGCGGAGCTCGGGGCTGACACGGAGATCGACGCGACCCTGACCGAGCGGCTGGAATCGGCCACGGACGCGGCGCGCGAAGCCATCAGCGAGCGCCAGCAGGAGCAGGCCGCCGAGCGCATTCGGGCCGAGGCGGCGGCGCGAGAGCAGGCCGATCGACTGCGCGTGGTGCAGGAGATCGAGGAGCTCGAGGGCGCCGGTGCCGAAGACAGGATTGCCGAGCTCAAGGTGCGCTGGGACGCGCTGCCACCGATCCCGCAGGAGTATGCGGCCTCGCTGACGCGCCGGTTCCAGGACGCCTGCCGCGCCTTCGAAGAGCGCGAGCGGCGCCGCATGCTCGCGCAAGCCGCGGCCGGACGTCTGCAGACGCTGGCCGCCGAGCTCGAGCAGCTCGTGGCGTCGGACGTCACCCCGCAGGAGCTGATCGCACGCTGGCGCGGGCTGCGCCGCGACGCCGAGGTGCTGCGCGAGCACGCCGAAGCCAATCCCGACGCCGCCGAGCGTCTCGAGCGGGCGATTGCCGCGATCGAGGAAAAAGAGCAGCAGCTGGTCGACATCCGCCAGAAGCAGGAGCAGGACAACCTGCGCCGCCTGCACCAGATCTGCCGGCAGGTCGAGACGCTGGCCGCCTCGGAGCAGATCACGCTCAAGGCCGGCGACCGCGCCCTGGCCGAGATTCGCTCGGCAATCGAAGGACGTCTGCCGCTGCCGACGAAGAAGGACCGGCAGGAAGTGCAGACGCGGCTCGAGGCCGTGCGCGCCATCCTGGGGCCGCGCGTGCAGGAGCTGCGCGACGCCGACGAGTGGCAGCGCTGGGCCAACCTGCAGGTGCAGGAAGAACTCGCCAAGAAGATGGAGTCGCTGGCCGAGGAGCCCGACCTCGAAGTGGCGGCGCGCCGCATGCGGGAGCTGCAGGGCCGCTGGAAACAGGTGGCGCTGGCGCCGCGTACGCAGGGCGAAGCGTTGTGGCGCCGCTTCAAGACGGCGCAGGACGCGGTGTTCGCCCGCACGTCCGCGCATCTGACCGCGCAGAACGAGGAGCGGGGCCAGAACCTGGCGAAGAAGCAGTCGCTCTGCGAGCAGGCCGAAGCGCTGGCGACGTCCACCGACTGGGTCAAGACCGCGACGGCCCTCCAGGCGTTGCAGGCCGAGTGGAAGACCGTGGGGCCGGTGTCGCGCGGCAGCGAGAAGGCGATCTGGGAGCGCTTCCGCGCGGCCTGCGATCAGTTCTTCAGCCGCCGCCACGACGACCTCAAGAAGCGCAAGGACGAGTGGTCCGAGAACCTCACGCGCAAGGAAGCGCTTTGCGCCCAGGCCGAAGCCCTGTCGTCGTCCACCGAGTGGGAAGCGGCGGCCGCCGAGTGCAGGAAGCTGCAGATCGAGTGGAAGCAGATCGGTCCCGTACGCCGCTCGAAGTCCGATGCGGTGTGGCAGCGGTTCCGAACGGCCTGCGACGCGTTTTTCGATCGCTACAAGCACCGCGATCAGGTGGACCTGCAGTCGAAGGCGGCGGCGCGCGCCGACGTCATCCGCGAACTCGAAGCCCTGGTCGTGCCGGCCGTCGCGGACGACGCGACCAGCGCTCCCGAGGCGCCGGCCGGTCCGCCCGAAGGGCTGGTAGAGAAGGTGCAGCAGGCCCGCGCCAAGTGGCAGCAGGCCCCCGAACTGCCGCGCACGGTGCAGCAGGAGCTGGCCGCCAGCTATCACCAGGCGCTCGGCAAGGTCGTGGCGGCGTGGCCCGAGGCGTTTGCGGGAACCGACCTCGACCCGGCGAATACGCGCAAGCGGATGGAGAAGCTGCTCGCGCGGATCGAAACGCTCTCGCGTTCGGGCGGCGCCGAGGCGCCGGCCCCGGTGTCACCGGCCGAACTGCTGGCCCAGCGGTGGCGCGAGCGGCTGGCGGCCAACACCATGGCCGGTGGGCAGGCGGTCGCGCATGCCGAAGAGAACCGGTGGCGAGAGGCCGAACAGGAAGTGCGCACCGCGCAGTTGCAGTGGACGCGCTTCGGGCCGCTGCCGGCCGACGTGGCCGGCCCGCTCAACGAGCGCTTCCAGCGCGCCTGCCGCAAGTTCTACGATCAGCGCCGCAAAGTCTAATTGCCCGCGCTCCGCGCGGGCGGCTAACCATGATGCGACTGCTTGCCGGCTTGCTGGCGCTCGGAACGGCGCTGGCCACGACGCTATTCGCCCAGACACCGGATCGGCGGCTGACGCCGGTCTGGGACCTCACGGCCGGGTTCGCTTCGCCCGAGAGCGCGTTCTACGATGCGGCCTCGAACGCCATCTTCGTGTCGTCGATCAACGGGCAGATTCTGGACAAGGACGGCAACGGCTACATCTCGCGCCTGTCGCCTGATGGGAAGGTGGTGGCCGAGAAGTGGGCCACCGGCGTCAACGCGCCGAAGGGGCTGCGCAGCGCGCGCGGCGTCCTGTATGCCGCCGACATCGACACCGTGGTGGGCTTCGACCTCAAGAGCGGAAGGGAAGTGTCGCGCACCACGATCGACGGCGCGGTGTTCCTCAACGACCTCGCCACGGCGCCCGACGGCACCATCTACGTGTCGGATTCCACCGCGCTCAAGATCTTCGAAGTGCGGAACGGCACGGCGTCGGTGTTCGTGGAGGGCGGCAACCAGGTGGAGCAGCCGAACGGCCTGCTGGTCGACGGCGGGCGGCTGATTCTCGGCAGCGTCGGTCCGGCGCCGGCACCCGGCGCGCCGAGAGGCGGTGGGGCGGGACGTGGCTCGGTCGCCGGGCACCTCTTCGCGTTCGATCGGAAGTCGAAGCAGCGCACGCTGCTGACGGCGGAACCGGTCGGCGGCATCGACGGCATCGAGCTCGACGGCCGCGGCGGCCTGATCGTGACCGACGTGATCGGCCAGCGGCTCCTGCACGTGAGCGAAGCAGGGAAGGTGACCGTGCTGGCCGGGTTCTCGGCGGGTGGCGCCGACTTTAGCTACATCGCCGCGCGAAAACTGGCGATCGTGCCGTTCCTTTTCAGCAACAGCGTCGCCGCGTACGACCTGACCGCCAGTCTGAAGTAGAGGGCGGTCTTCAGACCGCCCTGGGACAGGCGGGGTCGGCGCGGCCCGCTAAGAACGCGGGCCGCGCGCAGTATCTGGCAAACCGGCTTAACGACGGTTCGCTATTAGAC
>Ga0207648_10001250_pt1 | contig 28441 bp, 23 predicted proteins | sample KBSMisM32_FD_184310 | JGI IMG/M metagenome (GOLD analysis project Ga0207648, IMG submission 184310) | Miscanthus rhizosphere microbial communities from Kellogg Biological Station, Michigan, USA - KBS Miscanthus M3-2 (SPAdes) (version 2) | ecosystem: Host-associated > Plants > Roots >... | reverse complement strand
AAGATCCCCGTCTGGATCTCCGTGTAGTTGGCGGGACTGATCCCGGGCGCGAAGGCACGGCCCTGGCCCGCCGGTCCCGTGTAGATGTAATAGATGGCGTCCGGGTTGCCGACGTTCGTGTTGCCCGCGAACTGGGTCTCGCTGTACTTGCCCGCGTAATGGGAGTACGTCCCCTCCAGCTTGAACCGCCCGTCGCCCTTGACGTCGAAGGCGGCGCCGAGGCGGGGCACGATGCGACTCGCGCCGCTCACCGGCTGGATGCCGCCCGTCGCTTCGCCCTTGGCCCACTCCGCCCGCGCGCCCAGGTTGAAGGACCAGTGGTTGTTGAGCGCCCACTTGTCGTTCAGGTAGACCGCGTTCGTCGTGAGGTTGATCTGCGATCCCCTCTGGGGGATCCAGTTCTGCAGCACGCTGGTGCCGGGCGTGAAGACGGGGACCACGAAGCCGTTGGAGTCGAATACGGGCTTGCCCGCGGCGTCGGTCAGGTAGTCCGTATAGAAGACGTAGTTCGTCGAGGACTGCGAGTTGCCGCCCGTGCGCGTGGAGCGGTAGTTCTCGATGCCCACCTTGAGGTCGTGTTTGCCCAGGCTGCTCGTGGACAGGAAGTACGAAACCGCGCCCGTGATCTGCCGGTTGTTCCGGTCCTCGGGGTCCGTGGCGTCGAAGTAGGGCGCGTTGTAGTGGGCGAGCACGCTCTGCGCGATATACGGCGAGTCGATGATGTTGGTGCTCGTCCCGCCGTTGTCGATGAAGGAGAAGTGCTTGCGCGAGTACTGGGCCTCCACGAAGAGGTTGCTGCGCAGCACGCCGTTGTAGTTGACGTTGACCAGGCTCTCCGGCTGCTGGCCGGTGTAGGCGGTATTCACCGGATCGATGGAGAAGTTGAACGTCTCGCGGAAGGCGGATTGGGTGAACTTGGTATAGGTGCCGGTCACGGTGTGGTTCGGGTTGATGGCGCCGCTGAGCTTGATCTCGCCGCGCTTCTGGTCGACGACCTGGCTGAAGGGGAGGCCCGTCTCCGGCAGGCTGACCTGCGTGTCGCTGTTCTCCTTGCGCCCGGCGGCGAAGAACCAGAGGCGGTCCTTCACGATCGGTCCGCCCAGGGTGGCCTCGAAGAACTTGTTGAGCTTGTCCTGCCGCTCCGTGCCGTTCTTGTCCTCGATCGGCGTCTCGTCGCGCCAGGAGGGGTTCGTGAAGTTCACGCGGAAGGCGCCCGTGAACTGGTTCCCCCCGCGCTTGGTCACCACGTTGACGACGCCGCCGCTGAAGCGGCCGTACTCCGCGTTGATACCGGAGGTGAGGATCTGGGTCTCCTGGATCGCTTCCTCGATGAAGAGGTCGTTCGAGCTGCCGAAGAGGTTGTCGTTCACGTCCACGCCGTCGATGAGGAAAACGTTGTCGTAGGCGAAGCTGCCCGCGATGTTGACCTGACCGGCGTTGGGCGCGCTCTGCGACGTGAGGCCGGGTGCGAGCGTGGTGATGCCGAAGATCGTGCGCGAGGTGGCCAGCGTGTCCACCGTCTCCTGCTTGAGGTTCGCGCCCACCTGGGTGGTGGTGAGGGGCGTCGGCGCCTCACCGGTCACGGTCACGGTCTCCTGGAGGGAGGCGACGGAAAGGGCCGCGTCGAGCGGCACGGTTCCGCCGACGGCGACGGTCACGTTCTTCTCCTGCGTGCCGAAACCAGAGAGCTCGAACGAGACCTTGTAGTCGCCCGAAGGCAGGCCCTTGAAGATGTAGCCGCCATTGGTGTCCGTGACGGCGGTGCGCGCGCCGAGCAGCGAGGGTGACTTCACGGTCACCGTCACGCCTGGCAGCGGCTGCTTGTCAGACGATTGAACGGTGCCGCTCAGGACGCCCGTCTGCGAGCCCTGCGCGAACGCACCGCTGGCCGCCACGAGAACGATGAGGGCGGCAACCCAAAGATGACGTCTCAATGTCATGTCTTCTCCTTGATCCACTGAACTCCCGGACCTCAGAGAAGAGCAACATCAAGGCCACTCTAAGCATGTTCTCAGAGCTGACTAATTGCTAATCTGTCAATAACATCGCGCTGTTCAAGGCATTGATCGTCGCGGCGGATCCAACTCCGCGGATTTTCGCGTCCGGACTCTTGGTTTTTGGAGCGTCAGCGCAGAGTTCGGGCACGCCGGCGCCAGGCCTGGGCGCCGCGGGAATCGCCCATCGACTCGAGCGTCTTGGCCGCCGCCTCCAAGGCGGATGACCCCGCATTCGCCGCCACCATCTGCTCGAGCAACGCATCCACTTCCTTGATCGTGCGGTGCTGAATCCCGAAGACGACGGCGAGGTGGGTATAGGCCTGGAGGTTGCGTGGGAAAAGGCGGATCTCCTCGCGGAACGCACGCTCGGCCTCGTCGTACCGGGCGAGGCGCGCGAGCGCATCACCGCGGAGGAAGTGGAGGTCGGGTACGAGGGGAACGCTGCGCGCGGCCGCCTCGCGCAGCGCGTCGTCCACGATCTTGATGGCTTCCGGGAACCGCTCCTGGCGCACGCGTACCTCCGCACGGACGACGGCCGCACCCAGCTCGGCCGCAACATCGCCCGTGGCCTGGTCCGCCTCGCGCTCCGCGCCCGCGAGGTCGTCGGCGGCCAGTGCGATCCGCGCCGAGAGCTCGTGGGCCTTGGCCGGAGTCGCGCGTGAGGCGACCTGCGCGTTGGAGCGCGCTTCGTCCAGCCGCCCCCGCTTGAGACACACCTGCCCCATCTCGAGGGCCATGGCCGGGGCAAGCGACGGCGATGCGCGCATCGCTTCGCGGTACGCCTCGTACGCCTCGTCCCATCGGCCCAGGCGCATCAGGGTCCGAGCCAGCTCGTAACGCGCGTCGGCCAGGAGCGGGTTCGCCTCCAGGATGCGCTGGAACGCGGGCACCGCTTCGTCATCGCGCCCGGCCGCCGCCAATCGGAATGCCGCCTTCACATCCTTGAGAACCCCGATGCGCTCGGCGGGGTCGGGCAGCGGGCCCGTCGCCTGCACGGCACCGCCCAGGTATCCGAGCGCGGCCAGTCGCTCCGTGTCCGCGGAGGAGGCGGCGCCGGGAGCGGCGAGCGTCGTGGGAAGGCGTCCCAGCTCGGCCTGGCGCGAGCGGCCGAGCTCGCGCTGGTCCGCGAGCCGGTTCGTGAGCTCGCGCGGATCGGCCACGATGTCGTAGAGCTCGCGCCTGGCGCCTTCGATGTACTGCCAGCGCTCGTCCACGAGCGCGCGCAGCTCGCTCCAGCCCAGGTGCGTCCGCGGATACGAGGTCTCGGCGTAGATCCGGCGCGGCTCGCCGACTTCGAGGAGCGAGCGTCCGCGGAGGCCGTCCGGCGGCGTCAGGCCGACGAGCCGCGCCACCGTGGGCAGGAGGTCGATCGTCTCCACGGGCCCCGTCACTCGCGTGCCCGCGCGCGCGGAGCCGGGGAGCTTGACGAGCAGCGGCACGTGCAGGGCCCAGCGATAGAGAAGGATGCCGTGCTCGTCTTCGCCGTGCTCGCCCAGCCCCTCGCCGTGATCGGAGAGGACGATCACGAGCGCGCGGTCGTAGAGGCCCAGGCGCCGCAGCTCGTCGAGCAGCCCGCCCACGACCGCGTCCGCGGCCGCGATCTCCCCGTCGTAGGCGAGCGCGTAGCGGCTCTTGAAGGGCTCGGGCGGCTCGTAGGGCGCGTGGGGCTCGTACGTATGGAAGAAGAGGAAGAAGGGCTGGCCCTTCACCCCCTCCAGCCACCGCGACGCGATCGCCGCCGTCTCGCCGCCGGGCCGCTGTACGCGCCCGAGCGCGTCGGTGCCGAAGGGCACCACCATCTTGTCGTCGTAGAAATCGAAGCCGTCTCCGATCCCGGTGCCGGCCCGCAGGACGTACGCGGAGACGGCGGCGCCCGTCGCGTACCCCTGCGACTTCAGAAGGCCTTGCAGCGTGGGATGCGACTTCGCTTCGAAGCGATAGCCCAGGTTGTCTCGCACGCCATGCTCGAAGGGCAAAAGCCCGGTGAGGATCGAGACGTGCGCGGGCAGGGTCAGGGGCACGTGCGTGTACGCGTTCTCGAAGACGATCGCGTCCTTGGCGAAGCGGTCGAGATGCGGCGTCTGCACGCCCGCGTAGCCGTAGGCCGGCAGATGGTCCGCGCGCAGCGTGTCGATGGAGACGAGGACGACGGGCGCGCCGGGGAACTGGTCCTTCGGACCGCGCGCGCAGGCCGCGGCAGCGAGGACCAGTAAGACGGCGCCGGCGGCTACTCGGTCTCGAAGCAGGCGCGATGCGGTTTGCAGACCTGGGGACTGCAGAAGACGTCGTCCGGACCGAGCACCGTCGCCGTGCGCGAGCACCAATACTGGCCGGTGGGCGACGCCTCGCGCATGTCCACGTGCTCGCGGCCCATGACGTAATACATCTTCGTGCGCAGGCGGCGGCACACGGGCACGTCCTCGAGGTCGTCCATGTTCACCTCGCCGCTCATGACGCCAGCCCCAGCAGCGTGCGCCGCAGCAGGGTCTGGAGGAGACCGACCTTGTAGCCATTCTCCGACAGTGGGGCCGCGCCCACCGTGGCCGCGTTGGCCGCCGCGGCCACGGACGTCGCGTCGAGGGCTTTGCCCACCAGCGCCTGCTCCGCTCGTACCGAGCGCCAGGGGATGGGCGCCACCGCGCCCAGGACGATCCGGGCTTCCTTGACCAGGCCGCCGTCGAGGCGGACCGCCGTCGCCGCCGCCACCAGCGGCCAGTCGAAGGCCGCGCGCTCGCGGAGGTCGTCGTACGCCGAGCGCCAGCCCGCCGCGGCGGGGACGCGGATCTCCGTGAGCACCTCGCCGGGCTGGATCTGGTTCTCGCGCTCCGGGTCCTTGGTGGGGGAGGTGAAGAAGTCGCTGGCGGCAACCGTGCGCGGTCCCTTATCGCCCTCGAGCACGAGCTGGGCGCCGAAGGCGACGAGCGGGACGGCCGCATTCGAAGGATGGGTCGCGTAGGAGGGGCCGCCGCCGAAGATCGCGTGGTAGCGGTTCTCGCCTCCGACGGCGTAGCAGACGTCGCCGCCCTTCTTGAGGCACTTGTAGGACTCCTGCCGGTAGTACCAGCAGCGCGGCCGCTGCAGCAGGTTGCCGCCGATGGTGGCGACGTTGCGGATCTGGGGCGAGGCCGCCTCGCCGCAGGCCTGGGCCAGCGCGCGATGCGTCTGCCGCACGCCCGCGTGGGCGGCCACCTCGGCCAGCGTGGCCAGGGGGCCGATGCGCAGCGACCCGTCGGGCTGCGCCGCGATGTCGCGCATGCCGGCGATGGACTTCAGGTCCACGAGGCGCGGCGGCTCGACGAGATGCTCCTTGAGGTGGTCGAGGAGGTCGATCCCGCCCGCCTTGAAGGCCGCGCCCGGACGCTCGGCCAGGAGCTCGCGCGCCTGCGCGACCGAAGCCGGCCGGGCCAGCTCGAAGCTCTTCATCAGGCCCTCCTCGCCGCCGCCAGCGCGGCCAGCACCCGGTCCGGCGTGAGCGGCAGCGAGCGCACGCGCGCGCCCGTCGCGTTGTAGACGGCGTTCGCGATCGCGGCCAGCGTGGGCACGATGGGCGGCTCGCCGATGCCGGCGGCCGAGGTGTTGTTCCCCGCGTTCGCGATCTCGGTGATGATGGGCACCGCCTCGAACATGTCTTTCGACGAAAGGACCTTGTAGGCCTCGAGGTTCGGGTTGACCATCGTGCCGACGTTGCGGTCGAGGATGCGGTTCTCGAAGAGCGCCCACGAAACGCCCTGGATCATGGCCCCGATGATCTGGCTCTCGGTGGTCAGCGTGTTGATGGGGATCCCGCAGTCGTTCACGGAGACGACCTTGATCACGCGGACGTTGCCCGTCTCCGTGTCGACCTCGACCTCCGCGAACTGCGTGCCCGCGAGGTCCTGCCGGTAGGTCTCGTACTGCTTCTTCCGCTCCGCGACCGCGCTGATGACCTCGTTCGGCATCTTGGCCGCGGCCTGGCGGAATCCGATCGACTTCGCAGGGGTGGCGGCCACGAAGATCTTCCCGCCCGCGGCGTCGAGGTCTTCGGCCTTCGCGCCCAGGAGGGGCGCCGCCACCGCGAAGAGCTTGGCGCGCGCGTCGTGGGCGGCCAGCCGCACGGCGGGAGCGACCGAGTTCGTGGTGTTGCTGCCGCCGGAGCCGACGCCTTCCGGCCAGCGCGAGTCCCCGACGTGCGGCGTCACGTCGCGCGTCTGGAGACCCAGCTCCTCCGCCACCACCATCGCCATCGCGGTGCGGAAGCCGGTCCCGATGTCCTGCGAGCCCTGGAAGACCTCGACCGAGCCGTCGCGGTGGATCTTCACCTCCGCGCCCACTCCGCTCCCGCGCGCGAAGACGTACCAGTTCCCGTTCGCCATCCCGAGCCCGCGCTTGCGCGTGCCCGTGGCCTCGCCCGCCTTCTTCTGCCGGCGCTCCCAGCCGATGGCCTTGGCGCCCACGTCGTATTGGATGCGCCGCACCGGGCTCGACTCGTTCTTGCGGCGCAGCTCCAGGGGATCGAGCCCGAGCTTCTCCGCGAGCTCGTCCACCGCCGACTCCAGCGCGAACGCGCCCTGCGAATGGCCGGGCGCGCGCAACGGCGCGGCCGGTCCCGCGTTCGTGAAGACGTCGTGCTCCTCGACCAGGCAGTTCGGCGTGTTCGCGTAGAGGTTGCCGGAGGGACCGCCCGTGCCCGCTCCACCCGCGATCCCCGCCGTGCCGAACGAGCGGTGGTGGATCGCGGTCAGGGTTCCGTCGTTCTTGGCCCCCAGTCGCACGGTCATGAGGGCCGCGGGCGCGTTGCCGGTGCAGAGGTGCTCCTCGTGCCGGTCGAGCATCAGCTTGACGGGCGCGCCCGCCTGCTTGGCGAGCTTGCAGGCGACGCCGGAGAAATTCGAGCCCTCCGCGGAGGCGCCGAGCTTGCTGCCGAACCCCCCGCCCATGTGCTCGGTGATGACGGTGACGTTCTTGCGGTCGATGCCGAGGTATTCCGCCATCCCCTCGCGCACGGTCGAGATGCTCTGGGTCGAGGACCATATCGTGAGCTGGTCCCCCTCCCACTTCGCGATCACGCCGTGCGTCTCCAGCGGGGAATGCGTGTGGACGGGCACGTAGTAGGTGCTCTCGACGGTGACGTCCGCTTCCGCGAGGCCCTTGGCGATGTCACCCCGCTGGCCGCCGCGTCGGGGAACGATGGGCCCGACAACGTTGCCCTTCACCGGCGCCTTCGGACTGTCCGGGATCTGGTCCGGGTTGTAGACGGTCGGCGCGCCCTCCTCCATCGCCTTCTGGAGATCGGTCACGTAGGGGCGCTCGTCGTAGGTGACCTCGACGAGCCGTGCCGCGTCCTCCGCCACCTCGGGCGAGATGGCGGCCACCGCGGCCACGTCCTGCCCCGCGAAGCGCACCGCGCGCGCTTCCGTCGTCCACACCGCCTTCACGCCGGGCAGCTTCTCCGCCTTGGAGGTGTCGATCTTGACGATCTCCGCCGCGGGCACGGTCGCGCGGACCATCTTTCCCCAGAGCATGCCGGGCATGGAGATGTCGAAGGTGTACTTCGCGCGCCCGGTGACCTTCAGGGGGCCGTCGAGCCGCGGCTGCCGGCCCTTGACCACGCGCAGCTTCGAGTCGAGATCCCAGGGCTTGATGTCGCCCTGGGCGGCGTGGACCTCCATCGTCTGCGGTGCGCTGGCGTGTCCCGCCTTCACGACGTAGGTGACGGTGGGCTCCGGCGGCTTGGGAGAGGCGTCCTGACTCATCTCAGGCCTTCCTTCCTGCGACCGGAGTCGCCTTGGCCGCCTTGAGCACCGCCTCGAAGACCCGCGAATAGGTCCCGCAACGGCAGATGTTGCCGGCGAGGCCGTCCTTGACCTGCTCCAGCGTCGGGCTCGGGTTCTGGCGGAGGAGCGCGGTGGACGCGACCACGAAGCCGGGCGTACAGAAGCCGCACTGCAGGGCGTCCGCTTCCACGAACGCCGCCTGAACGGGGCTCATCTTCTCGGGCGTCCCGATGCCTTCGACGGTCGTGATGTCGTGGCCGACGGCATCCGCCGCCAGCATCAGGCACGACGCGATGGGCTTGCCGTCCAGCAGCACGGTGCAGCCACCGCAGGAGCCACGGTCGCAGATCTCCTTGGCCCCGGTGAGGTCGAGGTGATTGCGCAGGGCCCGGAGCAGGGTGACGCGCGGCTCCACGGTCACGGTGCGCGGGGCCCCGTTGATCTTCAAGGCAAGGGGCACGGCGTCCGGTCCGAGCACCGTGGGCCCGGCCGCGCCGGGGGCCGCGCCGATCAGGCTCGTCGCGGCCGCGCCCACGCCCGCGGTCTTGAGGAAGGTGCGTCGCGAGACTCCCGAGACGGGGGAGTCGTCGTCCGGGGGCTTGGCCATGCGCCACCTCTCGGGTCGGGGGTTTCCGGATTCTTGATCCCGCTTCGCGCGCGGGTCAAGGGTGGATTCGTCATTTCATGTGAAGAGGATCCACGCGCCTGGACGGGTGCGAACGCGCTCTCGGCGGCCGATCGACGGCGCGCATGGTCCTCATGCGCTTCTGTCATATGTCAATCACGGAACCAAGTTTGATTGACATTCGTCAGTACGGATAGATAACCTTCCTGCGCTATGGCGACACGATCGGAAAGACCCCGCCTCGACCGCACGGATCGCGCGCTGCTCCTCGCCCTCTCCCGAGATGGCCGCCGTCCGGCGGCGGACCTGGCCAAGGAGCTCGGCCTCTCCCGGCAGGCGGTCACGGAGCGCCTCCGTGAGCTGGAGCGGCGCGGGGTCGTGCGCGGCTACCACGCGGACATCGATCCCCTCGCCCTCGGCCTGGGCGTCCGGGCCCAGCTCCGCATCACCCTGGACGGCAAGGCGCCCCAGAAGGAAAAGGACGTCCTGCGCCGGCTCACCGCCAGCCCGCTCGTCCGCTCCGTCTACCGGGTGAGCGGCGAGGACTGCTTCGTGGCCGACGTCATCTGCCGCCGCATCGAAGACGTCAACGGGCTGCTGCTCGACCTGAAGGGCACCCGCGCCTTGCAGTCGTCGCGCACCGCGTTCGTGCTGGAGACCGTGCTGGAGAAGGGCACGCTCGGCCCGCTTCCCCCCGCGCTGTTCGTCGAAGACGCGGCGGAGGCGCCGGCGGGCTCGAAAGGCTAGACACAATGTCCCCCCGTCATCGCCGTCTGCTGCCGTGGATCGCGCTGGGCCTCATCTACGTGGTGTGGGGCTCCACCTACCTCGCCATCCGCATCGCCGTACGCGAGGTGCCGCCCTTCGGGGCGGGCGCGTTGCGCTTCTTCGCCTCCGGCCTCGCCATGGCCGTCATCGCCGCCGTCGTGGACCGGCGCCACGGCTGGCCCACCTGGCGGCAGGTGGCGGACTACTCGCTGGTGGGCGTGCTGCTGCTCGCGATCGGCAACGTCCTCGTGATGTGGGCGGAGAAGACGATCCCGAGCGGCATCGCCGCCCTCATCGTCGGCACCACGCCCCTGTGGCTCACGTTCCTCGACGGGCTGCGTCCCGGCGGCCAGCGGTGGACGCCCGCGCTGTGGGCCGGCACGCTCATCGGCCTCGGCGGTGTCGCCCTGGTGGCGCGTCCGGAGGGGGGCATCCAGGCCGGCCACTGGGGCGCGGTCATCGCGCTGCAGTTCGGCACCATCTCGTGGGCGGTCGGGTCACTCTACGCGCAGTCGGTGCCGAAGCGCCTGCCCGTCTTCACCGCGTCCGCGATCGAGATGCTGGCCGGATCCGCCGTGCTCTTCTTCGAATCGCTCGTGCTCTTCCGCGACGACTGGGGCGCCTTCCGCGCCGCCAGCGCGAACACCTGGCTGAGCCTCGGTTACCTGGTCGTCTTCGGCTCGCTGGTCGGGTTCACCGCCTTCGCGTATGCGCTCAACGAGCTGCCCGCGACCACCGTCGGGACGTACGCCTACGTCAACCCGGTGGTGGCGGTGATCCTCGGCCGCGTGATCCTGAAGGAGGCGCTCACGCCCGGCCTGCTCGCGGGTGGCGTCCTCATCCTCGCGTCCGTGCTCATCACCACGCGGGCGCGGCGTCCGCGGAGGGAGCCCGTCCGCGCTGATCCTTCGCCCTTGACGGCGGCGGAGAACGCGTAGCGTTCAGTGTCCGGGATCGCTGCCGCCGGCGCCGATGATGCGGTTGCGGCCGGCGTTCTTGGCCTGGTAGAGGGCGTGGTCGGCGGCGCGGATCAGCTCCACCTCCGAAGGCGCGTCCTGCGGGTAGGAAGCCACTCCGCCCGAGATCGTGACCGCGCCCAGCGGCTGGCGCTCGCCGCCCGTGAACGGGTGTGACTCCACGGCGCGTCGGAGGCCCTGGGCCAGGCGATAGGCGAGGGCCTTGCTCGCGCCCGGGTACAGGATCACGAACTCTTCTCCCCCGTAGCGTGCCACCACATCGTCCTCGCGGATGGAGCCGCGCAGGAGCTGGCCCATCTTCTTCAGCACCTCGTCCCCGGCCACGTGGCCGTTGGTGTCGTTGTAGTTCTTGAAGTCGTCGATGTCGAGGAGGAAGAGGCTGACCTGCTGGCCGTCGCGCTCCGCGCGCCGGATCTCCGCGGACAGGCGCTCCTGGAAATGGCGCTTGTTGAAGACGCCGGTGAGGCCGTCCTTGTTCGCCGTGTCCTGGATGGCTTTGAGCTTGTCCACCTGCACGATGGCGAGCCCGCTGAGGTCGGCCAGCATCTTGACCACCGCTTTCGCTTCCGCCCGCCGCCGCCGCGGCCGGCCCACGGAGATGACGCCGTGCAGGCGGTCGTGGGCGAGGATCGGGGACCCCACGTCGACGTGAAGGCCGGCCAGCGCGGCCGACTCGGGAGTGCCGGGGGTGGCGTCGAAGTCCGCGTCGGCCAGGGCGCGGCGCGCCTTCCCGAGCCGGCCGATCCGCCCTTCACCGAGGACGACTTCCGCCCCGCGGGTCAGGGTCTGGGGCAGGCCCAGGCCTTCGGCGAGGGCCAGCCGGCCGTCCGGGCGGAAGACGAACACCGCCGCCTGCTCGGGCTGGAGCAGCTCGTCGACGAGCTTGAGGATCACGGGCACCATGGCCCGGCGGCCGGAGGCCGCGAGCATTTGCGCCATGAGGTCGGAGACGTCGGGCATGGGCTCCTGTTCGGTCTCGCTCGGGGGGCGCGTGCCGCGCGCCACGCCCAGCATCCAGGCCGCGACGAAGCCCATCGCGATCCCAGCGGCGACGGCCCCCCAGATGGGCGCGCTCACGAATCGTTCTCCGGCAGGCGCGGGGGACGGACTCGGTCGGTCAATACAGGAGGTAGGGCGCGCGGCGGCGCCGGAAGGCCTGCTGCTCCCGACGCCACCGGTCGGCAAGGCGGCGCGGGGAAAGGCCCGCGTCGATGGCGCGCCGCACGTCCGGGGTTCCGCACAGGATGTCGATCGGCCGCTTCACGTATTCGTATTCGTACGGCGGGTCGCGCCAGGCGAATTTCGCCGGCGCCTGCCGCCGCGCGTGGTGAACGAGGAGGAGATAACACAGGAAGGCCGGGAAGCGGTCGCGGTCGGTCACGTGGACCTGCACGCCCCCGCACGGCCGGCCGGCGTGCTTGTGGAACGTCGGCGTGAAGAACACGGGCCGGAAAAGGACGCCGGGCACGCGCTCGCGCGTGAGGTCGCGGGCCAGCGCCCAGGGATCGAGCCACGGCGCGCCCACGAGCTCGAAGGGGCGCGTGGTGCCGCGCCCTTCCGAGAGGTTCGTGCCCTCGACGAGGCAGGCGCCCGGGTACACGAACGCGGTGTCCACGGTCGGCATGTTGGGGGAGGGAACGATCCAGGGAAGGCCCGTGTCCTCGAAGAACATCGAGCGCGTCCAGCCCCGCATGCGCACGACCCGCAGCTCGACGTCGAGGTTGCGCTCGGCGCGGAACATGAGGGCCAGCTCGCCGACCGTCATCCCGTGACGGGCGAGGATCGGATGCAGGCCGACGAAGGAGAGGTATTCCGGTTCCGGCATGTTCCCGTCCAGGGCGTCGCCCCCGAGCGGGTTGGGCCGGTCGAGCACGATGAGCACCTTCCCGTGGGCGGCGCAGGCCTCCAGCGCGTGCAGCATCGTGGAGACGAACGTGTAGTAGCGCGCGCCGACGTCCTGCACGTCGAACACCAGCGCGTCCACCCCCGACATCATGGCCGGCGTCGGGACACGGGTGCGCCCGTACAGGCTGAAGACGGGCCGTCCCGTGACGGGATCGCGGGTGTCTTCCACCTCCACCAGGTCCTGCGCGTCGGCCCAGACGCCATGTTCGGGACCGAAGAGCGCGGTCAGCTTCACGCCCCGGGCCCGGTGCAGCGCGGCCGCCGCGTGCACGAGCCCCGCCGTGACCGCGGTGGGATTGGCGATCAGGCCGAGGCGGAGGCCGCGCACCAGGCTCGTGCGCGCGAGGAGATGGTCGAGGCCGGAGCGCACGGCGGCGCGCGTGCGTCGTGCCGAGACGCGGCGGACGGAGCGAGGCACGCTCACTCGACGTAGCGGAGGCTGAAGCGGCCGACGGCGTCCTTGCCCGCCGCGTCCTTGAAGATCGTGCCCACGAGCGTTCCCCCCTCGAGGGCGGCGCGGAAGAGCCTCGTATTGCCGCCGGAGGGTACCAGGAACTTGAGGACGCCCTTCTCGTAGGTGACCTGCTGGAGCGGCGTGCGCATCGCGATGCCGCCCGTCTTCGTGGAGAGGGACCCTGCCAGCCGCCCGCCGTCGACCTGGAACTGCACCTCGACGCTGCGCTCGGCCTCCGTGTCCGACATCGTGCCTTCCCAGCGGCCGGCCACGGCCACCCCGGCGGCGCTGGACCCGCCCGACGGAATCAGGAGCGCCATCTCGCGCACGTCCTTGAGAGAGGCGGGCGGGAGCTCGTAGAGGATCCCGACGGGCACGCCCCCGGTCGCTCCGCGCCGCTGGGCCTCGGCGTAGAGGTCGACGAGGACCTTGCCCCGCGGGGTCATCTCCGCGGTGCGGCTCGGCCTCTGGCCCTGGCCGAAAAGCGTCACGTAGTCCTGCAGGAGGGCGGTCCAGTAGGCGGCGATCTGGCGCGGGTTCACGCGCGTGGGCTTGAGGCCCGGATCCCAGGCCTGCGCATATCCCTCCACGTCTTCCGCGCCCACGCTCACGAGCACGGGGCCGCCCGCGACGGCCACCGCCGGAGACGCGCCCTCGCGCACCTCGAGCGTGACCGCTCGGGAGACCGCGGACTCCAGCAGCGCGGTGAGGCCGGTGGCCACGGCGTCCGCACGCTCGGCCGTCGTCGCCGCGTCGCCCTTCCCCGTGAGGACGAGGACGGGTCCGATCTCCGTCGACACGAACGCGAATCGGTCGCCGCCCAGGGCCGTGGGAGCGGGGTAGAAGCGCAGGCGGGCGTTCCCGGAGAGCGGATGGGAAAGCGCAAACGTCGAGCGGCCAGAAGACCTGGCCCCGCGTGCCTCCACCACGAGGGGCAGCGCCTCCTGCGATCCGGTCGTGGGCGCGGCCGGGGCCGCCACTTGCAGCTCGTTCGCGCTGGCCGTGAGCACGAGCGCGGGCGCGCCCCCGATCGTCACGCGGTTGCTCGTGGGCACGGGATCGAAGCCGCGGCCCCTGATCGTGACGCGCTGACCGATGGCCCCGTAGGCGGGCGCCACCTCGGCGACCAGGGGCAAGCGGCCCATCAACAGCGGCGTCGCACGGGCGGTGTCCGGGCCCAGCTCCACGGTGACGGAAACGCTCTGGCCGTCCGTCCAGGCCATCTCGGGCACCCGGATCTGGAGGGAGTTGGCGGAGGCGTTCTTCACTTCGACCTTCTCCCCGCCGACGCGGACGGTGACCGGTCCTCCGTCGAAGTGCTGGCCGTGCAGGGTGACTTCGGTGCCGGGGAGCGCCACGTCGGGCTCCACCTTCGTGATACGCGGCAGACGGGCGATCTTCACGAACAGGGCGTTCGAGCGTCCGCCTTTGCCCTCCACCGTGATCGGAATGCCCTTGGCCGCGGGAACGGCGACTTCGGGCACGGTGACGGCGATCGAGCTCGCGGACGCGTTCGTCACCTTCGCCACGGCATCGCCGAAGCGAACGGTGTTGTCGGAGGCGGAGCCCTCGAAGCCGCTGCCGTTGATCGTGATCGTCGAGCCCACCTCCGCCTTGGGCGGAGTCACCGAGGAGAGAACGGGCGGGGGCTGGCGGGAGTGCGAATACATGTAGAACGCGCCGGAGGTCACGGCGGCGGCGGCGACGGCCACCACCGCGACGCGGGGGATGGCGGGAAGCCTCGTGCGGCGCGACGGCGCGCGCCGCACGGGTGCGGGGCGCGCGGGGGGCGCCTCTGCCGCCGGGACCTCGAGCGGCTCGCGCACCCGATCCCCTCCGCTGATGCTCGGGATCTCCGTCATGTAGTCGGGGCGAGCGGCCGGCGTGGAGCGCGGGGTGCGCACGGGTGCGGCGGGGGCGGGTGCGGGGGCCGGCACCGGCGCGGGAGGGGTCGGGGCCGGCGCCGGGGCCGTCACCTTGGGCGCGGGGGGAGCGGGACTCTCTTCGAAGATGATCGCGGGACCGTCGGCGGCCGGCTCTGCGGAGGGAGGCGCAAAGGCGGGCGTGAACGTCTCCGGCACGGCCGGGTCCGCGAACACGAGCGGGTCCTCGTCCGCTGTGGAGAACGAGGGCGCCGCGCTCGGCGGCGGCGCGGGGTTGACGGGCATGGCCGCCACCGCCGCGAGGTTGCCGGGAACGCGGACGAGGAGCTTCACGCTCTCGGGCGATCCCGGCGGCCCGATCGAGATACGATCGCCGTCCGAGAGAACCTGCTCGGTCTCGACCCTCTCGCCGTTGACGAACGTGCCGGCCGCGCTTCCCACGTCGCTGAGCACGACCCCGGCGTCTTCCCAGGCGATGCGCGCGTGGAGGGTGTCCACGTTGCGGTTGGTGAGCCGGAGGTGCGACGAGGGGCCCGAGCCGATGATCTTCTCGGCCCCCGGCGACTCCAGTGGAATCTGGAGCCCGTCGGAGGCACCCCCCGTCACGATCAGCGTGGGAAGCAGGGGGCCGCTAGCCGAGGAACTCATTTGCCTCGCGTAAGTTGGCCCGGATTCAAACACACGCCGCGCGACGGTGTCAACGACGCCCGGCGGGCCGGGTGCGCGTTGACACACCCCGGCGCGAGGTGCAAGCTTGATCCCTTCGAGGTCCCTCGCGATGGAGAAGGTCGCCCCGCTCGCGGCGGCGGAAGGGCTTCCGACCGAGCCCGCACTTCGCAAGATCCGAATCCCCTTCCTCCAGCGCGGGACCGTCGCCATCGGCGGCGTGCGCGAGCAGCTCTTCGTGGTGGACCTCGGCCTGCGCGGGGTCTTCATCGAACGGGTGCAACCCCTGGACCCCGGACAGGAGATCGAAGTCTGGTTCGCCCTGCCCGGGAACGAGCTCGCGGTGCACGCGCGCTGCCGCGTGGCGTGGTGGCGCCCGGCCGAGGTCGCGGCGCGCACGCGCACGACCACCGGCATCGGCGTGGAGTTCGTGGAGATGTCGGCCCGAGATGCGGCGCGCGTACGCCAGCACCTCCTTTCGTATCTGGAGCGGCAACCGCGCCACCGCCGGTTCCTGCGCCATCCGGAGGAGGCGGAGGAGGAGGCATGAAGACGATCGGAGGATTGGTTTCCGGGCGCGAGATCTTCCACGTGCGCTCCGACCATTCGGTGCGCGACGCCTGCCGCTACATGACGGACCGGCGCGTGGGCGCGGTGTCCGTCCTCGACGGCTCGCGCCTCGTCGGCATCCTGTCCGAGCGCGACGTGATGGGCCGCGTGGTCGCGCGCGAGCTCGATCCCGACCGCACGCGCGTCGGCGAGGTCATGACGAAGGACCTGGTGGTGGCCCAGGCCGGCGAGTCGCACGAAGACGGCTTGCGCAAGATGAAGCAGGCGGGCTGCCGGCACCTGCCGGTGGTGGAAGGCGATCGGCTCGTGGGCATGGTGTCCCAGCGCGACCTGCTGCAGATCGACCTCTCCGAGAAGGACGAGGAGATCCGCTGGCTCAACGCCTACATCCACTTCATCCCGCCGGCCCGGGAAGGCACCTCCTAGTCGTTGCCCGTCCACGTCGTCCTCGTCCGGCCGGAAGCGCCGGCCAACATCGGCGCGGTCGCGCGCGTCATCCGCAACACCGGCCTTGCCCGGTTGCGCCTGGTCGCCCCCGGGGACTGGCGCACCATCGACTGCTGGCGCACGGCCTGGGGCAGCCAGGAGGTCCTCGAGCAGGCGGCCGTGTACGACGACCTCTCTTCTGCCGTCGCCGACGCGCACGCGGCCCTGGCCTTCTCGGGGAAGCGCGAGAAAGGGGCGGCGTGGCTCGACGTCCGCGAGGCGGCGGCGGAGGTGGCATGCCGCGGGGACGAGACGACCTGCCTCGTCTTCGGGCCGGAGAGCTCGGGCCTCGCCCGGGACGAGCTCGCGTGCTGCGGGCCGCGCGTCCTCATCCCCGCGCATCCCGACCAGCCTTCGCTCAATCTCTCGCACGCGGTGATGGTGGCGGCCTACGAGATCTTCCGTGCCTCCGCGCGTCCGGCCGCCGCGCCCCGCCGCGCCACCCTGGAGGAGAAGGCGGCGATGCTCGGGCGCCTGCGCGACGGCATGATCGCGATCGGCGCGGTACCCGAGATCGACGGCGAAGGCTACCTGCGGGAGTGGGAGGCCCTGTTCGCGCGCGCCGACCTCACCCCGAGGGAGGTCCGGCTCCTCGAGCACCTTGGCCGCAAGATGGCGAAGCCGCGCGGCTCGCACGAGCGGGGAGGCCAGAAATGATCGACGAACGGCCTTTCGAAGACGTGGAGACGGCGGAGGACGGCTTCTCGATCCCGGAGCTGAAATGGCGCGAGCTCGTCTTCGTCGGCTCGCTGCGGCGCGACGGCGAAGAGTTCGTCCGGGACCCCACGCGTCCCCTGCCGCCCTTTCGCGCCGGCGACCTCTTCCCGGAAGGGCAGCGCTTCGCCGCGACGAAGGTCGGTGGCCGTGTGTTCCTCCGGCGGGTCTGACGCGACTCGCCTCACGCCTTCGCCCGCTCGCCTCCCCGCAGAGGCCACCCGCGCGCGTGCGTGCGCGCGATCGACAGGGCGAGCATGAGCAGGACGAGGACGACCACCCCCCACGTCACCTCCTCGACGGCCAGGTTCTCGCGCAGGCCGGGGGCGATCCACTTGCCGTACACGATCTCGAGGTGGGCCCAGTAGACGAGGAGGCTCGTCCGCCCGAGCTGCCGCAGCGCGCTCGGCCCGGGGAGCCGGTCCAAGAGGAAGGCCAGCGCGAAGAGCACGAGGAGAACGCCGCACTTGAGGAGGACGTACGTCGGGCTGGTGTGCCAGAAGTCGTAGACCGGGTACACCGCGGGCGCGTGGCCATCGACCCAGAGCGCGAGCGGAATCGCGGCCGCTCCCGCCGCGGCCAGGGCGCCGATCGCGATCCCCTCTCTTCCGCGGGCGCGCGCCTGGGCGAGCAGCAGGCCGCAGGAAGCGCCGAAGGCCGTGAACGCGGTCCAGGGGAACACCGGAAACAGCGAATCGCGCACGCGCCCGGTGAAGTAGCCGGCGACGGGCGCCGGCCATCCCTTCCACCAGGAGGTGTCCCAGGCCAGGGGGGTCAGCAGGGCGATGCCGGCGGCCAGGCCGAGCGCCGCGGCGAGGCGGCCGCGCGCGGAGGGAAGGCCGAGAGCGAGCGCGACCAGCATCAGCGACACCGCGATGCAGTTGAGGACGTCCACGCGCAGGAGGTCGGCCGCCCGTCCGAAGCCTCCGCTCGCGAGCATCCCCACCCGGAAGACGAAAGCGAAGCCGAGGACGGTGAGGCCGCGGCGCAGGCCGCGGCGCCGCACTTCACCGCCGTTGCTGCCTTTGGCGCGCTCCCTCTCCGCCACCAGCGCGGCGGACAGGCCGGCCAGGAAGAGGAACAAGGGGGCGGGATACCCTCCGAAGAGGCGGGCGAGGGCGAACAGGCGCGTGCCCCGGTCCTCCGCCACCGTCCAGGCGGAGAAGGCGTGGGTGTTGATCATGAGGATCACGGCCAGGCCCCGCGCCCAGTCGAGATATCCCAGTCGCGACGCGCGTTCCCGGCCAGCGTAGCCTGGGGTCGCAAAACCGGTCATAATCCGGCCCTTGAAGCCGCGCCCTTGACCATCCCGCCGCCGGTCGCAGGCGGGACGCTCGCCTGATCATGCCCCGCATCCTGCCCCGCCCGGAGCACAACCTCTCCCGAAAGGGCATCGACGAGGATGCCCTGAAGGTGCTCTACCGCCTGAAGAATCACGGGTTCAAGGCCTACCTGGTGGGGGGAGGTGTACGCGACCTGCTCCTCGAGCGCAAACCGAAGGACTTCGACATCGCCACCGACGCGCACCCCCAGCAGGTGAAGAAGCTGTTCCGGAACTGCTTCGTGGTGGGCCGGCGCTTCCGGCTCTGCCACGTTCGTTTCGGGCGCAAGGTGGTCGAGGTCTCGACCTTCCGCCGGCAGGCGCCGGCCGAAGAAGGCGACACGCTGATACGGCGCGACAACACGTTCGGGACGCCCGAGGAGGACGCCTTCCGCCGCGACTTCACGGTCAACGCGCTGTTCTACGACATCGCGACGTTCTCGGTCATCGACTACGTGAGCGGGCTCGAGGACCTGACCAACCGCCTGATCCGGACGATCGGCGACCCCGAGGTCCGATTCCGCGAGGATCCCGTGCGCATGCTGCGCGCGGTGGCCCTGGCCGCACGGCTCGGGTTCACGATCCACCGCGACACGCTGGAAGCCATCCGCTTCCTCCGGGGCGAGATCGTGAAGAGCAGCCCCGCGCGGATCCTGGACGAGCTCTACAAGATCCTGCGCCAGGGCGCCTCGCGCCAGACCTTCCAGCTCCTGCACGACACCGGCCTGCTCGCGTACCTCCTCCCCGAGGCGGACCAGGCCATCGCGGATCAGGGCGAGCGCCTGCTGGGCAGCCTGTCCCGCCTCGACGACTATCGGAACGCCGGCCTCGCCGCCCCGGACGAGCTGACCAATCCGCTGCTGATGGGCACTCTGGTCGTTCCCCTCGGTGTCCCGCTGCGGCGTGCCGCCGCCGCCGCCGCGCCTCGCCGGGGAGTAACGGAGAGGGAGCCCGCGGACGCCGACGATCGTCTCGACGTGGACGCGGAGATGGCGGCGCTGGGTGAAGAGGAACCGGACGAGGCGCCCAGCGGCGGCGGTCCGGCCGCGCTCGTGTTGCCCTTCGCGCGTCGCGACCTCGACCGCCTGCGTCTGATCCTGGCCGCGCAGAGCCGGTTGCGCGAGGTCCACACGTCGCCCAAGGTGAAGCACCTCCTGGCCGGCCGGGGGTATCTCGAGGAGGCGCTGCGCTGGATGGAGATCCACGGCGGCGTACAGGGCCAGGAGCTGGCCACGTACTGGCGGCGGCTGGAGCTGGAGCCGGCGGCGGCCGCGCCGTCGGGCGAGGGGGCGGCGCCCGCGGACGCGGACTCGCCGCGTCCGCCGCGCTCCCGGCGCCGCCGACGGCGCCGTACCCGCCGCCGTCCCGGCTCGTCTTCGTCCACGCCGGTGCCATCGGCCTGACATGGCGCGTCTCTCGGACGAAGAAGCCCGGACGCGTCTCTCCTCGCTGAAGGGGTGGGAGATCGACGGCGACCGGCTGCGCAAGCAATACACGCTCGACACGTTCCCGGCCGCGATCGCGTTCGTCGGGCGGGTCGCGGAGCTGGCGGAAGCGGCCGACCATCACCCCGACATCCTCATCGAGTACCGGAAGGTGACGCTGACCCTCACCACGCACGACGAGGGCGGACTGTCCGCGCGCGACTTCTCGCTGGCCGCCCGCATCGACTCTTGAAGGCGCTGGTCACCGGCGCCGGTGGCCAGCTCGGTCGTGCCCTCGTCGCCTCCCTGGGCGCCTCCGCGCGGCCGCTGACGCGCGGCGACCTCGACGTCACGGACGCGGCGGCCGTGTCCGCCGTCGTCCATTCCATCCGGCCCGACGTCGTCATCAACGCGACCGCCTACAACAAGGTCGACGCCGCGGAGGCGGAGATGGAGGCCGCGTTCGCCGTGAACGCCGCCGCCGTCCTGAACCTCGCGCTGGCGGCCCGGCGCGGGGGCGCGCTCTTCATCCACGTCTCCACCGACTACGTGTTCGACGGAACCGGGTCGCGGCCCTACGTGGAAGACGACGCGCCGCGTCCGATCAATGCGTACGGCCGGTCGAAGCGCGCGGGGGAGATGATGGTGGAAGCCGTGGGCGCGCCCGCCCTCCTCGTGCGCACCAGCGGCGTGTTCGGACCGGGCGGAAGCCGGGCCAAGGGAGGCTCGTTCGTGGACCGCATCCTGGAGCGCGCCCGCACGGGCGCGGCCCTGCGCGTGGTCGACGACCAGCGCTTCGCGCCGACCTACGCACCCGACCTCGCCGCCGCCATCGTCGCCCTCATCGCCTCCGGAGCCACGGGCACCGTCCACGTCGCGAGCGAGGGCGCCTGCAGCTGGTACGAGCTGGCCGTGGCCGCCCTGGAGATCGCCGACGTTCGCACGAGGGTGGACCGCATCTCGAGCGCGGAGCTGGCCGCGCCCGCGCGACGTCCCGCCTATTCCGTGCTCTCGAGCGCGCGCTACGCCCAGCGGACGGGGTCGCCCTTGCGTCCGTGGCGGGCCGCCCTCGAGGAGATGCTCGGCCGATGAACGGCCCGGAGTGGCGGCTCTTCGCCACCCCGGGCCCTGGCCGGCGGGAAGCGCCCTAGGGGACGCGCTCGAACGCGTGGTCCATCACGAAATTCGCGATGCGGCGGCCCTGGAGCATCCCTTCGGCCTTGTCGAACTCCCAGTGGATGCCGAGGTAGATGCGGCTCTGGCCGTTCTCCTCCTCGGCCGCGGAAAGGCTCGCGAAGGTACGCGGGATGCGCGGACGGACGTTGCCCTGGTTGTCGGTGGTCACGCCGTTGAACTCGTCCGACACGAACGTGAAACGGATGCGGTCCGTGCCGTAGAAGCGCCGCAGCGTCTGGAAGAGCGCGCTGCCGAACGTGGCGTGTCCGGACGCGTAGGCGGGGAACGGTGGAGTGAAGTTCACCCCCGGCACGACGTTGCTGGCGGGGGCGCCGAGCGGAGTGAAGGAGGGATCGATGGTGGTGTTCGGGTTGCCATCGGTGTCGGCTTCGCGGATGGCGCCGACCGGACGCCAGAACTTGTAGACGTACTTCGACTCCCAGCAGGCGATGCCCGCGTCGGCCATCGACGTGTGCACGAGCGCGAGCAGCCGGGCCAGGTTCTCGACGTGCGTCTGGCCGGTGCCGAGCTGGTTGGCAATGTGGACCGCGATCTGGTTGTAGAGCCGGGGCGGGGCGCTGAGGTTCGGCGTGCCGTCGTAGCCCCAGTAGATCCCGGCGATCGTCTGCTCCGCCGTGCGCTCCGTCGGCGTGATGAGGCCATCGCCGCCGAGGCGCTTGACCTCGTTGAACGCGCGCGTGTACCTCGCGCTGGTCATGGCGGGCGGAGGCGGGATGCGGAACTGGCTGGCCGAGCGCAGCACGAACGGTTTCACTTCGCCCCACTTGGCGCCCAGAGCGATGGGGACGAGGCTGACCGGGTCCTGGCGCCACTCGCCGGGGCCGGTGCCGGGGATGTAATCGACGCCGACGAGGGGGTCGGGTTGCGCCGAACCATCGTCCACGCGCCGCGCGAGGATGGCCGCGGCCGCGCGCTTGCCCAGGGCGATGCCTCTCCGTTTCAAGTCGCCGTCCGGGAACTCGTCGAGGTCGGCCGCGAGGAGGCTGTCGAACGTCGCCGTCTGCGCGGGCCAGAGCTTCACCAGCGTGTCGTGGGCGGCCTGGGCGATGGCCACGTTGAGGCCCGTGGGCCGCTGCACGGCGGGGACGCCGCTGTACGAGCGGAACCGATGGCCGGTGGCGGCGTTGACGGCGTCGAACATGGCGATGTGGACGATCGCGAGCGCCTTGGCCTCGCGGCCGGGGCCGAACTGCTCGCGGAAGACCCGGGGATCACCGGCGGGCGGGGGCGTGTGATCGAGGGCCGTGGCTTCCATCGCGATCTCGTTCCAGCGCAGGAGGCGCGCGCGTGGATCGTCGCCGATCGGATCACTCGAGAGGGTCGACGGCGCGGGCTCCGGGAACTGCGCGCCCGCGTTCACGCCGAAGGCATCCGTCGGCGGGACGGTCTGGGTCTGCGGCTGTGGAAACGCGGGGGTGGCGGCGGCGCTCAAGGCGAGACAAAGCGCGGCCGCGGCCAGTCGATAGTTGCGAAGGTGCATGGGCGGTCCTCCTTCTGAGGACGCCCGTCTCTACTCAGAACTCGAGGTGCCTCGATCCGCAGGTAGGGGGAAGGGCACGCCCGAAGACGGAAGTGGAGGGACGGGACTCTAGAACGGCGTGAGAAACGCGAGGCCGAGGTCCCGTCGTGCGCCGGGACCCTCCCCTCAAGGCAGGGCCATGGTCCGCCTCCGTCACGCCGAGGCTGTATGACCGGCATCACGCCAGGAAAAGACGCGCGGGGGCGAAGTCACATCGTCGTCATCGGCGGTGGTCGCGCCGCTGCATCGAGTGGTTGTCGAATGGCCCGAGGCCTGAGTGCGGAGCATCACCTCGAGCGGACGCGGGCCTTCCCGCTGGCCGCGCCCGTAGTCGCCTCTCGGCTACAATCCGCACGTCTCTCCGAAAGGAGCGCGATGTGAGCGATACGGCACCGGTACCCTCGGGGGATCTCCAGTTCGACAAGGTCGAGCCGGCGGAGGGGCAGCCGGTCTCGCCCACGGTGTGCGCGGCCTGCCAGAAGCCGCTCGTGAGCTTCTACTACCAGATCAACGGGCGCCCCGCCTGTGAGCGGTGCAAGACCCAGATCCAATACGACGAGGCCTCGGGATCGGCCGTGGGAAACGTCCTGCGCGCGAGCGTGTTCGGCCTGCTCGCGGCGCTGGCCGGCGGGGCCATCTGGTATGCCGTGCGGGCGACGACGGGCTACGAGGTGGGGCTGATCGCGGTGGTCGTGGGGATCATGGTGGGCGGAGCGGTTCGCGCCGGGTGCCGCCGCCGCGGCGGTGTCGCCTATCAGCTGCTCGCCGTCGCCCTCACGTATTTCGGGATCTGCGTCCAATACGTGCCGGACATCATCAAGGCCATTCGCGATCACCAGCCGGCCCAGGCCCAGAACGCCCCGAACCCGGCGACGTCCAACCCGACGACGGCCCCCACGGCCTCCGTCCAGGTGGCCGCGGAGCCGCCGGCCAGCCTTCCCGAAGCTCCGGCCCCTTCCAAGCACTCGATGCCGGTGCAGATCCTGATCGCGGTCGGTTTTCTCCTGGCCTTCGCAATGGCGGCGCCGTTCCTGGGCGGGTTCGAGAACATCATCGGGATCTTCATCATCGGCTTCGCCCTGTGGGAAGCCTGGAAGATCAACCGCCGCACCCCCATTCAGATCGAAGGTCCGTTCCGTCTCGGCGCGGCCGCTACGAGCGCGGAGACGCGCTGAGCGCAACCGGACCCGGCGCCATCGTGGAGGCGTCGGTCGTCCGCAGCTGTCCCGATTGCGCGACGGAATGGGGCCGCGGGCTGCTCGCCTGCCCCGGCTGCCAGCGTCTCGTGCACGCCGACATCCTGCGAACGCTGGCGCAGGAGGCGGAGAGCGCGGCGCGGGCCGGGGACGTGCGGGCGTCGATCGCCTCGTGGCGCCGCGCTCTCGAGCTCCTGCCCCTGGGATCCCGCCAGCACACCCTGCTGGCGGAGAAGGTCGTCGCTCTGAGCCTCGAAATCGAGAAGGCGGGAGGATCGAGCGAGCCCGCAAAGGACTCTTCGGGCCGCGCCCGCTGGACGGGCGCGCTCGGCGTCGTGGGCGCCCTGCTGTGGAAGTTCAAGGTCGTCGTCGTCCTCGTCCTTTCGAAGGCGAAGCTGCTCCTTCTCGGACTGACGAAGCTGCCCACGCTCCTCAGCGCGCTGGCCTCCTTCGGCGTGTATTGGACCGTTTGGGGCTGGCGGTTCGCCCTCGGCCTCGTCGTCACGATGTACGTCCACGAGATGGGTCATGTCTTCGCCTTGCGGCGCTACGGGATTCGCGCGACGGCCCCCATGTTCGTGCCCGGCCTCGGCGCGTTCGTGCGCATGGAGCAGTACCCGGTCTCTCCGCGCGAAGACGCGCGGGTGGGGCTGGCCGGCCCCATGTGGGGACTCTTCGCCGCGGCGGCCGCCTGGGCAGGAGCGGTGGCCACGGGCTGGGCGTCGTGGGCGGCGGTGGCGCGGGCCGCGGCGTGGTTGAACCTGTTCAACCTGCTGCCGCTGGCCTCGCTCGACGGCGGCCGCGGCTTCCGCTCCTTGTCGCGCGGTCAGCGATGGGTGCTGGTGGGATGCCTCGCGCTCGCGTGGGGGATGTCGCACGAAGCGATCCTGGGTCTGCTCTGCATCGTCGGCGCGGCACGGGCCAGCTTTGGCCAGGCCGCCGCGCCGGATCGCGGCGTCCTCGGCCAGTTCGCGTTCCTCGTCGTGGCGCTCGCGGGCCTGTGTGTCGTCTCCGCGCGCCACGCGACGCTGCCCTGAGGCGAAGTCTTCAGGAATCGCCTCTCTATCCGTCCCGGGACGGATAACCCACGAGTGGCGGTCTCCTCAGCCTGGGAACCAGGACGGCCGCAGGTGTGTCCAAGTTGGGGAGGCATTGATGAAGATCCCCTGGCGCCGCTGCGCCGAGCCCGAGTCGGTTGTTCTGGCCCTTGCTGTGGCGAACCGGGTTCGGATCGGCTACCTGATCGATGGGAGCTCCGGTGTCGCGTGCATACGACTCTTCCCTGGGGTTGGGGCGTCGATCGACTGTAGCGCGATGGATTGATCTACACGGCCCTAGCGACACACGTAGAAGAGAAAGCGTCCAGCGTTGCGGGCCGCTAGTTCGGCAGGCCCACGCGCCGGACGAGAGCGGCGAAACGGGGATTGGAGCGGAGGCCGTCGAGCATGGGCTCCCGGTTGAGGTACGGCATGTAGTCCGACCGCTCGACGTAGGCCTTTTCCAACCAGGCCAGGGCCTGGTCGCGGTCACCCAGGCCGACGTGGATCAGGGCGACGGAGTAGGGCGACACGTACCGGGTCGACGAGAGCTGGCTCAAGCCCTCGAGCATGGCCAGAGCCTCGGCACGCCGGCCGGCCACGCCCAGGGCATGTCCCAGCTCGCCCTCGACCTCGGGGTCGCGCCCGACCAGACGCAGGGCCGCTCGCAGGGACGTGATGGCCTCCTGATGCATTCCCTTCTGCAGGTAGGCCCAGGCCGCATAGCGCTGGGCGTTGGGAAAAGCCGGGTCCAGCTCCAGCGTCTTGCGAAACTGCTCGATGGCCTGGTCGTACTGACGGGCGTAGAGGTAGTGCCAGCCGAGATGGACGCCGACGGCCAGGTTCAGCGGTTCCAGCTCGAGCGCGCGCTTGCTCTCGGCCAGCGACTCATCGGTCCGTCCGAGCGCAAGGAGGCAGTGCGAGTACCAGTGATGCGCGGTCGTGTACTCGGGATCCAGCTCGAGGGCGCGCCGGAACTCCTTCTCGGAGGCGGCCAGGTCCCAGTCGTAAAGAAGATGAACCATGGCCAGGGAGGTGTGCGCTTCCGCCAGCGTGCCGTCGATCTGCAGCGCCTTGAGGGCAGCGGCCTTCGCTTCCGGCATGGCCTGCCGAGGAGGCAGCGCGCCGACGACGGATGAAGCGCCCAACGACGAGTAGCAATCGGCGAGACCACTGTAGGCGCGCGCGTCGTCGGGATCGGCGGTGATGGCGCGCTGGAAATACGCGATCGCCTGCTTGAGCGCCGCCTCGGTCCTTCGGTTCCAGAAGTAACGTCCCCTCAGGTAGTCCTCGTAGGACTCCGGGCGCACCGAACGGGCGCTCGACAGGCGGGCCTGCGCGTTCGGCGTCAGGGTGACGGCGATGGCCCGGGCGACGGCCCGCGCCACCTCGCTCTGCAGGACCAGGACGTCCCGGAGGTCGCGCTCATAGGTCTCGGCCCAGACGTCGGTCTGGTCGACGGCCTGGATGAGGTGAGCGCTGACGCGCACGCGCTCGCCGGCGCGACGGAGACTGCCCTCCAGGACATAGTCCGCGCCCAGCTCCCGGCGGAGCCGGTCGATGTCCCTCTCGGCGCGCTTGTATTTCCAGGTGGAGCTGCGCGCGGTGACTCTCAGCCGATCGGGCTCCAGCCGGCCGAGCTGCGTGATCATCTCCTCCGTCAGGCCGTCACTCAGGTATTCCTGGTCCGCGTCACCAGAGAGGTTGTCGAAGGGAAGGACGGCGAGCGTCAGCCTGCGGCCCGGCTGGGCGTGCGGCCTCGGACGCCCGCCGACCCAGTGGGCGACCAGGGCCACGGAAGAGAGCACGGCCGCGATGACGAGAGCGCGACGAGCGGAACGCGGCCGCCCCGTCGCCGTGGGCGGCGAGGGCGAGGCCACGTCCGCGTCGGCTGAATCGGCCAGTGGCGCCGTGGGTCTCGGCCCCGCCACCGGGGCGACGAACCTGTAACCCCGCCGCGCGAGGGTCTCGACGTAACGTGGGGTCTCGGCCGAGTCGCCCAGGGCCTCCCGCAGCTTCCTCACGGCCGTGTTGAGGCTGTGGTCGAAGTCGACGAACGTGTCCGCCGGCCAGAGCTTGTCCCGCAGCTCCTCGCGGGTCACTACTTCGCCCGCACGCTCCAGGAGCAGGGCCAGCAGGCGAAAAGGCTGATCCTGCAGGCTGATCTTCAGTCCCTGACGGCGCAGCTCCCGGGACCCGAGGTCGACCTCGAAAGACCCGAAGGAGACGATCCGCTGGGGGGTGGCGGATAGCGCCATGGCGTGCCTGATTTCGCGGCGAGTGTAGCACCCGCACCGAGAGGATCCACGTTCAGGCCCCGCCGCAAGCCTCGTGGATCGTGGGCCATAGGGGGTTACCCAGAGTTGACCTCCCGTTGCGCTGCCGTGCATTGAACGCCTCCCTCTCGGAGCCGACCTTGGCGCCATCGGAGTCACGGGCTCCGCGTCGAAGGAGGAGGCGGAAGATGAGGAGAAATCGCGAGTCGCAGGCCAGTCTGGGACCATTGGCCGCGGGCAGGATGGGCGCGGTGGGTCTGCTCGCGCTGATCAGCCTGGCAGGGCCGGTGCGGGCCGACGTCGTGACGGACTGGAACGTGACCACGCTGCAGGCGGCGGTGGCGGCGGGCGTCCCGCAGCGGCAGCACAGGGTGGCGGCGATGGTGCACGCGGCGATCCACGACGCCGTGAACTCCATCGAGCCGCGGTACGAGGCGTACGCGGTGCAGGTGTCACCGTCTGGGGAAGCTTCGATCGAGGCGGCGGCGGTCCAGGCGGCTTATGGCGTCCTGATCCGGTTGCTGCCCGCGCAGGCGGCCCTGCTCGACGGAGCCCGGTCGGCGTCGCTCTCCCAGATTCCCGATGGTCCGGTCAAGGAAGAGGGCCTGGCGGTGGGAGAGGCCGTCGCGGGTCGGATCGTCGCCCTGCGCCGCACCGACGGGTCCGACGTGGACGGCACCTACACCTTCGGCAGCGGTCCGGGCGAGTACCAGCGCACGCCGCCGATCTTCGGCAATCCCGCCGTCCCCGCGTTCCGCTTCGTCAAGCCGTTCGTGCTCAAGCGTGGCGACCAGTTCCGGGCCGAGGGTCCACCGAGCCTGGACAGCGACGAATGGGCCGCGGACTTCGACGAAGTCAAGCGGCTCGGCCGCGTGGACAGTGTCGAACGGACCGCCGAGCAGACCGAGATCGCGCTGTGCGGTGCCGAGCCGGCGCTGCCGATGTGGAATCGGGTGGCCCGCAGCATGTCGGCCCAGAGACATACCAGTCTGGTCGAGAATGCGCGGCTGTTCGCCCTGCTGAACCTGGCCATGGTGGATGCCAACATCGCCACCTGGGACAGCAAGTACACGTATCGGTTCTGGCGGCCGGTGACGGCCATCCCCCTCGCGGATACGGACGGCAACGACGCGACGGAGGCCGACCCCGATTGGATGCCTTTGCGGCCGACACCGCTCCATCCCGAGTACCCCTCCGCCCACGCCGTCGTCAGCAATGCGGCGGCCAGAGTCATGACCGGCTTCTTTGGTAACCGCGTCTCTTTCAGCACGGCCACCTCGACCTGCCCGGCCGGAGTGGTCCGCAGCTATCACAGCTTCCAGGCCATGGCCGATGAGATCGGCGACTCCCGCATCTACATCGGGTTCCATTTCCGCAGCTCCGTCCGCGATGGCGCGCACCTCGGCAGCCGCGTCGGCCACTGGACGTTCCGTCGCGTTCTGCAACCGCTGAAGCACCCTCATTGCGGAGCGTCTTGACCACTGCTTGATGCGAGCCGCCTCGCGGTGGACTCATTCCGCCGCAAGGCGCCTCGCACCGCGGTGAGCCAGGGCATACGGGCGGGCAGATCACCGGCGGGATCGGACCTTCCATCTTGAACACCTGCACAAGGTTGCAGAGAGACACGCATTCCACCCGCAGAGTAGCGAGCGGCCATGGCGCACTGCTGTCGA
>Ga0207648_10001249_pt1 | contig 28450 bp, 32 predicted proteins | sample KBSMisM32_FD_184310 | JGI IMG/M metagenome (GOLD analysis project Ga0207648, IMG submission 184310) | Miscanthus rhizosphere microbial communities from Kellogg Biological Station, Michigan, USA - KBS Miscanthus M3-2 (SPAdes) (version 2) | ecosystem: Host-associated > Plants > Roots >... | reverse complement strand
CTCTCCTATTACAAGGAACCAGGCGATCATATCGGCTTTCATTACGATACGTCCTACTATAAGGGGAAACACTACACGGTATTGGTTGGCCTGGTCGAGCGATCAGAACATTGCCGACTGGTGGCGCGCGTGCGGAAGCGCGGGAAGACCGAAGAAATCAGGGAAACGCGGATTCCCATGTACCCTGGGACAGTCGTGCTCTTTAACGGCGATAAGCTCTGGCATGCCGTCACGCCTATTGGAAAGGACGAAGAACGGATTACCCTGATGTTGCAGTACGTGACGAGTCAGAAGATGGGAAATGGGCCTCACCAATCTCGACCGGCGATCCATCACGCTGCTGAGCCGGGATCGCCTGGCCCGCATCGCCAACCAGATGACCGTCTCTCAGTGAAACGCGAGTACCGGACAGGGCGTGTTGTGTAAGACGGCATGGGATACGCTGCCGAGCATGAAGCGGGTGATTCCTTGCCGGCCTCTTGTGCCCATCAGAATCAGATTAGATCTTAGCGTAGTTGCTTGTTGCAGGATGATGGTAGCAGGTATGCCGACCGTAGCAACTCCGTGCGCCTGATAACCGATGGCGCGAAGCCGTTCCGCGACACCGTTGAGGAAGTCAGTCTGCTTCTCCAATATCTCGGTAGAGGCAGCGGCCGCAGCGGCATCGTTTGGCCAGGGTGGTGCTGTTTCAGGCAATACGGTGAGCAGTGTGATCTTGATTGTATCGTGAAACGGCTTGAGTTGGAGAAAGCGAACCGCTGCCTCCGCGTCAGACTGCCCCTGGAGTGGTAGCAGGATCTCTTTCATGGCCTTGACCGGGCCATTGACGATCAAGGTGGCGCAGGGGGCCAGGGTGAGGACGCGATGTGACACGCTGCCGAACAGCCGCTCCTTGATCGGGCCAAGGCCCCGTGCCCCCATCACAATGAGATCGGCCTTCTGCTCTTCAGCCATCAATACAATGACCTCTGCCGGAGACCCAATTCGAAGCTGTTTCGTCGAAGGGCCTGCGTGCGGCGGGAGGAGGGACTGAATTCGATCGAGCAGCCGATCGCCGTCTTCTCTCATGCTCTGCTCGAGAGTCTTATAAATCTCCTCCGCCGCTTCCGGCATCATCATCGGGTAGGCCGGTCTCTTCACGTTCAGCACATGAAGCAGGGTGAGCTGTTCTGCCCTGGCAAAGTATTTCAGAACGTGAACTGCCTCATAGGAATTATCCGATCCGTCAACCGCGAGTATGGTTTTCATCGAGGACGCTCCTTTGTTTGTGGGCCTGTGCCCTCGGCGAGGCAGGGCGAAAGTATTGCTGAAACCAGGTAAGCGCCTGCTCGGCAACCTCTTCAAGCGTACCTGGTTCTTCGAAGAGATGCGAGGCGCCCGGCACGATGACCAGACGTTTTGGGCAGGTCAGCAACCGGTAGGCTGCTCGATTCATCTCAATGACCGGCTCGTCGTCTCCGCCGACAATCAGCATTGTCGGCGCTGCGACCGACGAGAGGTAGGGTTCGGCCAGATCTGGTCTGCCACCCCGCGACACGACAGCGCGAATGGATGAGGGATCTCTCGCTGCCGCTTGCAGGGCTGCGCCAGCTCCGGTACTGGCGCCGAAATAGCCGAGGTGCAGGCCCTTCGTTCGACCGTCCTGTTCGAGCCATGTTTTTGCCCAGAGAACCCGATCTGTCAGGAGGTCGATGTCGAAGACTTTGTTCCGGTCCTCTGCTTCATCGGGAGTCAGGAGATCGATCAGGAGCGTGGCCACCCTTCCTTGCTGGAGCCGGTGGGCGACGAAATTGTTACGCGGGCTGAATCGCCCGCTGCCGCTTCCGTGGGCGAAAGCCACTATTCCAAGCGCCTGCGTCGGAAGGCTGAGGATTCCTTCGAGGGAGAGTGGACCCCGTGTGAGTTTTACCGTTGTTTCACTCATCGCCCCTCATCTTGAGCGATACGCCCATGACCAATGTTGCGGGGCAATCATGGGAAAACCGTCCATATCGTTGCGCGGTAACCATTCGATGCTCACTGACAATTCGTGGGGCAGAAAAACAAGATGTAGATCCCTACTGCGAGTCCGACTAGAACAGCTCCCAGCAATAGCCATTGTGTTCCTGTCATGGATACATGCTCCGTTGCGTTACGCAGAGAACAGCAAGTCCGGTGCCGTTGATAATAATACCTGAGGCTAAGGGGTGAGGCTAAGGAGAACGGCAGGTCGAGGGGTCGTCGCTCTTCTCCCTTCCGGTTTATCTCTTATGCCTCGCGGTATCTGTTGCTTTTTGCTACAGAGAGAAAGGTCAAACTGTAGCAGGACACCCCCGCCTGACATGCGAGAAACCGACCGCTGATGACTTATGGCCCGGCAGGAGAGAGAAATTCTCTGATTCCATCAAGCGGTCAGCGATCAACCTTCAGCCTAGATCGGATGGCACCGGCTTTGCTGATACAAGGAATGAGTCAAACTCTTGGAGGAGTGGTATGGCAGAGTCGCTTTTCAGAAAGATTCTTGTGCCAATAGATTTTTCTCCTTGCTCGGAAGAAGCCTTTCGTGTCGCGCTCACTCTTGCCAAGACATTTCAAGCGGAGTTGCTGCTGTTGCATGTAGTCGACACGAGTGCATTGGCGACCTTCAATCAGTTGGGGTTATTGGCGGTGCCCTCAGATGCGCAAGGCCAGAAGCGTCGGCTGCGGCATCATGCCCGACTGAATGTGCGTCGATTGCTTGAACTGGAGGCAGCCAAGGGTGTGACTGCAAAACGAATCATCGTGGAGGGCGGCCCGTTTGTGGAAATTGCGAAGACAGCCCGGATCGAAAAAGTGGATCTAGTGGTGATGGGGAGTTATGGCGGGCGTTCAGGGAACGTGGATAAGATTTTTTTCGGCAGTACCGCAGAAAAAGTGGTACGAACCGCTGGCTGTCCGGTGCTGACTGTTCCATTGCCGTCCAAGCCGAGGCGATGATGGAGAAACGAATTTTGCAGGTTGTAGAAAAACTACGTTGGCACGTGTGACGCAACAGAATGACATTTTTGCAGGCTGCTCAAAAAGGCCGTCCAGCGAGGCCGCAGCGAGTGAAGGCCCGAGGCGTACCCTTGCGGTACGTTGAGGGTCTGAACGATGCGAGAACGATGCTGGCGGCCTTTTTCAGCAGCCTGCCAAGGGAGGTGAGCATGATAAGTCGAAAGGCGCAGCAGGGATGGCTTCTGGTGCTTGCCATCACTGGTTGGTTCTGGTGGGAGACTGCAGGGCCGGTGTTCTCGCAATCGGAGCAGGTCGTCCAGGTCACGATCAAAAATTTCAAGTTCGTGACCAAACAGGACGTGCTCCGTCTCGGATTTCCCACAGTCATTAAGGTAAGGAATGAGGATGCCGAACGGCACGATTTTGGGTCGGCTATGTTTGAGGGCCTACCCACCAAGATCGAGAAGGACGGAGTAATTGTCTATGGGCGAGGCCTCGGGGGAGTCTATCTCGACCCCAAACGGGATACGGTGATTCGGTTTGACATGTCACGGCCTGGCCGATATGAGTTCCGTTGCTCCATCCATCCGAATATGGCGGGTGAGCTGCTGGTGCTCAGCGCGGAGGCGGTGTAAAAAGCAGGATGCTGAAAAAACCCGCCAGCGTATGGGAAGGTTGAGGTCAAGGTTGAGAAAACGATACTTAACCTTAACCTCAGCCTTAGCCTTCTTCAGGCCTTGCGGCCTCGCTGGACGGTCTTTTTGAGCAGCCTGCTGGAACGTGTTTCTGCTGAGGTTGTAAGGAGATGAACTCTTGATTAAGCGAATCCTGTTTGCCACGGATTTTTCACCCTGGGCCCAGCGGGCGGAAGACTATGCCTGTTCTATCGCCTGCTCGTGGAAGGCTTCCTTGACAGTCCTTAGCGTCGCGGAATTTCCACCGGGGCTCAATCCCGATTACTCGGTCAATCAGCAATATTTGGCTGAGCTGCTCAAGCAGGCATCGTCGCAGTTAGTCGACCTCAAGGCCCGTGCGGAGCGACGTGGCATTGCGGTTACGACGCGAGTGGCTACGGGGATTCCGAGTGAAGAGGTGATCACTGCCGCGAAGGCAGAGGACTCGGATCTCCTCGTCGTAGGGACCAGGGGAAAGACCGGCCTCGCACATATCTTGTTGGGCAGCACCGCTGAGCGGGTCATTCGTGGAACTCCTTGCCCGGTGTTGACGGTGCGAACGGAGCCGTCGGACTCAGAAGATAGCGGTACTCTGTCGAAACCGGTCACGCTTGAAAGGATCCTCGTGCCGGTCGATTTCTCAGCCTGCTCCCTCGATGCATTGGAGTATGCGGTTGTAGTGGCGCAGCAGGCGAAGGCCTCCCTCATGTTGCTACATGTTCTGGAGCCGGTCTCGTACGGTTTGGACTTTAGCTTCGGCGATAGCAAGAAACGCGACCAGGAACGAGCGAGCTGGACGAAACGACTGGAAGAGTTGACATGCGCGCACCGGGATTCCCATGTACTGATGGAATCCCAGTTACGGGGCGGCTCTCCGGCCGATTCAATCCTGGATTCTGCCAAGACCCTGTCCTGTGATCTCATTGTCATGGGGACGCACGGACGGCGTGGAATTTCGCACAGCGTCTCCGGCAGCATAGCTGAGGCAGTCCTGCGGAAAGCGCTCTGTCCTGTCATAGCAGTACGCAGCCAAAAGTTCGGACCTGGCACGCACACTTAACCAAGGAGCCGGTCATGACAAGTGCGGTAAAATCCCCGATAAAAAAGAAGCCCTCGACTCGTTCCCCCTTGGCGGCATCGCCACAAGCCATTGAGTTACCGGATGGTATGAGGGAACGGATATCGAGGAAGGCCTACGAACTGTGGCAAGAACGAGGGTACCGAGATGGACAGGATCTGGAGGACTGGCTCGATGCCGAAGTTATCGTGATGGAAGAAATTCATGAAGCTCGCGAATGAGGTTACAGCCGGCCTGTGGGTACCTCTTCTACCGTCACTCGAGGCGTTGCTTGCCCGATTGGAATCCCTTTCGTTGGAACCGAGGATGGCCGCCCAGCGGCAGATTGCACTGGGACTTGCCCTCCAGCCCTATCTTGAGAGGGGCGGGGGTGCGCTTTTGTCCCCCCTGCCGGAGGAAACCGAGTTAGCCAATCTCATACTCTACGCCGACTTCTATCCGCAGGACGGCCAACTGACGTTGATCGAGCAGTTGCGCGACATGATCACGGAGCATATTCCACAGGAAGAACGTGAGTGGCTTGACCCAGTGAAACATTCCCATATCGATCTGGCTGAATTCCTGGCGACCGACGAACAGGAGCAGCGCCTGGTCTTCCGCTCGATAGGGAATGCGCGGGTCTATCGTGTACTGGGCGGAGCGTTCAGTAAGGGGCTGCAACCGGGGCAAGTGTTATTGACACGGCTGATCCGCGAGCCTGGCGATGTGGAATGGGAACGAGCAGTGATCGCAGGGGCCGCAATCCTATTGCCCAATGAGGATGCCAAGGGTTTGCTGGACGCGACGCTCGACTATCGACGGCAGGTGGAAATTTCATCCGGGTCGTTCGAACTCGGCGATTGGCCGGAATTTGCTAAGCGCTATGGACATGTCTTGTTGTGGGCTTTCGCCCGCATGAGGCTTGCCGCGCTCCTCGACGCAGTGGTGAGTATTCGCTATGTGGTGAAAGGGGGGCAACCCTACCTGTATGCCCTGGCTTTGTACGATCATAGCGAGTACGCATACATGGGTGACCAGCTCGCAAGCCTTGAAGGGTTCGAGCGGGAGGTGACGGTTCCTCCACCTGGCGAGGCCTCCCCCTCGAAAAAGGCTCTGTACTTCGTGCAGAGGGGAGCATCCGAGACTCTTGAACCCCCGGTGGTCGCAAGGCTGATCCTTACTGCGACCCAGTTGTGGCTCGAGTGCGATTCGCGAGAGCGGCTCGATGCCGTCAAACACAGGCTGGCTGCGACGTTCGGGTTCTCGCTTCATTTTCGAGGGGAGACCAGTACACCGCCACCCCGGCAGCTCAAGGAATCAGAACTGGCCGTCGAAGAACCCCTGACCTTGATCATTTCGGCCGAGGAAGATCGGGCCCTTCTGAGCAGATTTTTAGAAACCTTGTACTTAGAGTGGGCGGAACGAGTCTGTCCGTCGCTTGGGGATCATATGCCTCGTCACGTTGCAGCCTCAGCTGCAGGTCGGGAGCAGGTCGCTGCTTTAATTGACGACATGGAGCGCTCTGACCCCGGAGTCAGGCGCACGGGTCATGCAACGTTCGACTATAACAGGTTGAGGGCCCATGTGGGGCTCGACGAGATCCCTCGATGACAACTCGGGCAGGTCCGGTCTGTAGCTGCAAGATTTGCTAGATACGTGAGAAGCGCGAGACATGTGGAAACACCGGTCAACTAAGGAGGATGCGATGAAGACGAAGGTGTTCATAAGTGGTGTGGGCCTCATTGCCGTGCTGGGATTGGGCGTGCAGCCGAGTCTGGCGGATTATGAACAACGGGGTTCACATGCGCATTCCGGCAAACATGGCTGTTGTGAAATGATGATGGGGCATATGGGTCACACGGGACAGGATGCCCAATCAACAGACCATCTCCGTCACCTCTTGAAACACCAGAAAGAAATCGGGCTGACGGAGGAACAGGTGAAGAAGCTGAAGGCCATTGAATTGGACTTCGATCGTGGACAGATCAAAATCGACGCGGAGATCCAGATTGCCGAACGGGAATTGCGGGCGTTGGTAGAAGATGAAAAGGCCGACCTATCCGCGATCGAAGCCAAAGTGAAACAAAGCGGGGCGCTGGATGTGGGACGACGGATGTTGGCGTTCAAATCCCGGCACGATGCGCTCGCGGTCCTGACCCCTGAACAACGAGCGAAGGGAAGGGATGGCCATGGAAATAAGATGCAAGGAATGCACGGAGGGATGCAGGGGATGCACGGCATGCAAGGAATGGGGATGATGGGCGGCCAACATGATGGTGTTTCGGGAGGGGGCCACGCGCCTGCTAAGTAGGCTGATAACCTTCAGCCTTCGCTCCTTTTCTGCTTCCCGTCGTGGGAAGCGAACGAGTCCTTCAGGGGTATCTGTGTCCGGAGTACAAGGTGTCCGCCGTGCGCGTCGAACCGGTTGAACGGGACGAACTTGATCCGGAAGATGAAGTGAAACTCCAGCACATCCGCCGCCAGTTGATTGTGTAGCGGTATTTGTTCTATTGGCCGGTGTATGTAGGAAGCTCAAAATAGACCACAGGAGTCTCCATGTCATGAATTCTCCTCGCGCAGTCGTCGGCATCCTGGTGGGGGGCGGACCGGCCCCTGGAATTAACAGTGTCATAAGCGCAGTGACGATCCGCAGTATCCTCGGCGGGTGCGACGTCGTCGGTATCATCGACGGATTTAAGTGGCTCATGGAAGACAATGTCAGCCACGTCAGGCCACTCTCGACCGAAGAGGTCAGTCGCATTCACTTTCGAGGAGGGTCTTGTCTGGGTACCTCGCGGGCGAATCCGACGAAGAGGGCCGAGTCTCTTGCCAACGTCCTATCCTCCTTGAAGAGGCTGGGTATCACAAATCTGGTGACCATAGGCGGAGACGATACGGCCTTCTCATCGCTCAAATTGGAAGAGCAGGCGACGGGGCTTGTGCAAATCGTGCATGTGCCGAAGACCATCGACAATGACCTCGATCTTCCTCATGGCATTCCGACGTTCGGCTTTCAAACGGCCCGTCATGTGGCAGTCGAGATCGTCAAGAATCTTATGGTAGACGCCCGTACCACGTCGCGCTGGTACTTGGCTGTCACCATGGGGCGCAAAGCCGGTCATTTGGCCCTCGGAATCGGCAAGGCAGCCGGCGCGACTCTCACCGTCATTCCTGAGGAATTTGTGGAGCGGCCTGTGACGCTCCAACGTTTGGTGGATCTGGTGATCGGGACGATGATCAAGCGGCTCAGTGAGGGGCGTTCTGACGGGGTGATTGTGTTGGCGGAAGGGTTGATCGAGATGCTTGACCCGCGAGACCTGGGTGGATTGGACCATGTCGAGCGGGATGAACATGGCAATCTGCGATTAGCAGACGTGGATATCGGCGATGTGCTCCGGCATGAAGTGACACGGGGCATGAAGGCCTTGGGGCTTGTCACGACGATCGTCTCGAAGAATGTGGGGTATGAATAACGCTGCGCGACTCCAATTCCGTTCGACATGGAATATACCCGCGACCTCGGCTATTGTGCGGCGCAGTTCCTTCTCGATGGGGGCACGGCGGCCATGGTCTCGATCCAAAATGGACAGTTTGTGCCGATTCCTTTCAAAGAGATGGTAGATCCTGCCACCGGCAAGGCGAAAGTGCGGATGGTGGATGTCACGGCTCAGTCGTACCAAATCGCGCGTCAGTACATGATTCGACTCTCCGGCGAGGACTTCAAGGATCCGGTGGCATTGGACCGCTATGCAGCTCTCGTGGGGCTGTCGCCGGAGGCCTTTCAGCACCGGTTTCAGTAATTTGCGTTGAATGCCATAGGAACTCAAACGAAAGGATGCGCTACGATGAATGTGCTTGTTGCGACAGATGGATCGAGGTATGGACGATGGGGGCTGAACTGGGTGGCCAAGCTGCCGTTTGTCGAGCCGCCGCGAGTGACGGCGCTGCATGTGCTCGATCGAGCCGTACATAGTTTACCGTTCCGGACAAAGTTAGAAATGCAGCGTATTGAAGCGCGCTCGGCCAGAACCATTGCCTACACCAAGAAACAAATGGCGTCGCTGAAGCTCAAGGGCCGGGTCCGCAGAGAACAGGGGGTAGTCGCGTCGACGATCTTGAACCACGCACCGAAACAGGGCGGGCTCCTGGTGGTAGGCAATAAGGGCCTCGGCGCCCTCGACCGGTTCATGCTCGGGAGCGTGTCGACGAAGCTCATCCAACATGCGACCTGTCCGGTGCTGGTAGTCAAGAGTGAGGCGGTTCCGTTGAAGCGGATCGCCTTGGCGATCGACGGGTCTCCCGCATCAGCTAAGGCGCTGGAGTTTGTACGGACCGTGTTTAAACCGAATCGTTCGAGCGGGAAGGGAGAGCAAGTACCGATTCACGTGAGCGTCGTCCATGTGATGCCATTCATGAGGTACCCGGAGGTGAAGGAGGCGGGGCGCAAGCTGGTCGATCAGAGCATACAGAAGCTGATCAAGGCGGGATTTACAGCCGAGCCAGTGTGTCAGCTTGGGAATCCTGCTGAAGAGATCATGGAGGTGGCCTCCAAACATCATGCCGATCTGATCGTGATGGGGGCCAAGGGGTTGGATGCCGTCTCCAGGTTTCTCCTCGGGAGCGTGTCGACGAGAGTGGTCCAGCACGCGAACTGTTCTGTGCTCGTCGTTCGATGACGGAGCGAATGTGCGGCGCGCTTTTTCCGATGGAGGCACGACGGCTAGGAGTCTGTCCGAGTAATCCTTCGTTGCGAGGCAAAGGAGCTGCTGGTAGATGCGAGACCGCAAGCGCGAAAAAACCGGAAGCGTATTCGCTGGAATACGTTGAGGATTTTTTCGGGCCGAGAACGATGCAGATGCTTGCAGATCGTTTGCCGCAGTAGAATGGCATTACTCGGACAGACTCCTAAGGTGTCGATTCAATAAGGAGGCATGACATGAATGTGCTCGTGGCCACGGATGGATCGAGGTACGGGGGGTGGGGACTCAACTGGGTGGCCACGCTGCCGTTCGTCAAACCGCCGAGGGTGACAGTGCTGCACGTGCTGGATATCGCCAGGCTCCGCGCGCCATTTCTATCGCAGCCGGTAATGGCAGGAACCCAGCGATACATCCAGGAGGAACTCCAGCGCATGGAAACTCGCTCGGCCAAAACTCTCAAGGAGGCCACAGAGGAGTTGGCGGCGCTGAAGCTTAAGGGCAGGGTCCGCAAGGAACAAGGGGCAGTCGCGCCGACGATCTTGAAGCGTGCGCCGAAACAGGACGGGCTCCTGGTGGTGGGTAGTCAGGGCCTCGACGCCCTCGACCGTTTCATGCTCGGCAGCGTGTCAACGAATCTTATCCACCATGCGACCTGCCCGGTGCTGGTCGTCAAGGGCGAAGCGGCGCCAGTGCGGCGGATCATCTTGGCGACCGATGGATCGAACGCATCTGGCAAGGCGCTGGCCTTTGTGTTGGCGAAATTTCCGCCGGATCGTTTAGCCGACGAGGGTGGGGGGGTGCCGATTCACGTGACGGTGGTCCACGTGATGGCGCCCATCAAGTACCCAGGGCTCGAGCAGGCAGGTCACCAACTAGTCGAACGGAGCGTGAAGAAGCTGATCAAGGCGGGGTTTACCGCTGAGCCTCTGTGTCAGTTTGGGAATCCTGCTGAAGAAATCATAAAGGTGGCTTCGAAAAAGCATGCCGATCTGATTGTCATGGGAGCCAAAGGGCTGGGCGCCATTGCCCGGTTCCTTCTCGGGAGCGTGTCGACGCGGGTGGTGCAGCAGTCAAACTGTACTGTGCTTGTTGTTCGATGATGGAGCGAGAGAGGTGCATCTCGCTTTCGGTGAAAAAACGCGCCTCATTAATAACTACACGGAGAGGTCCTCATATGTTGAAGGAAGTGGCAGGAGACATATTATTGACGAAGGCGGAAGCTCTGGCGCACGGTGTTGCACCGAACGACAACTTTGCGAACGGGTTAGCTCTGGCACTCAGAGAGCGGTGGCCGGCGATGTATAAAGACTTCCGTCACTATTCTCAAACATTTACCCCGAAGACCGGTGAGTTGTGGACTTGGTCCGGCGTCGGAGCTGTCCGGATTGTGAATCTGTTTACGCAGGAGGCTGCTGCCAGTCATGGGGCCAAGCCGGGCCGGGCTACGATCGAGAATGTGAACCACTGTCTCAAAGCGTTGTGCAAGGTGATCGAGGCTGAGAAGTTCAAGACGGTGGCGCTTCCACGTTTGGCTACCGGGGTGGGGGGACTTGACTGGAAGGACGTGAAGCCGTTGATGGAAAAACATCTCGGCCACCTGTCGATCCCCGTGTATGTGTATGGCACCTATCATCCTGGGGTTCAGGCAGAGGAGAAGGGCTAGCAGAGGCGAAAGAGGAATGTGAGGGCGGCCCGAACCGATCCTCTGTGCTCGCGCAACGCGTACGAAGGTCAACGAGTCTAAACGTACAATCGCGCCGTCATCGCACGACGAGCACCGGACAGTGCGCGTATTGCAAGACCTGCATCGACACGCTGCCAAGGAGCACTCTGTCAATAGTCCCCAGGCCTTTATTTCCCATCACGATCAGATCGGCATTCTGTTTGGTAGCTACCTTCATGATCTCTTCTGCAGGATCGCCAGTCTTACAGATAGGTTCGGCCGTAAATCCCGCCTTGATGAGTTGCTGCGCACTATGTTTAACCAATTTGTGGCCGACATCCTTCGCTTTTTTTTCTGACTTGATCCAAGGCGCCGAAAATCTAAACTCGATGGGAGCCAACGGGCGGCGCGCCATGACATGGACCACCGTCACATGAATCGGCACCTTCCCGTCTTTGCCGGTCGACTGATCCAGCTGGAACTTTTTCTGAACAAACGCGACCGCTTTGGCCGATGCGTTCGATGCATCGATTGCTAAGGTAATCCGCCGCAACGGTGCCCCCTTGTCTTTAAGTTCAGTCATGTTGCACCTCCTTGTATCGTTAAGGCTACAAATCGGTTCATGACAACCCCTCCACGACCTACACGAATTGACGGGGCGCGTGATATCCCATGTGCTCAGGTCGCTTATGTCGCAATGTCAGCGATGGTGTGGGTCCATCGATTAGGTTTCACAGGTGCATTTGGCCGATCCGCACGCTGAAATTGAACGAGCCTGTTTTTTAGAATCGGTGGATCCGTGATAAATCCGCAGTTCAGACATTTCCACCCGGCTAATCCCACGCCCCAGTTGCCGTCTCGCCTCCAAAGAACGATACGCCGACAACGAACCCGCCGCAGCGTTCGCATTTCATCGGCCTCCCTCCTCGCGGATCCCCCCTAACGCTAGGGGAGATAATTCTTCCTAAACACAAGTCAAGATCTTCCACCCAATCAGCTATCAACGGCTACTGCTCCAAGGGCCTTGACCGTAACCAAACAGGAATTATTTATCCCTCGCAAAATTACCGTTGCGCTCTGACTGGCTGGTGTAGATAGAGCGAATAGAGCCAGAGACGGAGACCACAATATGTTTAAACGAAATTGCCTTGGAAAAGGGAGGGCAACATTATGAAAACTGCCATACGTGTAGGCTGCTTTGTTAGTTTACTAAATCTAGTTGGACTACTGATGTCTGCTTCGAGCTTTGCCGCAGAGACGGCTCTGCCAGCCAAGTCGCAGGAACAATCGTCAACCACTCAATCAGTACAACGGAAGGTCAACAAAGGGACTGCAGATGTAGCGTCCGAGAAACGGAAAAAGCTTTTTGCTGACGCGACAATTGCCCTGGCTGAAACGAAAAAGGCGCTTAAGGCCCTGGAGAACAAGAAGAAGGATGAGGCTTTGAAAGCTCTCGCAGAGGTCACAGGCAAGCTCGACATTATCGTAGCGCGCGACCCTAAGCTTGCAATGACTCCAGTCGATACGGAAGTGGTTACGTACGACGTGCTGGCGAATCCTGACACGATTAAAGCGATCATTAAGGAAGCCAAGGCATATCTGAACAACGGCGAGATCCAGAAAGCTCGGCCGCTGATAGTCAATTTGGCCAGCGAAACCCAGTTTCGCACGATCAACATCCCCCTGGCGACCTATCCGTCGGCAATCAAGGCGATCGTACCGCTTATCGATGCTGGCAAGATCGATGAGGCCAAAGAAGGACTCCAGGCCGCGCTCAGTACTCTGGTGATAACCACGGATGAGGTTACTCCATTGCCAAAGGTGCGTGCCGACCACTTGCTCAAGAGGGCACAAGATCTGACGGAAAAGAAGGATCGTGGTAAGGAGGAGAACGAAGAGTTGAGCAAACATCTTCAAGCGGCACGGGAACAATTACAACTCGCCGAGTTACTGGGTTATGGCAAAAAGGAAGATTACACAGCTATGTATGAGCAAATCAGTGAGATCGAAAACAAATCTGCGGGTGGCAAGAGTGGCGCCGGTTGGTTCGATCAGCTCAAGCAGCAACTTGATCATTTTTTCTGAGATATATGGCGCCGGGGGCGGGTCGGGTGTTGATCCCGCCCGCCTAGGCCGATTGAGGTGCCGGCATCCCTTGAATTACAGGCATACCAGAGGAGGTTCATCGTGAGCTTACGAATTGATATTAATACCATCGCACGATTGTTGTTGCAGGATGGCATGTGGTACGAAGTTCTGCCCGGCTCCTTCACTGTTGATTCGTATGACTGGACGGACAGTGAAGGCGTCATTGTCGATAATGGAAACATTGCCGGTGTGCCGACAATGGGAGTACGGTTTAAGGTGCGCGGCATGAACGGATGGATCTCGTGTCCCCTCACATCAATCATGGCCGTTCACTACGAACCAATTGAAATAGATGAACCGATACCGATGAATATCCCAAAGGTGTTGGCTGAGGAGATAGACCCCCACCTCAGATAGACCGGTCTGGTGCAGAGCACCGCGGGCCCCGAAACTGAACACTGGACCTCTTTCTCTGGTCCCCCACCATTCCTCAGTTTCCAAAAGCCCACTAGCGTTTTAATCAGGGCGGCTCCCTATGACGGGCGTGGGCTTTACATGCGCGTTTCACCTTCCTTTTCCGCTCTACAAGCATCTGTGAGTGCTCCCCTAACTGAAAATTTGACATGTACGATGGTTGCTGGCCGCCGCCTTTCTTATCGGTTTCCGCTTTGGTTCTCGCGACCTCGGGTATAGGTGCGGGAGGACAGGCCCCCAAACAGTCAGTTCCCACGTTTTGGTGGCGCCGCGGCCCAGCGCGACGTCCCCCACGGAAGTGGACAGATCCCTCCTTACACCCCCGAGGGACCTGTCTTGTCGGTCAGTCATAGGTGAGAAAAGCATCGCACGTTCCAAAACATGAGGGCTCGGCCATGACGAGACACATGGGCAAGCGCAATGGTGCTCCCTGCTTGTGAGAGCACTGTACCGCTCTGACATAGCTGTAGCACAGGAGGCTTGGACATGGAGCAGGATCCATGTTTACGCCAAACCTCCTGCGTGTGATCAGTCGGCTTTACCATTCTTCTTTCGACTCCGCCAGAAGTCACGATCTCTAATTGCCTCTATCTTGACCACCTATCATGGTAGTTCTCAGCTCGCAGCCTGGAGGGTCTCGGGCGCGGGTGTCTGGCTTTCCATGTCGAGCGAGCGCGTGAGTAAGTTCATGGTCCCGATTCGACGTGGTTTAACGGCAGCATGTCAGAACACGCCTGGTTGAATCGCGAGAGTTAGGAGTCACGAAGACGGCTTGCTATTATTTTCCTGCCTTCTTCCGCCAACAAGAGTACCAGCGCGCCGCACATAAGTGGCCCGAAGATCCAGACAGGCAAGGGGCTGGCTCCAAAGATCGTGTTACCCCAGGGGGTATAGATGATGAAGGCCAGGACGACGAGTTCTGTTGCGATTCCCCAGAGGAGCAATGGATTGCTGAATAAGCCGAGTCGAGAGAGCGACACTCGGTCTGAGCGGCAGGCGAACACGTTCCCCATCTGGGCGACGACGATGGCGGCGAAGGTGGCGGCGGTCGCCTGTTTGTAGAGCGGGTCGGACCAGTCGAGCGGCATGCCCCAAGTCCATCCCTCTGTCAGGAGCAATAAAAAGAACGCGCCCATGGCGATTCCGGCTTCGATCAGGCCCAAGAAGACATAGGCGCGCAGGAGCAGTGGAAGGTTCATCAACCGTTCCGTGCGCGGGCGCGGGGGGATTGACATAATGCCGGCGTCGGGCTTTTCGGCGCCCAGAGCCAGGGCCGGAACCATGTCGGTACCCAGATCCACGGCGAGGATTTGCGGGACCGTAAGCGCCAGTGGAATCCCGAACAAGCCGTACGCCAGATAGGGGACGACCTCGGGCACATTGCTCGCCAGCACGTATGTGGAAAACTTTCGGATGTTGGCGTAGACGGCCCGGCCTTCTTCAATGGCGTTGACGATGGTCGCAAAGTTGTCGTCGAGCAAAATCATGTCCGCCGTTTCTTTTGCCACGTCTGTTCCGGCGATGCCCATCGCAATGCCGATATCGGCTTTCTTGATGGCAGGGGCGTCGTTCACCCCGTCACCCGTGACGGCCACCACTTCGCCCATGTCTTTCAGCACTGACACCACGCGCATCTTGTGCCGGGGGGACATGCGCGCGAAGATCGGCTCAGTCTTTTCAGGTCGGGTGGGTGTCAGGAGCCGACGCAGCGCCTCGTCATTCATCGTTTCGACCTGGTGCCCTTCGATCGCGGGACAGTCTCCGTCCGGTTCGGCGAGGGACTCTTTCGACGCCAATCCGATCTGGCGGGCGATGGCCAAGGCCGTGAGCGGATGGTCGCCGGTAATCATGATCGTGCGGACGCCGGCTTGGCGGCAGCGCGCGATGGCCTCCGGCACTTCGTGGCGCGGGGGATCTATCATCGCCACGAGGCCGAGGAAGGTGAGGTCCTGTTCCACCCGGTCGATGTCCAGCTTTTCGACACCCTGCTCAATGTCACGCATGGCGACAGCCAGGACCCGATAGGCCTGGTGCGCGAAGGCACGGCTTTGCTCCATGATGCGCTGGCGGTCAACCTGACTCATCGGCGAGAGCGCACTGTGGTGGAGCATCTGACTGCAGAGGGGCACGAGCGATTCTGGCGCCCCCTTCACAAAGGCCACGAGCCGGCCCTCGCGCCAATGGATAGTGGACATGCGCTTCCGGTCGGCGTCGAACGGCAGCTCACCCATTCGGGGCAACGGTTCTTGCTGGAGGAGTTCGTGATCCAGTGCGAACTCGACCAGGGCCACTTCGGTTGGATCGCCCGTGATGGTGGGGCGTCCGTCGGTCCGCCGCAGGCGCTTGGCATTGTGGCAGTGGATGATCGCATCGAAAAGCGGGGCATACTCTTCGGCCTCGATCGCGCTGGTCACTCTTCCGGCGATCACCAGACAGGTTTCCTGCACTTCGACTTCGAGATGGTCCATATAGAAACGAACCACGCGCATCCGGTTTTCTGTCAGCGTCCCTGTCTTGTCCGTGCAGATGACGGTGGTGCAACCCAAGGTTTCAACTGATGTCAGTTGCTTGATGAGCGCATGGCGTTTAGCCATGCGCTGGCTGCCCAACGCCAAGGCCAGCGTCACAGTGGGGAGCAGTCCTTCCGGCACGTTCGCGACGATGATGCCGATTCCGAAGATCGCGCTGACCCAGAAGCCTAAACCCATGGAGATGCCGATGACGAAAAAGACTCCGCCCATGGCAACCGACAGCATTGCGACCACATGGGTGACCTTCGCGATCTCTTTCTGCAGAGGGCTGAGGCCTGTCTCCACGCTCGTGGAGAGGCGGGCGATCTTGCCGAATTCCGTCTGCATGCCGGTGGCGAACACCACCGCCTTTCCTCTGCCGGAGAGCACGGGGGTACCGGCGAATATGAGATTGGGAATGTCCTGGAGATGTCCATCGACGACCGGCTCCGCCGTCCGCTGCTTCGGTTGCGATTCGCCCGTGAGAGAGGAGAGGTCAACACGCATGTCGGCTGCTTCAATGAGCCGGCCGTCGGCAGAGATCTGCTCTCCCTCCTCGATCACGAGCACATCACCTGGCACGATTTCTCTCCGCGACACCTCAAGCGGCTGATTGCTACGCAGCACCCAGGCCCTGGCAGGAAGGAGTCGATGGAGGGCATGCACGGCTCGTTCCGCTTTATATTCCTGAAAGAAGGCAAAGACGGCGTTGATGACGATCACGCCGAGGATCGCCCAGCCAAGCGTGGCCATCCCTTCACCGGGCTTCATGAATTCTGCTGTGAAAGCCAGGCCTGCAGCGATCCAGAGCAAAATGGCCAGAAAATGGGTAAACTGCTGGAGAAACCTTCGAATCAGTGAATAGTGACTCGCCTCTTCCAGGGCATTGGGGCCATACTGACTAAGCCGCTGCTGTGCCTCCTCTGGCGACAGGCCGCCTTCTTTGGTTCCCAGCTGCTTGAAGACTTCATCAACCGGCAGTTGGTGGAACTGTGGCTCGTTGAAGTCAGGCACGCCGGCCTCGCACGATCAGGACGGAACAGGGTGCATGTCTCAGGAGACTTTCCGAGACGCTCCCCAGATGGAGTCGCTCGTGCCTGGTCAACTCGCGAGATCCGATCACTAAGAGATCGGTATGAGTTGTCTCCACATGTCTGACTATGGTGTCGATGACGTGGTCCATCTGCACGTCCGTCTCTACGGCGTAGCCCTCTTTCACGAAATCGTCCCGCAATGAAGTCACCAGTCGTGTGGCTCGCTCGACGACCGGCTGCTCCAACTCTTCGATCTGGAATTTGGACAGGTACCGAACAGCCAAGTCGGTCACAGGTCTTTCGGCAGAGGAGAGGATGGTGGTGATAGCGGATTCCGGAAGAATATGGGAGCGAAGAAATCTGGCAGCGGCGCGGGACGGTTTCGAGTCATCGACCGCGAGGGTTACGCGCATTAACTGATGGATCGGCTGTTTCACAACGAGGACGGAGCATGGAGCAATCGACGCGACCTGCCGAGAATTGCTTCCCAACAAGAATCTTTCGATGTCGCTTATCCCGCGGGATCCAATGAGGATGAGATCGGCTTTCGCCCGCTGCGCCTGTCGCGCGATCGTCTGGGCGAGGGGTCCGTGGGCTAAGACAGGGTGGTATGTTGTACGAGGGCCGGTCGCGGCCTGTCCGAGGGCGACTCGAGCCGATCGCTCTGCTTCGCGGAGGAGCACCGTACCGGCCTTCTCCATGGCACCCAAAGCGCGCTTTTTAGCCACGGGATTCTTGCCTTTGCCAGCTTGGAGGGCCGATGAATCGACCACATGGAGAAGCGTCACATCCTCCGGCTCACGGTTTGCGAGCGCTTCGAGTGCTTGCACCCCCCATTGAGACCATTCAGATCCATCCACTGCACAAAGAATTCGCATGACAGCTCCCTTCTCCAATGACGACGACGGCAAACAACCAGTTGGCGACTCCCGGTATCAGAACTGCATTGCATGTGCCTGTGACACAGAAGAATAAAGGAGGAGAATCAGCCCTATTCCAAGGAGTTGCGGAGAGAACCAGTAGAGTGGCTCCAATAAATGGTGCGGCGTTTTGCAGCAGAGGGGGGAACAGCACTGTGGTGAATAGGGTCAATTACTCGGGCAGTGCCCGACGAGCGAGAAAGGTGAGACTCGGTTTGATTTGTTGGTGTGGTTGAACACGACTGAATTAACTAAGCAAACCAGATAGCCCAGAAAGACCGGAGTGAGGAGGGTATACATGCCGACGAAGAGAAAGTCGAAGACAAAGAAGAAGGCCAGGACAGATCGGAAGAAAGACTTCGGTGAGATGACGGTCAAACAGGTGATGCAAAACACAGTGCAGTCTGCGCATCTCAAGACGAAAGGCGACGTCATTGCGTCGCTTATGATGGAGGGGTTCGGAGCCGTGCCGGTGGTGGATGCCAAAGATACACTCCTGGGCATTGTCAGTGAACATGATCTGCTGGCTGCCTTGGATGACGGGCACAAACTTGGTGACCTCGCCGCGAGTGAGATCATGACGTACAGCCCCTATTCTATCCCTCCGGAGACCATACTCCCAACGTTGATCCACGTTTTTAGGGCCAGCGATTTAATACGGGTACCGGTGGTGGACAGCAAAGACAAGCTGGTGGGGATCATTGCCAGGAGGGATGTCTTACGTGCAGACCTGGCGGCTGGTCGCGCAGGCTGCTGAAAAAGGCTGCCAGCGTCGTTCTCCCCTCGAAAGCATCCTCAATGTAGCCATGAGGCTACGCCTCCGGTGCTTTCATCGGCTGCAGCCTTGCTGGCAGCCTTTTTGAGCAGCCTGCGGGGGACACTATCCTGGGGTGCTGCGGGCTCCCAGATAGAGGATCAAACAGAGGGAGGGAGGTTTCTATGCGAAAAACGGAGTTCCTTGCAACAGCCTGCGACCCCAAGTCCTTGACGGTGGGGCACTTGATGCAGGATACAGGTCTTTACCTGTGGGACAAGAGTCGATGCTTTATCCATTAGCCGCATGTTGACCCAACGAAACTTTGGCAGCCTGCCGGTGGTGGAAGAGGACCGGACCTTGGTCGGTCTGATAAGCGAGTATGATCTGCTTCAGGCGATGATCGATGGTCGGGACCTGCGAAAGGTCATGGCCGTCGAAATCATGAGCAGCAACCCGGTGATTGCTACCGAGAATATGATGCTGGAGCAGGTCACAAATCTTTTCCAGGATCGGTATCTCACGCGGGTGCCGGTCGTGCGGAACGGCAAACTCGTCGGTATCCTGTCGCGGCGAGATTTATTGTTCGGGTATATGAAGGCATCTCAGTTTTGGTCTTAACAGGCTGTTGAAAAAGATCGCCAGCGTATGGGAAGGTTGAGGCTGAGGCTAAGGTTGAGAAAACAAGAATCTCATCGACACTTAACCTTGACCTCAACCTCAGCCTCAGCCTCAGCCTTCTTCAGACGCTGCGGCCCCCATCGCCTCAGGGGATGGATTCAATGAAACGCCTAGGGGCAAGTTCCGTCTGACCGCCGCCCATCTACAGCATCAATCCGATCTCTATAGGATCGAAGGGACGGATCGTCCGTACCCGATGAACTACGCGCTCCGGTTCCACGTGAATCGGAAAGGCGTATCCTACTGGATCCACGGACGGGACATGGCTGGCTATCCGGCCTCCCACGGCTGCATCGGTCTGTTGAACTCGCCCAGCTTTACGTAGGATGGAGTTCGGTATATGGTGTAACCCTGTTGTATTTATACAAATCCCCGTAGGCAGGAGGGTGATGCAAGATGAATTTCAGATTTCTGACCGCATGGCTGGTGCTGGGGCTGATTGCTGCAGGAGGCTGTGCGGAGGGGCCGAAGGTGCTCACAGATTCCGATCCGGCCGTAGAGTTCTCAGCGTTTCGCACATTTGCTCTTTCAGGGATGACAGATAGAGGATATGAGGTCGGGCCATCAGACCATTCACCCTTGAGGGGGCGAATCAAGGAGATGGTTGACAGGCAGCTTGCCGCCAAGGGGCTCAGGCAAGTCAGAGTGGAAGACCGCCCGGACCTGCTGGTGCATATTTTTTTCGGCGTGAAGGACCAGCAACGTGTCGAGAGTACTGACAAGACGCCGGGCCTCTATCCCCGCTACACGGGTCTCTATCCCGGCTTCTATAACTATCAGGTGAAGGCCTATGACTATCACGACGGTGATTGGGTACCAGCCAGTACTACCGTTGTGACCAGCTATGAGGATCATGAAGGCACATTGATCGTGGATCTGGCAGACTCGTCGAAAAGGAAGTTGGTGTGGCGAGCCGTGATTAGGGCGGTGTTGAAGTTCAATCTGGAGAAGAACTTTGAGTTGGCCGACAAGGGGATTGCCGAAGCTTTCAAAGACTATCCCCGACTCAAATAGTAGTGATCGGATCGTCCCGTCAGTCACGAGGGGATGGGGGGGGAACTGTCTATGGCAAAGGAGCGCGAGCCACACGTGTCCGAGGCATGCGGATCCAGGCCTGTCTTTCCGCAAAAGATACATTAGCAGATGACTGGCCCGGTAATGAATTATAGCTAAATGCCAGTTCATGGAGCTCCATAGCGCTGTCGTGATATTTGTGTGGGAAAGGAAACCATAGATCGTGGATCAGTTCACCGCTTACAGCACGAAGGCCCCAACATGATCAGAGAGGCTTTGCGACATGTCCTATCTGGAATCGGAATGGTCCTCGTGTTGGCCATGGGAGTGGCGCCCATGGCGGCGGGAACCGCCACAGCAGCGATAAAAAACACGATTAAACAGATGTTCGTCATCTTGAATGATGAGGAATTGAAGGCCCCGGGCAAGGCAGAAGAACGCCGCCAACAGCTCGAGAAGGTGATCGGAAACCGCATCGCCTATGACGAAATGGCCAAACGATCGTTAGGACCTCAATGGGCGCAGCTGAATGAAGAAGAAAGGCTGGAATTTGTCCGGTTGTATGCTCAGCTTCTCAGGGATACCTATTCCAGTCGGTTCGACCGCTACACTGATGAGAAGGTCGAGTTTCTCCAGGAGACACTTCAGGGAGACTACGCGGAAGTCAGGACGAGGCTGACGAGTAGCAAGTTTAATCTTGATGTGGATTACCGGATGCTGCAGCGGGCTGGAGACTGGCGTGTCTACGACATTGTTGTCGACGGAATCAGCTTAGTCCACAGCTACCGCGAACAGTTCACCAAAATCATCAGAACGTATTCCTACGAAGAGCTGGTCTCAAAGCTGAGGCAGAAGACCGGAGAGATCAAACCTTTTGCTGAGGCTCCGAACCCCTAAGATTTGGTCGCTTCCTCCATTCTTCACTGCGCGCATCGAGCGGCCCTCATCCTTTTGAATGATCCTTCCAAGCTTGCTCGTTTCGCATTCCAGGAATGGCACCCGTGTTGGTCCCACTGCGGCCGTCGAACGAGCACATTCTGATCGTGCGCGTTCCGGGAGCAAGGGATCAACACGGGTGTCATTTCGCCTATCTTCTCTTGTCCGGCAAAATCCGATCGCAGCACAAACTTGATGGTATAAGCGCCTGGAATAGTACCAGCTTGTACCTAGTCTCCAGAGGCGAGGTGGTTGATGACCCGTCGACGAGGAAACTGGATCGTAAAGATCACCCCTTTGTTATTCAGGAAAACCCTGTTGTCCGTTCAAATTTGAAAAGACAATCACCTCCGACTGTACACATTTGTACGTATAAGTAGTCCCCACATGGCTAAGTCATTGATAATGTAAGGGCTCAATGTTGGATTGTAAATTGCTAAGTACTCCCCACGTCAGTCAATTTTCATAATAACGAGGGAGGAAAGAGCGATGGATTGCCCCAAGTGCAAAGGATTGATGATGTTGGAACGGTTCTCAGATTTCTTCCTGGTCTTTTATGCCTGGAAATGTGTCAATTGCGGCGCGATCATCGATAAGACGATTTGCAATAATCGAAGAAATAGCCTCGCTCCTAAAGCTACGAAAGAAGTTCAAGCGGCTACCGTATAATTTTCGTCACAACCTTCGATTTCTTTGCGAGGTGCTTCGAATCGAACCTCTGAATAGGGGAGGCGATATATCTGTGCTCCCCCACATCTCCCGTCACCGCTTCGATTTCTTCGTGGTTGTCTTTTCCCCACAGGGCTCAGGGCGGCTGAGATCGGCCGGTAACTTGGTCTGCTCGTCGACACAGGCGCTGTCGATTTGCGCTTGAGTTAGGCCCAGCGCTCCCGTGAGATTTGCACCCCGCAAATTCGCCTGCCGCAGATCGGCTGCATCCAGTCGTACTCCGGTGAAATCCGAACCAGGAAACGATGCTTCCTGAAGGTTCGCCTCCTGCAAGTTGGCCTGCGCGATCGTGGCGCGGCTGAAGTTCGACCTTCTCAAGTTTGCTGCAACCAGATTGGCCGATTCCAAGTTTGCTCCATTGAATTGCCCGCGCTCCAGCGACACGTTTGGCGCATAGATCTGGCTGAGGTCCGCTTGGATGAAAATGGCTCCCTTCCCCCTCGCTCCAATCAGGACGGCGTTGGGGAGTTTCGCACCGCGGAAGTCGGTTCCATCGAGAATCGAATGGTACAGAATCGCCATTCGGAGGTTGGCAGATTGCAGGTTGGTCTTCACCAGACGTGCATCTTCGAAATTGACTCCTTCCAGGTCTGCTCGCTGAAAACCCGCTGATTGAAGATTGGCGAACCTGAGGTCTGCGCCCCGGAGCAACGCATCGTGGAAGCTGGCCTCCCTCAGATCCGCCTCATCGAAATAGGCTCCTTCGAGATCAGCTTCCACGAGGCGTGCGCCATAGAGTTGGGCGCCGTCGAGAAGAGCACCCTGCAGATTCGCCTGTTCCATGTTCGCTTTGGCCAAGTTCGCCCGGCGGAGATCGGCTTCCAGAAAGTCGGTTCCTGACAGAATTGCGCGATGCAAGTTGGCCCCATAGAAATAACTATTGGCCAGGTTGGCCTGCGTGAAATCTGCAGCGGTGAGGTCCGCTCCTTCAAAGTGCGCCCGTTCGAAGGTGGATTCCCGCAGTTTCGCACCGGTCAAGATGGCATCATACAGAGCCGCTTCATCGCCTATCGACCGGGACAGATTGGCGCTCGACAACCGAGTATGCCGGAGATCGGCGCCCGACAGATTGCTGTCCTCCAAGCCGGCCTTGGTAAGATCGGCACCGGCGAGCCGCGTCTGGGTCAAGGTACTCAGGGCCAGATGAGCTTCCCGTAGCACTGCGCCTTCCAGGTTTGCCCGTTCCAGATTGACTCCGGCGAGTTTTGCCTGGCGCAAGTCTGCCTGACAGAGATTCGCTCGTTGATATTCCTGCTTTTCACGTTGCGTGAGCCACTGCCCGTGCGATTCCACAATCGCCTGCAGCTGTTTGGCCGGAACAGGCTTCTTTTTGTAGGCGCTCTCACAGTTGGTGGCATAGCTGCTTGCCTGACTCGATTCTGCTGACTGGGTAATGACCGGCAGGGCAAGTGTGAGCGATGCCAGGATCGTGGCTATGACGGTATGTTGTGCCATCTTGATTCTCTCCAAAATGATTGAGGCGCTGAGCGATAGCGGGTCCTAACGCCCTTGTTGGGACAAGAGCCGAATGTAGGCCACCACATCCTGCATCTCCCCGTCCGTCAGCTGGCCTCGCCAGGCATGCATGGGGCTGAAGACGACCCCGTGTTCGACGGTCCGTAGGAGCTCTTCGTCGGATTTCAGAAAAGATAGGAAGCGGTGAAAGTCGGCCGGCGGCACCTTGAGGGCCTGTGCGTCCGGTCCGTCTCCCCAGCCTGCGACACCGTGGCAGGCCTGGCAATGTCGTTCATAGACACCTTTGCCCCTTGTGATATCGGCTGGATATTCTTGCGCCTGAACAAATGAATCGAACAGCAGGCCCATTAGTCCGGCTATGACGACGACCGGGGCGATGGTCGACATCAGGTCATGACGGATCGGGCACATAAGAACCTCCCGGTAATCTGCGGAACAGGATGCTCAAAGGCTGTTGAGCCAGGCCATAGCATCACCTTCAACCTTCCCATACGCTGATGACATTTTCCAGCATCCTGCTAGCTTTTCTTGGTCGTGTGGGCAATGAATGACGTATAAAGTTGCTGCATCTTGCCGCTGCCGCATTTTGGACAGGTCACCTTGTTGGATTCATGTTGCTTGAGTGTCAAGACCACCAATGATTCCTTCCCGCAGCCCAGACATTTATAGTCGTACATAGGCATCAAATACTCCTGACATTGACCGTTCGGGCGACCAGCTGCTGGTTGATGTCAGCAAGCGATGTGCCGTCCATTCCTGGAGGTGTAAGACGTGAGACAAGGGGCTACAGTTAGAGGTTTTTTCCGTTCATCTCTGGTCATTGGCTACATTCCCGAGTGTGAGATGGCGCATTTTTCCCCAGTAGCACCCTGGGCAGTGAAGCTCAATGCACCAGTACAGTTCCGCCAACAGAGTGATTGTCACTACAAATGGGCTCGATCTCGAGCTTGGCGACACTGAGGCCATGGAACACGAATTGCCTATCTTCGGAGCAATGCCCATCCTCAAGAAAGAGTCCCTGCAACGGTACCTTCGTGACAAGTTCGGCCCACGGGCGACCTTGCTGACCTATGGAGCCATCGGGAAAGAAAGTTCCCAGGGCGCTTACAAACAGTATGGCTATGGCTCACCGGTCAAATTGACATTCCGGATTGGACGCAGGGACCAGTCGGCAGTATTGGAGACGATGAGTCCTGGGCCGTTCGGTCATGAACATCCGGCAGACCGGGCTCAGGCGATCCTTTGGGATTACGATTCTTATGGCCGGTTGCCGCGCCACGTGAAGGCACTTGACGTAGGGGCCTTTACCAAGGATCAGCAGCTGATCTCGGTGGCAAAGGCGCGGGAATTTTTTGTCCTGACTCAGTGGACGGCGGGAGCCAGCTATCATGCCGATTTGGAGCGGTTGGCCAAAGGAGCAAGGCTCAGGAAGCAGGATCGAGAGCGAACGATAGCCCTGGCCCGTTATCTGGCAGAGATCCATGCCAGAAAATTGCGTGATGAATCCCTCTATCGGCGTCGGCTCAGGGAATTGCTCGGCCACGGCGAGTGTATTATGGGGCTGACCGACAGTTACCCGGACCGTTACGAGTTCATCTCGGCCGATCTCTTGCGCGGGATCGAAGAGGGCTGTAACCGGTGGCGCTGGCGCCTGCGCGGGCTGGCCCACCGTCTGTCGCAAGTGCATGGAGACTTTCATCCCTGGAATGTGTTGTTTCGGAAAGGAACGGATTTCTCCGTGCTCGATCGCTCGCGCGGGGAGTGGGGGGAACCGGCGGACGATGTGACCTCGATGACCATCAACTATCTGTTTTTTTCACTCTGGCGCTGGGGCAGCTTGCAGGGCCCGTTAGAAGTGCTGTTCCGACTCTTTTGGGATACCTATATAGAGGTATCTCGAGACCATGAGGTCACAGAGTCTGCTGCCCCCTTCTTTGCGTTTCGAGGATTGGTCTTAGCGAGTCCTGTATGGTATCCCAAACTGCCGATCGACGTGCGCCGGACCATCTTTCGATTTATTGAGCATGTGTTGGACGAACCGCGCTTCGATCCTTCTCGGGTGAATGAGTATTGCCGGGAGTGAGGGGCGTGAGTGATCTGTGATGAGTAAGTCTGATGAACGAACAAGCCATTTCTGATCACCCCTCACCCCTCACCCCTCACGGGTTAGCTTTCGCTATTTGGATCACCGGCCTTCCGGCTTCGGGCAAGAGTACGATTGTCTCGGCGCTCAAGCCGCAGCTCGAAGGACTCGGATTGACGGTGGAAGTATTGGAGTCCGACGAAGTGAGGCGGGTCATCACGCCGAGACCGACCTACTCGGAAGCGGAGCGGGACCTCTTCTACCGTGCCTTGGCTTTCATCGGGCAGAGGCTCGTGGCACATGGTGTGAGCGTGGTCTTCGATGCGACGGCAAGCCGCAGGGTCTATCGGGACTTTGGAAGGTCTGCGATCCCGTGCTTCATCGAGGTCGCGGTGGAATGTCCTCTTGCGGTCTGCATGGAGCGAGATCGAAAAGGGACCTATCGAAAAGGCCAGTCGGGCGAATCACATACGGTGCCAGGGCTCCAATCTCCCTACGAAGCGCCGATCAATCCGGATCTCAGAATCAATAGCGCTATCATTTCCTCAGGCGAAGCCGCAGGTCGGATCTGCGATCTCGTCAAAGGGAAATTTCTCTCTTGAATCCTCCGCCGCTGCTTACACTGTTCTCCGGCGAGAGGGTAGGGTATTATTGATTCTTAATGCCGCCCACTCTGTCACCTAACTGGCGCGAATTTACACCGGCACTGTGGCTCCGCCATCCGGATTTCATGACGGTCCTTCCACTCTGTTGGCCTCGCCGGGGGCTCTTGACCGGCGTCCCGAACGAGTCGCGGCTCTTTACCACCGAACCGCATACTCAGTTGCTCGGATACTGCCACTGGCAGCACCATCGCACCGCCTGCCGGACCCTGGTCCTGGTGCATGGCCTGGAAGGCTGCAGCGAGTCGCACTATATGCGCGGCATCGCCGCAAAAGCCTATCGCGCGGGCTGCAATGTCATCCGACTGAATCAACGGACCTGTGGCGGCACTGAGCACCTGACGCCGACTCTCTACAACAGCGGTTTGAGTCAGGACTATCGGACGGTCATCCGGGAATTGGCTCAGGTTGATGGACTCGATCGTATCTGGCTGGTCGGCTATTCAATGGGAGGTAATCTGGTCCTCAAAGCCGCGGGTGAAGTTGGTGCGTCAGAGGCAGCATTGGCCGGCGTGATCGCGGTCTGCCCGACTATTGATCCCCCGCAATGCATCGAGGCCTTGGAGCAGCCCCGCAACCGGATGTACCACAGAGGCTTTCTGAGAAAATTGAAGGCCCGCTTGCGGCGAAAGGCCGCGCTCTTCCCTGACCAGTGGGATCTCACAGACCTCGCTGGCATCGCCTGGATGAGGGACTTCGATGACCGCTATACCGCCCCGGACGGAGGGTACGCCAGTAGTGCCGACTACTACCAGCGAACCGGGGCACACCATGTGATAGAGTCCCTTGCCGTTCCCACCCTCATCATCACAGCGCAAGACGATCCTTTCATCCCCTATCCCATGTTCACAAGGCCTTTGATTCAGCGCCATCCGCAGATTCGGATGATCGCTCCGCGCCACGGGGGCCATTGCGGATTCGTTCACTTCTCGCACAACGGAGAAGATGCGTACTGGGCCGAGAATCGGATCGTGGATTTCGTCCAGGAACAGAGTTAAGGAGAGGCGACTGTTTGGCGCCAGGAGGGTCCCTTCGGTAGTCTCGCGCGCCTTGTGTGGGACCGAGCCGGGAGCGGGGACTTTCCCCGGTTGGTCAAGATATCGAGATCCAGGCAGTTGCCGCAATTGATGCAACGTCGCGACGTCACCGTTGGGCCGCGGTCCTTCCTTTCCCATGACGTCCCATATTCCTGAATCATCAACCCGCCGCAACGCAGACAGGGCGCATCAGGTAGAGCCGATACCTTGCGACGCAAGCCGTTCACTGGATCCTGTGCCTGACTGGATGTGTTGAGTGGTGTCATAGGGATTCTCCGATCTGTGGGGCGCACTGCGCGCCTGTTTCCCTGACCTGCTTGAGACAGGTCGGACAATAGGTATGTGTAAGGGAGCTATCGTTCGGCTCTATGCCATGGGTGTCTCGATAAATCTGTGGCGTGAGCCGTGATGCGAACTCAAGGGATGCGCCCCTCTCGTCTCGTATGAGCCCGCAGACACAACAGACGGGAAGCAGTGCCGGCACGATAAACGGCGCTTCCTTCATGGAGAAACCTGCCTGATAAGTGGTCGGGGCTGACGATAATTCAGGAGACATGGGTAATTTCATTCCGTCATCGCGTTGACAGGTTGCATCGCCTAGTGCCTGCTTGTACGCTCGCGCAGCTCGCGCTGTTTGCCGATTCATATCAAAATTTGCAAATGGGTAGCACAACAATTCCAGAGGGGTGGTCACCACATGCTCCTCATTACACTGTAATACCTTTCCCAAACGTTGACGCAATGGGTCGCTCGAGAGTCAGACCTGCATCACGTGATCCGCCTCTGCTCTTGGAGGTGATGCGAGCGTGAGGACGTAATGTGAGAGGCCCTGGCGCTGGATGGCGACGATGCCTTCCCTGGTGAGCCGGTCCACGGTGGGAACCACCCGTGTCCAGGGATAAAAGGGTAGCCGCTTGTAGAGTTCATCGAGCGTGAAGCTGCCGGCACGAAAAAGTTCCTGGCAGATAGCCGATTCAAGACAATCTAACTGACGCATTGGATC
>Ga0207648_10001248_pt1 | contig 28455 bp, 30 predicted proteins | sample KBSMisM32_FD_184310 | JGI IMG/M metagenome (GOLD analysis project Ga0207648, IMG submission 184310) | Miscanthus rhizosphere microbial communities from Kellogg Biological Station, Michigan, USA - KBS Miscanthus M3-2 (SPAdes) (version 2) | ecosystem: Host-associated > Plants > Roots >... | reverse complement strand
CGGCCGATCGACGCCGCCCGCGCCGCCTGAGAACATGGAGCACCCGCGCCGGGGTACCGACGCCACCCGTTAGCCGGCTGCTCAGGCCGCTTGGTGAGCTGAAGCCGGACACGGACTGTTCCTGCGGACTGTCCGTGCCTGCGGAAGGCCGACGGCCTCTGGCCGTTTGGCAGCCCGGCGCTGGCCAGAGAGGGGCCGGCCCCGGGGCGTGCACCGATAATCGGCACGGATGACGCGCAGCGCAATGCACAAGGAAATCCGCGACGGTACGGTCGGCGTTCAGCTATCGAACCGCCGCGCCGACCGGCGTCCGCCCGGGTTCGCGTGGCGGCGCTGAATTTCGACGCGATCATCGTCGGCGCAGGTGCGGCAGGGCTGCACTGCGCGGCGATCGCCGGGCAGCGCGGCGCCCGCGTGCTGCTGCTCGACCACGCCGGGCCGGTCGCCGAGAAGATCCGCATCTCGGGCGGCGGGCGCTGCAACTTCACGAATCTCGGCACCACGCCAGCGAACTTTCTCTCGGCCAATCCGCATTTCTGCCGCTCGGCGCTGGCCCGCTACACGCCGCAGGATTTCATCGCGCTGTTGCAGCGCCACCGGATCGCCTGGCACGAGAAGCACAAGGGCCAGCTGTTCTGCGACGACAGCAGCGAGCAGATCATCGCGATGCTGCTGCGCGAATGCGCGGCCGGGAGCGTGGCGCACTGGCAGCCTTGCGCGGTGCACGAGGTGCGCCGCACCGAGCCCGGCTTCGCGCTCGACACCGATCGCGGCACGGTGCACGCACCGCAACTCGTGATCGCGACCGGCGGCCTGTCGATCCCGAAGATCGGTGCCAGCGACTTCGGCTACCGGATCGCGCGCCAGTTCGGCCACCCGATCCAGGAGACGCGCCCGGCGCTGGTGCCGCTGACCTTCGACCCGGTCAGCTGGGCGCCGTTCGCCGCCTTGTCGGGCGCATCGCTCGAGGTCGACATCGAGGCCGGCATCGGCAAGGCACGCGGCGCGTTTCGGGAAGACCTGCTGTTCACGCACCGCGGCCTGAGCGGCCCGGCGGTGCTGCAGGTGTCGAGCTTCTGGCAACCCGGTACGCCGCTGCGCATCGACCTGGCGCCCGGGCGGGAGCTGCGTGCCGAGCTGCTGCAGGCCAAGCTCGTTTCGCAGCGCCATCTGGGCAATGAGCTTGCCGAACTGATCCCGCGCCGGCTGGCCGACGCATGGCTCGCCGCGACGCCGGCACTGGCACAGCGCCCGATGCCGGAGCAGCGCGATCGCGATCTGGCCGCGTTGGCCGAGCGGCTGCAGCACTGGGCGCTGAAGCCGCAAGGCACCGAGGGCTACCGCAAGGCCGAGGTGACTGCCGGCGGCGTCGACACCCGCGAGCTCAGCTCGCAGACGATGGAGAGCCGGCGCGTGCCGGGGCTGTTCTTCATCGGCGAGGTCGTCGACGTGACCGGCTGGCTCGGCGGCTACAACTTCCAGTGGGCCTGGGCCAGCGCGGCGGCCTGCGCCAGCGCGCTGCGGCCCGTTGCAGCGGGAACTGCAAACGCGCTATAATCGACGTCTTCGCTGGAACACCAACCGAAAATCAACCCGCCCATGACTACGATTCGCGTCAAAGAAAACGAGCCATTCGACGTGGCGCTGCGCCGCTTCAAGCGCACCATCGAAAAGCTCGGCTTGCTGACCGATCTGCGTGCCCGCGAGTTCTACGAGAAGCCCACCGCCGAGCGCAAGCGCAAGAAGGCGGCTGCAGTGAAGCGCCACTTCAAGCGCGTGCGCAGCATGCAGCTGCCCAAGAAGCTGTTCTGATTTCTGCGGCGCCCTTCGCGCCCGCGGTCCATGCCCTGCAAAAGCCCGCGCCACGCGGGCTTTTTCAATGGCGCAGCCCGCCCTCCACGGAGCCCCGAATGAGCCTGAAAGACCGAATCACCGAAGACATGAAGGACGCGATGCGCGCGAAGGACGCGCCGCGGTTGCTGACGATCCGCGGCCTGCTCGCCGCGTGCAAGCAGCGCGAGGTGGACGAACGCATCGTGCTCGACGACGCCGCCGTCATCGCGATCATCGACAAGCTCGTGAAGCAGCGCAAGGATTCGATCGCCCAGTTCAGCGCCGGCAACCGCCCCGACCTGGTCGAGAAGGAATCGGCCGAACTCAAGGTGCTGGAGGCCTATCTGCCGCAACGCCTCGGTGCCGACGAAGTCGCTGCACAGGTTGCCGCCATCGTCGCCGAACTCGGCGCCAAAGGCCCCGGCGACATGGGCAAGGTGATGGCCGCGGTGAAGGTCAAGCTCGCGGGCCAGGCCGACATGGCGCTGGTCTCGGCGGCCGTCAAGAAAGCGCTCGCGTCATGAGCGCGCCGATCGTTCAGCAGCTCAGCGCCGATGTCTGCGTCGCGCCGCAACTCGATCCCGCCGCGATGGCCTGGGCCGCGCAGGCCGGGTTCAAGAGCGTGATCAACAACCGGCCCGACTTCGAAGCCGGCCCCGGCCAACCCACCAGCGCACAGATCGAGGCGGCCGCGGTCGCGGCCGGGCTGCGCTACGAGTTCCTGCCGGTGGCGCCGGCAGTGCAGACGCCCGACGAGATCGCCCGCTTTGCGCAATTGCTCGCCGACCTGCCCAAGCCGATCCTGGCGTTCTGCCGCAGCGGCACGCGCTCCGGCAAGCTCTTCCACGCCGCGACCGGCACCTGAAGCCGGCGGAGCCGCGGGACTACAGGCCGGCGATCTTCATCCGGTCGATCAGCACCGAGCCGATCGTCTTGCTGCCCATCGTGTAGAGGTCGGCGCCGACACCGACGATGCCCTGGAACATCTGGCGCAGGTTGCCGGCGATCGTGACCTCGTGCACCGGGTACTTGATGCGCCCGTTCTCGACCCAGAAACCGGCCGCGCCGCGCGAATAATCGCCGGTCACGTAGTTGACGCCCTGCCCCATCAGCTCGATCACGAACAGGCCGCGCCCGAGCTTGCGCAGCATCGCATCGAGATCGTCGCCGGCCTGCGTCAGCCGGCTCGTCAGCGCCAGGTTCTGCGACCCGCCCGCGTGGCCGGTGGTGCGCCGGCCGAGCTTGCGTGCCGAATAGGTCGACAGGAAGTAGCCCTGCACGACGCCTTCGCGCACGACGTCGCGCGGCCGTGTCAGCACGCCTTCGTCGTCGAACGGCGCACTGCCCTTGCCGCGCGGCGTGTGCGGGTCTTCGGTGATGTCGATGTGTTCCGGCAGCACGCGCTGGCCCAGGCTGTCGAGCAGGAAGCTCGACTTGCGGTACAGCGCGCCGCCGCTCGTCGCCTGGACATATGCACCGAGCAGGCCGGCCGCGAGCGACGACTCGAACAGCACCGGCACCTCGCAGGTCTTGATCTTGCGCGAGCCGAGCCGCGACAGCGCGCGCTCGGCCGCATAGCGCCCGACTGCCTCGGGAGCGGCGAGATCCTGCGGCGCACGCATCGAGGTGTACCAGGCGTCGCGCTGCATGTCCTGACCACGGTCGTTGGCTGACGAGGCGATCGGCGCGACCGACAACGAGTGCCGCGAGCTCGCATAGCCGCCGCGAAAGCCGCGGCTGTTGCCGGCGAAGAAATGGGACTGCTGCGCCGACACGCCCGCACCCTCGGAATTGGTGATGCGTGCGTCCACCTCGAGCGCCGCGGCCTCGCAGCGCAGCGCGATCTCCAGCGCGCCCTCGGCGTCGATCTGCCACGGATGGAACAGGTCGAGGTCGCGCAGCGCATCGGCACCCATCGCCATGTCGTCGAGCTCGGGCAGGCCGGCAGCCGAATCCTCGGCGGTGAAGCGTGCGATGTCGTGGGCCGCGCGCACCGTCTGCTCGAGCGCCGCGCGCGAGAAGTCGGACGTACTCGCATTGCCGCGCCGCTGGCCGACATACACCGTGATGCCCATCGACTTGTCGCGGTTGCGCTCGACGTTCTCGGCTTCGCCCTTGCGCACCGACACCGACAGGCCCACGCCTTCGGACACCTCGACAGCCGCGTCGCTCGCGCCCAGCGTGCGGGCCAGGTTCAACGCGTCGTCGACGTACTGTTCGAACTGCGCGCGGGCATAGGCAAAGCCGGACGGCGGCGCGGCGGGCGAAGGTGAAAGTGGCATGGGCAGGGGAGCTCCGGTCAGGGCGAACGCAGCGATACTGAGGCTACACGGGGGCTGGCGCGCACTATCATACCCAGCCCCTTCGCCCGCCCGCCTCATGCCCACTGCGCCTTCCCACGATCCCGCCGATGCGCTCGGCGGCGCCCCGCCTGCCGACGCGACGCTGCGCGAGCGGCCGAGCAAGACCCGGCTCAAGCAGGCGTCGCACGAGTTGCAGGATCTGGGCGAGGCGGTCGTCGCGCTGCCCGACGCGCGCATCGATGCGCTCGCGATCGACGAGACGCTGCTCGACGCCATCCGCCAGTTCAAAAAGACACGCACGCACGAAGGCCGGCGCCGCCAGATGCAGTACATCGGCAAGCTGATGCGCATCCACGACATCGAGCCGATCCGCCAGGCCGTCACCGACATGCAGCTCGGCCGCGCGAAGGATTCGCTGGCCCTGCACGACGCCGAACGCTGGCGCGCCGAACTCCTCGCCGACGACGACGCGGTGACGCGCTGGACACGCGATCACGCGCAGACCGACGTGCAGCAGCTGCGCAGCCTGATCCGCGCCGCCCGGAAAGACGCCGCACTGGTGCCCGAGAAACGCAGCGGCCGCGCCTACCGCGAGCTCTTTCAATTCATCAAGCAGCACGCCCTGAATGAGTGAATTCCAGGTCATCCGCATCGGCGTCGTCTCGGTCAGCGACCGCGCCTCCACCGGCATCTACGAAGACAAGGGCATCCCGGCCTTGCAGGCGTGGCTGCGCAGCGCGCTGCGCAATCCGATCGAATGGGAAACGCGGCTGATCCCTGACGAGCAGACGACGATCAGCGCCGCCCTGGTCGACCTCGTCGACGCGCAGCACTGCAATCTGGTGCTGACCACGGGCGGCACCGGCCCGGCGCCGCGCGACGTGACGCCCGAGGCCACGCTGGCCGTCGCCGACCGGGTGATGCCCGGCTTCGGCGAGCAGATGCGCCAGATCAGCCTCGCGTTCGTGCCGACCGCGATCCTGTCGCGCCAGGTCGCGGTGATCCGCGGCCAGGCCCTGATCATCAACCTGCCGGGGCAGCCGAAGGCGATCGCCGAGACCTTGGCTGGCTTGGCCGGCGCGCAGCCCCCGGTGCACGGCATCTTCGCGGCGGTGCCGTACTGCATCGACCTGATCGGCGGGCCGCGCATCGAGACCGATCCCGCAGTCTGCAAGGCCTTCCGGCCGAAGTCGGCGCAGGCACCGACACCGGCCCCGTCGGCCCCCTGAAAGACTGCGTGACGCGCCGCCACCGAGCCTCGATTCCGACGGTTTCGGGCGCGCGATTCGCGCGCCGGCTGGCCATTGCCGGGTTCGCCGCGAGCTTCGGCGCCACGGCGGCTGCGGCCGCGGCGCCCGACCCGACGATCGAATTCGTCGTCGTGCGCGCCGACACCCTGATCGGACTGTCGCGAAGCGTGTTGGTCTCGCCCGCGGCATGGCAGGAGGTCGCGCGCCTGAACCGGCTGCCCGACCCGAACCGGATCCAGCCCGGCCAGGTGCTGAAGATCCCGACCCGCCTGCTGCGCGGCCAGCCAGTGGGCGCCCGGCTCGTCAGCGTGACCGGCGATGTGCAGGCGGCCGATATCGCGGCATCCGCGGGCACCGTGCTCGCCGAAGGCCAGTCGGTACAGACCGGCGCGGCCGGCTCGGCCGTGATCGAGCTGGCCGACGGATCGCACATGCGGCTGCCGCCGTCGAGCCTGGCTCAGCTGGCGGCGAGCCGGCGGCTCGGCGAGCGCACCGATGCACCGGCGTCGGCCAGCGCCGCCGAGGCCGCCGCCGCGAACGCGCCGAGCGGCTGGTTCGCCGGCACGATGCGCGTGCTGCGCGGCTCGGTCGAGGTGTTCGCGACGAAGGTCCTGCGTGCGAAGCCGCTCGAGGTCGTCACGCCGACCGCGATCATCGGCGTGCGCGGCACGCACTACCGCGTCGGCATCGATGCACAAGCCGGGCGCACCCGCGCCGAGGTGGTTGACGGCGTCGTCCACATCGATGCGGTCGGCAACGCGGCCGGCGCCGATCTGACGGCCGGCTTCGGCGCGATTGCAGATGCCGGCGATGCCTCGCCGAAGGTCGCCAGGCTGCTCGCGGCACCCGAGCTGTCGGCGGTCCCGGAGCGCTTCGACCAGCTCGTGGTTCATTTCGCGTTGCCCGCCGAGACCACGCCGCTGCGGGTGCAGGTCGCGGCCGACAGCGCTTTCGACAAGATCGTCAGCGACCAGCGGTTCGCGCCCGGCGGCGACGTGCGCATCGCCGGCCTCGACGATGCGCAGTGGCATCTGCGCGCCCGGCGCATCGATGCGCAAGGCATCGAGGGCTTCGATGCCTCGCGCGCCTTCGTGCTGAAGGCCCGGCCGCAGCCGCCGGCCTACCGCACACCGCGCGCCGGCGCGAAGCAGGCGGTGGGCAGCGTCGAGTTCGCCTGGGCCCCCAACGTCGACGCGCCACAGGCGCATCTGCAGATCGCCGAAGACGCCGCGTTCACGCGCATCGTCGATGATCGCGCGGCGCTCGATGCGGCCACTCTGCGCGCCGACATCGGTGTTCCCGGCCGCTATTTCTGGCGCCTGGCCAGCGTGCGTGCCGGCGGCGATCAGGGTCCGTTCGGAGAGGCGCAGGCTTTCGAGCTGCGCCCCTTGCCGAGCGCACCGGCAGTCAGCCCGTCAGACGACGGCAGCGCGCTGCGCTTCACCTGGCGCGGCCGCGCGCAAGATCGCCAGCAGGTTGAACTGGCGCACGATGTCGGCTTCACGCAGATCGAGGCACGCGCCGAACTCGCCGCGCCCGAGTGGGCCGTGCCGGTACCGGCCGGCGGCGGGCGCTACTACTTCCGCTACCGCAGCGTCGAGCCGGACGGCTTCGTGACGCCGTACAGCGAGACCCTGCTGCTCGAGGTGCCGCGCGACTGGAGCGGGTTGATGCTGCTGCTGCCGCTGCTCTTGCTGCTGTGAGCATGCTGTAACTCGAGCGACCGCCGCCCAGGTCGCCGGGATCAGAGGCCGTGAGGCCTTCGCCCCTCAATCGCCGAATGACCTCTGACCGAGCCGACTGCGCTGCACAATTCCATAGGTGCTTCGCTCCGTCGGCTCACTTGACGAGCTGGTTGTAGCGGTTCGCGTCGAAGGTCTCGACCGTGTGGGCATCGGCCGGCACGCAGTCGCCGGTGGGCAGTTCGCGCGAGCGCTGCGAGAGCTTCTCGATCGCCTGCCACAGCAGCGCGATCTGGTGCTCGTGACCCGAGGCGTTGTCGATCAGGCCCTTCATCGCGTGCGACATCGGGTCATCGCCCTGGGTGATGCCGTAGGCCGAGAACCCCATCTTGGCCGCGGCCGCCTCGCGCACCGCATCGGTCTCGGCGTGCAGGATGCGCGCCGGGTTGCCGACCGCCGTCGCGCCCATCGGCACCGCCTTCAGGACGACCGCATTCGAGCCGACACGCGCCCCGTCGCCGACCGTGAAGCCGCCCAGCACCTGCGAGTTGGCGCCGACGATGACGCCGCGCCCCAAGGTCGGATGGCGCTTGGCCCCTTTCGTCAGCGAGGTGCCGCCCAAGGTCACGCCCTGGTAGATCGTGCAGTCGTCACCGATCTCGGCGGTTTCGCCGACGACCACGCCCATGCCGTGGTCGATGAACACGCGCCGCCCGATGGTCGCGCCCGGATGCAGCTCGATGCCCGTGAGGAAGCGCCCGAGGTGCGAGATGAAGCGCGCCAGCCAATGCAGCCCGCGCGCCCGGCACCAGTGCGCGCGGCGGTGCAGCACCAGCGCGTGCAGGCCGGGGTAGCAGGTCAGCACCTCCCAGGCGCTGCGAGCGGCCGGGTCGCGCTCGAGGATGCAGGCAATGTCTTCGCGCAGCCGCTGGAACATGGGACGCTCAATAGTTGGTCGCGATTCAGTTTAGCCGTTGCGTGCGCAGCGCGCTGACGCCGGCCGCGCCGGGCGCGATGTCAGGCGTCGCGCCGCGCCTTCGCCGTCGTGATCGCGCGCGCCACGCCGCGCAGGATGTGGACTTCGTCGCCGGTGAGCTGAGCGCGGTTGACGAGCTGCTGCAGCCGCGGCATCAGCTTGCGCGGCACCGCCGGGTCGAGGTAACCGATCTCGACCAGCGTGCGCTGCCAGTGGTCGAGCAACCCCTGCACCGCGACGCCATCGGCACGCGCCGCATCGACGGTGCGCGGCCGCACCGCGAAGCCGCCGAGCGCCTGGCGCCAGTCGTAGGCCAGCAGCTGCACCGCCTGGGCGAGGTTCAGCGAGCCGTAGTCGGGCAGCGTCGGGATGCTGACGCAGACATGGCAGCGGTAGACGTCGTCGTTGCTCATGCCGAAGCGCTCCGAACCGAACACGAATGCGACCCGGTGCGAGGCCGCCGCGAGCTCGCCGAACAGCTCGCGCGGCGCACGCGTCGGCGGGCCGAAATCGCGCGGCGTCATCGCGGTCGCGCAGGCGAAGCTCACGCCATCGAGCGCCTCGACCAGCGTGGGCACGACGCGCGCCCGATCGAGCACGTCGGTCGCGCCGCTGGCCATCGCGTGGGCCTCGGGGTGATGCTGCACATCGGGCCAGCGCGGCGCGACCAGCACGAGATCCGAAAACCCCATCACCTTCATCGCGCGTGCCGCGGCACCCACGTTGCCGGCATGGCTCGTGCCGAGCAGGATGAAGCGGGTCGGGTCCTTCGATTCGGGCAGCGGCATGGGTCGACAGGTAAAATCGCGATTATCCGCACGGCCCCGTGCACCGCTCTTTTTCCCTGCCAGCCGTTCCCCTCGCCGCGAGGCCGCCGCACCCGGCCTCCCGCATCTTCCGCCCCCGATAGGACCTCCATGTCTCAAGCGCTCCATCCGATGCTCAACACGGCGATCAAGGCAGCCCGCAGCGCCGGGACGATCATCAACCGCGCCTCGCTCGACCTCGACCTGCTGAAGGTCAACACCAAGTCGCCGAACGACTTCGTCACCGAGGTCGACCACAAGGCCGAGGCCGCCATCATCGAGACCCTGCTCGGTGCGTACCCGGGGCACGGCATCCTGGCTGAAGAATCGGGCCGGGCGCACGGCGCGAAAGACAGCGAGTTCGTCTGGATCATCGATCCGCTCGACGGCACGACCAACTTCATCCACGGCTTCCCGGTCTACTCGGTCTCGATCGCGCTCGCGTTCCGCGGCCAGGTGCAGCAGGCGGTCGTCTACGACCCGACCCGCAACGACCTCTTCTATGCCTCAAAGGGCCGCGGCGCGTTCCTGAACGACCGCCGACTGCGCGTCTCGAAGCGCACCCGCCTCGCCGAATGCCTGATCGGCACCGGCTTCCCGTTCCGCAAGGGCGACAACTTCAAGCGCTACCTGCAGATGATGGAAGCGCTGATGCCCGCCTGCGCCGGGCTGCGCCGGCCGGGCTCGGCCGCGCTCGACTTGTGCTACGTCGCCGCGGGCTACACCGACGGCTTCTTCGAGACCGGCCTGAGCCCCTGGGACATCGCCGCCGGCTCGCTGCTGGTCACCGAAGCCGGCGGCCTGATCGGCAACTTCACCGGCGAATCCGACTACCTGTACCAGCGCGAAGTGGTCGCCGCGAGCCCGCGAATCTACGGCCAGCTGGTGGCGTTGCTTGCCCCGTTCACGCGCGTGATCGCGCCCGATACCAGCGCGCCGGCCGCGGCCGGCGACGCGGCCATCGTCCCCGCAGTGACGCCGGCCGCGGCGCTCGCCGCTGAGCTCGGCATGGCGCCCGAGCCAGCCGCCGTCCCCGCCGCGCCGGTCAAGAAGGCGCCGACGCGCATCAGCAAGGAAAGCATGGCGCGCGAGAAGCAGGCTGCCGGCGATGCCGATCGCAAGCCGCCGCGCCCGCGCGCGCCGCGTGGAGGCGACGCGCCGTTCTGACGAGTTCGAGGCAAGCTGCGTCGCGCCGATGCCGTCCGCGTTGCCGCCGCTGTCGCCGGCGCTGCGCCGCGCGCGCTGGCTGCGGCCGCTGCTGGGGCACCGCATCCTCAACGGGCTCGCGGTCGGCTTCGGCCTCGCCTGCCTGAGCGTGCTGGTGTATGCGCTGGCGGGCGCGACGATCGCGGCCTCGGCGTCGGTGGGCATGCTGATCGTCAGCATCGGCGACCAGACGGCGCCGGCGCGCGGCAAACTGCGCCAGGTCGCGCCGCTGCTGTGGCTCGCGGCGCCGCTGTCGCTGGCGATGCAGCTGGCGCAGCTCGCGCCCCAGCACGCCGATCTGCTCGTCGGCCTGCTGGTGTGCGCCGGCGGCTTCGTCGGCATGCTCGGCACCGCCTGGGGCCTGCGCGGCGCGCCGCTGGGCTTCGCGCTGGTGCTGGCGCTCGTGTTCGCGATGGCGACGCCACCGCCGCCGCACTGGCAGGCGGTGCTGACGCACATCGGCTGGTTCCAGGCCGGCGCGCTGCTGTATGCGGCGTATGCCGTGGCCAGCGCCCGCCTCCTCAACACGCGCTTTCGCACCCTGGCACTGGCCGAGGCGCTGGCCGAGCTGGCGGCGATGCTGCGCCAGCAGTCGGCGCGCCTCGCGGCGACGGCCGACCGACGCGAATCGCAGTTGCGCGCGCTGCTCGGCGAGCAGGCCGTGCTCGCCGACCGGCTGCAGATCGCGCGCGACCTGGTGCTCGATCGGCCCGACACGCCGCGCCAGCTGCAGCTGGCCGCGATGCTGATCGCGGCGATCCGTTTGCGCGAGCATGCGCTGGCCTGCGAACTCGAGCTCGACACCCAATCGGCGCGCGGCGCGCTTGCGCTCGACCTCGAACAGGCCCAGGCGATGGAAGCGCTGTGGCGCGCATTCGCGGAGCAGCTCGACCGCGTCTGCTGGCGCTTGTTCGTCGGCCCCGCCGCCTCGGAGCCGCCCGTCGCGATCACGCCGCCGGACGCGCTCGGCGTGCGCCTGCCGCCGACCTTGCGCACCGCCTTCACCGCGATGCGCAGCGAAATGCGCCGCATCGTCACGGCCGCCGCGGCCGACAGCAACGCGCCGCCGCCCGACCTGGCCGCGCAGGCGCGCGACTGGCCGCGTTTCAGAAGCTCGATGCGCTGGCCGATCGCGCCGCTGCAGCGCGCGCTCAGAGGCCGCTCGCCGGTGCTGCGCTATGCGGTGCGGGTCACGGTCGCGCTCGGCGCCGGCTATGCGGTCGGGCTGCATCTGCCGTGGGCCGCCCACCCGCACTGGATCCTGCTGACGATCGCGGTCGTGATGCGCAGCAACCTCGCGCAGACGCTCGAGCGCCGCAACGCCCGGCTGCTCGGCACCGTCATCGGCTGTGTGCTCGTGGCCGCGCTGCTGAGCCTGCATCCGAGCGTGCCGCTGCAGTTCGCGCTGCTCGCGCTCGGCGCCGGCGTCGCCCACGGCTTCGTGCAGGTGCGCTACCTCGTCGCCGCGACCGCGGCCACCGTGCTGGCGCTGATCCAGGGCCATCTGCTGCACACCGCGGGCGAGTTCGCGCTGGTCGAGCGGCTCGCCGACACCCTGATCGGCACCCTGCTCGCCTGGGCCTTCAGCTACGTGCTGCCGGCCTGGGAGCGCCGCCAGCTGCCCGAGCTGCTGAAGCGGCTGCGCACCGCGCAGCTGCAGCATGCGCAGGTCGCGCTCGGCAGCGCCGAGATGGCGAGCGCGAACGCCGACTGGCGCCTGGCGCGGCGTGAAGTGCACGATTGCCTGGCCGCGATCGCGACCGCGGCGCAGCGCGCCCGCGCCGAGCCGCGCGCGGTGCAGCCGCCGCTCGATCTGCTCGAGCGTGTCCAGCTGCGCAGCTACCGCCTGATCGCCCAGCTCGGCGGCGTGCGCACCTGGCGTGAGCAGCCGCAGGCGCTGCCGGCCGACGAAGCCGAGCCGCTGCTGGCGCGCAGCCTGGCGCTGATCCGCAGCGCGCTCGAGCTGCCGCGCCCCGGCGCCGGGCTGCAGCCGGGCCATGTCGCGGCGCTGACCGAAACCGTCTCGGCCCACGAAGAAGCCGCGCTGCTGCGCCAGCGCCTGCACGATGCGACCGACGAAGCGCGCGCGCTTGGCGCCGATCTCGCCGCGGCGCATGCCTGGCAGGCCGATCGCGGGCTTCGAAGACACGCCTGAGCGGCGCCGCGCACGGCCCAGCACACGCATCGACGGAACGCACCGACCGGGCCGGCTTGATGGCCGTCAAGCCGGCGCCGCGGCCGGGGCCCGACACTCGTGCGGTCGCCACTCCCGTCGGTTGCCCGCCATGTACCAGCGCATCCTCGTTCCGATCGACGGCAGCGCCACTGCCGCGCGCGGCCTGGCCGAAGCCATCGCACTCGGCCGCCTGACGGGCGCGCGACTGCAGCTGGTCCATGTCATCGACGAGCTGTCGTTCGCGCTTGCCGCAGGCGAGGGGCTCACGTTCAGCGGCGACCTGCTGGGCCTGCTGCGCGAGTCCGGCGCGGCGATCCTGGCCGGGGCGCAGGCGAGTGTGCGGGCGGCAGGTCTCGAGGTCGAGACGGTGCTGAAGGACGGCGTGGCCGGCCGCGTCGCCGACCTCGTGCTCGACCAGGCCAAGGCCTGGGGCGCCGAGCTGCTCGTGCTCGGCACGCACGGGCGGCGCGGCATCGGCCGCCTGTTCATGGGCAGCGATGCCGAGAGCATCGTGCGGCAGGCGCCGATGCCGGTGCTGCTGGTCCGGGCCGGCGGGCAAAGCTGATACGCTTGCGCGGCCGGCGACGGGTCCGGCGCCTGGCGCGCCCAGCGCCGCTGCCCTGCGTGAACTCCGCCGCCCACATCGCCATCGTCGACGACGAGCCCGACATCACCGCGCTGCTGGCCAACTACCTGCAGAGCCAGGGCTACCGCGTCACCGCGCTGCACAACGGGCGGGCGCTGATGGCCTTGATGACGGTCGATGCGCCGGCGCTGGTGCTGCTCGATCTGGGCCTGCCCGGCGAAGACGGCTTCTCGATCGCCCGCCAGCTGCGCGAACACTGGCGCTGCGGGCTGGTCATCGTGACCGGCCGCGGCGATGCCGTCGACAAGGTCGTCGGCCTCGAGGTCGGTGCCGACGACTACGTCACCAAGCCCTTCGATCTGCGCGAACTGCTGGCCCGCATCAAGGCGGTGCTGCGGCGCATGACGCCGGCCGACGCCGCGGCACCGGCGGGCGCGGGCGGTGCGGGTGCGTCGGGCGCAGCCGGCGGCAGCGGCGGCGCGGCCCGCGCGAGCTTCGGCTTCGCCGGCTGGCAGCTCGACACCGCGGCGCGGCGCCTGGTCGATCCGCAGGGCCGGACGGTGCCGCTGACCGGCGGCGAGTTCGACCTCCTCAGCGCGTTCGCCCGGCACTCGGGGCGGGTGCTGTCGCGCGACTTCCTGCTCGAGCAGACGCGCGGCCGCGAAGCCGCGCCGTTCGACCGCACGATCGACGTGCAGGTCGGGCGGCTGCGCAAGAAACTCGAGCTCGATTCCGACGACCCGCAGATCATCAAATCGGTGCGGGGCGCCGGCTACATCTTCGTGCCGCCGGTGAGCGTGTCCTGAACACGCGCAGCGGCCCTCCGACATGAGCGCACCGTCGCCCCTCGGCCCCCTGGCCGCACCACCGTCGCTGCCGGCCGGCCTCGACGAGCGCACCGTCTTCCGCTCGCTGTTCGCGGCCTACCCCGATGCGCTGCTGGTGGCGGATGCGCACGGCACGATCGTGCTGGCGAATCCGGCGGCGGCCCGGCTGCTCGCCTACACCGTCGAGCAGCTGGTCGGCCTGGGCGTCGACGCGCTCGTGCCCGACGCGATCCGTTCGCGCCACGCCTCGTACCGCGAAACCTACGGGCGCGACCCGAAGCCACGGCCGATGGGCACCCAGATGGAACTGGTGGCCAAGCGCCGCGACGGCAGCGAGGTGATGGTCGAGATCGCGCTCAGCCCGCTGCAGGGCCACGGGCTGCCGCTGGTGGTCGCGGCGATCCGCGACATCGGCGCCTACCCGCGCGTCAAACAGGCGCTGCAGCGCGCGCGCTACAGCGAGCACCTGGCGCAGCTCGGCCGCCTCGCCGTCGATGCGCGCGACCCGCAGGTCGTGCTCGACCAGGTGCCGGCGATCGCCGCCGAGGCGCTGCAGGTCGGGCTCGCGCTGGTCTGGCTGCTCGACGCCAGCGGCCAGGAGCTGCGCGTCGCCAGCGGCGTCGGCATGCTGCCCGGCGAGGGCATCGGCACGCGCACCGCGAACCGGCCCGACACCACGCCCGGCTTCGTGCTGCTGCAGGGCCGCCCGGTGATCGTCGAGGACTATCGCGAGGAGCGCCGCTTCCAGGTGCCGCCGGCCTACCTCGAAGCCGGGCTCGTCAGCGCGCTGGCGGTGCCCTTGTCGGACCGCGGCCGCATCATCGGCGCGCTCGCGGTGCGCTCCAGCGAGGCGCGTCGCTTCGGCGCCGACGAGCAGCGCTTTCTCGAGGCGCTGTCGAACCTGCTGACCACGAGCCTGCAACGCGCCCAGACCGAAGAGGCGCTGCAGCATGCGCAGCGGCTCGAGAGCGTGGGCCAGCTCACCGGCGGCATCGCGCACGACTTCAACAACCTGCTGACGGTGATCCAGGGCAACCTGCAGGTGCTCGAAGAACTGCCGGCCCTCGCCCATGACGGCTACGCGCAGCAGCTCGTCGGCGCGGCCACGCGCGCCAGCCTGCGCGCGGCCGAGCTGACCGGCAAGCTGCTCGCGTTCTCGCGCCGCCAGGTGCTGCAGCCGACCGAAGTCGACCCGACGGCGCTGCTGCGCTCGCTCGCCGACATGCTGCACCGCACGCTCGACCAGCACATCCGGATCGAGGTCGACGCGCCACCCTGCCCGCCGTGCCTGGCCGACCCGGGCCAGCTCGAGTCGGCGCTGCTCAACATCGCCATCAACGCGCGCGATGCGATGCCCGAGGGCGGCTGCCTGCGCTTTCGTGCCGAGCCCTGCGCGACCCTGCCGCCCGATGTGGAGGGCGAGCCCGACAAGGGCGCGCCGGCCGAAGGCGGCTATGTCGCGATCGCGATCACCGACAGCGGCACCGGCATGTCCGACGAGGTCAGGGAACGCGCGTTCGAACCGTTCTTCACGACCAAGGACATCGGCCGCGGCACCGGCCTCGGGCTGAGCACCGTGTATGGCTTCGTCCGGCAGTCGCGCGGCGCGATTGCGATCGACAGCGCGCTCGGGCGCGGCACCACGATCACGCTGTACATCCCGAGCGCGCCGCACGCCATCGACGTTGCCGACGCGGCGCCCGCCGACGAGACGATCCCGCCCGGGCTGCGCGTGCTGCTGGTCGAAGACGAGCCCGAGGTGCGCAACGTCGTGCACACCTTCCTCGATACGCTGGGCTGCAAGGTCATGAGCTGCCCGACCGGCGAGCAGGCGCTGCTGATGCTGGGGCTGCCCGACGCCGGCTTCGACCTGCTGCTCAGCGACATCGCGCTCGGCGCCGGCATGCGCGGCACCGAGCTCGCGGCGCTGGCGCAGCAGCGCATGCCGTCGATCGGCGTGCTGTTGATGTCGGGCTTCTCGAGCGAACTGCTCGACGCCGACCGCGATTCGCCGCCGGCCTGGGAGCTGCTGCGCAAACCCTATTCGCGCGAGGAGCTGGCGCGCGCGATCGCCCGCGTCGTCAACGCGTAGCGCCGCTGCGTTACTGCAGCGTCGCGGTCGGCAGCGGCGCCAGGCAGCCCTGGACGAAACGCGACAGCGCGCCGACATCGGGGATCTGCACATCGCGGCGCCCCTTCTCGGCGAACACGATGACCTTGTCGCGGGCCAGCCGCGACAGCGCCCGGCTCACGGTCTCGAGCGTCATGCCCAGAAAGTTGCCGATCTCGGCACGCGTCATGCGCAAGGTGATCTGGTCGGTGCGCAGGCCGCCACGCGCCAGCGACTCGGCCCAGTAGCGCAGGAAATCGGCGACGCGGGCATCGGCCGGCAAGGTGCACACCGACATCAGCGAGTCGCGGTCGCGCGCGATCTCGCGGCTCATCGCCTCGTGCAGCACGGTCAGCAGTTCGATCTGGCGAGCGCAGGCGGCGAGCAGCGCGTCATAGCGCACGACCCAGACCTCGCCGGTGTCCATCGCGACCGCGTCGCAGGAATAGCGGCCGTTGGCGATGCCGTCGAAGCCGAGCCAGTCACCGCGGAACTTGAGGCCGACGACCTGCTCGCGCCCGTCCGGCGACAGGTTGATGATCTTGAAGAAGCCCGAATTCAGGATGTACAGGTTGCCGAAGCGCTCGCCGGCGCGGTAGATCATGTCGCCGGCGTGCACCACCCGGCGCTGCGGCGCGAGCTTGTCGGCCAGCAGCTTGAGCGTCTCGGTGGTCTGGCGGCTCGCCTGCTGGTGTGACGCAATCTCGGACTTCGGCGCCACGGTCGGCGTCACCGGCGTGGCATGCGTCGCATGCACCCGCAGCGTGGCGGCGGGGATGGCCGCCGGTATAGCGGAGATGGGCGACGGTGCGAAGCAGGTGGCGGCGGTGCTGATCATGGCGGGAGCTCCTGGATGCGGTCGGTGGGGCGATGCAACGAATGCTAGGAAGCGCCGGATAACGCGATGACAACGGCGGGCGTCGCTGCTTAACGCTCGGTGAACGGTGTGTGTCCGGACGGTGTCCGCGCGCCGCATCGCGTGCGTTTCGCCCTTGACGGGCATCAAGGTCAGATGCCCGGCGGGTGGCTAGGCTTGCTCCATCGTGCGAGAGGTATGCCGCATGCACCCACCCACCGCCGCCATGCTCCCGACCCCCCAGCTCAACCGCGGCGACATCGTCGCCCCGATGCCGACGGTCGATGCCCGCACGGTGCTCGCGAACGCGCGCGCACTGCAGCGCGCCGCGCGCGCCGGTGCGGCGTCGCCGTCACCGTTGCGCGGCAAGAACTTCGGCCTGTGGTGCGAGGCGATCGACGACGCCGATGCGGCGCTGTTCCGCAGCGCCGCGACCGAGCTCGGCGCGCACGTGGCGCATGTGCGCCCGAGCCTGACGGCGAACAGCACGCTGCTCGAAGTGCAGCACACTGCGCGCGTGCTCGGCCGGCTCTACGACGCGGTCGAGTGCCTCGGCATGGCGCCGGCGCTGGTCGCGCAGGTCAGCCGCTGGGCCGGCGTGCCGGTCTTCGACGGCATCGCCTGCGCCGACCACCCGACCGCCGCGCTGGCCGCCCAGCTCGACCACGTCGACACCACGTCTGCCGAGAACCGCCGCACCGTGCTGCAAGCCGTGCTGCTCAGCGCGGTGACCTGACGACCCACACCACCGGGGAGCCCCCATGACCCACCTCACCACCCGAATCATCCGCGAAGAGCATTCGGCCCTGTCGGCGATGCTGCGCTCGGTGCCGATGCTGCTCGACGAGCACCGCCGGCTCGGCACGATGCCCGACTTCACGGCGCTGCGCGCGATGCTGTTCTACCTCGATGAATTTCCGGAGCAGCGGCACCACCGCAAGGAATCGGAGCTGCTGTTCCCGAAGCTGCGCGCACGCACGCCGCTGTCGCGCGAACTTCTCGACCAGCTCGACCACGACCACGCGCAAGGCGAGCGCCGCATCCGCGAACTCGAGCATGCGCTGCTCGGCTACGAGATGATGGGCGAGCCGCGCCGCGCCGAGTTCGAGCGCCAGCTCGAGCGCTATGTGGAGTTCTACCGCATGCACATGGCGCTCGAGGAGCAGCAGATCCTGCCGCTGGCCGAGCGCGTGCTGACGCCGCAGGACTGGGCCGATCTCGACGACGCCTTCACCGCCAACCGCGACCCGCTCACCGGCCACGAACCCGAGGCGCCCTACCGCGCCCTCTTCACCCGCATCGTCAACCTCGTGCCGGCGCCGATCGGCCTGGGCGGGCGGCCCGCCGGCGCGCCGGCGCACGGCGTCAATGCGGCGTCGACATCATGAGCCGGCTGAACCTGGGCAATCTCGACCGCGCTCTGCGCGTGCTGCTCGGCCTCGTGCTGATCGTGCTCGCCGCAGTCGGCAGCATCGGCGCCTGGGGTTACCTGGGCGTGGTCGCGGTGCTCACCGGCATCGTCGGCTTGTGCCCGCTCTACCGGCTGCTGGGTTTGACGACGACGTCGCGCTGACCGGCCGCGGCCGGCCGACGCTCAGCGTCAGCTCGCGCACCAGGCCGCGACGCGCAGCCACAGCCCGTGGGTCAGCGCCCAGCCTGACACCACCACCAGCCCGATGCCGGCGACCCGAAAGCCGAGCACTGCGACCTGGCCCGGCGCGAGCGCCCCGCCGCGCCGGCGCTGCCAGCGCGCCCAGGCCCACGGTGCGGCCGCCAACGCCGGCAGCGAGACCAGCGCGAACGCGCCCATCACCAGCGCGCCGCCGAGCGCCGTGTTCGCGAGCGCGGCCAGCAGCAGTGCGCCTTGCAGCGCGGCGCACGGCCAGGCGACCCAGGCCAGGCCGGCCAGACCGGCGCGCAGCGGCCGCGCACGGCGCCCGACCATACGCACCGGCACCGACACCGCCGCGCTGCGCCGCATCCAGAGCGGCTGCCGGCCGGTGACGAGCCACCACAGCCCGAGCGCAAGAAAAGCCAGGTGCAGCATCGTCCACAGCGGCCGCAACGCCGGCGCCGCCTGGCTCCAGGTGCCGAGCGCGGCGACGCTGCTCGCGGCCACCGCACCGGCGGCCATGTAGCCGAACAGCCGGCCGGCGTGAAAGCCGCTCGCGGTGCGCGCGCAGCCCTGGGTCAGCGCCGCGCACGGCGCGCCGCACATCACCGCGCAATGCGGCGTCGCGGCCACGCCCATCGCGAGCCCGGCCAGGATCAGCGGCCACTCCATGGCGCCCAGCCCTAGACGATGCGCGAGAAGCGCTCGCGCTGCGGATCGGCGCGCAGGTGGCGATCGAACACCATCGCCACGGCGCGCACCAGGTACCAGCCGGCCGCGGTGACCCGGATCGCATCGGGCTCGATCTCGACCAGCCCGGACTCGACCAGCGGCACCAGCGCCGCCAGCTCGGCCGCGAAGGCCTCGTGCATCCGCACCCCATGCGCCTGCTCGATCGCCGCGAACTCGACGCGGCCCTGGCACATCAGCGCCATGATGATGTCGCGGCGCACCAGGTCGTCGTGGTTGCAGGCATAGCCGCGCACCACCGGCAGGTGGCCGTTCCCGAGCGCGTTGTAGTACTCGGGCAGCGTCTTCGCGTTCTGGTAGAAGCTCGCGCCGACGCGGCCGATCGCCGACACGCCCAGGCCGATCAGGTCGCAGTCGGGCCGGGTGCTGTAGCCCTGGAAGTTGCGGTGCAGCCGGCCTTCGCGCTTGGCGACCGCGAGCGCGTCATCGGGCAGCGCGAAATGGTCCATGCCGATGTAGTCGTAGCCGCGCTCTTGCAGCCCCTTGATCGCGTCGCCGAGCATCGCGACGCGCTGCGCGGCATCGGGCAGCTGCTGCGCATCGATGCGGCGCTGCGGCTTGAAGCGCGCCGGCAGATGTGCATAGGCGTACAGCGCGATGCGCTCGGGCCGCAGCGCGCCGATCGACTCGATCGTGCGCGCGAAGCTCGCGGGCGTCTGCTGCGGCAGGCCGTAGATCAGATCGGCATTGATCGACTCGAACCCGAGCGCACGCGCGCTGTCGAGCAGCAGCCGCACGCTGTCGAACGACTGCTCGCGGTGCACCGCCTTCTGGACCTGCGGATCGAAATCCTGCACTCCGAAACTGACGCGGTTGAAGCCGAGCGCGCGCAGGTGCGCCAGGCGCGCCGGCGTGACGGTGCGCGGGTCGACCTCGATCGACACCTCGGCATCGGTCTCGATGCGGAACACGCGGCGCAGCGCGGCCATCACGCGGCTCAGCTCGGCGTCGGACAGGAATGTCGGCGAGCCGCCGCCGAAATGCAGCTGCGACAGCACCTGGCCGGCGCCCAGCGCGGCGGCGACGAGCTCGATCTCGGCATCGAGCGCATCGAGGTACGGCGCCGCGCGGTCGTGGTGCTTGGTGATGACCTTGTTGCAGGCGCAGTAGTAGCACACCGATTCGCAGAACGGGATATGCACATAGATCGACAGCGGCGGCGCCGCGCCGGCCTGCACGGCGTGCGCGCGCTGCAGCAGCGCCCGCATTGCGTCGGCCGGGCCGAAGTCGGCGCCGAAGCGATCGGCGGTCGGGTACGAGGTGTAGCGCGGCCCCGGGGTGTCGAAGCGACGCAGCAGCGAATCGGGCAGCAGCGCGGCGGGCAGCAGTGCGGGCGTCGCGGTGGTGGCAGCGGCGGCGGCGATCGTCGGGGTCTCGGGCATGCCGCCATGGTGCCGAGTGCGCGCCCCGAGCGTCTTGATCTGGCACAAGACACCTCACGCCCGCCACGGCACGCCGCGCACCGCGCGGCTACTCGTGCGGGCCGGGGGCCTCGAGCAGTTGCGTCAGCGCGCCCGAGGTCGCGATCACGCCCCAGAAGATCAGGAAGGTCACCGAATACACCGCGCTCGCCGACCACCCGATCGGGTCGGTGCCGTACCAGTGCAGGCTGCCCGGATCGACGACCACGAACACCAGCATCTCGAGCACGCCCGCCATCAGGAACGCGGGCCACAGGATCAGCAGCACGCGTTCGCGAAACGGCCGCGCGGCCGGCTCAACGGCGCGCTGTGGCTGCATGGTTGCGCGCCTGCATCGCGGGGATGGCCGGGGTCGAATCGGCTGCTGCGGCATGGCTCAGCGGCGTGTCGCCGCCATGGATCGCGACCCCCAGCGTGATGAAGCTGGCGACGACGACGACCGCTGGCAGGCCGAACACCAGCCACACCATCCGCACACGCCACCAGGGCTGGATCGGGCCCATCTTCTCGGAACGCATCATGGTTCTCCTTCGTTCACAGCTTCTCAGCGCGGCACGACGAAGGTCGAGCGCTCGCGCACCACGCGCGCCGCATCGTCGGCCGCCGCGACCTCGAACCGGATCGGGTGCGCGCCGGGGCCGATCTCGCGCGCCGCCTGCGGCGATACCCGCACCGCGACGGTGACCCAGCGCGCTTGCGCCGGCAACACGTCGACATCGGCGGCATCGGCCGCACCGCCCACGCTCGCCAGCGCGATGCCCGGCACGCCCTGCACCGCGAGGTGGTAGCGCTGCGGCCGCTCGGTCGCGTTCATCAGCTGGACCCGGTACAGGTTCTCGATCTGGCCCTGCCCGACCAGGCGCGCCAGGGTCATGCGGTCGCGCACGATGTCGACCTTGAACGTGTGGCGCAGGTTCAGGCTGACGACGAAGGCGACCGAGATCGCGACCAGCACGGCGCCGTAGATCAGCACCCGCGGGCGCAGCACGTGGCGGAACATCGCCGCGCGCGACAGGCGCTTGGCCAGGCCGTTCTGCGTCGCGTAGCGGATCAGCCCGCGCGGGTACTTCATCTTGTCCATCACGCTGTCGCAGGCGTCGATGCAGGCGGTGCAGGCGATGCATTCGTACTGCAGGCCGTCGCGGATGTCGATGCCCACCGGGCAGACGTGCACGCACAGGCCGCAGTCGATGCAGTCACCCAGGCCGAGCGTCTTCAGATCGGCGCCGCGTGCACGCGTGCCGCGCGGGTCGCCGCGGGCGGTGTCGTAGCTGACGATCATCGTGTCGTGGTCGAACATCGCGCTCTGGAAGCGCGCGTACGGGCACATGTACTTGCAGACCTGCTCGCGCAGGAAGCCGGCGTTGCCGTAGGTCGCCAGGCCGTAGAAGTTGACCCAGAACCATTCCCAGGGGCCGAAGGCCAAGGTGAAGGCCTCGGCCCACAGGGTCTGGATCGGCGTGAAGTAGCCGACGAAGGTGAAGCCGGTCCACAGACCGATCGCGAGCCAGACCGCGTGCTTCGCGGTCTTGCGCCAGAGCTTGTTCGGCGTCCACGGCCCGGCGTCGAGCTTCATGCGCGCACCGCGCTCGCCCTCGATGCGGTGCTCGACCCACAGGAAGATCTCGGTGTAGACGGTCTGCGGGCAGGCGTAGCCGCACCACAGACGACCACCGACCGCGGTGAAGAAGAACAGGCCGTAGGCCGAGATCACCAGCAACCCGGTCAGGTAGATGAAATCCTGCGGGTACAGCACCAGGTCGAAGATGTAGAAGCGGCGCGAGGTCAGCTCGAACAGCACCGCCTGGCGCCCGTTCCAGTTCAGCCACGGCAGCCCGTAGAACAGCAGCTGCGTCAGCCACACCATCGCCCAGCGCCAGCGCGCGAACCAGCCGTGCACCGAGCGCGGGTAGATCTTCTTCTGCTTCTCGTACAGCGAGACCATCTGCGGCTCGCCGGCGACCGGCACGATCGGGATGACGCGCGCGGCCGCGCTGCGGGGGGCGGTCATCGATGTGGCCCTGGGTTCATCGTCGCTGCGCCGTCACCGCGCCGTCACTGCGCCGCGGTCGCCGGCGCGTTCGACAGGCTCCAGACATACGCCGCGAGCACATGGATCTGCTCCGGCGTCAGCCGTTCGCCGTGGGCCGGCATCACGTTGGTCTTGCCGCGCGTGATCATCGCGACGATGGCGTCCTCGCCCCAGCCGTGCAGCCAGGTGTTGTCGGTCAGGTTGGGCGTGCCCATTGCCTGGTTGCCCTTGCCGTCGGCGCCGTGGCAGGCGGCACAGACCGCGAACTTGGCGCGGCCGAGCTGCGCCGCGATGCTGTTGTGCGGACTGCCCGACAAGCTCAGCACGTAGTTCGCGACATTGCGCACGTCCTCGGCGCTGCCGACCGCGGCGGCCACCGGCGGCATCATGCCCTGGCGCCCGTTGGTGATCGTCTCCTTGATCTTCTCGGGCGTGCCGCCCCACAGCCAGTCGGTGTCGGCGAGGTTCGGGAAGCCCTTGCTGCCGTGCGCATCGGCGCCGTGGCAGGTGGCGCAGTTGTTGGCAAACAGCCGCTCGCCGATCGCCATCGCCTGCGGGTTGCGCGCCAGTGCGGCGGCCGGCGTCGCGGCCAGGCCGGCGAACAGCGGCGCGGTTTCGGCATGGGCCTTGGCCTGCTCCTCGCGGTGCTGGCCGACGCTGGTCCAGTTCAGGCTGCCGGGCGCGCTGCCCAGGCCGGGGTAGATCGCCAGATAGATCGCCGCGAACACGACCGTGATCACGAACAGCCACATCCACCAGCGCGGCAGCGGGTTGTTGAGCTCGCGCAGGTCTTCGTCCCAGACGTGGCCGGTGGTGTTGTCGTCGGCCATCACGCGGCGGCGCGCGGCGATGATCAGCAGCCAGAGGCAGGCGACCAGGCCGAGGATGGTGGCAGCGGCGATGTAGATCGACCAGCCGCTGCTGAAGAAATCGCTCATGACGGTTCTCCGCGGGATGCGTGGGGTTGGGGTTCGGACAACTCGTCGTCGAACGGCAGCAGCGCCGCCGCGTCGTGGGCGGCGCGCCGCGCGGGCCACCAGGTCCAGGCCATCAGGCCGAGGAACAGGGCCAGGCTGATGAGCGTGACCAGGCTGCGGATGTCGTTCAGGTCCATTCGGTGGCTCCTGCTATTTCACGTGGGTGCCGAGCGACTGCAGGTACGCGACGACCGCGTCCATCTCGGTCTTGCCCTTGACGGCCTCGGCGCTCGCGGCGACCTCGGCGTCGCTGTACGGCACGCCCAGGCGCTGCATCGCCTTCAGCCGCGGCGGCACGCTGGCCGGATCGACCGCGGTGCGCGACAGCCAGGTGTAGGCCGGCATGTTCGACTCGGGCACCAGGTCGCGCGGGCCTTCGAGATGCAGGCGGTGCCATTCGTCGCTGTATTTGCCGCCGACGCGATGCAGGTCGGGCCCGGTGCGCTTGCTGCCCCACTGGAACGGGTGGTCGTAGACGAACTCGCCGGCGGTCGAGTAGTGGCCGTAGCGCAGCGTCTCGGCGTGCAGCGGGCGGATCATCTGCGAGTGGCAGTTGTAGCAACCCTCGCGCAGGTAGACGTCGCGCCCGACCAGCTGCAGCGCTTCGTAGGGCTTGATGCCCGGTGCCGGCTCGGTGGTCGAGCGCTGGAAGAACAGCGGCACGATCTCGACCAGGCCGCCGACCGCGATCACCAGCAGGATCAGCACGATCATCAGGAAGTTGCTGGTCTCGATGCGCGCGTGACCACGGATGGGGGTGTCTTCAGACATGGTTCGAATCTCCTGAGGCGTGGTTCAGGCGGTGGCGAGACGCGGGATCAGCGCAGGCTTCGCCTGGCCGCTGCGGACCGTCATCACGACGTTCCAGGCCATCACGCCCATGCCGCCCAGGTACAGCAGCCCGCCGCACAGCCGGATGAAATAGAACGGCCAGGTTGCCTTGACGCTCTCGACGAAGGTGTAGACCAGGGTGCCGTCGGCGTTCAGCGCGCGCCACATCAGGCCCTGCATCACGCCGGCGATCCACATCGCCGCGATGTACAGCACGACGCCGAGGGTGGCGATCCAGAAGTGGAGCTCGATCGCACGGGTGCTGAACATCTTCGTCTGCCCGAACATGCGCGGGATCAGGTAGTACAGCGAGCCCATCGAGATGAAGCCGACCCAGCCGAGCGCGCCGCTGTGGACGTGGCCGATGGTCCAGTCGGTGTAGTGCGACAGCGAGTTCACCGTCTTGATCGACATCATCGGCCCCTCGAAGGTCGACATGCCGTAGAAGCTCAGCGCGACGATCAGGAACTTCAGGATCGGGTCGTCGCGCAGCTTGTGCCAGGCGCCCGACAAGGTCATCACGCCGTTGATCATGCCGCCCCAGCTCGGCGCGAGCAGCACCAGCGAGAAGATCATGCCCACGGACTGCGCCCAGTCGGGCAGCGCGGTGTAGTGCAGGTGGTGCGGGCCGGCCCACATGTAGGTGAAGATCAGGGCCCAGAAGTGCACGATCGACAGGCGATACGAGTACACCGGCCGCTCGGCCTGCTTCGGGATGTAGTAGTACATCATCCCGAGGAAGCCCGCGGTCAGGAAGAAGCCGACCGCGTTGTGGCCGTACCACCACTGCACCATCGCGTCCTGCACGCCGGCGTAGGCCGAGTAGCTCTTCGTCAGGCTCACCGGCATCGCCGCGCTGTTGACGATGTGCAGCAGCGCGACCGCGATGATGAACGCGCCGAAGAACCAGTTGGCGACGTAGATGTGGCGCACCTTGCGCACGCCGATCGTGCCGAAGAAGACGATCGCGTAGGCGACCCAGACGACCGCGATCAACAGGTCGATCGGCCACTCGAGCTCGGCGTACTCCTTGCCCTGCGTGTAGCCCAGCGGCAGGCTCACCGCGGCCGCGACGATCACCGCCTGCCAGCCCCAGAACACGAAGCTCGCGAGCTTCGGTGCGAACAGCGGCACCTGGCAGGTGCGCTGCACGACGTGCAGGCTGGTGGCCATCAGCGCGCAGCCGCCGAACGCGAAGATCACCGCGTTGGTGTGCAGCGGCCGCAGCCGCCCGTAGCTGAGCCACGGGATGCCGTAGGTCATGTCGGGGAAGGTCAGCTGCGCGGCGATGATCACGCCCACCAGCATCCCGACCACGCCCCAGACCACGGCAGCGAGCGCGAAACCGCGCACGGGCCCATCGGCATAGTGCACCGACGCGCCAGGCTGCGTTCTTTCAACCATCGAGAACCTCCGTTCTTCGCAAATCAATAACGAGATGAGGGATTCTTTGCCGAGCGGTCCTCAGGGACCTTGACACGGATCAACCGAGCCGGCGTCGGCTTGAAGAATCTGCGCGCCGTGCTGCTCGAGGTCGTCGAACTGGCCACCGTGCAGCGCCCAGCCGAACACGCCGATGATCCCGAGCACGAGCACGGTCGACAGCGGGATCAGCAGATAGAGGATGTCCATGCGGTGCTCCAGCAGGCCTAGCGCGCGAGCCGCAGCGAGTTCAGCACCACGACCAGCGAGCTGGTCGCCATGCCGAGCCCGGCCGCCCACGGCGGCAGCCAGCCGAGCAGCGCGAGCGGCACGCAGGCGGCGTTGTAGACCGCGGCCCAGACCAGGTTCTGGCGCATCACGCGCAGGCTGCGGTGCGCCAGCGCGCGCGCCCGCACCACGTCGTGCAGCGCGTTCGACACCAGCACGCCGTCGGCCTGCGCACGCGCGATCTGCGCGCCCTCGCCCATCGCCAGCGAGGTGTCGGCCTGCGCCAGCACCGGCGCATCGTTGATGCCGTCGCCGATCATCGCGACGCGTTCGCCGCGCGCCTGCGCGGCGCGCACCGCGGCGAGCTTGGCGTCGGGTGCGAGGCCGCCGCGGCAATCGGTCAGGCCGAGCAGCCGGCCGATGCGCTCGACGCGCGCCGGCGTGTCGCCCGACAGCAGCGCGACGCGCACGCCGTCGCGCTGCAGCGCCGCGACCGCGGCGGCTGCATCGGCGCGCAGGCTCTCGGCGAAGCGGAAGCCGGCCAGCGGCTGGCCATCGCGGCTCAGCCAGGCATCGACCGCGATGCTGGAGAGGCCGCGCTCGTCGAGCGTTGCCGCGGCGCAGCGCCCCAGCTGCCACCGCGTGCCGTCGGGGTCGCGCGCTTCCAGCCCCTGGCCGGGCAGCTCGCGCACATCGCGCCATGCGGTGGCGTCGCCGGCGCGGTCGGCGGCGAGCGCGCGCGCGACCGGGTGCGTCGACCACGCGGCGAGCGAGGCGGCCCGGCCGCGCAGCGTCGCCTCGCTCCAGTGCGCGCCGTCGTCGACCCGGATCATTTGCACGCCGCCGGATTCTTTCTGCGTCAGGGTGCCGGTCTTGTCGATGAACAAGGTGTCCATCCGCGCCAGGCCGTCGATCGCCTCGAGGCGGCGCAGCAGCACGCCGCGCCGTGCCATCGCGGCCGTCGCCGACAGCAGCGCCGACGGCACCGCGAGCGACAGTGCGCACGGGCAGGTGACGATCAGCACCGAGACCGCGACCCAGACCGCGCGCGACGGGTCGATCACGCTCCAGACCGCGGCCGCGCCGGCGGCGAGCAGCAGCACGCTCCAGAGGAACGGCGCGGCCCAGCGGTCGGCGCTGCGCAGCATCGCCGGGCGCTGCGTGCGCGCCTCGCGCATCAGCGCGACGATGGCCTCGAAGCGGGTGTCGGCGCCGACACGCTCGACCCGCATCACGACCGGCGCATCGAGGTTCATGCTGCCGGCGGCGAGCGCCGCGCCGACGCCCTTGTCGACCGGCACCGACTCGCCGCTCAGCAGCGATTCGTCGACCCGGGTCGCACCGCGCAGCAGCACGCCATCGGCGGCGAAGGCCTGGCCGGCCGCCACTCGAACGGTGTCGCCGCGCTGCAGGCGCAGCACGCTGACCGCCTCGACGCTGCCGTCGGCGCACTCGCGCCACGCGGTCTCGGGCAGGCGCCCGACGCTGTCTTCGAGCGCGACCGCGGCGCGGTGCCGCGCCCGCATCTCGAGATAGCGCCCGCCGAGCAGGAAGCTGACGAACATCGTCAGCGAATCGAAATAGACCTCGGTGCCGAACAGCCCGCCGGGCGCGAACGCCGCGCCGCTGCTGGCGAGAAAGGCCACGCCGATGCCGAGCGCGACCGGCACGTCCATGCCGATGCGACCGACGCGCACCGAGCGCCACGCGCCGGTGAAGAACGGCGCCGCCGCGAACAGCAGCACCGGCAGCGCCAGCAGCCAGCTGCCCCAATCGAGCAACTGCTTCAGATCCGGCGCGAGCTCGCCCGGGCCGCTGATGTACGACGGCGTCGCCAGCATCATGACCTGCATCGCGCAGAACGCGGCGACGAACAGGCGCCAGACCGCGGCGCGCGATTCCTTCAGGCGCAGCGCGCGTGCGCCGGCCGCGGTGTCGGGGAGCGCCGAATAGCCGGCCTGCTCGATCGCGCGCACCAGCGCCGACGGCCGGGTGCGGGTCGCGTCCCACTGCACGGTCGCGGATTGCGCGGCGGCGCTCACGCGCGCATCGACGACGCCGTCGACGCGCCGCAGCGCCGCCTCGATCAAACCGGCACACGCCGCGCAGTGCATGCCGCCGATGCGCAGCGACGACTCGCCGGTGCGCTGGCCGTCGCGCGCCGGCAGCCAGCGCGTGAAGCGCGCGAGTTCGGCGGCATCGTCGAGCAGCGCCATCGCGGGCGCTGCAGCAATGCGGTCGATGGCCTGTGCGGACGCCGCCATGTCGCTGTCGCTGTAGATGCTGCAGCCGATGCCGCCTCAGCGCACCAGCAGCACCGGCGTCTTGCAGCGCGCCAACACGCGGGTCGCGACCGAGCCGAGCACCACGTTGCCGAGCGACGAATGACCGTGCGCGCCCATCACGATCAGGTCGAAGTGCTCGTTCTCGGCCAGCGACGCGATCACCTCGCCGGGCTCGCCGGTGGCCTGCACCGTGCGGGCGTTCCAGCCCTGCTGCTCGATGAACGCGCGGATCGGGCGGAACACCGCCTCGGCCTGCTCGATGTAGTAATCGTCGAGGGTCTTGCGG